>Ga0268280_1001695_pt1 | contig 14200 bp, 10 predicted proteins | sample saktaG_9_FD_190139 | JGI IMG/M metagenome (GOLD analysis project Ga0268280, IMG submission 190139) | Saline water microbial communities from Sakinaw Lake, British Columbia, Canada - sak_2011_5_24_40m | ecosystem: Environmental > Aquatic > Non-marine Saline and Alkaline > Saline ...
GTGGTTCAGTAATTTTTGCGAGTAGCGGCTGTCTTCGGCGATGATGAAATCGACCCGGCCCAGCACCTCGATGGCCCGCCGCGTTATGTCCCCGAGGTTGCCGATGGGAGTGGGAACAATGTAAAGAGCCATTATTCAATTCTCTTGCAGATCTCAAATTCCAAATCACAAATTCCAAATTCCAAATAAATTTCAAATTCCAATTTCCAATGATAAAAACAAAGGCGTTGACAGATTCTTCTCTTCGTTTGGGTCATTGGTCCATTGGAGCTTGGTGCTTATTTGTGATTTGGTGCTTGGAATTTGATGCTATAAATTCTTCTAATTCAGTTTTTTTCACTTTTTACTTTTGCCTTTTTTCGTTGTCTTTTTTTTCACCGTACCCCGTCCACCGTTTACCGTACACCATCTTCTATTTATTCCAATCCCTTAGATATCGGAAATCGATGCCCACGGTGCGGGCATGGAGCTTGATCACCGGCGGCATGGTGCGCTTGAACTGCGAATCGGCGATCATTTTTTTGACGCGGCGGATGAGCGCCAGAGGATAGCCGCGTTCGACGATATCCCCTTCGTCCCAGCGCCTGTCGATCATCAGGTGCAGGATGATGTCGAGGTCCTTGTAGGGGATGCCGATCTCGCCTTCATCGGTCTGTCCCGGCCACAGGTCGGCCGACGGTTTCTTGGCGATGATCGCTTCGGGGATGCTCAGGTGGCTGGCCAGTTCGAATACCTGGGTCTTGTACAGGTCGCCGATGGGCAGGAAGGCGGCGGCGGCATCACCGAACTGGGTGGAATAGCCGACCAGGAGCTCGCTCTTGTTCGATGTGCCCACCACCAGCGCTTTTTTGCGTACCGAAAAATCGTAGAGAACGGACATCCGTTCCCGGGCGCACTTGTTTCCCACCTGCAAGGGGTTTTCAGCGGGGAAACGCTCAAAATAGGCGTCCACAGCAGGGGAGATATCGATGACTTCGTAGGCTATTTTGAGTTTGGCGCAGACCATTTTTCCGTGCTCCAGGCTGGCGGGCGACGAGATGCGGTAGGGGAGAAGCAGGGCAAAGGTGTGGCGGGCGCCCAGGGCTTTTCGGCATAGCGCCGCGACCAGGGCCGAATCCAGGCCGCCGGAGACGCCGACAATGGCGTTATTGAAGCCGTTTTTATGGATGCTGTCCCGGATCGAGCTGACCAGGATCTTTTCCACCAGGTCGCAGCGGATCTTAAGCATAAAGGATCCTCTGCAGTTCCTTGAGCACCAGCTGGGGCTGCTCGTCGCGCAGGTAGTTGGAACTCAGGCGGGCCCGGCGCACATCGGCCGGACGGATCTCCGCGTCGAGCATGTCTTCGTCTATGTACTTGGCTTTCTGGCAGATGCCCTGGCCGGCGCGGGCGAAAAAGGAGCCGCCGCCGAAACCGATGCCGTCCTCGAAACCGACGCGGTTGACGAACAGGTAATTCTGCTGGTAGAACTGCGAAAAAACGTAGCCCATGGTTTCCCAGAGCTGAAAGGACGAGATGCCGTCCTTGCCGATGCCGCGCTGCGGGCTGTTGGAAATGCCGATCAAAAAGTCGGTTTTTTGAATGAAATACAGGTAGGCCAGCATGGGAAACAATATTTCCCGGCAGATGAGAATGCCGGCGGTCATGGTTCCGATCTTGAAGGTGCGGAATTCGTCTCCAGGTTTGAAGATCATCCTTTCTTCGAACATGCCGTAGTTGGGCAACTGCACTTTGCGGTGGGTATGCCGCCACTTGCCCCTGGAAAAATAAAGAGCGGTGTTGTAAATGATACCCGCATCCTCTTCCAGCGGGGCGCCGATAATTATGTCGATTTTTTTGCTTAAGTTTTCGAATTCCCGCCATTGACTGCCGTCTTTTTTTTGTGCGATTTCGCAGGCAATATCCTTTAAATGGTAACCGCTGATGCTCAATTCAGGGAAAACGATCAGTTCGCGGCCGTCAGCGATGGCCCGGGAAATATGGCTGACATGCAACCCCATGTTTTTCTCGATGTTGCCCAGGGTGGGGCTGAACTGGATGGCTCTGACCTTCATGAAAGGAATATACCACAGCGGCAAGCGGGAAACAATCCCGCGCCTGGCCAGCGCCGATCTGTAATCGACAATCAGGCCGCGTAGGAAAAATCGGCTGACCACCAGGCAGTGGTTTGGTGTTTGAAGTTATATGGGACAATTGACAGGTGCCCGGGATTATGCTATTTTTCTGCTTTTGAACCGCTCTTTGGACAAGGAATCCCGGTGAAGAATAAAAAACTCCAGTTCCTGTTGATATTTTTTATGGTTTCCGGACTCTGGACAGCTGAGAACAAGGCGGATATCCAGAGCAAGGAAGAAGCCAAGCCGGCAAAGAAGGTCGGCCGGGCCTTTCTTGAAATGGGGATAAACATTACGCTTTCCGCGTTCAATTATTGGCACAAGTACGCCAAGTTCATCGAGGACTGGCAGTTCACCCTGACTTGGAAAGACCAAAAGCGCAAGTTCTTCACCTCCGAGGGGCTGCGCCTGGATTCGAACAATCTGCGCCTCAACTGGACCCACGCCTGGTCCGGGGCCCTGTATTACAACTGGGCGCGTACGAACCGCCTGAGCCCCTTCAATTCCTTTCTCTTTGCCTCGGGCGGATCGCTCATTTGGGAGTACATCGCCGAATGGCGCGAGATCTCTTCGATCAACGACCACGTGTTCACCATGGCCGGCGGCCCGGCCATCGGCGAGCCCCTGTTCCAGATCGCCGACCATTTTCGCAGCCGCCCCGGCCTGGCCAACCGCATTGCCTGCCTGCTCATCGATCCGGTTATGGGCATCAATGATTTTATAGATGGACACGACCGTGGGCCGCGCCTTCCCACCCGGGAATGGAGCGATTTCCGCTTCCGCCTCGGCGGCAAGCAGGGCCCTGCTTCCCCGGTCGACAACAATTCCGGCCACGCGGCATTGGATCTCGACCTGCGGCGGGTCACTCTGACCGGCTACGGAAGTGCCGGATCCGGCTCGGGCTATTCCCGGCGGCCTATCGACAATGAATACCGGATCTCCTGCAGTTTCAATGGGCGCCTGGTCGAAGAACTATCGGCACGCACCCGCAGCGCCTTAAGTGGCTGGTGGTGGAAGAATGTTCGCGTTGACGAAAGCGGAGGGCTGCATGGTTGCGAATTCTGGCTGGGTCCGGTCATGGGCTGGGAGTTCTTCCAGAAAAAACCCGTTGTGCCTTATGATGGCGAAGAAGAGGAAGTGACCTCCATCTGGTTCAAACGTGAACAGCCTACGCTCTTCACCGACAAGCACTCCACGGTCAACCTTATCGGCCCGGCCTTCAACCTGACCCGCTATGCGGGGCGGCTGAAGGCGCGCTTCGACCTTGAGGCCACCTTGGACTTCGGCATGATCAATTCCCTAGCCTATAACAACTATTCGGCCGATCATAATGTCTGGGGTGTAAAGACCACCCTGCACAACTGGGGCTATTACTATTCTTTGGGCTACAGCCTGGGCGGACGGTTCGATTTGCGCTATGGGGGACTGCGGGCCGAGGCCGGTATCCAATATCAGCATTTCGGTTCCATCCAGGGGCTCGACCGCTTCCAGGACGACCTGCTCGATGATTCCCGCTTGAGCGATTCGCGCTTGCTCTACAATGCCGGCCTTGCGGTCGCCATCCCGCGCACGCCGCTTTTCCTCTCCCTGAACCTGGAGGGCATCGACCGCCGCGGCCGTTTTCACGAGGTCAGTGTCAGGAACCACGAATTGCGTTTCTTTTATCAGTTGGGGATAATTTTCTAAATGATCGCCACCTGGTTTTAAATGAATTCACTTTTTTTCTCCCGTTGACAACAGTGCAAATCAGGCATATATTTTTCAATTAGTCATTATTCCTGGCTGAATGCATAGTTTGCAGGCAGCCTTTGGAGGATAAATGAAAAAGATCGGCATCATCATTTGTGGACGCTATATGAGTTGCGGTGGCGGCAAGTGTTTCCGCGCCCTGCGCGAACGGGTCGGGGCCTTTGCGGCCTATCCGAAGGACGAGACCGTCGAGGTCGTCGGCTTTGCCAACTGCGGCGGCTGCCCCGGGGGCAACATCGAGTACGTCCCGGCAGAAATGATAAAAAACGGCGCCCAGGCCATCCACCTGGCTACCGGGCTGGTGGTCGGCTATCCCCCTTGCCCACACATCCGCAAGTTCAAGGAATTCATCGAGACCGCCTACGGGCTGCCGGTGGTGATCGGCACCCATCCCATCCCCCTCAAATATCTCGAAAACCATGAAAAACTGCCGTTCTGGAAGCAAGCTAAAATGGCAGAGATCGCGGGAGAACTGATGAACGAGGACCGCCTTGTCATGGAAACATACAATTGAACATGGAGTATAGATGAATCAGAACGCGAAAGAAGGAAAGGTCGATCCCGTGTCCGTGCTGTCCAACCCCTGCGATATAGACTTTATTTTTTCCGGTGAAAAAAAAACCATGGTGCTGTTCGAAATGACCGCCTGTCCTTATTGCCGGATGTTCGCAAACCGGTTCTTCGATTTCGCGGCTGAGCGCTCCCGGGATTATGATTTCCTGCGTGTGACACTCGACGATCCCGGCAACCCGCTCTGGCTTAAATACGAGATCCATACCGTGCCCATGGTTATGGTCGTAGCCGGTGGCGGCATTGCCGCCCGCCTTGACTCTGTCCCGTTCCTGGGCATCACCAAGAAAAAATGGCTGGAGTTCTTGCCAGGGGTTTGACGGGCTGGTTTATTTTTTATTAAAAGCGGTTGGCAGGGTCGAACGGACGACCTTTTGATCACGAATATCCGGCTCGATAGATAGTAGTTTTCTTTATTGACAAGCACCCTTTTTTAGTATATTCAAAAAATTGAATTGTTTGTAAGATTAATATGAAACTTGGGGGCGATATGATTAAAAACAGAAAAATATTCTTGGCCATGGCAATTTTCTTCTTCGCCGCGGCGCTGATTTTTGCGGGCGGGCCGAAGCGCAAGGCGCTTCTGGACAAATCTAACGCGCCGAAGCCTTATGCCGATGGCGAAGTGCTGGTCAAATTCAAGCCAGGCCTTGACCTGGCCGCGGTCAACAATTTTGCCGCAGCCCATTCGCTGAAATTAAAAAGGCACTTCAAGTTCCTGTCCATGTCTAAAGGTCAGGAGATCGTACTACTGAAGTCAACCAAAAAAGTTGATGCCGAAGTCCTGGCCAAGGAGTTGTCGGGCAATGCCAACGTGGAATATGCCACGCCCAACTACCGGCGCGAACTCGCCTTGACCCCGAACGACATCGATTTCGTCAACGGCAAACTATGGGGCATGCATAACACCGGCCAGAACGGCGGCACGAACGACGCCGACATCGACGCCCCTGAGGCCTGGAACATCAGCACCGGCTCCTCGAGCTTGATCGTCGCGGTCGTCGACACCGGCTTCGACTACACCCATTCCGACCTGAAGGCCAATGCCTGGAAGAACCCGGGCGAGATCGCAGGCAACGGCATCGATGACGATGGTAACGGCTACGTCGACGACGTCTACGGCATTGACCCTTGCGGAACCGTGTATACAGCCAATATCCCTGACACCGATCCCATGGACGGCTACGGCCATGGGACACACTGCGCCGGCACCATCGGCGCCAGGGGCAACAACTCGCTTGGAGTGGTGGGCGTCAACTGGAACGTCAAGATCATGGGGCTGAAGTTCTTTGATGACGCCGGCGATGGCGGCTACGACGCCGATTCCATTGAATGCATCCAATACGCCGTCTACCAAAAAACTCACGGGCAGAACGTCGTGGCCATCAATGCCTCTTGGGGCGGCACAGGCGGCAGCGACAGCGGGGCGCTGCGGGATGCCATTGAAGTTGCGACCAATGCCGGCATCGCTTTTTGTGCGGCAGCCGGTAACGGCGGCAGCGACGGCATTGGAGATAACAATGACAGGAATCCTGGCATCGTGTGGCATCATTATCCTTCGGATTATACCTTGCCTGGGATCATCGCCGTGGCCGCCACCGACCGCAATGATGCACTCGGAACCTTTTCCAACTATGGAGCCACCTCGATCGACCTGGGAGCGCCTGGGGTCAGCATCCTGAGCACGGTGCCCAGGGCATATGTCCCTCACGAGGGCGACGTTTTCTTTGACGACATGGAGGGCGTCCAAGGTAGCTGGGTGCCGAGCGGGACGAACAATACATGGGCGATCACGGATGAATATGAAATTTATTGGGGCGGCGATTATCCAGAGTCACCCAGCCCTCCGCATTTCTGGAGTGACAGCCCGGGTTCGGGGGGCGGGACCGTATATACCCGCTATCTATCAAACACGAATTCTTACCTTACTTACGAGGCCGACATCGATCTCTCGGATTATGCAAGCCAGACTATTTATCTTGGGCTGACAATGGGGAGGCATATCGGCACCGGTGATCATGTTTACGTGGAGATTTCCGGAGACAGCGGCGGCAGTTGGGCGAGGATTCAAGATTGGGGGACGACCAGTGGATCCGTATATTTCTGGGCAAGTTTTTCCTGGGAGATTCCTACCGGATTCAAGAATGAACATTTCAGGATGAGGTTCAATCTTGTCTCTGATGATGACGACAGCAACGGGCTCGGTGTCGTGTTTGATGATATCGGGATCGTCACAAATCTTTATTCTCCGTACGAATCCTGGAACGGCACGTCGATGGCCACGCCGCACGTGGCTGGTGCCGTGGCATACCTAGCATCGATCTTTCCCAGCGAGACCGTCGCCCAGAGGAAGAGCAGGATCCTTAACGGGGGCGATTCCAAGCCCTCATTGGCCGGAAAGACAGTGACCGGCAAGCGGCTGAACCTGTTCGGAGCATATTCCTATACTCCGGCCACGCAACCCACCATCACCGTCACCTCGCCCAATGGCGGCGAGGTGTGGATGATCGGCACGAGTCAAACCATCACCTGGACGACGACCGGAACTGTGAGCAATGTTGATATTTACTATTCGCTGAACAGCGGTGTGAGTTGGACCAGCATCATCACCGGCACGGCCAATGACGGTACCCATTCGTGGACCATCCCAACGGTTACCCCATCTACGAACTGTCTTGTGCGCATATGGGAGAGCTCGGATCATGATCCGTCCGATACAAGCGATACCGTTTTTTCCATCGTCACGAATACAGCCGAGACAGTGTCGACACCGACTACACCTTCAGGCCCGGCCACGGGCATGGTGGGCGGGAGTTATGCATATTCTACTGGGGGCTCAATTACCTCCCCCCCCGGCCACAGCGTGCAGTACCGCTTCGACTGGGGCGATGGGACCTACACCAGCTGGCTGCTGGTGGGGACGACGACAGCGTCGCACAGCTGGTCGGCGGCGGGTACCTTCAACGTGAGGGCCATGGCGCGCTGCTCGATCCATTTCATCCAGTCCGACTGGTCGTCGGCCCTGCCCGTGACCCTGGACGATACGCCTACCTGGGCGGCGGTTTCGCGCTTCGGGGCCTGCGCCTCGGAGAGCCGGCCCACGGTCGAATGGCACACAGCTTCCGAACTGGGAACGGTCGGCTTCAACCTCTGGCGCCAGGACGGGAAGACCGGGCAGTACGAACTGGTCAACCCCGGGCTGCTGCCGGCGCTGCCCTGCTCGCCGCAGGGAGGAGTGTACCGCTTCGCCGACCCCGGGGCATTCCCGGGCGAGCCCGTGACCTATCGACTTGAGGAATTCGACGCAACGGGGCGGACCCGGAGCTACGGCCCCTTCACAGTCACCTTTGGGGGCGCTGCTCAGCAGGAGCCCTATGACCCGGGTGCGAGGATGGGCAGGGAAGAGCCGACCGACATCTACGGCTACCAACGCTTGGAGCGCCCGCGCACGACATATGAGCTGGAGCGGCTTAGCGCCCGGCGCCAGGAACAGCAGCGGAGCGCCATGCTGGCCGCCCAGGGCAAGGACCGTGCCCGCGTTACGGTCAAGGGGCGGGGGCTGTTCTATGTCAAGGCGGCGCAGGTGGCTAGCAGCCTGGGCAAGTCGCAGGCCGCGGCGGCATCGTTTATCGCGGGCTATGATTTGAGGCTGACCGGCCTGGGTAAGGAGATCGCCTGGCTGGCCGACGCCAACGGCGCCGGCATCTTCTTCTACAATGAGGGGCAGGAGACTGTCTACTGCGACCGCAACGTCTACTTCCTGGAGAAGGGCCGCGGCCGGGCCATGGAGACGCTGAGTGGCGGCAGTGCTGGTGCGGCCGATCCCAACCAGTCGTTCTTGGACACATTGCATTTTGAGGGCAACCGCTACGCCCTGCTGCTCTCTTCCATGGACCCTGCCGGCGATCTGTGGTTCTGGGACTATGTCGTCGCCGGCGGCGGGGCCAAGACTTTCCCCATCGAGGTGCCCGGCCTGGCATCGGGGAAGGCGACTTTGAAGGCAAGCCTGCAGGGAGCGACCGATACGGCCGCTGAGAACGACCATCACGCCATCATCAGCCTCAACGGCAAACAGATCGGGGAAACGGTCTGGGACGGGACCCGGGCGCATGAGATCGATGTCGAATTTGACGCCTCCCTGCTCCAGGAGGGTGCCAACACCCTGACGGTGCGCGGAGCCCTGGATATGGGGGCGCCCTACGGCACTTTCTATGTGGAAGCTTTTGATCTGAGCTATCCGAGGTACTACAAGGCGGTGGAAAACCGCCTGATCTGCCGCGGGGACAGCAACTCCACCATTACGGTCAGCGGCCTTACGGAGCCCCAAGCCTTAGTGTTGGATGTCAGCAATCCGCTCCGGCCGAAGCAGCTGACCGGCGTCTCCCCGGATGTCTCTGGCCACGTCTCTTTCGTTCCCCGCTCAACGAGCAGCGTCTACTTGGTAAGCGGCCTGAACGCAGCGCTGCGGCCGGCATCGGTGGTAGGTGACCAGCCGGCCGACCTGCAAGGGCCGAGCCATTCGGCCGAGTACATCGTCATCGCCCCGGAGGTGTTCAGGGAGACGGCCAAGCAACTGGCCAAGTACCGCCAGGGCAGGAAACTCAATTCGGTGGTCGTCACCCTGGAGGACATCTACGACGTTTTCAGCTACGGCGTGCCCAGCCCCTATGCTATCCGCGAATTCCTGGTCCATGCCTCCACGAAGTGGAGTGGCAAGAAGGTGAGATACGCGGTTCTGGCGGGGAAAGGGACCTACGACTACAATGACTACCGTGGCTATGGCGACAACCTGGTGCCGGCGATCCTGGCCAGGACGCCGGAGGGGTTGTGCGCCGCCGACAAGATATTCGGTGATGTCAAGGGCAGGGACGGCCTGCCGGAGATCGCGATCGGCCGCCTGCCGGCTTTGACCCGCGCCGAGCTGGGTGCCATGATCAGCAAGATCAAGGCCTATGAGAGCGGCCGGGGCGACTGGACGGACAAGGCGGTCTTCATCGCCGACAACGTCGACAGCGGCGGCGATTTCGCCTCAGGGTGCAACGAGCTGGCCGGACTGGCAACAGGGCTGCAGGCCGAGAAAATCTATTTGGCTGGCTCAGTGGCGGAGACGCGGTCCAGGATCATCGCTTCCTGGAACGAGGGAGCGGCGCTGGTCAACTACTGCGGACACGGGGGCATCAACCAGCTGGCAACGGAGAACATCTTCAATGTGACTGATGCCATGGCGCTGCAGAACGGCGGCCGGCTGCCGCTGGCGACGATGTTCACCTGCGTGACCGGTCGCTTCGAGCTGCCGGGTTATACCTCGCTGGGTGAGGCGCTGCTGCTCAATGCCAACGGCGGTATGGCGGGCGGCTTGCTGCCGTCGGGGGCGGCCATGAACTCCGACTCGCTGCGCCTGGGTGGAGAATTTTATAAAGCCGTGTACCGCGGGCGCGAAGAGAGCGCTGGGATGGCTCTGCTCGCGGCCATGAAGAAATACTTGCAGACGGGAGGGCAGGCCTCGCTGCTGAACGTCTACAACTGGCTCGGCGATCCGGCCCTGCCGTTCAAATGAACGTGGCTGCGAAGTTCCGCCGGAAGGAGAGCATCGCCGGCGAGTCTTTCCTGATCCCGGTTTGCGGCACACCGCTGGACATGGAGGACATCTTCGTCCTGAGCCCGCTGGCCGATTTCATCTGGCAGCGCCTGGACGGTGAGCGTATGCTGGATGCGATCGTCGCCGAGATTGTCGCCGAGTTCGACGTCACGGCCGGGCAGGCCGGCGCCGACGCGCGTGAGTTCGTCGGGCAGCTGCTGCAGAAAGGCCTGGTGGAAGAAGTGGCATGAGCTCGATCTGTGAGCAGGCGAACGGAGTGGACGACCAGCATTTCTGGCGACTGATGTCGGCAAGGATCGCCGATCGGCGCATCCCTTTTTCCGGGAGCCTGGCCCTGACCCACCGCTGCAATCTCGGGTGCATTCATTGCTATGCCGGGGAGAAGCTCGGCGGGGATATCGCCCGATCGGAGCTGGGCACCGGCCAGTGGCTGAAGATCATCGCCGATATCAAGGTAGCGGGCTGCCTCTTTCTACTGCTGACCGGCGGTGAGCCGCTACTGCGCGATGATTTCTCGGAAATCTACTCCTTCGCCAGGAAAAGCGGCTTCCTGGTCACCGTGTTCACCAACGGCACACTGGTCAGTGACCGCATCATCGGACTGTTTCAAGATCTCCCCCCGCGCCTGGTCGAGGTCAGCCTTTACGGGGCCAGTGCCGAAACCCACGACCGCATTACCGGCGTCCCGGGATCGTTCGACAGGGCCCTGCAGGGGATTGAGGCGCTACTGTCCGCGGGGATGCAAGTGCGGCTCAAGAGCGTTCTGATGACGCTGAACAATGAAGGTTTCCCGGCCATAGAGGAACTGGCCCGTAGCCGTGGCATCAAGTTCCGCTTTGACCCGGCGATCTTTCCCACCCTGGCCGGCGACCGCGGGCCCCTCGACCTGAGGGTTGCGCCTGAACGGGCCGTCGACCTGGAAATGGCCGATGCGGATAGAGTCCGGGAATGGCGGGAGTTCTTCAGATCTTTTCGTGAGGATCCCGGGGGGGACGGCTTGTTCAACTGCGGCTCCGGCGTGAATACGTTCCATGTCGATCCCCAGGGACAGTTGTTCCCCTGCCTGATGGTGAGGAATGCCAGCTATTCGCTCGGCTCGGGTCGTTTCCAGGATGGATGGGGCCAGGCCTTCAATGATTTCAGGAAGGCAGTCCCGGAGGTCCATGCCCCTTGCCGAGGCTGCGAAAAAAAACTGCTTTGCGGTTATTGCCCGGGCTTTTTCGAGATGGAGAATGGCGCCGATCTAACCCCGTCAGAATATATGTGCGCGATAGGTAAGCGCCGGTTCGAGAAGATAGTTTCCGAAGCACTTGGAGGATAGATGAAAAGGAAGAAAGAGGAAAAAACGACGAAAAAAAAATATGCGAAGCCGCTGCTGCGCGTCGTGAACATCGCCCCCGGAATCCAGACGCTGGGGATCGGATGCAAGCTGATCAACTCCGGCATGAGTTACGACCAACCTTGCGTGGCCCTCGTTTGCGCCGGCACCCCGGGAAGCTGAGCGCGATTTTATTCCTGCCTCGGGGCGGGAATTTGCGCATCGGCAGCATCGATATCGAATTTTCCGCCCCTTCCTCAACAAGGTTGCGCATCTCTAATCCCCTTTATCGACCGTTCCTGGACCGAAGCGCCGGTGCTGCGCGCAGTCCCCGTATGTCCGTTCGCGTGCTATGCGATGCTTGGCCGCCAATGCAGGACTTGGAAAAGGTATTCGACACCCGGAACTCTTGGTCCCTTTGTCGTGATAAGAAGAGCTATTGGTTGAACCTGGCCCAACCTGGCTGCGAAAGCCCGTTATGGATCGCCCGCTTCGATCGCGGGGTAAGGCGCGTCGACCTGTATTGCCCGGCCGGGCCAGAAGAAAAAAATGGCAAGCGGGTAATCAGCTTGCCGCTGGTCTATCCCCTCGACCAGCTGCTGCTGATGTATTTCCTGGCCCGGCGCCAGGGGATTTTGGCGCACGCGGCCGGGATGGTGCGCAGCGGCAAGGCTTTTCTCTTTACCGGTGCCTCTGGTGCGGGCAAGAGCACCTTTTCCGAGCTGCTGGTCAAAGCAAGGACCGGGAAAGTGCTGAGCGACGAGCGCATGATCATCTGCGAGATCGGTGGGGTGATGCAGGCTTTCGGCACGCCCTGGGCCGGCACGGCCGGCATTGCCCGCAACGTCAGCGCGCCGCTGGCAGGGATTTTTTTCCTGAAGCATGGCACAAGCAGCCAGATCAAAAAACTCGCCGCCGCCGCGGCTGCCGACCGTTTGTTGCCCATGATTTCGGTCCCCTGGTACGATCCCGACACGGCGGCCCCCATTATCGCATTCGCCAAGCGGGTCTTTGCCGCTGTCCCGGCCTACGAGTTCCGCTTCAGCCCCGATCGTTCCGCGATCGATTTTTTCTGGAAATTTATAAAAAAAACATCCTGATTGCTTTGAACCATCTAAAAAACCCATTTTTACAACTTCGGTAAATGCTACATTAATTCGATTTTGGTTTTTGGAAACCCTTGTGGGTTCTAGCCGATGGTCAGAGTCGAACTGACGACCTATTGATTACGAATAAGGCGCATGATCTTTGAAAACCCTTATCATCCCATGCTTTTAAACGGAAAAACCACGCTTGTCTTCGTTTTTTCACATCAGAAATACCAAAGTGATTTCATACCTAATTCTCGAGCTATTCCATTTAATCGATAGAAAAAAACACTTACGAATAGATAACAAGTTCAGTAAATACTCCAGTAATTCCTTCTGGCTCTATTTCTTCTGGACCTCTGGGCGGATCTTGCCGCGATTAATCATTACTTTTGATTTTCGGTTAGCAGCCGGTCCCCGGCCAATACGCAAAAGAGATAAGTGGCGGCGCCTCCGATCACATATTCTGATTGCTGCCAAAGGAAGGGAAAGGGCTCCTTCAATTCGGGCAGGTCGGGACGGATGAGTGACGGTCCCGATACGCCGCCGCCGGGAATGTACGACCACTCGTTGACATTGGTGCCGTAGGCCACAGTAAGGGAATGGGCGCCCACTCCGGAGACAAGTGAGGTGTTGGACGCCGGGTGGCAGCCGAAAATATAGTTAAGGACGCGAAGCAGGTTTTCCCGGGGAAATTCCTGTGGATAGGCCCGGTTGAGAAAATATTGGCACACGGCGTAGTCCTGGATGTCCCAGGTGACCCCCCAGATCTGCCAATCGAAAGGCACCCCGAAGGGATTTCGGGCAAGGTTGGTGTGCAAATTTTTGCCGTATGCGGCCAAGGCGGCACCGACACGCCGGGAAAATTTGGAATCGTTCATCCTGGCCAGTACCCTTGTCACAGTCCAGCCGATGGTCTCGGCGCGGGCTTCGATGACCGGCAGCAGCGCCTTGAGCCGGGCAGCGAAGCGGCGTTCACCGGTGGTGATCAGGAGCTCTACGGCGGCCATAATCTCCTGCTCCTCGATTATTTGCGGAACATAAGCGGAAGCCTGGCGAGCGGCGGGATGCGTATGCTCATAGTCCCAGGCCTTGACTGCCGTGGCGCGGCACTCGCTTGCCAATTCCGGGTTGAAATCGGCCAGCACCCGGGATGCGGCCGCCAAGGCCGCGATTACCCGGTACTCGGTGCCGGTATCGCGGCTGGTGAAGGCCAGGCGGTCATCGGGACGGCCGGAATAGCCGCCCTTGATTTCCCAGGATTTCAGTGCCGGGTCGAAAATACGGTTATCGGTCATGGAGGCTGCATCGCCCTGCTTCTGGTACTGCTCCTGGGAGGGGTCGGAGAGGCCGGCGAAGCTGTGCCCGGCCACGCGGTAGCTGTTTAGCAGGTTCTCCACGCCGTGAACGATCTGTTGTAGGATGTCCGGCCTGCCGTCCGGGACGTGCATCAGGACTTCGCGCCGCAATACATCCACGGTGGTCTGGTCTGAATCCACGGCGAAATTCTCCCGGGCCAGGGCCAGCATCAGGGTGACCCACGATTGGGAGCCGGTGGCCAGGTCGAAGTCGCCGGCGTCGTGCCAGCCGCCACTGTCCAGGCCGGGGATATGCCGGAATCCGGCAAACGGGGTGTCGGTGGTGGGGCCCTGACGGTAATCTTCGATATAGCTCAGGTCGTGGTTGGCAGGCGCTTGCAGGGCGTCATCCATGTGGCAAAGCCCGTGCCAGACGCGGCCGCGGTCGATGACCTGCACATGGC
>Ga0268280_1001696_pt1 | contig 14198 bp, 12 predicted proteins | sample saktaG_9_FD_190139 | JGI IMG/M metagenome (GOLD analysis project Ga0268280, IMG submission 190139) | Saline water microbial communities from Sakinaw Lake, British Columbia, Canada - sak_2011_5_24_40m | ecosystem: Environmental > Aquatic > Non-marine Saline and Alkaline > Saline ...
TTGTAACCGTCCGGCTCAAAAACGTGACAATGGAAGAAGCCCTCGATATGATCATAGAAAAAGGGGCCGGATACGCATGGAAGGTTCAGGACGGCACATTGCATGTGCGAAGATTTGTGGAGTGTATCTATCAAATGGACTATCTCGACATGGTGGGCGAAACCGATATTGATGTTGGCGGAGATATGCTTGCCTCCGGCGTTGAAGGCGCCGGCGTGAAGGGCAAATACCAGGTTACAGGCAAGCGGGAAGCCAAAAACACCAACGTATGGGGCGGCATTGCCGCCGCTCTTGAGGGAATCAAGTCCCCTGACGGAATCTTAAGACTCGATCCTAATGCCGGCATCATTTACATGGCGGACACCCCGGCTAAAATTGAAACCATGGTCAGGCTTCTCGACTCTTTATCCGAGGCCCTGCACCGGCAGGTTTTTATTGAGGCAAGGATACTTGAGGTCAACCTGAGCGATGACAGCCGTTACGGTCTTGACTGGTCTAAAATGTCCGTGGGCTTTTCCGCGGCCGGAGGCCATTTCGGAGGAGCTAAAAATTTGCCCGATGTTTTAAGTATAGGAATTAACAGCGGCAGCAGTCTGTTTCTGTCGAGTCAATCCCAGTTTACAGCCGTACTTGATTTTTTAAAAACGCAGGGGGATGTTTCGGTGATCTCCAATCCCCATATCTCAGTGCTGAACAACCAGTCGGCTGTCCTGACTGTCGGCTACCAGTTTCCATACGGCGACATTGATAGCGTGGACAGAAACCAGGAGACCGGCGTGCTTACAATCGGAGCAAAAATCAAACGGGCAATTCTGGGATTACAGCTCGGAATTACTCCGCAGATATCCAAAGACGGGATCGTTACTCTTCACATAGTGCCCACAATCACAAGGATACAGGGAACGGAACGTGTTGAGATCCCCACAGGCGCAACCTCTGTTCAGAACATCTCAAATCCGATCATCGACCTGCGTGAGCTTGCCACAACTGTCCGTGTCAGGGAGGGCAACACCGTGGTTCTGGCAGGACTTATCAGCCAGATAAGGCAGCTAAATGAGGCGGGACTGCCGGTGCTGAGCAGCATACCATATATTAAAAATTTTTTCAGGCACATGCAAAACCTTCACGAAAACAGGGAACTGGTAATGTTCATCACGCCATACATCAAGAAAATCGGCCCGAAAGCAGGGGAATAGATTCAGGCTGAAGGCTGAAGAAAGATAGACTGAAGGTAGATGGACTGTAAGATTTTTCCATAAAAACCTTAGACTAACAGCCTTCAGTCTTCAGTCTAAACAACCTGAAAAACCATTTAACTTGTGTTTTTCCCATAAGTGTTTTATAATAGGATCAAACAATATCGGAATAATCAGGTACAAAACCAAATAATGAAGGAGAATAATATGCAAAAATTCAGATTACGCAACAACCAGAAAGGTTTTACGCTGGTTGAAATTGCCATAGTCATGGTAATCATAGGGCTGCTTATTGGCGGTATTTTAAAGGGCCAGGAGATGATCAACAACGCCAAAGTAAAACGGGTCGTCAAACAGGCCGATGAATTGAGGGCTGCTATCATGACTTTCTATGACAAGTACGGACAATACCCCGGAGATGAAAACAGCCTCCTGTTCCCGCCGGGTATAGATACCACTGCTGGCAATAATGACGGCCAGATATCTGCAGCTGAGGCGCCCGGTGTGTTCACCGACCTTGCTCTTGCAAACCTGGTCTCAGGCGCCTACACTGCCGCAGCTCCATATCCCTCCAACGCCTTCGGCGGCACAACTCGCGTACAGTGGGTTGACCCTGGTCCCGGAAATGCCAGACATTGTGTATGGTATACCAACCTGCCGGCCGAGGCGTGCCTGGAAATAGACGTCAAGTATGATGACGGTGTCTGGAACACAGGTTCGATCGCAGGCAGCGCCGCGTATACAACCGGAACCGTTATCCCCAACTTTTACATAGTTTTCTAATCATACTTCAGGCCTTTTTTTAAATGTTTCCGGCGCCGTACATACTTAAGAATTGACGGCGCCGGAAACGTTTTAAGGCCAGACAAAGATATAAATTATGAGACCTTTCGGGCATAAAGGCTTTACCATAATCGAAGTTGCCATTGTCCTTGTAATCATCGGCCTTATAGTGGGATTTGGCGCCTCCCTCGTCGGTCCGCTTACCATAAGGGCCAAGCGCACCGAAACAAAGGAAACACTTAAGGCGGCTAAAGAATCAATCGTTGGTTTTGCAGCCGCAAACGGGAGGATACCGGTCTGGGGTGACAACATATCGGATACAATAGCCGTCGACGAGTTCTGCGAGGTAGTCACCAACCGGAGAGACGCCTTCACCCAGCCGCTTTACTATTTTCCAGCAAACGCCAATAACCAATTGCAGACTGCCGGCACCATCTGCGGGCGAAAAACCACTAATCTGACTGTATGCCGTGATCCAGCCTGCACCAGCAGGGTTTCCAGTGTTGCCTTCGTGGTTGCAACAGGCTCGGAGAATGTCAACCCCCAGATCGGTATCGTAACCTGCCCTGCAGGTCTCCCTGCCGGTGAGATCTGCATCGGCGTATATGATACCGGTGAGCCAGCCATAGACAACTGCACAACTGCTGCAAACTGCCCCAATTATGATGCCGCTGTTAACCGGCTTAACCGTGCAGAAGAATACGACGACATTGCGGAGTGGGTCACCTTGAATGAGCTTAAAGTCAAAACCGGGTGCCAGGGTCCGCCGCTTCGAATCGTAAACAACGAGCTGCCCCCTGGGCGTGAAAACGATTTTTACAGTGTTACCATTTACCCAGACGGGGGTGTTCCCTCCTATACATGGAATTTTATTACGGCGCTGCCCCCTGCCCCTGGACTTAATACCCCCGCATCTTCTACATTCACAGCCCCCACAGCGGTTATTTCCGGAACACCGACAACAGGAACAGCAAGGGGCGCTCACAAAGTTACGGTACGGGTTAGTGACAATGATGGCAATATCGCCATAAAAAGTTTTGTCTTAACAATCAATCCGCCGTGAGAAAATGACTGAAATGAAAGCATCCGGCAATAAAGGATTTGCGCTTTATTTCCTTATCGCCGCAATTCTGGTTATAGGCGCACTTATAGGAGCCGGCCTGACGCTGGTTGGACCAAGAGCAAAAAAAGCCAGATACGACCGGACTCAAGATATTCTTGCAGCAGCGGAGCAGTCTATTGTTTCATGGGCTGCCGCAAACGGGAGGATTCCGGTATGGGGTGACAATGTTCCGGATGCAACGATCGATGAGTTCTGCGAAGTAACCGCGAACCAGAATGACGCCTTCACCCGGCCGCTCGTTTACATATATGATAATAATTTAACGGTCTCGCTCTGCGGACGTAGCAGCACAGCCCTGTCATATGGCGCTGCAGCAAACACGGCTTTCCTTATAATTAGCGGGGCCGAAGATATGACCGTAAACACAACACCCGCAGCTTCAGTCGCAGTTCTAGATACATCTCCAGTAAATGTTGCACCCGGAACCGCCGATCTAGTCCGGGCCGTATCTTTGGAAGAACTCCGTAACCAGGCCGGCTGCTTCAGCTATACCGCGGGCAGGCTTAAAATTCTGAACAACGAGCTGCCCAATGGGCATGAAGGCAATACATTCAACAATTTCAACATTTACGCAGATGGGGGTGTACCCTTCGCAGCAGGCGGAAAATACAAATGGTGCATCAAGGGAACTCTGCCGCCCGGAACTACAACGACCCCCAACACCCCGGCCTGCCCTACGACAACCGATTGCGCCGCACTTGGCACTGAATCCGCAACCCAATGGTCCCAGGCAGACAGCCTGACCATAAACGGCATGCCCACGATCACACCTCAATCGAGAGGAGACTATAACATCACGATACTTGTTCGCGACAATAACGATAACAATACAGCTTTAGCCAATGACAATTGCGCCCAAAAAAGTCTTGTGATCACCATTAATCCATAGCGAGACTCTTCCGACAACAGATATCCTGAAGCACAGATGAAAGCCTGCTTTCCCGTTTTATGATTCGATATTCGATGTACGATATTCGATATTCTAATTTCGATATTCGGATGTCAAACTACTTAAACTGGCTCATTACATCGTAAAGTGGAAGCAGAATAGACAGGGCTATAAGGCCGAACACGCCGCCCAGAAAGAGGATGGAGAGGGGCTCTATCATGTTTACCATTGTTTGAACCGACCGTTTTACCTCGTTGTTATAATAAGTTCCGAGTCTGGCAAATGATACATCGAGTGTCCCGGTGGTCTCACCATTCCGTACGGCCCCAAGCAGCAGGGGTGGAAATCCTCCGACCGCCTCAAAACCGGCCGCGATTGACTGTCCCCGCTGGATTTCCCTGTAAGCCTCTTCGAGCCGTCCTTCAAGGTAGCGGTTCCCGAGGACATTGTCCGCCAAAATCTCGAAGATATTATGAAGCGTCACGCCTGCCGCGTACATCGTGGCAAAATTCTGGCTCAGCCGGGCCATTGCTATATTGGTAGCAACAGGCCCTATGACCGGAATTTTCAGCATGTACTTCTGGAGAAATACAGCGCCATTTTTCGTCTTCCGGAACATCAGGAACAAAACAACCATAAGTCCGATACCAGTCAGAATATAAAGCCAGTATCCCTGGAAAAAGAGGCTTACGCTGAGAACCGCCCTTGTCACGGCCGGGAGCGGAACTCCCATCTCTTTCAAGAGGCCTGCCATACGGGGCAGCACATATCCCACCCACATTCCAATCACTGCCCCTATTGAAAGAATGATAAATGACGGGTAGATAGTGGCACGCCTGATGGTAGAACGGATATCTTCCCTCCATTCCATAAACTCGGCCAGGCTTTTGAGGCTCTTCGGCAACCCCCCCGACTGTTCGCCCATACGTATTATGCCCATTTCCAGCTTCTGAAAAACCTTGGGGAAACGGCTCATCGCCTCGTACATCATGTTGCCGGCTTCAACGGAAAGCTTCACCTCGCTTACAATCCTGCACATCGGTTTGGACGGAATGATTTTTTCATTCTCCTCCAGGGCCGACAGGATAGGAAGGCCGAGTTCCAGCGTCTGGGAAAGTCGGTAATAGAACTCAATTATTATACGGGGCTTGATTTTGCCGGAGAACCATTTTCCGACTCCAAACCCTTCGATGACCTTCCGGCTGTCAATCAGTGTCAGTCCAGCCTCCCGCAACTGCTTTTCCATTTCGGAATCATTGGCTGCAACGGAAGTGCCTTTGAGCAAGCGGCCGGAACCATCAACCGCCCTGTATTTGAACTTAGGCATACGCCACCACGCGCAGCACCTCTTCCAGGGAGGTCATACGGTTATTAACCTTCTTCAGGGCCTGTTTCAGGAGAAAACTGGTGCCGTCTTTTACAGCCGCGTCTTCTATAGCGCTCTGGGGCGCGCCTGAAAAGATCAGTTCCTGTATCTCCCTGTTGACCATGATTAATTCGTATATGGCGAACCTGCCGCTGTAACCTGATTTGTTGCAGGCATCGCACCCTACTGATGTCAGCATCTCTTCCGGCGGCTCAAGGCCGTTTCTTGTAAAAATCTCCTTTTCTTCCGGTTTTGTAACGGCCGCAACTGCGCAGCGCGGACACAGTTTCCGGAGAAGCCGCTGGGCGGCCACCATCGTTATGGAAGAAGCCAGCATGCTGGTGTTCACTCCAAGATCTATCAGCCTGTTGATGGCAGAAGCTGCGTCATTGGTATGCAGTGTAGACAGTACCAGGTGACCGGTTATTGACGCGCGTATGGCAAGCTCGGCGGTCTCCTGGTCTCTGATTTCGCCCACCAGAATAATGTCCGGGTCCTGGCGCATAGCCGAACGAAGCGCATTTCCGAATGTCAGCCCGGCCTTCGGGTTGACGGCTGTCTGCCGGATTGTCGGGATAACATACTCGATCGGGTCCTCCACGGTCATGACGCTCACATTGGGGCTGTTTATGGTCATCAGGGCAGAGTAAAGTGTGGTGGTCTTGCCTGATCCGGTGGGGCCAGTCACCAGTATAAGGCCGTAAGGCCGCCTGATGCTCTTTAAGAATTTTGCCAGTTCTTCCTTTTCAAAACCGAGCCTTTCCGTGTTTCCAACCACGCCGCTGTATATCAAGAGCCGCATCACAACCGTCTCATCCAGATGCGTCGGGAAAGTGGATACGCGAATGTTGATATCACAGCCTTTTCCGGAAAATTTTATCCTTCCGTCATGCGGAATATTGGGGTTGGAGATATCCATATCCCCCATTATCTTGAAACGCGTGGCAAGGCCCTGCTGAAAACGTTTTGGAAAAAGATATTTCTGATGCAGAACGCCGTCGATACGGTAATATACTCTGACGAGGTTTGTGTCTCCCACGATGTGGATATCGCTGGCATTCAGCACCCGCCCTTTTTCAATGATCAGATCGGCAAGCTGGATATTCTGGTTATAGTCGAACTGTTGGCCTACAACACCCGACATGGTTATTTTTTCAATCTCTTCATCTATTATCGCTGCGGTCTTGTAATACAGCTCAATTGAGTTTCTGATCCAGTCTTTCGGCGCTATGTAAGACTCGACCCGGCAGCCTGTTATCCGGGAGAGGTTATCCCTGACCAGCACGTCAAACGGGTTGGAAGTGGCGATTTTAAGGGTCTGTCCCTCCTGTGCCAGCGGGAATATGTTGTTGGCCGCGACAAAATCCTCGGGAATGCGTGAGATCAGATCAAAATCTATCGACACCTTGGAAGTATCCATGATCTTAGCCCCGCTCTGAACTGCTATAGCCATCTGGACCTGTTCCTCGCTTATCCAGTCAAGCCTCAGCAGAACATCCCCAAGCATTTTGCCTGTCTTTTTGGACTCGGAAAGGGCCATTTCGAGCTGGTCGTTTCCGATAATCCCCATGTCTATTATTATTTCACCGAGCCGCTTTTTCATCTTGGATTATCCCCGGTTGATGATGTTCCGTTTCCGTACTGAATCATGTTTTTCCGCCTTTCAATAAATCCGGTCAAAAACATCACACGGTCATCCACCGATTTTTTTTCATTATCAGACGACCAGCCTTTCCGGTCCAGAAACAACCGGTAGTGTTGAAGAGCTTCTCCATACAACTCCATCTTGTCGTAAAGAACGGCCATGTTGAAGAGTAATCGGACGTTTTCAGGATCTATCTTCCCGGCCTTTTCATAAAACGTCATCGCCTCATCCAACCGCCCGAGCCGGCTTAATGCCACGGCTTTGTGAAAATAGATGTCGAAAGAAGGCGCGCCTGTGACTTGCTGCGCCGCATCGAGCAGTGAAACCGCAATACCGGGTTCACCCATCCCCATCCGGGCGATGGCAAGATTTATCATGATCTGCGGATTATCAGGATCTTTTTCCGACAGGCTCTTAAGTATCGGCAGTGCCATCGCAAATTCCCGGTTTTTCAGGTAAGCGGAAGCAAGGTTAAACTGCGCGTCTGTATTCTGAGGATTTTTATCAAGCACCTGCAGATACATAACGATAGCCTCTTTCAGCCTGTTTTGCCGGTGATAGAAAACGGCCTTTTCGTAAAACGGGCTCGTGGACTCCTGCCCTGGAGATTTAAGAGTCTCCTGCTTCCCGGATGCCTTAGTCCCGATCGCTTTTTTCCCCCTTTTAACCGCGGCTCTTTTAACGATACTATCGGTTCCATGCGGAATTTTTTGTTTCACTCCCGGCTCAATGGCATGCCCGGACTCTTCTGGAACAGCAATTACTGGCAGATCCGTCACGGGCACTCCAGTCTTTTCCTGTTTAAGGGGCACAACTTCCCCACCTGAAGTTGAACCGGCCGGTTCTATATCCTGCCTGACTGCCAGGTTATCGGGCGGCGGGGCCATCGGTGAATTCAATTTTTCAGGCGCATATTTTTCCAGCATAAATAAAACAGCGAGTCCGAGACCCAACACAATGCACACAATCATTCCGTAAGTACGGAGCTTCGACTTTCCGGGAATCCTGCCCGTTTCCTGAAACAACGCGGAAGCTTCGGGATGCTGGTTTTCCTTATCTTTTTTTCTTAAAGCCGCGTTGAGCAGACTCATTCATTTCTCCTGTAATCAATTGGCCATCAAGTTTGATGTGCTCATAAATAAGGTTCTTCTCCCAATTAGCTGGGAAAAAGGGGTCAAGGATTCGAGGATTCAAGGGTTCAAGTGTTTGTTTTCTAATGATTTTATCAGAGCTTTAAGCATCCTCTCAACCTCCCCGATATCTCTCTGAAGTCCTGACAGGCTTTCCTTATTGAGATAGCCCAGATCCCCGGATAATAATATTTGCGTCTCTAATTCACACGTCGAGCCGTAGGCGATATATAATGATCTTAAATAGTCCGGGGTTGTTTTTCTCCCATACCCTTCTGCAATGTTGCTTGGGATAGACAGAGCCGCCCTTCTCATTTGGGAGGTTATGCCGAATCCTTCGTTTTTGGGAAATATCTTCGTTGCCTTATATATCGTCAGGCATAGTTGATAGGACTTCTGCCAAACCTTTAATTCCTTATAATTTGTCAGCATTTCCCTTGACCCCTTGACCCCTTGAATCCTGTTTTTTTTTATTCCCTCGAATCCTGGAACCCTTGAATCCTTGAATCCTCATAGGATCACCAACTCTTTTGGAGGTGATCCATGTAAAATTACCGCATCACGATCTTGGGAACGATGCCAGGGAGCGTTATCTCCCGCGCGGCATTTTCAGCTCCTTCTTTTGTGACAAAAGCGCCCACCAGCAACCTGTAACCGCCGTTTTTCATCTCCTGAACATAGCCGTCATACCGGTTGCTTCTCAGCATATCCGCAATGCCGCCAATTACCTCGGGCGACATTCCTTCGCCAACACTAATCGCCCACGGAGCGGCCAGAATTCTGGCTCCGGCCAGCCCGCTCTCCTGGATGAACTGCAGGGCCTCGGCCCTGCCGGTAAATCGCCCGGCAAAATGCCTGTACCAGATTCCCTCTTCACCCAGGTCCACTTTTACCCAGTGGGAATCCACGCCGTTTGCCCTGTATCGTGAAGCCTCTCGAAGTACATTGTCCGCTAATCTGTGCGAAGCAATCAATACCGTGTATGAACTGAGCTGGGATTCCAGCTGTGCGTTCATATCTTTCACCGCTGATTCGGGATTCTGCGGCTCAGGCTCCGGTAACAGTGCAGGCGCCTGAGCGCCGTTATCAGGAGTGTCGCCTGCTGCGGTATTTGTCTTGTCAATATCAGGAGAATAAGGGGGTGCCGCATCATCCTTTGCAACCGGAGCTTCTGCCGGCTCTTCTCTGTCCCGGGATACCCAAAATCCCCGGTAAAATACAAAGAGCACCAAAACCATAAAAAGAAACACCAATACAGCACGGTAATACGGTTTTACGGCCATACTTTTTACTGCGGCAGAATCAGGACTTCCGATCTCCCTGAGTGCTTGTATCACATACCTCTTATGGATTGTATGATCATTTGCCAGATAGCCGGCAATGAGGGAATAATCACAGATCCTGTTAATCAGGCGGGGAGTACCGGCTGATGCTTTGAAGATCCTCTCAACAGACTCTGTCGTAAAGCGGACCTGGCCTTTGTTGCCTGCAACAAACAGCCTTCTTTCAATATAGCCCGAAACTTCTTCCTTCTTCAGGTAATCAAGGGTACAGCTTATGGCAACCCTCTGGTGCAACTGCCTCAACTCGGGTTTTGAAATGGTGGTAAGCAGCTCTGGCTGACCAACAAGCACCATCTGAAGCAGTTTCTCCTTGTCGGTTTCCAGGTTGGAAAGCAGACGAAGATCTTCGAGTGCCTCCATCGGCATTGTCTGGGCGTCGTCGATGATAATGACAACGGGCTTTAAACGGTCTGCTCCCAGAAGAAACGCGTTCAGCCTGTCCATCAGATCTTTTTTGGTTGCACCGGCGGAGGAGGCAACACCAAGATCATCCAGGATTGCAGCGAGTATTTCGACGCCGGAAAGCGACGGATTGATGATATATACTGTTTCGGCCTTCCCCTCAAGCCTGTCCAGAATAGTGCGGCATATAGTTGTCTTTCCGGTTCCAACCTCTCCTGTCAGGAGAACAAACCCGGAACGGTTGTTGATCCCGTAGAGCAGCTTTTCAATAACGCTCTGGTGCGTCCGGGAAAGAAACAAAAACTCGGGGTCCGGCGTAATGGCAAACGGGGCCTCCTGAAAGCCGAAAAAATCCAAGTATAACCCTTCCTGAGCCCTTTCACTCCTGACAATACTTTCATTCAACACCATATTTCTTAACCTATCCGTTGTCACCCGCTGCAGAATTTATCACATATTAATAGTAACTACTCAGCCGCCGATCTACGCTGATCATCACTGATATTTTTTCTTTTATTATCATACACAAATCTTGTAACTGCTCAGGAGTCAGAATTCAGGAGCCAGAATCCGGAATAGAAGCAAGATAGTCTCCCGCAACTTACTAACTTCTTCAAGTTGAACACTGGCAAAGTATCACCATAACCAAAGCAGGTTTCCTTTTTATTCTGGCTTCTGGCTCCTGAATAGTTACTGTATGTAAATCTATCTGCGTTCATCTGTGCGAATCTGTGGCTGAATAGTTACTATTTCGATTAATATAGGATAATTAAAAGCTGAGCCAAAGTCAACGAAGAACTTGTTTTTCCTCCGGTTTATGTTCTTTTAAAAAAAATGAAAGAATAAAACAGGCACAGCTTACAAGAAAACAGAGCATAAAAGAACTTTTGTAGGCACCGGGAAGATATGCTCCGTCTATCAGTCTCCCTTTGTCAAGGAATGATCCGGTCAATACCTGGAAAACAGCAACGCCCAGAAAGGGGGCAGGATTTAAAAGTCCCGAAACAGATCCGAGTATCCGTGCCGGTATGGTTTCTCTTATATGAGCCCAGAGGATGCTTATAAATCCACCCGTTGCAATTCCCATAAAAAAAAGAATTAAAAAAACCGATAACATGCCGAGTTCCATTCCAAAAAGAATTCCCGTCCACGACAGCGTTAAAATCGCCATAAGCAGGATTATTACCTGTACCTTGCTCTTAAACACCCTGTCGGAAAGCCGGCCAAAAAGAGGAGCCCCGACAATGAATCCAATCGGTATAAGCATGTTCAGCCTGCTTGCCGAAATTCTGTCCGTTTCAAGAACAGCCATAAGGTACGGCGTTGCCCAGAGACCCTGGAAAGTCATCACAATTCCGTAAACACCAAAAAAAATAACGGCTATGATCCAGAATTGAAAAGAGATGACGGCCATGTAAAAAGGAATTTCCTTTGAACCAGTTTCGGCCGGTTCTGAAATATACTCATCTTCAACCGGTGCGCCTGATTCGTCGAAATCTTTTATCAGAAAAAAAGCTCCGACGGCCAGAGCAAGTGAAATCCATCCTATTATATGGAAGCTGATACGCCATCCCCAGTTGTTTGCAGCCCAGGCAAGAGGAGTTGTGGCAACAACCGCTCCGAAATTACCGACTGCCATAAGCAGCCCTATCATTGTTGCGAACTCATTTCTTCTGAACCACTGTGAGAAAGCTTTTACAGCCGGTACATACACACCCCCCACACCGATTCCTATCAGCGCGCGTCCTGCCGACGCCCATCCTATACCCGGAGCCAGCGCAAACATGAAGCTTCCCGCTGCTGCTGCTAAAGTGCAGTATGCTATTACCCGTCTTGCTCCGAACTTATCAGTAAAATATCCTACAAAGGGCTGTTCAAACGCGTAAAGATAAAAATACATTGAAGACATGAATCCGAGAGCAGTTGCATTTACATTAAAGGTTTTTAAAATATCCTGTGCGATAACCGACGTAGATACCCGGTGGAAATATACGAATAAATATATCAGCGAGATTATGGAAAATACCATCCAGCGGTGTGAATCACGAAGTAATGTATTTTTTTTGTTTATCATATCCTTTACCTGGTTTTTAGAGTACAATGCCCTTTAATAATATGGCAACTAATTATTAAAGCAAATTGTACTATTTGTCGAGCAATAAGGACTGACTGCTTCGTAAAAAGTCATAAATTGAACACATGCAAAAACAGACAGAGGTAATTTGATGGAAAACAAATTAGTAAAAACGATCGGGCTGAAAAACAATCTGTGGCTGAAGATCTATGATCATTCCAAAAAAATGGCAGGTGACCGATGGCTTGTATCAATGATTGCGCAAGTCGATATACCGGTTTCCTCCGCAATTAATTCATTGCATAATTTAAAGCATGATACGGACAGCGACAAGGATGAAATACTGAAACTCCTGGGAAGCACTGTTACCTTCGAGCAGAAAAGAGAAAGGTTTTTTATTGACGAAAGTAAAAAAGAGTCGGTTTTTAATGAAGTCTGCGACCATTTCGTAAAAAGCACCATCAATTATCTGTCTCATCCGGATTTCCCGAAAAAGTATGTCATAATAAAATACAGGGAAAAACAGAAAAAGACCCTTCTTGAAGCAGCAATAAATCAATACCGGTCAGAATAAAAAATGAAATATAATATGAAAGAATCAACAAAGAAAATACTTAAAAAGCATGGATGGAGATTCGACAGGTTCATACATAACTACATCTATTTCAGGTTTTATTACCTCTAAATAAAACTTGTCTATTATCTTTTTATAATAGTGACTCTGCATAATTTCGCTACAGGCTGATGCCGGCTTTTCTGTTCTGCGCCTCCCAGTACTTTCGGTAAATATAATTCGGCCTCCGTTTAATCGGAACCGCCTTTACTTTTTCTATCCAGCCGTCGGTCATCTCACGGGCCTGATTGAAAGCTGCGAGAGTATATTCAATACTTTTGTCAGATGTTGCATCTCCCGAATTCCTGATAAAGGAATCTTCAAGCTCATCACGTTCTTTGCTTATTGTATTTATCCTCGTTTTATAATCAAGAAGTATACTGCGGTGGAGAAGCTCGTGACGCCACCAGAGTATTTCAGGGTTGAATTTGCCGTCCAATCCCTTGCTTACTTCAGGGAGAACCTCCCCCCTAAACCAGACCGGTTTAAATATTGATGTACATGGAGCAGACGTACCTGTTGCCCAGCAGGCAATTTCATCCTGTTTCAGGCCGGCAACAATCGATCCGGTTGTCTGGGTTGCATTCCGGGAAAGTATGTTTGCCGCATGGGCGCAAAGACGGTCTCCCAGAAAATGAGAATCCGGCGAGTAGTTTTCAGCCCCGTGATCCCTTAAAATTGTGAATGCATATTTTAAGTCGATTTTTCCGATTCCTGATTTTATCAGTTTTGATGAACATTCTTTCCTGTTTCCACTCGCGGAAAAAGTGGTAAAAAACCAGTCGGAAAAACACTTTGCAAAATTAAACATATCGTTTTTTTTCAGCCATCCTTTTTTCCGCGCAAAATCGACAAGCCCGGGATGGCTTCTGTCATACTCTTCGCCTATTGTAAGACCGTTGCTTATTGAATAATAATCTTTTATTTTTTTAGCAGCCCACAGATGCCCGGCTGTTTCAAGTACCCAGGCTTCAGTGCAGTCGGCCATGATAAAACTGTTGTGATAAACCATTTTTTTATCTTCATACCCGCAGATTCCGCCCTGGCCATGATCCGATAAAAGGCCGGCGATTATTTCAACCGCCTGTTCAGCAGTTGAAGCTCTTTCAAGGGCAAGACGAAGAAGGTCCATACCCGTCAGTCCGCCTTTTTTCTCTATAGGCATCCTTGTCCAAACCGCCTCGTTTCCTATTGCAAGGCCTTTTTCATTGACGCCCATCTCGGCCCCCCACATCCAGAAAGGACGGGATATCAGCGCAGCATATCTTTCTTTAACCTGAGGTATCTGAATATAGGTACACTGAAGGCGTTCATTGCCCGGATAGAATCCGGCAGGGTGATATTCAAGTGCCTGAGCTTCATTCGGCTCCCTGTCGCTGTTTTTCCCGAAAACAACCGATCCGTCCGCCGTTCCCTGAGGAAGAACCACAAAAGTGTCGCACATAAGTTACAGCCCTTTCCTTTGATGGTTTTTTTGTCAACCCTATATATTTTTTCCGCATATTACGCAAATAAGTTGTAATATTGACCGCACAAAATAAAAATGGTATTAGATAGACAGTTTCATAAAAAATCCGAATCACCTAACAAGGAGGTATTGGAAGTGCTTAAGACAATAAGAAATTATATTCTTA
>Ga0268280_1001698_pt1 | contig 14177 bp, 13 predicted proteins | sample saktaG_9_FD_190139 | JGI IMG/M metagenome (GOLD analysis project Ga0268280, IMG submission 190139) | Saline water microbial communities from Sakinaw Lake, British Columbia, Canada - sak_2011_5_24_40m | ecosystem: Environmental > Aquatic > Non-marine Saline and Alkaline > Saline ...
CTATGATTAAAGTCTGCTCCACTTTTTTATTTTTTTCTACTAACTTAGTCAAAGCCTTATTCCAGGCCTTTTTCATTAAATCTCCAGACTGAAGCATTCCGCCCATTATTAACCTTGGTTTATTAAATGCCATTACTACCTGAATTAAACCATTATGATCAGACCGGTACTCCCTGATTGTTTGAGGTTTAAAGTAGTTGTTAAACCAACGTTTTAACATGGCTTAATCACTTTCTTACCTACATATTTTTGTAATACTGTCGGTACTTTAATCGACCCGTCTGCTTGTTGGTAATTTTCCCAGATTGCCACTAAAATTCGAGGGCTAGCCAAAGCCGTGTTATTCAGCATATGAACAAACTTGGTTTCATTATCTTTTGTCTTATACCTAATATTTGCCCGTCGTGATTGAAAGTCAGCCATCATACTTGAAGACATGGTTTCTCCATAAGCTTTCCGGCTGGGCATCCAAGTTTCAATATCATACTTTTTCACTTGTGGTTCACCCATTTCCCCGGTACACATCAGCATTACCCGGTAGGGAAGTTTTAATTCTTTAAGCATTTCTTCTGCATAACTGGTCAGTTTTTCATGCCACTTTTCCGACTCTTTCATATCATTTTTACATAAAATCACCTGTTCAATCTTCATAAACTCATGGATTCGGTACATCCCTTTAGTGTCTTTGCCATAACTGCCGATCTCTCTTCTATAACATGGCGAAAACCCTGCATAAAGTTTAGGTAAATCCTTTTCCATTAAAGTCTCATTGCTGTGATAGCTCACCAAAGGCACTTCCGCGGTTCCGGCTAAATATCTCACTTGTTCTTCTTTTTCATCATCAAAAGTTTTATACACATCTACTTCACCCCAAGGAAAATGACCGGTATTCACTAAGGTTTCAGCCTTTACAATAATCGGCGGAATCATTGGCAAAAACCCTTTACTAATCAGCTTAGATAAGGCATATTGCATTAATCCCAGTTGCATCATTACCGCCTCATTTTTCAAAAAATACCCCCTAAATCCTGATACCTTCACCCCCCTGTCTAAGTCTAAAAGATCAAGTTTTTGCCCCAGTTCAATATGGTCTAAAGCCTTAAACTTGAAACTGGGCAATTTACCCCACTCTCTCACCAGTTTATTACCCTTTTCATCTTTTCCTACTGGCACACCCTTAGCCGGCACGCTCACAATCTGCAGCATCATTTCCTTTAGCTTTACCTCCACTTGTCTTAATCTTGGTTCCAGATCTTTTAACTTAGATTTCAGTTCTCTGCCTTTTTCAACCTCTTCGCGCTCCAGTTTATTTCTCTCTGCCCTAATGGCTTCAATTTCTCCCAGTAATTCCCGTCTCTCCAAATCAAGTTTTATTACTAAGTCCACTGCCTCCGGATTTCTCCCCTTATCTTTGGCTGCTTGCTTTACTTCTTTGGCATTGTCTCGAATAAATTGAATATCTAGCATAGTTTAAATATTATAACCCTAAATCACTGCTAATTGCCTGCATTGCTTTTAAAGATAAATCCACGAATTCCAATAAAGGAATTCCCAGTTTTTCTTCGCACATTGCAATTTCTTCCCGTCTGGTGCCGGCTGCAAATGCCGATTGCTTAAACTTTTTCATTATTGATTTAACTTCCACTGTTACCAGCTTTTTATCCGGTCTAACCAAAGTTGTTGCTACAATCAAACCGGTTAAAGAATCACAAATAAACAAGGCCCACTCCATCTTATTACTCGGCGCCCATTCCGGATGATAGTTATAAACATGAGCTTTAATTGTTTTTTCAATCGCTTCCCCAAGTTCCACACCCTCTTGTTTTAACAGTTCAAATATTTTGAGTCCATGTTCTATTTCCGGATTTTTAGCCACTTCATAGTCCAGATCATGAATTAGTCCGGCTAACCCCCAAGCTTCCTCATTTTCCGGCTCCAGTTTTTTCGCCAGTGCTCGCATAATCGCTTCGGTTGCCAGCATGTGTTTAATTGTATTCTCGGTTTTAATATACTTTCTGATTAAAATTAATGCTTCATCTCTGGAAATCATAGGGGATTTAGAATATCAATAAACTCCACCTCCAAATTATCTTGATAATGTTCTTTAATCTTTTTACTTAAGGACTGTACCCCAAAGACTTCTGTGGCATAATGCCCACCGCAGAAATAGTTTATTTCCGACTCTTTCATTTGGTGCACGTTCCACTCGCTCGCTTCTCCGGAAATATATAGCTGCACCCTTTTGGCTTCCAATTCGGCAATCTCTACCAATTCCGGCGTGCCTCTGCCGGAAACCACGCCGATCGTGGTGATCTTTTTAGGCCCAGACAAAACAGAAAAAATCTTATGATTAAATAGCTGTTCGCATTTTTTTAACAAATCACTTACATCTTTAGGTTGATCAAATTGAGCCGTATAGCCCCACTCTTCAAATAATGGCTCTTTAATTTTTGCCCCCAATAATTTAACAATCATTGCATTATTTCCAATGACCGAGTGGCTGTCTAAACAGTAATGAAATCCTGCCACAGTTAGCTTGTTTTCCACTACCACTTTCAGTCTTTTCTGGGAAAAAATCGGGTAGCGAGACTTCCAGGCTCTGGTATCCAAACCATGATGGAAAACACAGTACTGCGCTCCGGCTTTCACCGCTGCCAGTAAAAACTCTTCATTGGCACTCACCCCCAAAGCCACTTTATTCACTTCCGCACCACCCAAAAACTGGACGCCATTGGCAATCTCGTCTTTTGCCACTGCTTTAGCCATTAACTCACTCCCAATGACCGAATAAATATATTTAGTTAACTCATCACGTTTGATCATTTAATCCTTTCTTTTAAGGCTTGCTTATTTTCTAAAATCAACCACGCCGCTTTTGGTCCAAAAGTTTTCCCGGTCAGGCTAAGGTAAATAGCCTGGAAAGCCTCTTTCGGATTAATTTGGTTATCTTTAGCTGTCTGATAAAGCTCTTGTTGCAGCTCTTCCGGCTGCCAATCTTTATCCAGCAGTTTTACTATTAGCTTTAAATATTTTTTCTGATCAGCCGACAGATTAGCTTCAACCTTATCGGTTAACACTCCAACCTTTTTTTCTTCCGGAGCATAAGTATTTAGCCAGATATTGGCATACTTAATTCTTTTATTCAGTTCTTCTTTGTCTGCCTTAGGGAACTGCTCATTAATATCTATTGAAGCTTGTTGGATATAGTTAACTACATCTCTAAATCTTGGCAAAGTTTCATCTTTTAAGGTTTTATCATAGTCATCAAACAGCTTTAAAATCGACTCGTTATTATTCGGGTCAAAGATAATTGCTTTTTTAAAGTAAGTATTTTCCAGCAAAAATCTCAATACTTCCGGAGGTAAGGTTCTACCTATTTCTACGGCTGAGGTACCGACGCCTTTAGATGAAGACATTTTCGCTCCGCCTTTGGCTAAAAACCATTCATATAAAAAGGCAAATGGAGTCGGATAATCAAACACTTGTTCTGATATCGCACCGGACAAATCATGGGAACCGCCTTGACTCATATGGTCCTTACCTGACGATTCTATGGTTACTCCAATTGCCTTCCAATGGGCGGCCCAATCTACTTTCCACATTAGTTTGCCGTTTTCGCCCTTAGGCTCAACTTTCCCCTTATGCCCACAACCCTGTGCCCAGGTTACAAGATTTTTTTTACACTCAAACTCAACTTCTTTTCCATCCCATCCGGTCACTATCGTGGAACCGACCTTACCACATTTAGGGCAAAAGACTTGATAAGGATACCAGTTTTTCGGTTTGTTATAGCCGGAAATATCATGGTAAAGCTCCCTGATTTTCTCGACTCTGTCCAAAGCCGTTCTGACCAACTCATCCATTTTGCCGGAAGCATAAAGTTCACTAGACCAGATAATCTCCGGTTTAGATCCCAACTCATTAAATACTTTTTCAAACTGTTTGGCATAACACTCAGCCAGCGATTTATATCCCGGTTCCGGCGAAGGGATTTTATACAACGGTTTACCCATGTGTTGCTTAAAGCTTTCCGGTAAGTAGTGGGGGAAACCATCCATTGGATCCATGTCATTAAACACATAGGTATAAACTGCCTTTTTACCTTTTTTAAGTAAAGCCTTATATACCAAGTCATGAATCACTACTCCCCGTAAAGCTCCTACATGGACTTGTCCTGAAGGGGTTTTCATGTCATCCACATGAAAGGGTTTATGCTTTCCTGATTTAATGATTTGTTCGGCAAATTGATCTGGCCAGTTCATATTCATAGTATATAACAAAAACCCGGCTCTTGGCCGGGAATTACTATTATTTTAATTTTTATTTAGTGGATTTTGGTGACTTGATAACTGACTTTTCCGGCCGGAGCGTCAATCTCCACTCTGTCCCCATTTTTTTTACCCAGCAAAGCCAGGCCTAAAGGGGAGGTGTGGGAAATCTTCTGCTCCAAAGGATCAGCTTCCCACTCACCCACGACCTCAAAGGTTTGTTCTTTACCATTAACTTTAACAGTTACTTTACAACCCAATTTAACTTCTTGTGATGCGCCACTATTTTTAATCAGTTTGGCTTTAGCCAACAAGGTTTCAATCTCTTCAATCCTGCCTTCAATAAAGGCCAAGTCTTCTCTGGCTGCGGCATACTCACTGTTTTCTGATAGATCGCCATGAGCTCTGGCCACTGCGACCCGTTCAATCAATGCCGGTCTTTTTTTGCTCGACAAAACTTCGAGCTCTTCTTTCAGCTCTCTTAAGCCTTCACTGGTTACATATACATCTTGTTGACTCATATAGAAAAAAATACTTCACAATGCCACTCAAAAAAGAGGATTAAATCAAATTTTTACCTCACCGGGCAATCTGAAGTTATACAAGTTTGGATTATATACTACCCGGAACAAAAATCAATATACATTTATATTTGCCCTATAGTGTATAATTCACTTTTATCAAGCATCTATGTTAGAAATTTTTAGAAAAAATCAACCCAAATCTGAATCAGATCCGGTTAATAATATATTAAGCAAGAAAGAACTGTCTTTTCATGAGACCAAAGACGTTGTTGAAAGAGAGATTAACAGGCGAAAACAAGAGCTTGGTGATGAAAGAGATTACCCGGAGATTAATTTTTATATAAATAATGACGAAAGTTCAGTCGGATTTGCTCTAGATAATGATGCCGACCTTTTTTCTATAATGGATCTATTAACCAGACGCTTAGGTGCGATTAAGTTCAGAAGTTATATGCACGGATACTATAAGCTTAGTGTAGATGATTTAGAAATTGATCTTACAAATGAACGGATATTCGGACAACCCAAAACAGTCAAGTTTTCTAATAGCAAGAATTTTAAATCAGAACAAATTGAAGTAATAGTGGAAACATATATGGCTTCAATTCCTGAAAAAGTTCATGAAGATAAATCTGATCCAATAGAAGAGTTGGTTGATCTCGGGGTAAGAGTTTTTCAGGAAAACGTTTCGGCTGGTTGGGATTGTTTAGCCGGATATGAACAAGCCAAACAGTTGGTCAAGGAAACGGTTATTTTCCCCTTAGAGCAAAGTCAGGTTTATGATGATATTGCCCGAAAAACAAGAAAGAACTTCGAGACTAACCGGCCCAAAGCAGTTTTGTTTTACGGCCCTCCGGGAACCGGTAAAACCACTATGGCCAGAATCATTGCCGGAGAAGTTAAGGCCGGTTTAATCTATGTACCGGTCGAAAGTATTATGACTAAGTGGTATGGGGAAAGTGAGAGAAATCTAGCCGAAATATTCAAACAAGCCGCCAGATTAGGAGATTCTTTGATTTTTCTGGATGAAATCGATTCTCTGGCAACCTCAAGAGATAATAACATTCATGAAGCTACCCGAAGAGTTTTATCAGTTCTTTTACGGGAAATTGACGGTTTTGAAGTCGGGAAAAAAACTATGGTCATTGGTGCCACTAATCGAAAAGACGATTTAGATAAGGCTTTGTTAAGTCGGTTTGACACCCAGATTGAGTTTGCTTTGCCGGATAAAAACGAAAGAAAAGGAATTTTTGAAACTTACGCTCAACATTTAAGCCAAGAAGAGTTAGGGTTGTTGGCAGATAATAGCGAGGGTTTAAGCGGCCGGGATATTAGGAAACTTTGTGAAAGCACGGAAAGAAGTTGGGCCTTAGTTCTTATAAATAAGGAAGTAGAGAGTACAGAGCTGCCTGGTTTAGACAGATATTTAACTAAGTTAACTAAAAAGTAAAAAATACTTTTATAAGTAAATTTTTTACCCACCGATCACAAATAACTCTTCTTCAGCTCTTGTTACCGCCGTGTATAGCCACTTTCTCCACATCAACTCATCCATTTTTGGAAATCTCTCTTCAAAGACAATCACTTTTTTTGCTTGGCTACCTTGAGCCTTATGAACTGTCAGCGCATAACCAAAATCAAACAAGTCACCTTTAAGTTGTTTAACTCTTTTGTTAGTAAAATTTTGGGTGGTCTCGTTTCCAAACTGATCTTTATAGATTAGGCCTTCAAACAAATCAACTTCATCATCCATTAATATCTCGCCCCTAAACCAGTCTTTATTTTTATCTTCTATCAATTGAATTGTTCCCAGCATACCATTATAAATATTTTTTCTATGGTTATTTTTCAAACAAATTACCCTGTCACCCTGGGTGGGTTCTACCGACTCAAACCCTAAACTCTGTCGGATAAATTTATTTAAATTTATTCTGGTTTTATTGTAGCCGCAAAGAATCATGCTTTCCGAAGAATAGTTTACCAGTTGGTTTTCTATCAGCTCTTTAGAGTCCCAGTTATTTCTATTAATCTTCACCACTCCATCTCCAAATTCTCGGATTGGAATATAGCCATTTTCTCTGGCTAGAAATGAGAGTTTAATAATCGGATTATCTTGAGCTTGGCGGTGGATTTTTTCCAGTCTCACCATCGGGTTTTCCATAAGGTTAAAACTTCCCTTTATTGGCGGCAGTTGACCATGATCACCAACCGCCACAATTGGGATATTAAAGCTTAATAAATCTCTCCAAACATACTCATCTATCATCGAAGCCTCATCAATGACGATTAAATCTGCCTTCAGCTCAGTTTTTAACTTCCAACCTACAATGTTTTGTTTACTATTTAATATGGGGGAGTAAATTAATGAATGAATTGTCCCTACGCTGTCTTGTTTATATATCACTTGGCCAACCCTTAATTTATTAACTAACACCCTTGTAGCTCGGCCGGTAAAACTGGCAAAAGCCACCTTAAGTTTTTTATTATCTTTGTTCAAAAACCTTCGATACTCAGCCATTAAAGTAGTTTTCCCCACGCCGGCATATCCACCAACAGTTAAATGAGTTCCGGAAGGTTTTTTAGTCCAGCCATAGATTTGTTCTAAAGCTTTTTTCTGATCAATCGAAAGTTTAATTTTTGCCACTTCTTACTGAGTTTTAGAAAAACATAAAAGACAGAAATTCGATGATCGCCTTAAATATATTTTTCTTTTTCTCCCTCTTTCCGGTTTTTCCCTCACTCGGTTGACGGTTTAATTTATCACTAAAAGCAAAAGAGAACTGCGACTTAAATTTTTTTTGTTTACTCATAAAATAATCATAACTATCCTTATAGGCTGAGTCAATAGGTTATAAAAAGTGACCCTAACGGTTGCGCATCTAAAACCAGATTATTTTTTTACTTCTTTTTTAAGTTTAGATAATCTTTGTTTTAATTTGTCAGACTCAAGAGTATTAGCCCTTCTTCCTATCTTGTAATAGTTTATCCTAAGATAGGTTTGGATTTCTTTAATCTGTTTCCTAATACCATGTAAGATTGGTTTATTTCCACCCAGTCTTTCTAACGATTTTTGAACATCAGTTTTTTCCATATTTCTAATCATACCATTTTCTTTTGTAAAGCTGTGACCCTAAGGGTACTCACAGTTGATTCCATCGTATCATTATGATACGCTAAATACATATGAATGATACGCAGATTAATTTACGCCAACAAAATATTTTGACGTTTTTGTTCAATAAATCAACATCAACCAGGTCTGATATTGAAAAAGCATTGGGTGATAACAAAGCATCACGGATTACAGTCATTCGTGATCTTAATCACTTAATTAAACTTGGTTTGGTTGAGCAATCGGGTGGTGGAAAATATATAACTTACCGTTTGAAAACAGGCAAAGAGTTGTTAATCCCTATTAATATTGATGAGTATTTTCAAATAAAGTCTGATAATCGGGATATTAAATACGCAAAATATAATCCTATAATAATAGATAATCTATCCGGATTATTAACAAAAAAAGAAAGAGTAATATTTGAGCAAGGTAGGGTTAAACTTGGAGAAAAATTTAAAAATCTTGATCCCAGTTTGTTAAAGCGTGAGTTGGAAAGGTTTACGATTGAGTTATCCTGGAAGTCCTCTCAAATAGAGGGTAATACTTATTCACTTCTGGAGACCGAAGAACTTATCAAAAACAAGCGGGAGGCAAAAGGCCATGATAAGAGTGAAGCCATAATGATTTTAAATCACAAATCAACCTTTGATGCCATCTTGGAGAAAAAAAATAATTTCAAAGAAATAAGCGTAGCTGATATTAAAGCCATTCATGCTGAATTAGTCAAAGATCTTGGAATAACTACTGGTGTCCGTGAGGCGGGTGTGGGCATTACTGGGACAAAATACACCCCATTAGATAATAAATGGCAATTAGATGAAGCGTTGAGTAATGTGGTAAGCCTTACAAGAAAATTAGAATTAATACCCGAAAAGGCATTGGCTTTTCTGGCAATGATTTCTTATTTGCAACCGTTTAATGATGGGAACAAAAGAACATCTAGAATGGTCAGTAATGCAATCCTCTTAGCAAATGGTTATTATCCACTTTCATATAGAAGCGTGGATGAGGTTGAATATAAAAAGGCTCTAATTTTATTTTATGAGCAAAACAATATCTATCACCTGAAACAAATCTTTATCGAACAACAAAAGTTTGCTATAGAAAACTATTTCTTGTGACCCTAAGGGTTACGCATCTTAAATCGCCCCGTCTCGGCTTAGCATACTTAAGTTATGGGACTAGGATCAGATTATTATTTTTTTAGCAGTAACCATGTCAGGCAAACAGTTAAAGTATTACTCTATTATTAAATATTTCAACCTAAAAATTGTATAATAAGACATTGGGTTTTCTTTGAGGAAAAAATGCTTGTTTATCTAGATGAATCTTACAGGTCTAAAGAGCGTCTCTATTTAGGGGCATTATTTTTACCAACTGAGGAAAAACGGTGCTTAATGCATAAAGAGTTTACTCAAATTAAACAAAAAGAAGACTTTATTGATTTAGGAGGAGCTGTCAAGGAAATTAAATATACCAAGATTACATCAGAACAAACGCTAAAAATTGCCCAGGAGGCGGTTAAGTTATTTGCCAGATTTGATAATGTTTATTTTCGCGCCTGCACTGTTCCTTATGAACCAGATAAAATGGCAAAATTAGGAAGCGCCAAAGGATTACCAATTAAAATTAAAGAATCTATTATTTATACCAAAGCAACAACGCAGTTATTGTCATCAAATCTTGAGGATGTAACTAATGGAGTGTTGTTAATGGATCAGTTAACAAGATCACAGGCGGATAAATTTGATCAACTAATTAGATATAAATTGGCAAATGGATCTAATCCTATTTTCCGGCATATTGGCTATGTTGACTCTAAAGCCCCATCCAATCATTTAATTCAAATATGTGACCTTTTATTGGGAGCGATATTGAATGAAACATATCCAACGCATGGTCTGGGAAAATTTAAAAATGAGTTCAGGAAATTTGTAAAAAAAGAGCTAAAATTACCTTCGCTAAAAGAAGAATATTGGAAGAATAAATCAAAAAAAACAGCCGATCAGCAACACCCAAAATACAATATTAGATTTTGGAAAACTCCTTGAAAGCGAAAGAATCGCAGTTGGTAGTGTTATTGATAGTCAACGTATAGTTAACATCTCGACTACTACTTGCGATCCAATTCAATCAAATTTTACCTTTTATTCATGTTTTTGTCAAACAGCCGCTTGCTTTGTCTACAAGTGTGGATTTTTAATTGATAATGCTACGAAGAGAGTCCTCGTAGTAGATTTATATAGCAAGCCTTTTTGGTGTGACCCTAACGGTGCCGCATCCGAACCACATTATTGCTAATTTGATAGACCTGTTTAGGCTATTCTCCCCAGATATGTCCAGCCTCGGCTTAGCTTACTCAGTATAGGGACTAGAACCAAACTCAATACTTTAATTTTTACTAAAATAACCATATAATACCTTCATCCTGCCGAGACGACAGGATATTTTTATGGCAAAAGAAAGAATACAAATTGGGAATAATGAGATTACTCCAGGTAGTTATTTAACTACCCAAGTATTGTCGCCGTTTTTAGAGCCAGCAAGTTTTGAGGGGGAAATAGAAGAAATAAGGGGTGGTGGGTTTTTTGGTAAAGCCATGCTTTTTAAAGATACTGTAATTAAGACATCTGAGCCCGATCCTTGGCATAAATTATGGCGTCATGTTAATTGGGGTTTAACTCCGTTTCCTTCTCAAAGTAGTGAGTTGGCTGCTCAACTAGATGTATTAGCTGGAAAGATTATCCATGAAAGTGTTTCATTGGCAACTAACGGAAAAGTAATTACTCCTGATTCCCTAGGCTATGCAGATTTAGATGAAATTGGATATGGTCAGGTTTTAGAAAGAATGAAAGGAAGAGGAGCTCACTTTAATTTAGCAGAAAATGAAAATCAAGAATTTCAAGAGACACGGAGAAATTTATGGGATCTAGGAGTCTCACTAGGTATTGAACAAGTAGCTCAAATTCATCCGAATAATCCATTTGGAAAACCTAACTTATGGACAACTGATAATGGACAAATGATTTGGTTAGATACATTGCCGGCAATTAAACATACTGGCTGGGTCTGGCCAGCCTTTAATTTTAAGTTTCATCAAGATGTTAGAGAAAAGATTGGTGGCGGAGAAGAGACTTTTAATACAATTCATACAGAAAGATTAAGAAATGTTTTACCTGATCGTCCAGAGGAACTATCCGCTTGTTTGGATATGTATGATGAAAGATTAAGTGAATTTTCTCAAGAAATGGATCAGGGAAAAAGAATTTTAGTGATAGAGGATGCTGTTCACCGAAGAATGATCACTCCAGATCAAGGTAAGGAGTTAATGCGTTCAGATATGGCTTATTCAGCTTTTCTGGCGAGATCAATTATAAAACCAGCCATGGGTGCTTTTTCTGAATCTATTTCAAATACTAGTATTTATCGCATATTTACAGATAAACAGTTTCAAGTAGATACAAGAAGATTTATTCAAGACCCTATTTTTAGGAAACAAAAGTTTATTGAAAACACCATTCTTAAAGGAGCAAGGGAAGCACATAACTTAGGCTTAATTAACGATGGGGAATGGCAGGAAGCTTTAAGTGTTTTAAGTCAAACATCCATGTCACCAGCAGAGTTAAAAAAAATTACTTCAACTTATGTAGGATTACAAGCCTGGTTTACGATTAGTGGGGAAATTATTAACTCAATATCATTTCCCTTAATGGCAAGCTCAGTAGTAGCTGAAAATCCTGGAGCTAGATTAGCCTTAGGGATGTTTGTTGACTGGGTGGTCCCGCCAGTAGTTAGGGCGGCTTCAGTATTAGCTACGAGTTTAATGACTAAACAGGAACTGAACACCGCTCTTAAGGTAGCATCTTTACCAAAAATAGGTGGTTATTTAGCTGTTTCAGCAGATATGGCTAAGCGTTTTGGTGATAGGTCTGAAATGATTTGGCACTATACAAAAAGGGGATTAATCGCTTCTCTGTCTAAAGTATTGCGACCTTGGGGAGGTTGGAATAGTGATTTAGAAGCAAATCTTTGGGAGAAGTTAAAAGTGGAGAAATGGTAGTTGTATTAATTCTTGTACTGTGACCCCACCGGTTGTGCATCCCTGCCTGACGGCAGGCAGGTGAACCACATTATTGCCAATCTGATAGACCTATTTCGGCTATTCTCCCCAGATATGCGCTCACTAGGCTTAGTCTACTTAAGTTATGGGACTAGAATCAAATATACGGTAACGAAGTGGGAACAGATTCGTTTAGGTTAAAGTTTGGTTTAGCGAGTAGTGTGCCTATATCTACTTGGTGTAGACCATAAGTCTCTTTCTCTAACATCTGCCTGAAGTTTTCTTATCACGCTAGGATCCAATAAAGGATTATCTTTACTTAGGCTCATAACTATATTTTCAGGTAGCACCTTTTGTGTTCCATAACTATTTGTGAAAGTACAGTCTCGCCCTACAGGCACTTCTTGCACAATAACACCTGTTCCTACTGATTCTTGTTGGAAAAGATCTAGCTCTTTTTTTGAAACTTGAAATACAGTAGGTTCTGGGTCAACATAGGGTTGGACTTCGTCTCGTTTAATTTCCATATCTCAATTATACGATATTTGTCAAACACCAATCCTAATTAGGGAATATCAATCTTATTTAATCAGTTTACTGTGACCCTAACAGTTACGCATCTAAAACCGCATTATTGCCAATCTGATAAACCTATTTAAGGTATTTTCCTCAGATATGCCCAATCTCGGCTTAGCCTTCTCAGCAAGATGAACTAGTTCCTAGTTCCTAGTATATTAGGAACTTTTATAATTGATTATCTTAGAGAGCACCGACAAGCTAACGCTCAGGAATTGGCTGATTATTTGGAAATTACAGATAGGGGTGTACGTAAACAGCTACTAGTAATGCTTGGAAAAGGGGTTCTGACAAAAAAGACCCCTATTTTAACTTGTAAAAACTACCTTTCGTATCACCTTTTTTCTGAACATACCCTTTATCAACTAACCCTGCAAGTAATTTGTGGGCTTGTTGTCGAGACACACCAAACTCTGATGTGATGTCTTGAGAGGTGACTTCAGCGTGAGAACCTAGATACGTAAGTATTTGCTGTTCTTTTGGAGTAGGACGATCAGCGACTCTTTCGTTTTGCATGGCAGTTTCTATGCGTGAGAGAGCACTTTGTAGCGAATATTTCACGCCGTCAGTAAAATATGAAAGCCATTCACTTTTATCGCCCTTGTCAGCAGTGCTTAATTTGTCGGAATATTCAAATCTATCTAGATCATAATAGTCATCAAGAACAAAGTATTTATTGATTTGATAGTTATATTTAAGAAAAATAAGTGCGGTTAGTAAACGGCACGTACGTCCATTACCGTCAACAAATGGGTGAATGTAGACATATTGGTGGTGGAATATACCAATTTTTAGCAGTGGTGAAGTATCCTTGTCCTGTTCCATCCAATTTAGCAGTTCAGATAAAACTTGCTCAATTTCCGCTTTTTTGTGAAATGGTGGTTCATGTTTGACTAGTAGTTTGGGAATATCATTCTTCGTTTCATAACCACCCACAATGACGCGAGTATTTCTTATAGTTCCTGCAATTTCATTATCAACTGATTTAAGCAATTTTCCATGGAGATCTAAAATAGTGTCTAGCGTGAGTGGGCTTGCAACATACTGATCGAGTGATTTAAGTAAATCAAAGTAGTTTTTTACTTCGCGTTCGTCACGGTTTGCTGGGACTCTATCGCCCAATAATAGATTGGTAACTTCGGGTAAAGATAATGGATTGCCTTCTATGCTATTACTGATGTAAGTGGATTTAATTAAGTGATCTCGCTCTAGGTTTAATTCTAGCTTCTTTGGGATACGAAGCCCTTCAAGTTGGCCATAGAGACGCTCAATCTTGGTGAGATTGGAGATCATGTCTGGCGAAAGAGTAAATTTAGGTTGGAACATACATTTAGTATACTAAATTCTCAACAATTGTCAACTTAATTGTAAACTTAATTGTAAACTATTAAATTAAAATAATCTAGACACATTCGGATTTTTTCTGTGAGCCCACTGTACCACAGGTGGAACCTATTTTCGACAGTGTGATCAAGACGTATTATAAACTTCAAGAACTTGGATTTACAGAGGTAAATGGCAAAGTAGTGTTTGATGATAAGGAGGTAAAAGTATGACCTCCTCTCTCTATGACGAAAAGACGTTTTATAGCAAATTCCTCAGGGATTTAGACCAGTGCCAAAGCGAGGTGATCA
>Ga0268280_1001702_pt1 | contig 14156 bp, 12 predicted proteins | sample saktaG_9_FD_190139 | JGI IMG/M metagenome (GOLD analysis project Ga0268280, IMG submission 190139) | Saline water microbial communities from Sakinaw Lake, British Columbia, Canada - sak_2011_5_24_40m | ecosystem: Environmental > Aquatic > Non-marine Saline and Alkaline > Saline ...
CCTTGGCATCGGCCGCCGGAAGCGTCTTCGACTTCATGCGGTTAGTGGCGGTGTCGTAATAGTTAAACGTCGCGACTACCCCGGTCCAGTTGTTGGCCGAGTAGCCGATCTTCGACTCCATCTTGCCTGAAGCGTAATAGGTATAGGTGTACGACAGGCAGCCGTCTGAGTCGGCAGCCGCGGCGACCTGCTTATCCACCCTGCCGTATCCCTGGCTGTTGAAGTTTTCGTCGATGTAATGGTAGTAGAGATTGCCGTATATATCGACTGAGGCAAGAACCTTCTCCTTGAGTAATCCGTCAGCATAGTAGGTGTAGGTTAGTAAGAGATTAGTGAATGCTGAATCCGAATATAACGTCTTCTCGGATATGATGGAAGTGCCAGGGAAGTACTGATATGCGCAGGACAGCGCCCCGTCGGAATCGGCTGCCGCCATGACTTGTTTATCCACCCTGCCGTAGCCCTGGCTGTTGAAGTTTTCATCGATGTAATGGTAGTAGAGATTGCCATATATATCGACTGAGGCAAGGACCTTCTCCTTGAGCAATCCGTCGGCATAGTAGGTGTAAGTTAGCAAGAGATTCGTGAATGCTGAATCCGAGTATAGCGTCTTCTCGGATATGATGGAAGTGCCCGGGAAGTACTGATATACGCAGGACAACGCACCATCTGAATCGGCTGCCGCCATGACTTGTTTATCCACCCTGCCGTAGCCCTGGCTGTTGAAGTTTTCATCGATGTAATGATAATAGGTGTTACCGTATATGTCCGATAAAATGGTAGTCTTCGACTCAAGACGATTAGTTGCGTTATCATAATAGGAGTAAGTGACATTTAGTGTCGTCCAGTTGGAATCCGAATAACCGCGCTTGGTTATAACCCGCGTGGTGGATCCGGAATAAGCGTAGTCGTATGAGAGGCAGCCGTCAGAATCGATGACAGATTTCCTGTATTTATCCACGCGACTTCCCGCTTCGTCGATGTAGTGGTAATAGATATTACCGCCTGCGTCGGCCCTGGATAATGTAGCGGATTCAATTCTGTAAGGCGACGTTAAATAATATGTGTACGCGTAACTTGTGCCGTAAAACCAGCTTATTATCTCATCGAGTTGGGTGGCGGTTATCCTGTTCTCGCCCATATCCGGCTGGCCGTCCTGCCAGAATAGCCCCCCCAGATAACCTTGTCTCCTTAAAATATCTAGTCTATTGGTTATATCGGTCGAACCGACCTCTCCGACGATTATCGGTATACTGCCCAGATTGAGGTCTGAGGCCGGATAATCTAGCGGATCTGTCAGTTCCCCGCTCGTGTAATAGTGAAACTGGTAGAGCGAAAGTATGGGATTGGAATATCCACCCGTTATCCAGTGATTGACCATCGCCAGGAGATCCGTCCTGTCATGATTACCGGTAGTGGCGATCTCGCCCTTACTCTTTATCATAACCGCGAATTCTCTTACGAAATCATAAAGGGCCGGCATCGACACCCAATTGCCGAACTCATGCGCCCATTCGGGCTCGTTCATGATGTCCCACGCGAATATGGACTCATTGCCCTTATAGTGGTCTATGAAACCGGATATTATGTTGAGTAGAGCGGCTCTTTTTACGGGGTCATCGATAAGATCAGCGTGCGCGCCGCGAACCCATACTCCACCTTCGTATCTTACGCCGAGGAGATAATCGAATAATACCGGCATCACCTTTATGCCGAGCGACTTGGCGCAAGCTAACAGCGCATCCATGTCCTCATAGACATTGGCGGTGAACCCAGTCGGAACTCCACTTGCGTTAAAAGTCATTCCCGCCCTCAAGTCGGTAAACAGGAAAAGTCTTACCATCATGCCTTTGTACGGGTCCATCTTCTGATAGAGCGTTTCTACGTTCCTTGAAAAGCCGTAATGTTCACCGGTCGCGGTAGAACCTATATCATATCCGTAATTGTTCCAAGGCAGATTGACGCCCTTTATGAATGTGCCTTCGGGGACCCTTCTTTGGGTGACCACGTAATTAGGAGTGCAGATCTCTACAACGCCGTTCGGATAATATTTCTCAATAGTGGTTACGTTCCAGTCGGCGTCATAATTAAATATGAACAGAACGTTATAGTTAGGGCTTGTGGAATCGGTCTCGATGTAGGTGTTATTGTAAGACTGCCCGCCTTCGGACGATGGTCTTACAAAAAACGTCGTTATCTTGCCGTTCGGCTCGCGCTTCACCATGTAGCCGACCTGGCCGTCATTACTTCTTACATATTCGTATTGTGCTATAAATGTGGCCTCGCTGTCCGGCATGGTGCCGGCGAGGACTCCTGCTTCCTGCGCGGCGGTGTAGGAGTATACATTCTTAAAGCGTATGCTCTCCGTCATGCCGGGGTAATTATAATATTCGTAGGTGTAATAAGTTCTGCCATCATGGGCGAGCTTCGGGACGGGGTGTATCTCTTTAGTTAAAAGGCCGGATGCGTTATAAAAATATTTTTCCGATACCGTAGTGCCGGCAACGTAGCCCTTTACCGGATCCGACACGCTTTCGTAAATCGTCTTTTCGCGCATTATCCAGCCGTTTGTGCCAGTATCCAGATTCAATATGTTGCCGCTATGGTCGTAAACTACCGACGTGCGTCTTTTGGGCTGATTCGTTGTTGCCCATGTCGGATCCTGCTCCCACGTCGGACTTCCAAATGCGACCGAATAACTCCCTTCATATTCCTGCATGGTAACCTGACTCGGGGATAGATTCCAATTCCATGTCTTATAACCGGGATTGCCGTTATATCCTGTCGGTTCGTATGCGAATATAGCTCGTCCGCGCCAAAATCCGGTAAGGTCTTCATTGGAATATTCATTAATATTGCCATTGTCGAGCCATTCGCGCTTCGTATTCCACGTATCATTGTAAAGTTCGACATCATAGGCAGCGGCTGAAGTCACATAGATGGATGCTAGCGTAATCCCGGCAAGAAATAAAAACAAAAACTTCCTCAAAGCAGAGTTTTTCATGATATAGGTCCTTTGTTTTTTGACATCAATAAGAGTTTCGATATTTTATCTCCCTTTTTCATTATTTACATCATATATAGTATAGCATGCTCAAGAGTCATGTCAATAGTAAAAAACTGGCTTTTTTGAATTTTAACAAAACCAGATTTTCCCTCATTTTTTGAAATTATTTTACCTAGGCGGGTTTTAGAACTGTGTTTGGACTTTCATTATGAATTCCTGGTACGCCGTAGTATTCTTACCCCAAACGGTCATTCCGTAATCAAACTCCAAATTGAACAATTTACTGCCCTGCCTTAATACGCTATCTCCTCCGAACACCTGCCATACGAAGCCGGATCGCCATATGCCGTAACTTTCTTCGAATTTTCCGGTTCCATCCTGAGTCCTGTAAGCGTCCAGTTCCGTCTTCAAAAGAAGCCATTCGAAAGGCCAGAATCCGCCTTCTATAAACCACGGGATCCCGTTGCAAACTCCTCTATTATTCCATCTGTATCCAGCTTCGGCTCCGAAGTAGCACGGGAGCTTGAATTTATCGGTTATCGGCACCGAAAATGTTTTTCCTACCAACAATCTCTGTTCAACCGAATCATTCCCGTATCCTATCGACGGAACATTCTGGCGATCTTCTATTGCGTTTGGAAGCGGCCCGAGATTAGTCTTCTCGCCACGATTTATCCCATAGCCCGTATATATAAATACTTTAGTTTGTGTGCTTAATACGAATGGCGCATCCATTAAACGCCAGCGCCCGCCGACCTTGACGTTAACTATGCCGTTATTTTTAACTGTGTAGCCTTCGGCGTAATATCGATTCGCCGGAACCGGCTTCTGATATTCCTTATAATTGGCTTGCTTATACTCAAGACTTACCAGCGCGGTCAGCCAGTCCGTAACGCCGTATTCAAGCTTCGGCTCCATCGTAAGGATCTGGTCTCTGAAGTTCTTAACACCTTCGGATTGCGTCGATGTTAGTTTGCCGTTGGAATTATAACTATCCTTGCCGCAACTTATCTTAGTGTAGTACTCACCCCAAACCTTGTATTTCGGAACGGTCCAGGCTCCGGCAAAAACATCTTTCACGAATAAAAACACCATGAAAGTAATGATAAGGATCGCTCGCGATAAGGATCTTTTATTCATATCACCTTCTCTTTTTTGGCGTTTTCCCTGAATAGAGTATACCTTATGTTGCCCTCTTGTCAAAGTGTTTTTACCACAATTATAGTCATGTCATCATGTTGAGTGGATTTTGGCTCAAATCTTCGCACATCCTTCTCTATTGCGGCCAATAATTGAGGAGGGGATAATTTTCTATTTGCCTCTACTACGGAAGCGAGGCGCTCTTTTAGATACATCTCTCTTTTGGAATTCATCGCTTCCGTCACTCCGTCGGTATAGAATATAAAGATATCCCCTGGGCCGTATTTTATCGCATTACCCGAATATACGCCCTCCATTAGCCCTAGGGGAGCGCCCTCTTCAACATCCAGAAATACCGGTTTTTTACCGGTTGCGAGATATAATAACGGCAAATGCCCTCCGTTACCATACACAAGCTCTCTTTTCGCATTATCAAATATCGCGTAGAACATGGTGACAAAAAGGTTCGACGCCGATTCTTTTACCAGCTTATCGTTTAATTTTTTAAGGACCTCTTCCGGAACTACACCTTCAACGGCAAAAGACCGGAAAGCGCCGGTCGTCATAGCCATGAAGAGGCTCGCGGGAACGCCTTTACCGGAAACATCTCCTATCATAATGCCCAGGCGATCGGGAGATAGCTCCGCAAAATCATACATATCTCCACCGACCTGCTTAGCCGTGAACATAACAGGCGATATCGATATCCATTCGGCATCCGGCATCTTTTTCGGCAGAAAGCTCTCCTGTATCTTCTTTGCTATGTTGAGTTCATTCTCGAAAATAAGCCTTTGTTTCCATTCGGACATGTATTTATAGAGATTGAGCGAAAGATAAAGCAATATCACGGCAAACATAGGATATATCGTATCTATCCATAGTCCTTTTATATTGAACAGAAACATGGAGCTCGCGACTAATAAGCAAATAACACCGGCCAGACATAGCAGGCCCTTAATAGGTTTTATAGCAAGCGTGGTGACCGAGATAATGGCGCATAGAGCCAGCAATATGACCAGGTTAGAGGATCTGGAGACTCTTCTAATGAATGAATTCCTCACTACAGAATTAAATACCTCGGCGTGGATTCCGACGCCTGGATATAATGGCTCGAAGGGACTTGGGTGTATATCGCTTGTACCGGTGGCGGTGAGACCTATCACACAGACCTTGTCTTTAAACCATTCCGGTTTTACGCTCATCTTCTCGCCCGATTCCTTCGCGAAATATGACTGCAGTATGTCGACGAATGAATAATGCTTAAATACTTTTCCCCATATACCGGAATAATTTATGATCATATTGGACTTTTCGTCCAGGGGGATAGTAACTTTACCTCCGAGCGATATGGACTTTCCGGGAGATATGCGTATATCCTTCTGGGCTATCCCGAGATAGTCGCACGCGAAAAGGAACGGCATGTACGGATACATGGTCCCGTCGTATTTTATATATAAAGGAACACGCCTGAACTTACCATCTATGTCCGGCAATATATTCACATGCCCGGACCCTTTAAGATACGGAGTAAAGCCGTCAAGCTCTTTGGCCATATAGTCTTTAGCCGTTATCATGTCGGATGTATCGGAGCGATCTATATCGAAAGCGAACGGCATATATACTCGGCCCGAATCTTTAATAGCCGTTATCAGGCTGTCATCCCCCTCGCCCGGCTCGCTGAAAAGAAAATCGAATATTATAGCCTTGGCTCCGAAATCCGACAGCGCTTTCACCATAGCTACGTGGTAGTTTCTATCGAATGGGAACCGGCCGAGCTTATTAATCGAATCCTCGCCGATCTCTATGATAACCATATCTTCGTTTGCGACGGGTTTCGGACGCATGATGAATTTTCTATCGAGCGAGGCGAGCTCATACGTCTCAAAAGCGCGGAAATACGACGCGGATAATAAAACTGCGGCTATCGCTAAGAGCAATGCCGCAGTCGAGATTTTTTTAAATAATTTAAGGTTCATTTAATATATGGTTACGGACTCTATTTTCCCTTCATAAGAAGTTTCCAGGGATGCAGTTTTATATCCTCACTGAATTCTTTGAAATTCGCAGTGGTAACTTCGAGATTTGCCGCTATGTTGGCGACCTTTGCTCTATTATCGGATACCAGCGTCTTTACCTCGGCGAGCGTCTTGTCGAGATTATCCGCAATAGAATCCGCTTTCTTCATAAGCTTCCTCATCTCAACGGGGTCCTCACTCGGTATCTGCCCGCCATTCTTCACATAAGGCTTATCCACAGAGCCGGGAGTTATGCCTATGTAAGCGTCTCCGATCATGCCGGAGGTGGATATGAAGGCTATCGAGTCTTCGCGCAATTTCGCTTTATCATCTATGCTTAAAGTGATCTCTATCTTAGTTTCCGGGGTGTATACGAGTTTTATCTCCTCTATCCTACCCACTTCTATACCGACGAGTTTTACGATAGAGTCAACTTTGAGGCCGTCCGCATAATTAAAAAAAGTTTTTATCATATACGGTTTTGAACTGAAATCCGTGGTCTTTACCCAAAACATTACCGCCACCAGGATCCCTGCGATTACCACAAGCCCGGTCTTTAACTCATTATTGATCTTCATGGATATCTCCTTTTTCTCACTGACTTACGACTTGTGCACTTATGCACTTACACTCTTACGAATTGCGTTCTACTTTATTATATGATCCAGATATTCGCCCTTCTGCTGAAAGAATCTTATTGGCCCGTCAGGAGAGCCCGATACAAATTGCCCTATCATCGGATTTTTACTGTTCCTTATTTCATCGGGAGTGCCGATCTCCAGGACTTTGCCTTCATAAAGCATCGCTATTCTGTCGGCTATGGAAAATACGCTCTTCATATCGTGAGTCACCACCACGCTCGTTATCGAAAGTTTTTTAGAAAGATCCAGTATCAGTTTATCTATCACTCCGGCTACTATAGGATCGAGCCCGGCCGTCGGCTCATCGTAAAATATTATCTCCGGGTCCATAACTATCGCCCTGGCCAACCCCACCCTCTTTCTCATACCCCCCGAAAGCTGACTCGGCATCAGATCCTCAAAACCCCTTAGTCCCACAAGTTCGAGTTTCATCTTCACGACTATATCTATGACCGATCTTTCGAGTTTCGTATGCTCCCTCAAAGGAAGGCTCACATTCTCCCCGACCGTCATGGAGTCAAATAATGCGGCAGATTGAAAACACATCCCTATCTTCTTTTTGATCTTATCCATTTCGTCTTCCGGCAGGCCCACTATCTCTTTACCGAGAAGATGCACTTTTCCAGAATCGGGCTTAAGAACGCCTATCAAATGGCGAAGAAGCGTCGATTTTCCGCACCCTGAACCGCCCATGATAACGAAAGTCTCGCCCCTATACACCTCCAGGCTTATCCCGTCAAGAACTGTCCTGTCGCCGAATTTTCTTACAACGTTATCGGCCTTTATTATAATCTCTTTTTCCATAACTGCCTTATTTATTGGCGAAATAGAACGCGCCGGTTAGTATACAATCAAAAAGAATTATCAGGACGAAGCTCGTTACCACGCTTAAGGTCGTCGACTTTCCGACCCCTTCGGCGCCGCCCTTGGTCTTAAGCCCCATATAGCAACCCACCATCGATATTATAACTCCAAACACAAAACTCTTTACAAGTCCGGTCCAGATATCTTTCCACTGCATGAAATCAAAAGAGAATGTAAGGTACCTGTACATATCCAAACGCAGATTAAAGACCCCTACCACGAGCCCTCCCAGTATGCCCATGATATCGGCAAATACGGTAAGGCAGGGAAGCATGATTATAAGCGCCAGGAACCTCGGCACTACAAGATACCTTATGGGATTAAGCGCCATCGTCTCGAGCGCCTCTATCTGCTCGGTGACCTTCATTGTGCCCAGCTCGGCGGCGATGGCCGCTCCGACGCGTCCTGCGACGACGAGCGCGGTTAAGACCGGTCCGAGCTCTCTGGCTATCCCGACGCTGACCATCGGAGCTACATAGATATTGGCTCCGAATCTTGAAAGCTGATACGCGCTCTGCATCGCTATGACTATCCCTGTGAAGAACGAGACGAAGAGCGCGATGATGAGGCTTCCTATGCCGGCAAATACCATCTGCCCGAAAATGCTTTCTCTCTTCGCGGCCTTACCCGCAAAAGGGCCCGCGAAAAGCCAAAATACCGTATCGGCCAGAAGCTTCAGCACTTCGAAGACGCTTCTGACCGTGACTAATATCGCTCTTCCTATATTTTCTATAAAACCCATGAATAATTCCCCTAAAATGTAGCTACAGCGCTCTCCTCATCCGCCATTATCTCAAAAAGTTTCTCAAGCTTAGTTATTTCAAATAGGCTCTTTACCTTAGACGACATGCAAGCCAGTCTCATCCTGCCTCCGTAAGACTTCATATTTTTCAATATCTCAACCAGAGTGGCCAGCCCCGATGAATCCACATATGTTACCTTCGACAGATTTATAACGAGCTTGGGCGTCTTTGCCGATATGAGCTTATCGAATGATTTTTTTATCTGGGGGCTGGAATTTATATCTATCTCTCCGTCGACATGGCAGACGGTCAATCCGCTTTTAGGTTCTATTCTTACGCCCATTGAATTCTCCTTATTTTATCCTCTTAGACATCCTGACTTTATTTCCAGGCTCTATATATTCCACTCTATCCATAAGTTTTTTTATCAAATACACTCCGCGCCCGGAATTTCTTGTAAGATTCTCATCCTTCGTCGGATCTTTTACCAGCTCCGGCTTAAAGCCGCCGCCTTCGTCCTCGATCTCTATATTCAGCTCGCCATCTTCCACCCAGTAACTGAACTTTACCTGGCGCCTCGGATCGGATTTATTTCCGTGGACTATGGCGTTCCTGACGGCTTCCTCGACGCATAACTTTATCTCAAAAGCCTTCGATTCATCGATCCCTAAGGGCTTAAGCGAGTCGAGCAGCATGGAGGAAGACTCCCTGATAAATCTTGATTCGCTACGAAATTTAGTATCTTTTTTTTCCACTTCGCGCTTCTATTATTCTTTAAATACGCCGATCGACCTGATCTTATCATAACGCGTACTCAATAGTTTGTCTTTAGTCATTACTTTGAGAGCCGCTATATCCTTTTTTATGGTCTTCTTTATATTTTCCGCGGCTTCCTGCGGCTTACGGTGCGCGCCGCCTAAAGGTTCCTTTATTATACCATCTATGATCTTCATCTCAAACAGATCTTTAGCTGTAAGCTTTAAAGCGGCCGCGGCATCTCTGGCCCTCGTCCGCTCTTTCCATAATATGGCCGCGCACCCTTCGGGGGATATGACGGAATAGTAAGAATTCTCGAGCACGTATACCTTATCCCCTATTCCTATCCCGAGAGCCCCGCCGGATCCGCCTTCACCTATGATGAAGACTATTATCGGAGTGGCAAGATCGGTCATCTCCCTTAAATTATACGCTATGGCTTCGGCCTGTCCGCGCTCTTCGGCGCCTATGCCCGGGTAAGCGCCCGGGGTATCTATAAAAGCGATTACCGGCATAGAGAATTTCTCGGCCAATTTCATGACCCTCATAGCTTTCCTGTAACCCTCAGGGTGGGCGCTCCCGAAATTGCGCTCGAGGTTCTCTTTTGTATCGCGCCCCTTTTGATGGCCCAGGACCACAACGCTCTCTCCGTCTATCTTCGCGAGTCCGCATATAAGGGCTTTATCGTCCGCAAAATGGCGATCCCCGTGGATCTCGATAAAATCGGTCATGATCATTTCGATGTAATCAAGGGTGTAGGGTCTTTTTGGATGGCGGGCGATCTGGACCCTCTGCCATGGGGTCAGGTTATCGTATATATCTTTTTTTATACCCTTAAGCTTTTCGTCGAGGCGGGATACCTCTCCGGATATGTCTATATCCTTATGGGCCGCCAACCCCCTGAGCTCCTCTATCTTGCGCTCAAGTTCTATTATGGGTCTCTCAAATTCCAGGCCCGGCATATCGGCCATACAGCGCTCCTGTTATGTTATTCCGTTATCACCACTTCGGTGCCTTCCGGGACGATATCGTATAGTTCCTCGACCTCGGAATTTTTCATTCTGACGCAGCCTTCGGTAACGCTTTGGCCTATAGATTCCGGCTGTATGGTCCCGTGGATGCCGTAACTGGGCTTAGATATACCCAACCACCTTGAACCCAGCACATTCTTAGGGTCACTGGCGGCTATTACGACGCCCGGCTCTTTATACCACGGAGGATCGACTATCTTGTTTATTATTTTGAATGCCCCGACCGGTGTGCAGGAATTTTTTCCGGTCGATACCCTGTACGTCTTGACTATATCCTGCCCGGATCTCAGGGTCAGTATATTCTGGGATTTGTCGACGACTATGCTGAATTTCGCCTTGCATACCTTTAAAGATTGTCCGGCCCGTATCGCAGAGCCTGTAAGGCCGTTGGATCTGGCTATCATCTCAGGGGTAGTGCCGATATTTCTGGCTATTTTGTTAAGCGTATCCCCTTTTTGAACCACATAAGTCTCCGAATCCGCTGTGGGTATGTTCGAAAAAAGCAGTTTCACATTGATATCTTCCAGGGCTTCCTGCGCGGAAGCTATCTTCCCCGATCCGGGGAATTTTTCTACTATGCCCTGATACAGCGCTTTGGCTCTTACGAGATCCCCTTCGCCGGCGGCTTTTTTAGCCTTGTCGAATAGCGCGAGCTCGTCATTCACAACGACCGGCGCAACGCTCGCCGGACGCGGCTTTTCCGTCTTCACGCTTTGAAATACTAAAAACGCGGATACTATAAGAAGCATCGCGCTTACGATTATTAATGGCGCTTTTTTATCCACCCTTTACCCTCTTTGTCCTATTTGTACAGAAGTAGCGAAACCAGGACGCCTATTACGGCGCCGGCCCACACTTGTATAGGCGTGTGCCCGAAAAGCTGCTTTACCTTCTCCTCATCCAATTTCTTCTTCCAGTATATATCATCCAGCATCTTATTTAGGATCTCGGCTTGCCTGCCGGATGCGAATCTTACCCCTTGAGCGTCAAACATCACTATAAGCGCGAATATGAGCGCTATAGTGAAAAGGGCGGAATTAAAACCGTCTGTGACGCCTATCGAAGTGGCCAGAGAGGTAACGGCCGCCGTATGAGAACTCGGCATGCCCCCCGAATCGGCGAACCATTTAAAATTAAACCTCTTCTCTTTGAACACCCCCAAAGCGACCTTAATGGCCTGCGCTATGAACCATGCGGCCAGAGATGTCCAGAACATGTAATTTCTTGAGAAATCAAGTATATAGTCAGGCATATGTTTGTCCCGTAGTTAATATCGTCCGAATATTATAATACAAATGCGGGCGCATTTCAATGGATTAACCCCTTATGAGCGACAGCGCCTCCGAACGGGTCTTTTCATTCCTCCTGAACACCCCCCGGACCGCGCTCGTGATAGTGGTAACTCCCGGCTTCTTTACTCCGCGCATGCTCATGCAAAGATGCTCGGCTTCTATGATGACGAGCACCCCTTTCGGCTTAAGCTTTTTCATAATAACTTCGGCAATGTCGGTAGTGAGGCGTTCCTGAACCTGCAATCTTCTGGAAAAAGCGTCTACTACCCTGACAAGTTTACTCAATCCCGTCACCCTGTTGTTGCTGGGTATATAGGCGACATGCGCCTTACCTATGAACGGCAGAAGGTGGTGTTCGCACATGGAGTATAAAGGAATGTCCTTAAGGAGTATTATCTCATCGTGATCTTTTTCGAATACTACTTCAAGCTCTTTCTCGGGATTGACCCCGGATCCCGCCAATATCTCGGCGTACATCTCGGCGACCCGCCTGGGGGTATCCTTTATATCCCTACGCGACGGATCCTCTCCGACGGCTATCAATATATCCCTAACGGCCTTCTCTATCTTCTTTTTGTCCATTTCATCTCCCGTGTATCGCGTTATGAAAATCTGTTACCAATAACTTACACCCGCTTCGGTTACTTGCCTATACAAAATTTTTCAAATATTCTTTCGAGTATATCCTCAGAAACGGTCTGACCGGTTAATAAACCCAGATGAGATATCGCCTCCTTTAAATCTATGGCCAAAAGTTCCGGGTGGGCCTTTTTAGATAGCCCCCGCATCACTGATATAACACACCCTCGCGATTTGTCAAGAATCTCTTTATGTCTTAAGCTCGATACGGCCGCGCCGGACAGGCTTCCGTAACCGCCCCTCAATACCGTCTCAGCGATATTTTTTTCCAGGGCCGCTATGTTCGTGTTTTCCAATACCGATATCTTCGTTGCTCTGGAGCCTGGAAACATTTTCTTCAGCCTGCCGCCGCCGATGCGATCCGCAATATCCGCCTTATTCACCACGACTATCTTCTTTTTATCTTTCAGCAGATCTATTATGGCAAGGTCTTTGGCATCAATACCGGAGGATCCGTCCAGTACAAGAATGGCGATATCGGCCATTTCAATATACTTTCGCGTCTTCCCTATGCTCTCCTTTTCAAGACTATCTTTCGCTTTAGCGACGCCTGCCGTATCGACTATCCTTATCGGTATGCCTTTAAGATTTATAACTTCCTCAACCGCGTCCCTGGTAGTTCCGGGTATATCCGAAACTATGACCCTGTCCCGTCTTAAAAGCAGATTCATAAGGCTCGACTTGCCGACATTGGGTTTTCCACATATTACCGCTAAAACGCCGTCCTTCATAATAATGCCGTCATTATAGCTTTTTGTAAGAATTTCCAGATTATCCAGGGCGGAGCTTACTGTTTTTTTAAGCCTCTTCGACTCGCCTGCGCCTATTCCTTCATCAGGAAAATCTATCGACGCCTCTATATCGGCCGCCGCGTCGATCAAAAGGCCGGTTATCTCTTTTACGCGATTCGATAGCCCGCCGGATAGCTGTTCCATAGCCATCCTGAGAGAACCCTCCGTCTTCGCCCTTATTACGTCCAGAACGGCCTCCGCCTGGCTTAGGTCCAGCCTGCCATTTAAGAACGCTCTTTTTGTAAATTCGCCCGGCTCGGCCAGCCTCGCGCCTTCCTTCATAGTCAGGCTCATGACATTTCCGGTAGCCTGAATTCCACCGTGACAGTTTATCTCTACGATGTCTTCTTTAGTGTAAGTCCTCGGCGCGCGCATGACCGTGAGCAGGACTTCGTCGACTATCCTGTTTTTAGTTTTTAATTTCCCACCGATTATTATTTTTTGCTTTTTTAGTTTTAGCTGTGAACTGTGAACTGTTAACTGTGAACTTTCAATAATGTGCCCATAGTGGACCGTGTGAGTCTTAAACTTCGAGAGTTTACCTCCATCCTTCGAAACAAATATCGCTTCCGCTATGCTTAGAGCTTTAGGTCCGCTCAAGCGCACTATCCCTATACCCCCTTCGCCGGCCGGCGTAGAGATCGCAACTATAGTATCATCGTCGGAGTAACTATGCATAGCGGCTTCGCGCCTCCCCCACGACAAATAACGAACCCGTTACGAGCACAAGATCTCCGGAATTGGATTGTAATAGCGCCGCATTCATCGCGTCGTCCACTCCATATGTCACCGTGGTCTTCTTGGATGGATCCATCAATTTTCTTATCCCTTCGGGATCGGCGGCCCTTGCCGTTATTTTAGCCCTGGTCAAAACCACTGAGTCGCTTACCGGCATCAGGGCTTCTAATATGCCTTTTATATCTTTATCGCCGGACACCCCGAGAACAAGTATCAGTCTTTTATATTTAAACCTTCTGATAGAAGAAGCCAGAGCCAAGGCGCTTGCTTTATTTTGCGCGCCGTCGAGCACGACGAGAGGATCTCTGGATACCACCTCAAGCCTGCCGGGCCACCTTGCCTCCTCCACCCCTTTTACGATCGCATCTTCAGGTATTATCGTCCCGGAAAAACGGAGGGACTCGATTATCGCGATAGCACTCGCCGCGTTCACCACCTGATGGCTTCCTAGAAGTTTCATCTTAAGTCTTTCATACTTTCCGACCGCCCCCGATACGCT
>Ga0268280_1001706_pt1 | contig 14113 bp, 21 predicted proteins | sample saktaG_9_FD_190139 | JGI IMG/M metagenome (GOLD analysis project Ga0268280, IMG submission 190139) | Saline water microbial communities from Sakinaw Lake, British Columbia, Canada - sak_2011_5_24_40m | ecosystem: Environmental > Aquatic > Non-marine Saline and Alkaline > Saline ...
CAGGAACAGGCGGAGCAGAGATTTCTAATTTTATTGAGCTTCATAAACTAGGACTAGAGGCTGTTGAAGTTGAATTTACTTATAGTGTTTGGATGAAACCTAGTCAAGCTCAAGCAATAGCAGAGGCAAATAAAAAACTCGGGCTTGGGCTTAAATTAAGTATACATGCCCCTTATTTTATTAATCTAAACTCTGAGGATCCTAGTAAAATTGGAGCAAGCCGTTCTAGAATATTAAAAGCATGTGAAATTGGCCATTATTTGTCTGATGGGGGGCATAAAACACCAATTGTTTTTCATCCGGGTTTTTATCTTAAAAAAACAAAGCAAGAAGCTTTTGATATAATTCTTGAGCAGATTAAAAAGATTCAGCTAGCCATAGATGAAAAAAAGTGGAATGTTACTTTAGCTCTAGAAACAACAGGCAAACCTAGCCAGTTTGGAGATTTAGATGAAACTCTAGAAATAGCTAAGAAAGTAGGTTGTGGAATCTGTGTTGATTTTGCGCACCTTAAGGCAAGATACAATGGTGCGATTAATTATCCTGAAATTATTGAAAAAATAAAAAAATCAGGATTAAAAAAAATACATGCTCATTTTTCAGGAATAGAATTTACAGCCAAAGGTGAAAGAAGGCACCTAATAACTCAAGAGAAAGATATTAAAGAGCTTTTTACTTATCTTAAAAAGCTCGTTAGTGCTGGAGTTGAAATATCAATTATTAACGAATCGCCACAGCCGCTTAAGGATGCAATTAAAATGAAGGATTTATTGTAAAAAAGGGCAATAAAAGCAAAGAAGCAAACAAAAAAGATGGAAGAAAAAATAAAAAAAGAACTCCTTGAAAAAGCAGGTTTTAGATGCAAGAAATGTAATTATTATTCTCCTTTAGGTTCTGGCCTTGAAGTAAACAAAAAGTTTAGTTGTGTTTTATGTTCTATTTGCAATACTTTTGCTCCGCAAGAACTAGAAAAGTTTAATTCTTTCCTCGAAGAAAAAATAAATTGGCAAGAATTAGAAACTTTTAGAAAGTTTGGTATAAACAAAGGCTCACATTTACCTCATAAACATGGAATGATATCTAAGGCTAAAACCGGATCCCTAATGGCAAGGCCGGCTTTTGGTTATGATGTTATTGAAGGAAGATTAATTCCTAATCAAGATTCAGAAAATGTAAGACAAATTTTCAATGAATTTATTTCAGGAAAAAGCATGAATCAATTATCTAAATCATATGGTTTTTCAGTTAATGGGATAAAGAAAATTTTAAAGAATTTTACTTACATTGGAAAAATAAAGTTTAACAATCAGATATTTCAAGGAAATCATCAGGCAATACTTTCTCCAGAGCTATTTAATGACGCTCAAAAAACATTTGAAAATTTTAGTAATAAAAATTAAAATTTGAATCAAAGAAGTTTAATTTTAAACCTTAATCTCCCCCTATACGGGGCTAAAAACTCTTCTTGCTCAAAGAGTCACTTCCATTAATAATTTAAACCCTGTTTTCATTATATTAGCATAAAAAAGAGGTAAAATGGAAAATAATAGTCTTATAGATACTAGTAAGCAAGCTTTTAGAATTCAGGTTCCTTGGGTAATTCGTTTTGCTTTGATTTGGACTATTTTCTTTGCCATAGTCGGTATTTTTATTCAGTTTTCTAAAAGCACAGCTGGATTTGTTTGGACGAATTTTTTTAACTCCAATTATTTAGAATGGTTTTCAAGTTTCGGCCATTTTACTAATCCGACTTACTATCCTGATTTAAGATCTGTGGTCTTTTCTATACTTGGTTCTTGGTATTATTTTTTCTATACCGGCGGTTTATTGGCTTTAATTTGGGAATTATTAAGTTTATTAATTCATGCTGAGTTTAGTGTAAAAAAAAGAACCATAATCGTTCCCTCAGAGGAATCAGAAAAAAGTTTTACTCAAGAATCTTTGGTTCAAGGAAGCTCAAAACATTTATTTTCTCATAAAATAGAAAAAGAAGAGATTCAAGAATGGTTGGATGAAGCCTGGGTTCTTTTATCTGAAGAGAAGATTCGAGAAGCAAGGGCCATTTATAAGCAAATAAAGAGATATTATCAACCTTCTAAAGACCTAGATAGGGTCCTTTATACAAGTATAATAAATTTATATAAAGCTATATTAGAATCTCAATAATTTTTTAATCTGATTAATATTATATTCTTTGAATTAACAACTAAGAAAAACTATCTGTAAGACTTTTGTCTTTTGCTTCTAGCTTTAGAATCGCCTGGCTTGTAAGGCTCTTTTCTTCTAGTATCTGCAACAATCATATTTCTATCATACTCTAAAAATGATTTTTTTACTTCAGGAGACTTTGTAAATTCTATAATTGCTTTTGCAATAGCAAGTCTTGCTGCTTCTATTTGGCTTTCATTTCCACCGCCAGTAATACTAACTGTAATATCAAACTTTAATTCTCCTAGGATTTCCTTAGCCAAATCTAATGGTTCTCTAATTAATAAAACATGAAATATGGACTTCAGGTTTTGATAGGGAATTTTGTTTATTGTTATTTTTCCAGTTCCTTCTTGTATTCTTGCTTTAGCTATAGCTGTTTTTCTTTTTCCAGACGTAATTATCTTTTGGTTTATCATTATACTCTTAGGCTTAATTCCTCAACAGTTATTGATCTTCGGGGAGCATTTATTTTTAGATTTATTATCTTTTCATTTTTAAATTCTGCTGGAATTCCCTTGTAGCACTTAATTCTTCTTAATGCTTCCTTTCCTCTTCCGTTTCTCCAATCAGGCAACATTCCTCTAACCGCACGTTTTACTATTTTTTGAGAATCCTTCGAATAAAAAGGACCTTTTTCAGGTTTCATACTATTTATGCTTCTTCTTAATTTTAATCTGGAAATAACATTTGGTTTGCTACCGCTTATTAATGTTTTTTCACAATTGAGAATTGCTACCTCTTTCCCTTGCAGGGCTTGTTTAGCAGCAAAACTCACAAGTCTTCCAAGAACCATATTTTCAGAATCTAAATATATTTTTTCAACCATTTTACTCTATTATTTCTCCATCTAATTTTTTATTTTCGCGTAAAGCGTCGATAAGCATCTTTACCTCGCATCCTGCCTTTTTAAGTTTCTCTTTTGCCCTTTCAGAATAAGCCATAGCATAAACCTTATGTTTTGTCTTAATTTCTCCTAGACTTAATACTTTCCCCGGAACAATTACTGTTTCTTTCTTACAACTTTCGATTTTATCAAGGTTTATTTCAACTCTTCTCTTGCTTGAACGTGAAAGAAGTGTTGCTAGTTTTATCATATTATTTTTCTTAGCTAGAAAGATAGCCTGGGCTACAGTTGGATTTGTCTTGTTCTTCATTTTCTTATTTATTTTTGTTTTTGTAGTCATTGTTAGTTCTTCGCATAAATTTTTTTTATGCGGGAAGAAGGATTCGAACCTTCGAAGGCATAAGCCACGCGGTCCTTAGCCGCGTCCGTTTGACCGCTCCGGCATCCCCGCTTAGTTTTTACCTATTCTTATTTAATCGCTTTAACAAAACCTTTAAGTTCTTCATTAATGGCCTCAATAGATTTTATAAAAATATCTTTTGCGGGTATTTGTCCCCAAGATTCGATGTTCATTTCAAGTTCCATTACTTTATCTTTTTGAGTTTCTTCAACAAGTTTATCAAAAGCACTATCTTCGTCGCTATCATCTGAATATTTATAAACCAGAAGACCAGGACTAAACTTAGCATGATTTATTCCTAGACCCATTTTAGCATTGGCTACAAACTCTATCTCCTGATCTTTATCAAGTATTGTAATGGGCATTTTTAGAGAAACCGAATTCTTAGGTGCTAACTGATCAGAATATACTACACAAGGTCCTTGTGCACTAAGTTTAAATTTTGATGAGCACTTTCCGCAACCTTCTTCCTTTTCACAATCACATTTCCAAGGAAGTTTTAGATTTTCATTCTTTAATGGAACCAGACCCATTCTATGGGCAATTATTTCATCATATAATGCAGAGTCATTTTTACTTATTTCTAAACTATCTATTGCTAAAATTGGAATATAATTGATGCTTCTTCTTATTGCATTGGCCAGTGTTACTGGAATTTCTATCTTTAACTTAATCTTCTCTTCTGATTTTTCTATTGTTTTTATCATGTTTTATTTAGTTCTTTTTGTTTTTTAAAGCTATTTATACCCTTCTACCTCTCCTTCCGCCACCTTTTTTGGGTCCTCCTCTAGGTGTTCTTGTAATATCGCTTATACTTATTATTTTGAATCCATCTCTTCCCAAGGATTTTACTACTGCATGAGCCGAAGAACTTGGCGAACTCTCACCTGTTTCAGCTCTAACACGAACATAAAGACTTGTTATTCCTGCTTCTTTTGCTTCTTCAGCTATTTTTTTAGAAGAGAACATAGCGACTGTTGGACTTGATTTTAATCTGTCTTGTTTTGTTGACTGTCCCCCTGTTGCTTTGCAAATAGTATTTCCAGCCATATCTGTTAAATTTAAGATAGTATTATTTTTTGAAGTGTAAATATTAAGAACTGCAACCCTTTCTTTTTTTGCTTTTTTTTCTTCTTTTACTTCCTCTTCCTCTTCCTCTTCTTCTCCTTGAATCTCTTCAACAGCTTCTGGGCCTTTTTGTTTCTTCATTTCTTCTATTTCTGCCATTTGGTCAATTATTTCTTCAGCCATATTATTCTTCTACCTCCGGTTTAATTTTCATTTTTTCTAATAATTCTTTTTCTTCCTTACTAATAACTTTTTCTTGAGGAATACTAATATTAACTTCAATATTAGCTTCTTCTTCTAAAGTAGTTAGGTGTGCTGGAGAGTCAATAACTTTTCCATTAATTCTAACGTGCTTATGTGTAATTAGTTGTCTTGCTTGTTTATAGGTTAAAGCAAATTTCTTTTCTACGATTATACTTTGAATTCTTCTTTTTAATAAATCTTCTTTGTTTAATCCAAGAACGTCAGCTATAGTCTCAACTTTAAATCCTTTTTTTGCTTGTCGTTCTATGAAACTTTGTTTTTCTTTTTCATCCGCTGTAATCAAAGTTTTAGCAATATTTCTTATTGTTGAAATAACTCTGTCTGCCTTCCAAACTTCCCTTCTAGTTTTAAGCCCATATTTTTTTATAAGTCCTTGCTCTTCTTTCATGATAGCTACGTCATACATCTTTCTTGGGCGACTATAACTTTTATGTTTTCTTATGGGCATTTTATTAAGTTTTTACAGGTTTAGTTTTAATTCCAACACCTTTCTTTCTATTTGTTCTAGAGTGGCTTCTTGTTGACTGTCCTCTTGTAGGTTGTCCTGTTGCATGTCTTAATCCCCTATAAGAACGGATTTTTTTAAGTCTTTTTATATCTAATTCTTTATTCAAATCAATGTCATTACCGACGATGTGATTATCTATCCCAGTATTAAAGTCTTTTCTTCTATTTAATAAGAATTGAGGAAATTTTCCAGCCTTAAGCATCCCTTCTATTTTTTGTATTTCTTCTTTAGTTAGAGTTTCGATTTTTTTATTTTTAGGTAATTTTAAAATGTGACAAACTGCATTGGATATGCCCCAAGAAACTCCTTTTATATTTGTTAATCCAGAATATAGGTTTTTGCTTCCATAAATATCAGTTTGCATAATTCTTAATATTCTTCCAGTAGGAGCTTCTTTTGTAATAAGACCCTGTCTAGGTTTAGATTCAGTTTTTTCTTGCTTTACTGTTTTTTGTACTTTTTCTGTTTTTTTATCTTCTGCCATTTTTTATTTTAACTTACGAATAGAAGATGCCTTTCTTCGCCCTTTAATTCTTCAAGTATCCTTTTTACAATGGCTACTTTAGGGTCCGGAAGGTTTCCTATTCTTTGTTTTAATTCTTCAAAACTCTCGAAGGTTTTTTTAGTTCTCTCATCTAAAATTGCTTTTGTATGTTTGCTACCAAACCCTGGAAGCAATTCAAGCTGATGGAGTCTCGTATTTATTGGTTGTGCATTATTGAAAAATTCAACAAAATGTTTTTCATTTTCGCCTATTTGCTTTTCAATATATTCTTGCAATAAATTTTTTGCAGATTCGCTTATTTTATCAAATGGAAGTTTTCCAAGAATATAATAAACTTTGTCTCGTTTACCTTCTCCGATGTATACTTCTTCTCCAGTTTCTAACTTTATTCCTCTCCTAGGTACTAATTCTAAAAGAGTAAAATTTTTTTTACCTACAGCATGTGCTATGGGCATCATTTTCTTCTCTAAGGGATAACCGTAAGGTAAATAATCTATTACAATCGCTTGTTCTTCTTTTTCTCTCATTTTCTTTATTTGATATTTTTAATTGTTTCAAGGATTTTGTTAGTTTCATCTGTGTCTAATCCTGCTTCAGTAACTACCTTATTTAATTCAATAGCATTTTCAGGCATAACATCTACTATCTTGACTATGTCTTTTTCTTTGAGTTTTAAAACATTCATATTAGTCAATTCCTCTTTAAGTTTTTTAGCTTTCTTCGAATCGCCTTCTGCAAACTTTTTTATAAAGGATTTAAGTTCTTTTATTTTTTCTGTTTCTTTTAAATTTTCAATTATCTCTTCTGTTTCGTATAATGTAATCGGTTTTCTTTCTTTTATCATTTTATTTTTGGTTCTATTATTTTTTTTAAATTTGAGGGTCTAAGTATATATGTTTTTTCCTGATTATGATCTTTTATTTTTACTATATAAGCGTTTCCCCTCTCTCCAATTATAAATCCGGTTCTTCCTTGAATTGTTTTTGGAAAATTAGGGCTTAAACTATGTTCTCTCACTACTGCAACTTTCTCTCCTTTGCTCAGTTCTTGAAAATATTTACTAAGTTCAAGTTTGCCTTTTTTCTTTACATTTTTTCGTTTTAACATTTTAAGGTAATAACTATATTCTTTATACTTATTTTGTTAGAAATGGGTTGTTTAAAAAGCTTTTCCTTTATTGTATTTAGCTTAAATTCAGAATAAGGATGAAATAATCTGCCTTTAGCGCTAATAATCTACTTTATAACTTGCTTTTCGTCATAATAACCTTCTTAACAAACACTACCCTGTTCAAGGTTGCCTGTTTCTCCGGCGGCAATCATATTCTCTTGAATTGCCTTATACATTTTTTGTCCCCAAACCTTACATCCACAAGGTTCACAAACCGAAAGAGCATAATTCTCAGGTATTTCACTTTTACAATAAACACATTTATTCGCCATCTTTTTTATTTCTTAATATTTTTATTTATTTCCTATTTATAAATATTTGTATTTTTTATGTCCATAAACTTAAACCACCTAATTTATTGTGTGGACGTAACTTAACGGTTTAAGTTTTGGATCATCCAGAAAACCACTAAACAAACCACACACTAAAGTGTGTGCTAAACACAAGGTTTTCTTGATTGTATCCAATCTTTTTGTAATAGAATTAAATTATCTTTTTGTTTAAACTTTTGGAAATATTTTAGTTAAGTCTACTCGAAAATCTTCAGGATGACAAAGTCTGTCCATATTGTCTTCTAGTATTGCTCGAGCTTGCGATGGTGAAACTCCGTGTCCATCATAAGAAACCCTACCCTTCCTTATCATTTCCCTTATTGATTCAGGAGTTAGTTTTACTCCGTCTTGCAAAACTCTGTAGCTATTTGTCATTATAGTCTTAATTCTTGCTTATATATAAATATTATGCTAGTCTTTTTTAGAATTTAAGATATAACCTTAAATAGAAAGTTTTAAAAACAAGCCCAAACATGAGTTTTTATGATAATTCCAATTCGTTGTATGAGCTGCGGGAAACCTATTGCTCATCTATGGGAACAATTTAAAGAAAGAACATCTAATGGCGAGGACGCTAAGAAGGTTCTCGATGAACTTGGCTTAGATAGATATTGTTGTAGAACTGTTTTCTTGGGCCAAGAAGATACTCTTGAGTTAGTTAACAAGTTCAAGAAATTTTAGTTAAAACTTTATTTAAACTTTTGGTTATATTCTAGAACATAATTATTTTTATAAGTCTGTGAGGCTTGGGGATTCGATGGAGTTTAAATACAAAAATATTTTTTGGTTAGAAGATTATCCTGATTTTTTTCCTAGGCTTATTGAATTAGCTGGAAAGCTAAAACCTGGCGTTTTAACGCCTTCTGGTTTGTTGGATAGGGTAGATTTAGCTTTAGACTTAGACGAGGCCCTCAGGACTACTACCCGAAGTAATTTTGATCTATGCATTACCGATGGAGACTTTCCAAATTACGCTGATCAAGAGCACAGGGAAGAAGTAATAAGAAAGATTTCTGGATTTAGGGTTTTGGGTGTTCACTTTGAAATTGAAAATAGGTCCGGAGAAGTTGCTTATAATTTTGTTAATTTTTATAATCAATTAGCTTTTCAAAGATTAGGATCTCCCTTGCCCAAGGTTGTTGTCCTTTCGAGTAATATAGGAAATTCCTGCTTGTCTTTTAATTTGGGTTTGCCTTTTTATGCCAAGGGCACTATAACTGTCCAGGAGATAAAAGATTATGTTGCGGGCCTAAATTCAAGTATAACTCCTGAATTAAAGATGAGACAAAGAATTCCAGCAGATATGCCCATTAGGGCCGCCCCGGAATTAGTAACTTGGGAATGTGGAAGTCTAAATGATTTTATTGGTAAGTATCTTTTTTAATAAAAAAACTGTTTTAACAATTTGAAATTATATTAATCGAGAAGATAAAAAGGCTGTTGAGAAAATAAAAAAAGTAAAACAGCTTCACGGTTTGACCTCGTAAGAGACTAATGCCGTGAACGTAAACTGCTTGACTTCTGAGTTCGGAAAGGGATCAGGTATTACCAGCTTACTATGGCCGTTTCAAGAAAAGCAAAAAACCCAGGTTTATAAAGCTTTTTATATGTTCAATTATTAGAAATTTTGACAAGCGGGGATAGCGAAGTGGTCAAACGCGGCAGACTCAAAATCTGCTGACTTATGTCTTCAGAGGTTCGAATCCTCTTCCCCGCATCTAAGCGCCCGTAGCTCAGCCCGGATTAGAGCACCGCGGTCCTAACGCGGGGGTCCAAGGTTCAATTCCTTGCGGGCGCGTAGAAATAAATATAAACTGCATTAACTATTAATTTTCATGCCTGAAAGAAAAATTATTGATGTAAGAAAAATTGAAGGTCTAGATATAAACTATGATCTAGAAATATGCGAATATCGTCCAGGATTACCCTCTGTTTCTTTATCACAAACCCCTGCTGAGATAGAAGACCAAGTGAATAGATTATTTGAAGCAGGTTTAATAAAAATACTCTAATTTTCTTAAATAGCAATATTTAAAATACCTGATTTTGTAGTCTTTTCATGCGCTGGTAGTATAACGGTTAGTACTACTGGTTTCCAAACAACGAACCCCAAGCTAAATACTATGGGCTCAATGTGAAATTACCAGTTGATCCGGGTTCAATTCCCGGCCGGCGCATAAATTAGGTTGAGTAAGAGTGAAACATTAAGCGACGTACGGCACTAAAAATTCTGCAGAATTTTTTCAGTCGGCCGGCGCATTTCGAGTAACTAACAATCTTTATATACATAAAAAACCCAAGAAAATAATGGAAACAAGTAAAAATTGGTTTGATAGAAATTATAAGTTTCTAATGATTATCCCTTTTGTGCTACTAGTTTTATCTTTGGTTTATGTTGGGAATTTTTATTCTAAGACCGGAGATTTTCTGAATAAGGATGTAAGTCTCTCGGGTGGAACTACAATTACTATAAATGGAGATATTGATTTGACAAATCTAGAAGAAGCACTTAATGAAAAGTATTTTGGGGACATTATCTTTAGAAAACTTACTGATATCCGCTCTGAAAAAGCAATTGCCATTGTAATCGAAACTTCTGCAAAGCCAGAACAAATCAAGCCAGATATAGAACAAGCCTTGGGTTATAGTCTTACTTCAGAGAACTCTAGCACTGAATTTACTGATTCTTTTTTAAGTTCAAACTTTTATAGGCAATTAGGAATAGCTTTAATTCTATCGTTTATATTAATGTCAGTAGTTATTTTCTTTTTATTTAGAACCTTTATCCCTAGCTTAGCAGTTATATTTGCAGCTTTTTCAGATATAGTGGTCCCTCTTGCAGTAATCGACTATTTAGGAATAAAACTTTCTGCAGCAGGAATTGTAGCTTTTCTAATGTTAGTAGGTTATAGTGTAGATACTGACATTTTACTAACTTCAAGAGTATTAAAGAAGCCCGAAGGAACAGTTAATAGTAGAATCTATAGTGCATTTAAAACAGGAATAATGATGAGCCTAACATCTTTATTAGCAGTACTTCCAGCATTCTTCATAGTTACAGGATTACCTGATTCGTTTAGACAAATATTTTTAGTTCTTGCTTTAGGTTTAGGCGCAGACATATTTAACACCTGGTTAATGAATGTAGGTATAATTAAATGGTATTGTGAAAGGAAGAACATTCAATAATGGCATCCTATAGAATTTGGATTTTAGGAATTGCACTTGTAATTGCAGCCCTCCTTATTTTTCCTCCAAGAGCTTTATTTGAAACCGGATTATCTATCCAAGAAATAACAAAGAACACAAGTGAATTTAATGCAGGATTAAGAACTGGGATGATTATTCAATCTATAAATAATCAGCAAGTAACATCTCTGGAAGAGTATAATACTATTGTCGATTCTTTATTTTTAAACTTAGAAAATTCTGAGAAGGGTGTAAAAGTTAATATTATTACAAAATCAGGAGAATTTATTTTCTATACTAATCAAGAGCTTTCGATAATAGTAAAACCCCTTTCTAAAATTGGATTAAAAACAGGTTTAGATTTAAGTGGGGGCGCTCGAGCTCTTATTAAAGCCCAGGATAAAACACTAAGTGATTCTGAAATGTCTGATTTAATCGCTATTACTTCAGAAAGGTCTAATGGATTTGGAATTAAAGATATAACTATCAAATCTGTAAAGGACTTAGAGGGTGAGAATTATATGCTTCTAGAAGTCGCAGGAGCAACCCCTAGTGACTTAGAAGAGCTTGTAGGTAGCCAAGGTAAGTTTGAAGGAAAGATAGGTAATATTACTGTTTTCTCTGGAGGACAAGATATAAGTCATGTAGAGCGTTCAGGACAACAATCTGGAATAGAAGGTTGCACTCAAGTTGAGTCAGGAGAAGCCTGTAGATTTAGATTTCCAATATCCCTAACAGAAGAAGCTGCTCAAAGACAGGCCGATGTTACTTCTAGTCTTTCACTTGACTCTGAAAATCCACAGTATCTTTCTCAAAAACTTGATTTATACCTGGATGATAATTTAATGGACTCACTTTATATCTCTAAAGACCTTAAGGGACAAGTAACAACTCAAATTCTAATTAGTGGTTCTGGCTCAGGAACAAGTAGACAAGAGGCTATTAAAGAAGCAACAAAACAGATGAATAAGCTTCAAACTATTTTAATTACAGGTAGTCTGCCCTTTAAGTTGGAAATAGTTAAACTAGATACTATATCGCCGGTTTTAGGAAAAGAGTTTACTAAAAATCTTTTGATACTAGCTGGAGTTGTTTTTATTATCATTTCATTAACTATATTCATAAGATACAGAAAAATAAAAATAACTGGCGCTGTTATTTTAACAATGCTATCTGAAGCATTAATAACTTTAGGAATTGCTGCCCTGATTAGCTGGAATTTAGATGCTCCTTCTATTGCAGGAATTATTGCTGGAATGGGAACAGGAGTAGACGATCAAATTGTATTAATAGACGAATCTGTTTCAAAAGCACAAATAAGTCTAAAAGAAAAAATTAAGAGGGCCTTTTCAATTATATTTGGAGCATTTTTTACTTTAATAGCTGCAATGATTCCTTTATTCTGGGCTGGAGCAGGAATGTTAAAGGGATTTGCCTTAACAACAATTATAACTGTTACAGTTGGTATTGTAGTAACTAGACCTGCATTTGCTGAAATCTTAAGGAGAATTCAGGAGTAAATCAAGATGCTTCCGCGAATACATATTATTGCAGGTGCGATTTTTTCTATTATTCTTTACCTCTTCTTTCCACAAATAAAATTAGTTGGCGCATTAATAATATTTCTTTCGAGTTTTCTAATTGATATTGATCATTATTTGTATTATGTCTATAAGAAAAAGGATTTTAGTTTGAGGAGGGCCTATAGGTGGTTCATTAAAAACAAAGATTTATTCAATAGGATGAATAAAAAGCAAAAAGATAAATTTTATCATGGACTATGTTTTTTGCATGGTTTTGAGGCAGTAATTCTTTTATCGGTTGCTTGGATTTTCTTATATCCAAATAATTTAGCTTTATTTATCATCTTGGGTTTTGTCTTTCACCAAATTTTAGATGCAATTAACTTATATAATGCTAGAAGGGATTATGATAAGATCCTCTCATTTATTTATTCAGTACAAAAGTCAAGAGATAAGAAATTACTTCAGGAAATCTAACTTCTTGGGTTCCTAAATCAATCTACGATTCTATAACTATCAAAATATTCCCTGGCCTTTTTCCAATCAGAGCTGGGCTTGTTTTTTATTATTATATCCGAAGTTACCCTGGCCATATCTAGGGAATGGTCTGCATTATTATAGTTAAAAAGTCCAGGCCTTCCGATAGTATATAGATTAGTTATAGAATCAAGGTAATCTAGGATTTTATTTAAATAGTTCTTATATCCTATTTTATAAACTGGATAAGCTCCTCTAGCTTTCAAGACAAAAAAATCATAAACTTCTTCTTTTTTGATTAGTCCTGCTTTTTCTAAATCTCGAACAATTCTTTCTTTTAACTCTTTTTTTGTTAGGTTAAATGTAGGATCTCCATAATCGCAGGTTACTTCCGCAGTTAAAAAGGTTTTATTTTTGGGAGCGACAATAGAACTAAATGTTTTTTGTTCTGCCACCCTATTAAAGAAAAACTCTTTTTCTGGGAAAAATATCCAGTTTTCTTTTAAAGCCCGGGGCTTGTTTAAGAAGACGTAGCAGATCATAACTGCTCTGAATTTTAGTTGTTTAGCACAGTTTAAAACTTCTGAGTTAGGGCTTGGTTTTAAAAAAGTAGGAAGTGAGTCAATGGGTATGCTACTAACAAGATAATTACAAACTGTTTTTTTATTTTTATTCTTATGAATAAACTCTATTGAATCTACTTTTTTATTTTTTATATTAATCTTCTTTAAAGAAGCTTCAGTAATAATTTTTGCACCCTTTGACTTTATATCCTTGGCAAGATTATTGCAAATTTCGCCAAAACCTTTTTTAGGATAATAAAAGTATTCTGCATTAACATTTTTTTCATTTTTTATTATTGCTGTCTTTAAAACATCAAATATGCTACTGGCCGGCGACCTTTTTCTAGCTAATTCTTCAGAAAGATTCTCTGGATTTCCCCAAACTTTTTCTGCAAAGCCCTTAAATAAAATAGAATATCCTGTTCTCCCAAAGCCCTTAATAAAATATTCTTCATAATTTTTAGATAGTTTTCCAGCATATCTTTTATCAAGTTTAGCTTTAATAAGATCCAACATTATTTTGGTTGCTAAAAAAGGATTTATTCCAAATAATAGCTGTACAATTTTTACAGGAAAGTCAAAATATTTACCTAGAAGTCTAATACTATTTCTTTTTTTTACTTTTAAGAAATTACCCCTTCCAACAATTTTTTCGAAATCTTCTTGTACTCCCTTTAATTGTGTATAAAATTTATGGGGCCCATAGTCTAATATGAACTCTTTATAATTAAAACTACCACTTACTCCACCTATATTCTTTGTTTTTTCTAAAATAGTGACATCATATCCTGAATCTACTAGATATTTTGCAACCCTTAGTCCAGCAATACCTGCTCCAATTATTACTATTTTTTTCATTTTGTTTATTATTTTATTTTTCTTGCAATAACAAATGTTTGTCCAAGCCAATAGGGTACCTGTTTGTGTTCTAAACCAAGGATTTTTACAATGCCCAAGCCGATTTTAGATAATAGTTTGGAGTAAGCACCGGCCCTGAAAATAATATAGCCTAATTCAAGTTTTTGAAAGTGGGGTTTTATACAAAGAATTTCAAAACCA
>Ga0268280_1001707_pt1 | contig 14107 bp, 14 predicted proteins | sample saktaG_9_FD_190139 | JGI IMG/M metagenome (GOLD analysis project Ga0268280, IMG submission 190139) | Saline water microbial communities from Sakinaw Lake, British Columbia, Canada - sak_2011_5_24_40m | ecosystem: Environmental > Aquatic > Non-marine Saline and Alkaline > Saline ...
GGCGGCGATCACGCCCTCCGCCTTGGCGCGTTTACCCGTCCCGTTCTCGGCGTTAATGACTTCATAAAGCCCCTTCCTTACGAGCCTGATATTACTCAAAGTCATTCCCAGATCTTTCGGTTTCTGCTCCGACATAAAATCGTCGCCTATACGCTTTACGACATATGGCTTCACAAAATTTCCGCTATTCGCCACTACATTCATCATACAGAGAACCTGTAACGGCGTCACCATCAGATATCCCTGCCCTATGGCGTAATTGACCGTCTCCCCCTCGTACCAAGCGGAATTTCTGTGCACTCTCTTCCAATTCTTTCCGGGAGCTACGCCGCTGGTCTCATCGGGAAGATCTATTCCTGTGAGCTTGCCGAATCCGAAAGATTTCGCGTAAGTTTCCAGGAGATCCACCCCCGCCAGCCTTCCGGCGTTATAAAAAAATACGTTGCAGGAATTTTTTAATCCTCCGACCACATCGAGCGCTCCGTGCCCTTCTTCCTTCCAGCATTTGAACTTAGCGTTCCCCAGGGAATAGCTGCCGCTGCAGACAAAATTAGTATAAGCGGATATCTTTCCTTTTTCAAGCGCCGCTTGGGCGGTAACTATCTTAAAAACCGACCCGGGAGGATACAAACCCGATATAGCCCTATCCGAAAGAGGACGGCCCACCTTATCCCTTAAAAGCCCTAGCCTTTCTTCGGAAGCCCCCGGCTTCACAAATATATTCGGATCGAATGCCGGATGGCTCGCGAGCGCGAGTATCTGTCCGTTCCTGGGGTCGGAGACCAACACAGCCCCTTTACGTTCTCCCAAAAGTTTGTCACATGCAAGCTGTATCGATCTATCTATCGTAAGATACACATCCTTGCCCCCGGAAGGCTCCTTAACGCCGATCGTCCTTATCTGCCTTCCCCGGCTATCGACCTCGATCTGAGTCCCGCCGTCGATGCCCTTCAGATAGGAATCATAATATTTTTCCACGCCGCTGCGGCCTATAAGGTCTCCGGCCCTGTATCCGTAATCGCCGAGATCCTCGAGCTCCTTTTCGGTGATCTGGCTTAAATATCCCAATATATGCGCCGCGGAATTTTTAAAAGGATAGTCCCTTCTCGACCTCGTCTCTATGATAAGGCCCGGAACATCGAAACCGGACTCCTCGATGGCTATCGCCTTTTCTTTCGGCACGTCTTCAATTATCGATACCGGAGAATACTGGAAGCGCGATGCCGTGGCGAAAGCCTTGGAAATCTCGGAGTCCGTCATGCCAAGTATGTCGACGAGCATCCGGCGCAATTTTTCCTTATTCGCAAGCTCCCTGTATATCACCGCGACATCGAAAGAAAGCCGGTTGGTCACGAGGATCTCGCCGTTCCGGTCAAATATATTACCCCGAGGACCGTCGATAGGTATGATCCTTATTGAATTATTTTTGGATAGATCGGAATAATAGAAGAAGCGCGCGACCTGCGTGTAGAATAAACTCAGGATGAGTAAAACGAATAATACCGATATCGTCCCGGTAATGGCCCTGTCTTTCATACTATATCGGGCAGCTCCTTAAGCCCAAAGACATGTATAAGATAACCGAAGACGGGCAGCGCGGCGAGGCTCGAATACGCCGAAACCGGAAATACCGAAAAAAGAGTATACTCCGCGAAGTTAGGGCTCCCGGATCTGAATACGAACCGGGAAAGAAGAACGCGCGAATACATCCCGAAGGAGCAGAAAAAAAAGACGAGCAGCATGCGGGTAAGTCCGGACTCCCTGAAAATCTTTGTATTGACCGCTCCGACGATAATTCCGACCAGGCCCAGGATAAAAGCATTCGTCCCAAAATAATCGAACGCGAAAATATCCTTTCCGAATCCCGCCGCTATCCCGGCCTCAAACCCGGCTCCCGAACCGAAAAATAATCCTATAAACACGACGAGAGAAAGCAGTATGTCCGGCTTTGCCCCGCATATCTCGATGCGATTTATTAAAACGATATGGATAGCCAGAAATAGCGCTATCGACGTGTACAATAGCGTCCGGCTCATCTTAGGCATAGCACTTCCTCAAGCTTCATAAGTTCTTCCGCTGTTTTTATAACGGCGTACTTATAGAGCCGGCCCGGCTCTTTGTCGACGCTTATTATCTCGCCCACGAGAATGTCTTTTGGAAATACCGTCCCAAGCCCGGCCGTCAGCACCCTATCGCCCGGCGCAACGTCGGAATCGAGCGATATATATATCATCTTGCATTTACCGTCGGCTCGCCCGATCAATATCCCGCCCTGCCTGTTCCTCTGTATTATCACACCGACCCTGGAATTAGGATCGGTTACGAGTAACACTTTCGCGGAATTCTTGCCAACCTCAACTACCCTGCCGACCAGCCCCCTGGCCGATATGACGGCCTTATTCTGGGCTACGAAATCTTTAAGCCCTTTATCTATTATTATGGAATTGGACCAATTCGACGGATCACGGCCTATGACCTGCGCAGGCACCGTGGTGTAAGGGGCGGCTTTTCTGAATCCAAGAAAATCTTTCAGCCTGTCGTTCTCGTCCTGAATAGCCTTATAGGTCTCTATCTTCCTGTTCAGAAGATTTATCCGGTCCCTCAAGGCCCTATTCTCCTCACGCAATGAATAAAAAGGCATCGAGCCCTTAACAAAAGACACCGCGGAATCTAGAAGTTTAAGCGGACTGGACAAGGCGTCGAGTGAATCTACTCTTATCTGATTTGCTGGGGTTCTGGAATTTAAGGCAAGAAAGACTAGAAGGGCTATTACTAAGACCGACCTGAATATTACGCTCTTTTTATTGCGCACACCTTTTATCGCTCAAGTCTCGGGGTTACGGTTACTTTCCTTAAATATTTTATCTCGCTTAAAACTTTTCCGGTACCCAGCGCAACGGCCGTCATCGGATCCTCCGAAAGGTGGACCGGAAGACCGGTCTCTTCGGCTATAAGTTTGTCTATGCCCCTTAACAACGACCCGCCTCCGGCAAGGACTATGCCCTTCTCTATGAGATCGCTCGATAGTTCGGGCGGAGTCCTCTCCAGCGTTATCCTGACCGCTTCGAGGATCTGAGCTATGGGCTCGGCCATCGCCTCGCGCACCTCTTCGCTGGTAACTGTAACGGACTTCGGAAGGCCCGCCACGAGATCCCGGCCCTTGACATCCATCTTAAGCTCTTCCTCAAGCGGATAGACGGAGCCTATCTTTATCTTTATCTCTTCGGCGGTGCGTTCCCCTATCATAAGATTGTAATTCTTCTTCAAATAATTTATTATAGCTTCGTCAAGTTCATCCCCGCCAACCCTCACAGATTTTGAGAATACTATCCCGGCTAGCGATATAACGGCCATCTCGGTGGTGCCGCCGCCTATATCTATTATCATATTGCCGGACGGATCCTGTATGGGAAGCCCCACTCCTATCGCGGCCGCCATCGGCTCCTCTATCATAAATACTTCCCTGGCTCCGGCATGCAGCGCGGAATCCTTGACCGCGCGCTTTTCAACCTCCGTAATGCCTGAAGGTATCGCTATCACTATCCGCGGGCGTACCAAAAGCTTAGATTTATTAACTTTCTTTATGAAATACCTGAGCATCGCCTCCGATATCTCGAAATCGGTTATTACACCGTGCCTCATAGGGCGGATGGCGACTATATTCCCAGGGGTCCTGCCGAGCATCCTCTTGGCCTCTTCCCCCACCGCTATGACGTTAGACGTGCCGGCCTGTATAGCCACAACGGATGGTTCGCACAGCACGATGCCCTGGTTCTTAAGATAAACAAGCGTCGTAGCGGTTCCGAGGTCTATCCCCATATCATTGGAGAACACGCCGAGAGCGTCATTGTATAATTTGCGTATGGAATTCAGGATGGTACCAAGATTCATGTCATCTCCTTAAGGTGCGGGGTGGTATTAACATTCAATAGAATGTAAAGTAATGTTAACAAAAAACCATTGTCTTGTCAAACACAAATTTTTTCAAAGAAAAATTTGTGTAAGCTACTGACTTAAGATCCGGAATTTTCTATGCAAAATTCCGGTCAAACACAAATTTTTTCAGACTAATTTCGAAAGTATGTACCCTACCGCGAGCCCTATGCACGACCCGACTATCACATCTATAGGATAGTGCGCCCCCAGATAGACTCTGGAAAGGGCCACAAGCGAAGCCGGAATAAGCAGCCAGGAAGTATTTTTGAAATACCGCGATAATATAAAAGCGGCCATAAAAGCTAACGTGGCATGGCCTGACGGAAAAGAAGATCCTTTTTCGGCAATAAAAACATTTATATCTGTGAGATTGAGAAAAGGCCTTGGCCTTCCCACGAGATCCTTGATTGCGGTGACTACATAGTAAGAGACTGTGAGGCCCGCGAGCATCAATACGGCCCCTTTCGCTTTCTCCTTTTTTCTGAATACGATCGCAAGAAGTATCGCGAGCGCGAATATGAACTCTCCGCTCCCGAGAAAGGTCACGAGAGGCATCACGGCGTCCAGCGCCCGGCACGATAGCCCTTTATTTATAAAATAGAATATCTTCGTATCGATCGCAGCTAACATAATATCTTCTCCATCTCGGAAAAAAAGCGCGGAAACGACTTATTTACGCACCCGGCATCGTCTATGGAGCTCCCGCCTTCAGCCGCGAGGGCCGCTATATACATTGCCATGCACGTCCTGTGATCGCCGAAGCTTTTCAGGCTAGCCCCGTTAAGTCGCCGGACGCCTTCTATTATTATGTCGCTGCCATCGACTTTTATGCAAGCGCCCATCCTGCTAAGATTCTCCCGCATCGATACTATCCTGTCGGTCTCTTTCACGCGCAGTTCCTCGGCGCCTTTTATCACGGTAGTCCCTTCCGAAAGCGAGGCTACGACAAATATGGCAGGTAGTTCATCTATGAGCGAAGGAAGGATATCTTTTTCTATGACGATGCCTTTCGTGCGGCTCGACTCTACGATTATATCCGAGGACGGTTCAAAACCGTATTTTTGGCCGGCCAACTTTATCTTCGCTCCCATGCCGGACAGAACCTTAAGCATGCCGCCTCTCGTCGGATTCATTCCCACCCCTTTTATGCGGATCGACGATCCGGGAATGATAACCGCGCAGGTTATAAGGAACGCGGCGCTCGAAATATCTCCGGGCACTTCCACGTCTTTGGCCAAAAGTCTGCCCGGTCCTTTTATCTTTATCTCTAGACCGTCCTTTTCGATATCCGAGCCGAAATGCTTGAGCGCTCTCTCCGTATGATCGCGCGTGATATTTCCTTCTTCCACCACCGTGGTGCCGTCGGCGTATAGCCCGGCTAAAAGTATCGCGGATTTTACCTGCGCGCTCGGCACCTGCATCCTGTATGAGACCGAATGTAATTTTGATCCTTTTATTGCGAGCGGCGGATATCCTCCCGGCGCCGAATCTATAGCCGCGCCCATAAGCGATAACGGCTCTATTATCCTGTTCATCGGTCTTCTGTTAAGAGCGTCCTTACCGATTAAAACGGTATCGAAACGCTGGCCGGCAAATATACCGGATAGAAGTCGCATACTCGTCCCCGACTCACCCACATTAACCGCGCCCTCCGGCTTTTTAAGCCCAAAAAGCCCGACTCCTTTCACAACGGCTCCTCCCCGTCCAGCCTCTATCGACACCCCTGCGCTTCTGAGCGCTTCAGCCGTATAATTGCAATCGTCACAATCGAGGATATTTTTTATGTTCGTCACGCCCTCGGCTATGGCGCCCAGCATAAGAGCTCTGTGAGATATGGACTTATCGCCCGGGACAACTACATCGCCTCGAAGACTCTTAACCGGATCTATTTTTATTGGTTTCATTGCGCAATGTCCCGTTATTTTCCTTTTTCAAGTCTCGAGATCAATTCTACTATATCCTTCGGCAGCTTGCTCGAAAATTCCATATATTTTCCGGTCTTAGGATGCGTGAACCCTATTATCTTTGCGTGAAGAGCGGGTCTCGGGATCATCCCGCGATGGCCGTACTTCTCGTCCCCTATCAAAGGGTGGTCGATATAGGCCATATGCACCCTTATTTGGTGAGTGCGCCCGGTTCCGAGGACCAGCTCCAACATCGTATGCTCCTTAAAGCGCTTTATGACGCTGTATCTTGTAACGGCATCCCTGGCCTCCTCGAATTTCACGGCCATCTTCTTCCTGTCTTTCACGCTCCTGCCTATAGGCAGATCCACGACGCCGTTATCGAGTTCGACGACGCCGTTTACGAGCCCTATATATACGCGCCTTATTGTCTTATTCTTAAATTGCTTCGCCAGCGACTTATGGGCCGCGTCATTCTTCGCGACCAGGAGAAGCCCGGATGTTCCCCGGTCTATCCTGTGCACTATGCCGGGCTTCGTCACGCCGCCTATTCCGGAAAGGTCCCGGCAATGATAAAGAAGCGCGTTGACGAGAGTTCCCGTGTAGTTACCCGGCGCGGGATGAACGACCAGGCCCGCCTGCTTGTTAACGACTATCACGTCTTTGTCCTCGTAAACTATCTCGATCGGGATATTCTCCGGCTCCATAAAAGATTCTACCGGAGCCGGTATCACAACATCCACTATCTGGCCCTTGCCGAGCCTGTGGCTGTTCTTCGCCGCTACCCCATCCAGAAGAACGCTGGCTTCCGACACAAGTTTCTGTATATGCGCGCGGGAGAATTCCTTCGGAAGCCTGTCGACCAGATATTTATCCAGCCTCCTGCCCTCGTCCGATCCGGTTATCTTGAATCTGTATTTGTCTCTTTCCATATAACCATTCTTTTTATGAAAATTACGGATGCCAGAATAAATACGAATACGCTTATTACCTGGGAAATGGTAAGGCCAGCCAGCATCCTCGGATTATCCGCGCGTAAAAATTCTATCGCGAATCTTTTTACCGAATAGAGCATGCAGTAGCCCAGGAATATCTCTCCCTTGAACTTCCTCGCATCCTGCCAAAGCCTTAGCGCGATAAATATGGCCAGTAGGGCCGCCGAGGAGTAGAGCTGAACGGGGGCGCCGTTAGATCCGTAACAGCATCCGTTAAAAAAACACCCGATCCTGCCCAGTGACTGTCCCAGAGCCAGATACGGGGCGATGAGATCGAGGGTATCCCAAAGATCCATCTTGTTAATTTTTACGTATATCGATCCTGCGAAAAAAGCCGCGAAGAGGCCGCCGTACCAGACGAGCCCGCCTTTCGACAGATCTATCAATTCCGCGGGATTGGCGGCATAGTAACTTAAATTAAGCACCACATACATGATCCTTGAGCCGACTATGCCTGATACGAGTATCAATATCGCCAGGTCCAGTATCTTACCGGAGTCGATCTTCATCGCGCGCGCGCGCCTCTCGGCCAGGAAGGCAAATACCGCGAACCCTATCGCGACGAAAGCGCCGTAGGAATAGACTGTTAGCGGGCCTATCCTGTAAAGGACGGGATGCATATTACACCTCACCCGGATCTTTTAAATAAGAAAGAGTACGCTAAAATCACCGCGCCGATAGTTATGCAGGAATCGGCTATGTTAAAGACGGGCCATATTTGAAAATCCAGAAAATCGACCACCCGCCCGAACATGATCCTGTCGGCCAGGTTTCCGAGCGCTCCTCCTAGCACCAGCCCTAACGCCGAAGAAACTAATAAACCGGCGCCGCGGTTTTTTAAAACATAGAGTAGTATGGCGGCAATAACGACCGTCGAGATAAAGATAAAAAAAACGGCCTTTCCTTTAAAAAGGCCGAAAGCCGCGCCGTCATTCAAGACCAGGGTTAAATCAAATAACCCCGGTATTATTTTTACAGACCCCCTCTGATCGAGCAGTCCGAGGACCGCCAACTTTGTTAATCTATCTATACCGAATACCGCTATCGCTACAAAAAACGCCATCAAGTTTCTTTGCTCTTTTTGCATACTATACAAAGATCCGCCTGAGGAAGCGCTTTAAGGCGGGTCTTAGGTATGGACTTTCCGCACTGCAGACATCGCCCGTATGTTCCGTCCTGGATCCTCTTAAGGGCTTCGTCTATGGTATACAATATCTTCTGTTCGGTAGTAGCGCGTCCCAGAGAAAAATCCCTCTCGTAATCGTCGGAAGCCGTATCCGCCATATGGAATGAATACCCCGACAGATCTCCGGAAGAATCACGCTGGGATTTTTTGAGGGTGTTCGCGGCTATATGAGACATCTCCCCGCCGACCCTCTCGCGTTCTTTTACCAGCAGCATCTTATAGATCTTAAGCTCCGACTTAGCCATCTTCTTGGCCTTCGGCGAGGAAGAGCGCGCGGATTTTGCGTTTTTTACTTTATGGACTTTATTGGATTTTTTTACTTTGAACCTCTTTTTCGACTTTACCATTTTCAGTATATCTCCTTTTTATTTTTACGCTCTCACTACTTCCGCACATCGTTCGCAAAGCGTCGGGTGCTCCGTGTCGCGGCCAACAAGCCGGCTGTAGTTCCAGCATCTCTGGCACTTTGAACCTTCCGCCTTTTCGATCGTTATCCCCAGACCAATCCCGGGGGCGGCTTCCGAAACTCCGACTTCTGACGCTATGAATATGTAGCGTAGCATCCCTTTATACTCTTCCAGAATGCTCCTCGCGGATTCGTCCTGCACCGACAATGTTATCCTGGCTTGGAGGCTCGATCCTATATCGCCGGAGGCTCTCTTATCTTCGAGCTTCTTTAAGACTTCTTCCCTGACGCTTATCAGCACGCCCCATTTCTTGTTAAGCTCTCCGTCAAACCGGTTTTTATGATTGTCTTCCGGCCAGTCCTCGAGATGCACGGATTCTTTTTTACCGGGATCCTTAAGGTGAGCCCACGCTTCGTCGGTGGTCACCGGAAGGATCGGAGCCATGATCCTGGCTAGGACCGATAATATCTCGAACATCGCCGTCTGACCGCTCCTGCGCTCCGCCGAATCGGATTTAAAAGTATACATCCTATCTTTCAATATATCAAGGTAAACCGACGATATTTCGTAAGTGCAGAAATTATACACGTCCCTGTACACTTTGTGAAAAGAGAAGCTATCGTAATTATTTTCGCACTCCTTTACGAGCATAGAAAGACGCGACAATATCCACCTGTCGATATCAAGCATATCTTTATGCTTAACGGAGTCACGCGAAGGGTCGAAATCGTAAAGATTGCTCAAAAGATATTTATAAGTATTACGCATCTTCCTGTAGGCATCGGCCAAGCGGGTTAATATCTCATCCGAGATCCTTATATCTTCCGAATAGTCGCTCGAAGCGACCCAAAGCCTGAGGATATCGGCGCCGTACTTCTTCATGACCTGCTCAGGGGTTATGACATTACCCGTCGACTTCGACATCTTCCTGCCTTCGCCGTCTACGACGAAGCCGTGCGTAAGCACTTTTCTGTACGGAGCGTGATCGTCCATCGCCATTCCCGTTATCAATGAAGACTGGAACCACCCCCTATGCTGATCGGACCCCTCCAGATACAATTCGCACGGATAATCCAGATCCTTCTCTCTCTTCAACACTGCCTGATGGCTTACGCCGGAATCGAACCACACATCCAGTATATCTGTCTCTTTTTTAAAATCCGCTCCGCCGCACTTAGGGCAAACCGTGCCGGGGGGTAAAAGTTCCTTCTCCGGCTTTTTAAACCATACATCCGCGCCGTCCGCCTCTACCATGGACGCGACATGCGCTATCACCTTCGGAGATAAAAGAACTTCCTTACAAGCTTTGCAGTAGAACGCTATTATCGGCACTCCCCAGTAACGCTGCCGCGATAGGCACCAGTCGGGCCTGTTAGCCAGCATCGAGGATATCCTGGATCTGCCGATCTCGGGGACCCATTTTATTTTCGAGGATATCGCCTCGAGCATATGCTTTCTAAGATCATCGTGATCTATCTTCAAGAAATATTGTTCTGTCGCCCTGAAGATTATCGGCTTCTTGCAGCGCCAGCAATGCGGGTACGAGTGCTTTATCTCTTCTTCTTTTATCAGATGCCCTGAGAGCTTGAGTTTTTCGAGTATAAGCTTGTTCGCGTCATAGATCTTAATCCCGGCAAGATCTCCGGCGGTATTATCGAACCTGCCCTTATGGTCGACCGGCATTATTACGGGAAGAGAGTATCGTTTCCCGGTCGCAAAGTCATCCTGTCCGTGGCCCGGCGCGGTATGCACGCATCCCGTGCCGTCTTCCATCGAGACATATTCCGCGGTGACTACTCTTGAGTTCCTATCTATGAACGGATGCTTTGCTTCGAGCCCCGCGAGCTCCTTTCCTTTCACCGTTTTCACGATCTCATATTCTTTTATCCCGAAGGCCGACATAGTCCGCCCGACTAGTTCTTTTGCAATCACATATTGTTCTGTTCTCTTTTCTCTTTTCTCTGTAATCTCCACAAACGCATACTCAATATCCGGATGGACGGCGATGGCGACGTTGGCGACCAGCGTCCAAGGCGTCGTTGTCCATATAACGAACGAGGTTGGCTTATTAGCTGATGGCTGAGATGCCGCTAAGTCAAACTTAACGTAGATAGACGGTGAAGCCTTATCCTCATATTCCACCTCGGCTTCGGCAAGGGCAGTCTCGCACGCAGGACACCAATTGACCGGCTTCAGATCCTTATAGATATACCCCTTTTCGACAAGCTTACCGAATGACCTCACGATCGCGGCTTCATAATATTTAGAAAGCGTAAGATAGGGGTCTTCCCAACGGCCCATTATTCCGAGCCGTTTAAACTCTCGGCGCTGTATATCCACATACCTGAGGGCGTAGTCATGCGCCTTAGCCCTGAAAGAGACCTGGTCGATATCGTATTTGGTCATCTTGAGCTCTTTGAATAACTGATGTTCAACCGGCAGGCCGTGGCAATCCCACCCCGGCACATAAGGTGAATCATATCCACGCATCGTTTGATAGCGTATGACCATGTCCTTTAAAAGCTTATTCAGCGCGTGGCCCATATGTATGGAGCCGTTCGCGTAAGGCGGGCCATCGTGAAGAATGTATTTCTTCTTCCCTTTTCTGTTCGCCCTTATTTTCATGTAAAGATCTGAATCCTCCCATGATTTTATGAAGACCGGTTCCCTGTTAGGGAGATCGGCCTTCATCGGGAAGTCCGTTTTGGGCAGATTCAGAGTGTCTTTATATTCCATAATTATCCGCGTTACTTAACATACTTTCCTATTATAAGTTCTAGCCGCTTCTTAGTATCAGCTGGAATGAATTTCGGGTCTGTCAATATCGCGTTCTCAAGCGCTTTGGAACAGGCGCAATGCTTATTACCGGACATTCCCCGTAAAGCCATCTTCACTATCTTCTTCGCGTTATCTATATTCTTCGAAAGATTCTGTATGATAAGGTCTACCGAGACAGACTCGACCGATTCGCTCAGATACCAGCAGTCGTAATCCGTAACGCAGGCGAGCGTCGCGAAACATATCTCAGCCTCTCTGGCGAGTTTGGCTTCCGCCATATTGCTCATGGCTATTATGTCCATGCCCCACGCCCTGTACATCTCCGACTCGGCTTTCGTGGAGAATTGCGGCCCCTCCATGTTTATGTAGGTGCCGCCCAGATGCATAGATATCCCCAGCGAAGTGCCGGCGTCGTATAACATCTTAGAAAGTTCTCCGCAGACAGGTTCGGCGAACGCGACATGCGCGACTATGCCCGCTCCGAAAAAGGTCATCTGTCTGGCCTGATTCGTCCTGTCTACATATTGATCGGGAACCACTATATCGAGGGGCTTCATCTCTTTTCTTAAGGATCCGCAAGCCGAGACAGATATTATACTGTCGACGCCGAGTTTCTTCATGCCGTATATATTGGCGCGGTAATTTATCTCGCTTGGGAGTATGCTGTGGCCTTTGCCATGCCGGGACAAGAAGACGACCTCTTTTCCTTCGAGAGTTCCTGTCATAAATTCATCGGAAGGATTGCCAAACGGTGTCACGACTTTCACCTTTTTGACATTCTTTACGCCTTCCATATTATAAAAACCGCTTCCGCCTATTATGCCTATTTTGCCTTTCATTCATTCTCCTTTTATGACAATCGGGCGGCTATGCCCATAAGGCTCGATATGACGAATAGTTTTAAAAACCACACCAGGAGTAGCGCAAATATGGGCGACAGATCTATGCCTATCTTGTAGCTCGGGATTATCCTCCTGAACGGCTCAAGCATCGGTTCGGTTACCGCGTTTATGAAGCGCACTATAGGATTGGACGGATCCGGGCTTACCCAGCTTAGTAACGCCCTTATTATTATGAGCCAGTAAAGCGCGCTTAAAAGATAGCTCAATATCGTCGCCACGGCCGCTATAAAATTCCCGAGTATGAACATATTACTCCTTGGATAGTTTTTTTGAACGCTTACACGCCTCTTTGAGCGCGGTTTTAATTATAGACTTGAATTTTTTCTTCTCAAAAACGCTTATAGCGGCCTCCGTGGTCCCGCCCTTAGAAGAGACCTTTGCCCTTAATGCGGCCGGCTCCTCCCCGAGATATTCGGCGAGGAGCGTCCCCCCCACGGCGGTCTTCAGTACAAGTTTCTTCGTTACTTCCGCCGGAAGCCCCAGGCTTTCGGCCGCTTCCGCCATAGCTTCCATCAGGTAGAAAAAATACGCCGGGCCGCTCCCCGATACCGCCGTAACGGCGTCGACGAGACCTTCATCTATCTCCACGACATCGCCTATCGCGGAGAATATCTCCTTAGCCGCGTCTATATCGCCCTTCTTTACAGCTTTGCCGGGACTTAGGCTCGATACTGCCCTGCCTATTATGGCCGGCATATTCGGCATCATCCTGATAACAGGCACATCTTTTCCTATGATCGACTCAATATATTTAGTAGTGACTCCGGCGGCTATGGATATTATTAGTTTTTTCGGAGAGGCGCCTATTGCGATTTCATCCTTAAGGAGCCCTTCTATATCTTTCGGCTTAACGGCAAGAATTATAACGTCCGAATTTTTAACGACAAGGTTATTATCGACGGCTACTATTATCTTATATTTTTCGAATATATAGTCTCTTCTGGCAGCGTCAAATTCGCTCACCATTATCATAGTGCTCTTCTCGAGTTTCTCCGACAACCTGGCAAGTATCGCCTCACCCATATTGCCGCAGCCGATGATTCCGATTTTCTTATTTATCATAAAATATTGCCCTTCCTACTCTCAGCATCGTAGCGCCTTCTTCGATAGCAACTTCAAAATCGCCGGTCATACCCATCGACAAAACCCGTAGCGCGTCCTGTTTGGCGCGTAGCGTGTTTAGTCTGTCGCGAAGTTCGCGCAAAGCCTTAAAATACGGACGTGAAGATTCAGGATCATCCGACTCAGGAGCTATGGTCATAAGGCCCACGAAACGGATATTTTTAAGAGCTCTTATGCTATTCGCGAATCCATCGGCATCTTCCGGCTTTATGCCGAACTTGCTCGCTTCGCCGGAGACATTGACCTGCGCCAGGATATCCTGAACCTTGCCGATCTTCGAAGCTTCTTTATCTATAGCTTCGGCGAGCCTGACACTGTCGACTGAATGTATGAGCGAAAAGATCCTGACCGCGTCCTTGGACTTATTGGTCTGGAGATGTCCTATCATGTGCCAGAAGGCCCGCTTGCCTATTGTTTCGTATTTAACCGCGGCGTCCTGTATCCTATTCTCGCCGATATCCTTGACGCCGAGCGACAGGATCTCTTCGATCTGCCCGGTAGAAGCCTCTTTGGTCACCGCGATGAGTTTTACCTCATCCTGGCTCCTGGCGGATCTCTCGCAACATGTTGCTATTCTTCGTCTTACGGATTTCAGGTTGTCGTCGATCATTGACGGGGTAATTTAGCACACCCGCCATAAAAAGTCAACGCAATTCCCGCTACGCATGTGATTTTCTCCCATAGTTTTCGACAGCAATCTTGGACACCCTGACGGTGGGCTTCCTGCCTGCTTGAAGTCGATAGCGTGCAGTCAGGCAGGCACCTAATTTTGCTTAATGCTCCCCTTCGGGTGGGTGCTTCGCGGGGACGTTAAATTTCCCCTGCGAGGAAATTTAACTCGGAAAATCGCTCGCTCTCCCGCCCTTTTGGTATAAAA
>Ga0268280_1001708_pt1 | contig 14105 bp, 15 predicted proteins | sample saktaG_9_FD_190139 | JGI IMG/M metagenome (GOLD analysis project Ga0268280, IMG submission 190139) | Saline water microbial communities from Sakinaw Lake, British Columbia, Canada - sak_2011_5_24_40m | ecosystem: Environmental > Aquatic > Non-marine Saline and Alkaline > Saline ...
CCCGTCTACCAGCTTCATACATTCGGTTACCCTCTTGTATGTGGTATAGGTGTTAGGCTGGTGGCTAACCTTTGCCTAATCCGGACTCTCACCGGCAAGAACTGCCAAGCTTTCTTGGCGCACACTCATTTATTATTTCTCTTCTCTTTCTTCCAGGACAACCTCGAGTAATTTTGGGGTATTTCTTATAATACGAATTTAGGAAAAGAGATTACTATCTACTTTTTTACCTTTAAAGCAAAGAGTTTTTTTATTTTTAAATATAAATGTTAGAATAATAATAACGAAAGTTTTATTATTATATTCGGCTTATTGGGTTAAAAATCCTTAGGCCACTTATAAATATATAGTCCTTTTAGAACTATAATTTAGCCTAATTTTATGTAATATATTGCTTTTATTTGCCCATTTTTACCCCTATTCTGAAAAACTTGTCTTCTGTAACCCCTTATTTGCAACGGTTAAAGAATACATAGTTTTATAAATAATAATTATGTAAAGCAACCTTGTTTTACCACAAATGCTGCACCTGAAACTAGGTTTCATTTTAGATTTTCCTTCATAAGTTTTAAACTCTCTTCTGTTTGATCGATACTTTGCTGCTGTATCAATTGCTGTTCTTTGACAATGTCTTGGATATTGAAAATATATGCATTAAATTCCTCTAAATCATTTTCATTATAAAAAAAAATTTGGCTGTTCTCTATTACCCATGCATCTTTATTTGTGGAAAGAAGATCAATTATTTTCTCGAATTCTGATACGCCTTTTCCCTCTAAAAACCAGTTCCTGTCTAGTTTAATTTTTGTGGGCCCCATACCTTTCTTAAAACCATCCCTCATGCTCCTTTTTAAATTTTCTTCCATTTCTAACTTGTCAATTTCATTATACATGTCTTCAAATAAACTATTAGTGAGTATTTTATATTTTTCTACAATTTCCTTAGCTTTGTTTATCGTAATTTTACTTTCAGTAAACATTGTATCGTTTTTTATCCGTGTAGGGTCAAGGATTTTATCCCAACCAATAGCACTTAGCTCCAATAAATAGTCATTACGCAAAGAGACTGATCGATCCATAAATACTTTTATAAATCTTTCCATTTCACCGATAACACCTTTAGATTTAGGAGATGTCTGTATTTCTTCTTGAATTCGTTCTGGAATACCACTTGGCGAGTCAGATGACTTAGCTATTTTTTCGAATTGAGTTTCAATTTCGGTGATAGCTTTTTTTGCCTCTATTTTGAACATCGTAACTGACAGATATCCGGAAAGCATAAACGAAACATAGATAATAATAAAAGAGATTCCTGCAATTTTCGCTCCCTTCTTTCTAGTAAAAATTGCATAAAAAATTAACCATATAAAAACCGAACTGGGAAAATAGTACCCAATAAGTCCCGGCAAACTACCTATTAAATTTTTAGAAAAAAACATACCGTATCCTAAAATACATAGAGACAATATGGCAAGAAATATTATCCATAAATTACCACTATCTTGCTTTTCAATAGAAGGATGATAAGAGATTGTTCCGCTGTCTTGTTTGTCATGATCCTGAATCTAGTTTTCCATATTTAACCTCTCTTTATTATAATATTTAGTTATTTAATATGAGAACAAACTAATTTTATTTTATTAATTTCATTGTCATTAACATTGTAATTTGAAAAAATCGTTCTCCATTATATCTATTTTTTTTAATTGAAATATAATTGTGTTATTTTAAGAATAATGGTACATGAAAATTCATATAAAGTGATGCTGTATATCTTTTTGTCAACCTATACTTTTTGTAAAACTATAAATAAAAAGGACAGGGTAAGAAAATAGTAATATTACTTTCTTGCTCTGTCCTTTTACCTGAAAGATTCTTCCTATAAAGCTAGGAAATAATTTATTAAAGTACGCTTGTAAGGAATTTTCCTAAAGTTTAGGAATTGCCCCGTTGGTGCTTTTTAGCATAAAGCTTTCCAGAGTTCTGTCCGGTAACAGTCCCTTTGCCTGAAAGTTTTGATACTTTTAGTACCTTGCCTCTTCGGCTCTTTTTCTTTTATGATGGAAAGAAAAAGCCTCTCCTGTTACCTTCATACAGGTTATGATATTTATTTACGTAAAACGTTATAATGTAAGTAATACGACATTAGTTTTCAATATCCTTCTTTTACAGCAAAATAATTTAAAAAAAATCGAGTAGGAGGTAAATGATTAATTCATTTACCGTCCTCTCACACCACCGTACGTACCGTTCGGTATACGGCGGTTCGTTAGAAATTAGCTACTTGTGTATATCTTTCTGTTGGCATATACATTTTCGTTGTTTCTTCTGTTATCAAACGCCGAAAGAATACTGGGCACTTTTCCATTATCTCCAGCTTCCAGCCTTCCATCCTGGAAATAGTCTTCATGAGAAGTTGTCTGCTTTCTTGGTATTTCTTTCGAGTTATTCAAACTTTTAGAAACCTCCTAACGTTCAGCCCTTCGATTGATGCATCAATCTACTATGGCGTCTGCTGACTTCTGACAGTTCAATCATACATCACTGTATGAGTTGTTGTTTTAAAATTCATCTCACAACATATCTGTCAGACCTCCCCAGGTAAGAACGATTACTTTCACTCCATCTATCTGCTACATTTACACCGCCTGTTTCGGATAGTTTTGGGCTTTGTTTTGTTGTGCAAACTTACCCACAAGCATATGCCTTATATGTAGTTTGTATTCCTCAGACCGGAGTTTTGCCGCCGACTTCCTTCAGATTCCACCTCGCAATGGACACCCTTGTCTTAAGCTAATGGTTGGCACTATCGACCCCCATATCGGACTTTCACCGACTAGTAATCACCCATGCTGGGCACACATAAAAAAGCCCTTCAGTAAAGGCCAAAGGGCTAGTTATTATCTGGCTACCCTCATTTTAACCATATCTATAATATGGTATTATCTTAAAATAAAGTTAGTATTTGAAAGAACATTAAATCCTAATGATTTCTTTGTTAATATGGTAATTATACAAGAAAATAGGAGAATATAGTAGAAAAAGAGAGCATATTAGAGAAAAGAAGGTTAAAAGCGGGGAATTTCAGAAACCACGAAATATAATCATCAATATAAGCCTGTTTTTAGCCCCTATTTTAAAGTGGCTGGTATGAATCGTTAAGTCACGGTAAATACGCCTCATATACGCCGTTTTAGAAGCTTTTTTCAAAAACGCTAAAACCCTTATATATCAACGGTCTCATTGATTTTTGGCAAAATCAACCCGTAATTCGTTAATTGTCTGCTTGATTTCCTTGATTTCAGCAGTAATACTATGGGAAAATTCCTTTTGATTTTTGATGATTTCATTAATAAAGAACTCTAATTTCCATACTAAATATACAGAAAGCACCAGGGGAAAGCCGTTATTTGCTATTAGTTTTAGTGCATATTCAATATCCAATTAATTTGCTTCCTTTCCAAACCCGCTTTTCCCCAGGCCTAATATCAAGATGTAAGAAATTCTTCTTTTCGTAAAATCCAATACCATTAAAACCTATTTCCTGAGCAAAAAGAAGAAGATCGAAAAGTAAAAAATCTTTTACGTGAATGTCTACCGCCATACCCAGGAGATGATAAGAACCGGAAACTCCCTCTACCTTATGATTTTCTTCTTTACACCGGTAACCGGAATTGATATATACCGGCCTATTTATAACCATCCTTAAATGATTTAACCTGGCAAAAAGGTCCGGAGACAACATAACCCGCCTGCAGCAGGGACACTCAAACTCATATAAAGAAAAATATTCAGTTAATTCTATATCATTAATTTTATCCATTATTTATATTTTAAAGCCCTACCATTCCTTACTACATCAGGCATAGCCTTATATATAATTTCATTCACCTCCGGAACAGTAGCTTTCATCAGATCCTTTACATAGGAAATTTCACCCTCTTTTAATTCAACTTTTTGTTTCCTTAATATTTCAATTAATTTAACCCAGGCTATTTTCCATTTTTCTTCACCATTCCCTATCCCCAGTTCTTCTTCTGCCCAAAGCATGGCTGCCAGAATAGCCTCTTTTATCTTACCTGCCCTGTCCTGACCAAACTTATTTATCATGAATTTAGAGAGCAGACCAACCAAAAAAACAAGAGCGAAATCCAATAGATATTTAGTGATAAATACTTCTAACATTTATTACTCCTTTCTCTCTCCCCAGGAAGGTCCGCGGAGCCTCCCAAGGAAGATTTTATATTAATTTATTTATTACACATCCATAACATCAGTAGACTTATAATCAAGTATCCGGGCATTGACTTTAGCTACTAAGTCATTACCGTTATTATGGAAGATGTTCTTAGCGATTATAGTATCCATAACTCCTTCTACTGCTGCATCCTGTGCCGCAAAGTCCACATAGTCTCCATCATCTATGTTCTTGGGGTTATTCAAGGTCAGATTTATGGTTTTAGCTGCACTATCTCTAAATTGCATATAGAGTCTCTTATAACTGGTTACCTCTCCTAATTCGGTTGCCATTATTTTTTCACCTCCTTTTTTGTTTATGGTTTACAATTACTGACGATTATTCCGTAAATTGAGATTCTTTTCCGAATCTGATCTCATCTACAGTGTACTTCTGCAAGCCCATTAAAGCGGTTGCTGTATCATAGACATCCTGGTCTAAAGCAGCTGATTTAATCTTAGCAAAGGTCTTGCTGTTGATGATAGGTGCTCCACTATCCGGATTAACACCTATTAACAGTCTGAATTGTAAGGCTGAATCACGGGGGATGTTTATTACTGTTGCCATTTTTTTCACCTCCTTTTTTATGGATTTTGAATCAAGTAAAACCAAGAAGTATATGAACATATTATCATATTCCCATATATAAGTCAATATTAGAACATCATTACCCCTTATAATGTTTAAAACTTCCCATTTCTTTGATTACCTTATAAATGCTCTTTATTTCATAAAACTAAAAAGGGATCCTTCCCGATACAAGAAGGACCCCTTGATTTACCCATATATAAAGTTTACACTAACACTGTTACTTCTTCTTTTTCGTAATAATCACACTGGTATCCAATGGTTTCCAACTTTCCCTTGATATATTGAGCACTATTAAGGTCGAACATACTCCATTAGACTATTAATTAAGAATATATTAAGCTAAATTAAAGTTTATTAAATTAAATCAGGTACCGAATAAAGAAGGCTGAATAAGTCTATGAACACTCAAAAGAAAAACTTATATTCCGAATAAGACCCAGCCTTCTTGATGATTAAAGCTAAAGAGTGGAGCCGATATCACTTACATCTATACCCAGGAAGGCTGGCTCTACCTGTCGACCATTATGGATCTGTATTCCCGTAAAATTGTGGGGTGGTCCATGAAAAACCGGATAACACAAGATTTAGTCATTGAGGCACTGAATATGGCTATTAAGCGGAGGAAGCCTGGTCGGGGTTTACTTCTGCATTCAGACCGGGGTAGTCAATACGCTAGTTATTGTTACCAGGTATTATTGAGTAAAAAAGGTATCCGGTGTTCGATGAGTCGCAAAGGGAATTGTTGGGATAATGCGGTGATGGAGAGTTTCTACCGAACTTTAAAAGTAGAACTCGTTTATCTCAAAAAGTATGAAACGAGAATCGAAGCTCAAAGAGATATATTTGAATATATAGAAATATTTTATAATAGAGAAAGATTACATTCTTTTCTCGGGTATTATAGTCCTGAGGAATACGAAAAAAAGACCACGTTCGCTTAACTGACTGTACGTTTTATAGGGGGAAGACCATCCTTTAAAATATCTCTTAAGGGTCTCCCATTATGTAATACTGTGTTCATACTTTTCTTCTCCTTTTTCCTTATATTATATTTCATTAAATACTCTTTCTATAATATCAAGGGCTTCGCATGCTTCTTTTTCAGACAAAATAAGCGGTGGATGTAGCACAATAATGCTGCTTTCCAATCTGGGAGAACTCTCCAATTCAGTTATAATCCCGGCTTCACGTAATTTAGAATACAGTTTATTTGCCATTTGATAATCTGCCTGGCGGGAATCACGATCTTGAACAATCTCAATGCCAATAAGAAGTCCCACACCACGTATATCTCCAATAAAGGAATACTTTCCCATCATTTTTTGTAGTCTTTTAATAATTATATTGCCTACTCTCTTGGCGTTATCAGGAAGTCTCTCGTTTTCTACGATATCCAGATTTGTTAGCGCCGAAGCACACATTAGAGGGTATGCAGAATGAGTATGCCCATGTAACGTAAGTTTATCCATTGCTTCTCCAACCTCAGAGGTCATCAGAACCGCTGAACCGGGTATATATCCACCCGTTAAAGCCTTTCCAACTACCATTATATCCGGATACACATCCCAATGCTGACATGCAAAGAATGAACCTGTTCTACCAAAACCAGTAACCACTTCATCAAAGATTAGAAGGGCATCCAGTTCTCTGCATAGTTTTTTAAGAGCCTTTAAATACCCAGGTGGTGGAACAATTACACCACCTGCAGCCTGAATCGGTTCAGTAATTATTGCCGCAATATTATTGTATCCATCATTAATAATCCTCGTTTTAATAAAATTAATACAGAATAAATCGCATGAGGGATACTCCTTTTTGTAGTCACAACGGTAACAGTATGGTGGAGATACATGTATAAACCTACTCGGCAATAAGGACGCGATACTTGGATCAATTTGGATCGTTTCTGCTTTTCCAGTAGCTGCGGCAGAACCAGCTGTCGCTCCATGATACCCTCGCCAAAAAGAGACAATCGCACCTCCACTTTTACAGTATTTTGCTGCCTTTAGTGCAAATTCATTTGCATCAGAACCAGTAACTCCAAATAAAACTTTTTTGTAATTACCGCCGCTCAACGAGAGCAAACGTTTAGCTAAAGTAATACGTTCTCTAGTAGCAAACTGTGCTGATACTGATACTAATGTTGATAATTGTTTAATTATTCCCTTAATTAATTTTGGATGATTGTGTCCAAGGCTACACGCTGAATATTGGGCCGAAAAATCGTAGTATTTCTTTCCATTAATATCATATAGAAACACTCCTTCCCCACCTGAAATAACTAAAGGATCACGTGCATACATTTGAGATACAATTTGATTATCCAGGATCAAATAATCTTGCATTTTCATTACTTCCCACCTAAAATTCCTTTAGCACATCTTCAAACCTGGAAAGAGCTTCATCTAGAGTGCCCTGGTCATGTGCTGCTGAGACCGTAAAATCAGTATGAAAGTACAGTCCATGCCGAATACATGATGTAAAAAATTTTTTAGTAAGTAGTTTGTTTACTCGTTTAAGATCGCTATAAGTCTCAAGAGGTTCATCTGTACCAATATAGATATAAAAACCTGCTCCTAGTCCTTGAACTACAGCAGGAAATCCATAAGAATTGAAGAGTTTTTGCAATTCTTTATAGAATTTTTCAGCTCGAGGCAAATATTCCTCATAGAATCCCGCCCTGCATAGAATATCCATAACAGCATTACCCGCAGCTAGACCAAGCTGATTTCCAGAAAAAGTACCTCCAGCAATAACAGGATTCACAGGATCCATGATCTTGCTCATGATCTCCTTTTTCCCAACAACGATTCCCATAGGTACGTCATTAGTAAGCGCTTTCCCCAAGGTACAGATATCTGGTGTAACTCCATAATATCCATGACCACAGGAAATTCCTGTTTTGAAACCAGATAGTACCTCATCAAATATTAGTACTACGTTATACTTATCCGCTAACATGCGTACCTGCTGCAGATATTTTGATGTGGTCAGGAAACATCCGTTATTGTAATCAATAACACACATGATAATCCCACCAATCTTGTCACCTTGCTCTTTTAGTATTCTTTCCATGATTTCAATATTATTCCAGGGGATGGGAATAACAACCTGATCTACAATGTCTGGTATGCCAGCAGTTCTGCCGATTGTCCTTGATACCCGGTTACCATCATTCTCATAATCCACTTTACTAACTAGATTATTAGCGAGTAAATAATCGTTTGTACCATGAAAATGTCCATCGATTCTAATGATCTTATCCTTTCCTGTATATCCACGGGCAAGTCTCAGAGCTAGTAGAGTACCCTCGCTGCCTGAATTTACAAACCGGATCTCCTCAGCTGCAGGAACTTCCCGACATACCTTTTCCGCAAAAGTAACTGTTTCCGGAGAATCCATTCCAGCAAAAAACCCTTTTTCAATGGCATGAATAAGAGCTTGCTTTATCTCAGGACGATTATGTCCTAACAACACCGCACCATGGCACATGAAAAAATCAATATACTCCTTACCGGCCAGGTCGGTAAACCTAGCCCCATCCGCCTTCTCCGCGTACATGGGGACACCAGTAAACTGATTTGCTCTAAAGCTGGAAGACATCCCTCCTGTTATATACACAGATGCTTCATGCTGCCATTTATTTAAAGTTTTTTTAGTCATTTTTCATTCCTCCTAATAGATTATTTTATTCTAATACATTATTTTATTGCTCCCGTACTCATGCCCTGAACCATATATTTCTGGACAATGAACGCAAAGATTAGTACAGGAATGGTAATCACCGAACCAACTGCGGCAATCTGTCCCCAGAATGTTCCTTGCGGCATCATCAATCCCGTAAGCGTTAAGGTTCACCTTGCCATCTCTGCAAAATTCACACACTCCACAGGTAATATTGGGATCGATAGAGCTACCCGTTCACCAACAGAATAACCCTCTACCTTACTCCTGATTTCAACTATAACGTCTGCATATTCATGACCTAAAATCACGTTTCGAGCTGCGTATTCAGTACCGGCCCAGATATGAATATCCGTACCGCATACACCGCATCGCTCTACCTTTAATAATACATCCTCTTCATGCAGCTTTTTAATATCTACCTTCTTTACATTATCCGCTCCTGGCTCTTCAAATACGAATGCTCTCATACTACCGCTCATCTCCTTTATAAGAAGGTAACCATCCCCCAAAATGCCCGCATGTTTTACTCGCCATAATAGCTGCATCTTCCAAAATAAGATTCAATGGCAATCCTTTAATCCAATCAGCCAAAAAAGTACCTATAAACGAATCCCCTGCTCCTAAAGTATCAACTAAATTATTGGTTTCTATAGCAATTTGCCTCCACATTCTGTTTCCATCAAATGCCAGACTTCCCTTTGCATTTCTTGTTATCACGGCAAGGCGTAGTCCCTTACCAGCCAAATACCTTGCGTATTCCTCGGCAGATTTCATATCAGCTTCCGGCATGGAAACAAAAGCTATATCAACATAGGGAAAACAACTATTAAAAATATTTTCCCCTTTTGTCTCAGAATAATCAAAAGATATTGCAGCACCGCCTGCCTTAAAGGATGGTATATAATCCTCCCTCCGCCCCAAGACGGTATTGTGTACCAATTCTTGCTTACCAATAAACTCAATAGCATCACGGCATAGAGTGAACTTATCGATAACGCCCTGTTCTTCCTTTAAAATTATCCTATCACCGTTTTGCAAAGCTATATCTGTAAAAGCAGTGCTGCCTTCGATTATTTGGACCCTTGATACGTCTATGCCTTCAGCTTTCAATGCCGATAAAATCCATTGACCTTCCGGATCCGTCCCCACAACACCTATATAGGAAACAGATATACCTTTTCTATGCATGGCCACGGCTACATTAACAGCATTCCCGCCAACAAAGCTCTTGTTTATTGGCTCAACATATCTGTCTATACAATTATCCCCAATTACTACAGCTAAGTGTCGCAATCTAATATCCTCCTTATGGCCAAGTAACTCCCTGCCCCCTAGCCATCTTGCCATGCCCCATGAAGACTCTTTTATCCAGATCTGTGATACCCCTTAATAATGCTGAGTAAACCGCAAACCACTGCAATGGAACCATTAATGCAAACGGCGAAAGCAGCGGGTGCAGATGCCCATAATCCGCATAATCATATACAATAACTTTTTCGTTTACAGTTTTAACAAGATCAATTACTCTATCGGTCATCTCCCGTGATTCATCGGTACCTTTCAAGAAAACCATTACCGGTTTCTTTCTATCGAGCATTTCAACGGGACCATGTCTAAATTCGGATGTTTCAATAAACGAACCGTTTACCCTTATATTTTCCATGAATACAGTAACAGCAAACTTATAACCCAGACCATAGAGAGGTCCACTTGATAATACATAAAACATATCTTCATCCTTATATTTGGTAGCTAACTCCCTGGCTCTTGCTTCATCATCCCTATAAGCTTTCCCTAAAATTTGTGGTACAGAAAAGAGTTCTTCTATTATCCCTTCCACTGGCTTGCCTTCCATTTTGGCAATTTCCAAGCTAAATAGATATGCGGTAGCGAGAGGCAATACATAGAGACCCGTTGAATTGAAAGGAATTACATAATCCGCTTCTTTACCCATTAAACTGTCTTCTTTGTTTACGATAGCTATGGTCTTTGCACCTCTCTTCTTGGCATACCTCAAAGACTCAACCGTATCTTCGGTGTTGCCCGAGTAAGAGGCAAAAATAGCAACGGAATCTTGATTTAATCTCAAAAGCTGGCGCCAGATCGGTTCATAGCTTGTAAAATAGTCGCTTGGAATATCAGTAAATCTATCCAAAAGATATTTACCTAAATATAAGTTACACCATGAGTTGCCGCTACCTATCCAAAAGACGTGCTTCAAGCCTTTTGAATATAGTTCTCTTGCCAAGCTTTGTATGACCTTTGCCTTTTCCTTCAAAAACCTTGAAAGATCTTGCTCTAAAATTGGAGCGGTAAAAAGCCCACTTTTTTTTGCTTTCTCAACATATTCTTCTAACTGCATAATCTTTGAAACCCCCTAAGTAAATTTTATTCTGTGATTACGTTATCATGTATATTGTTGATGTTCTTCCTTGCACCGGTTGATTCACGGATTATCAATTTTACCGGCAATCGTATGAGCTCAGGGCGTGAGGAATCACCAAGCATACGCCGCATCAAGCGTCTTGCTGCCGTATGACCTATTTTATGTACAGGCTGTGCCACTACGCTTATAGATGGGGATATTAACTGATACCACTTCATATCGTCGAAGCCGATAACGGCTAATTCTTCGGGAATATTTATCCCCATATCCTTAGTTGCCAAAAGAAGACCTTCTGTCATAAAATTATTGGATGTAAATATTGCTGAAGGACGTTTCTTATTACTTATTAAAGCTACTGTACTGCGGTACCCATCTTCTACTGTATATTTACCAGATCTAATCAATGTTTCATCAATGGGTATGTTGTATGCCTCAAGTGCTTTAATATAGCCGTCTAAGCGCTCTCTATTCGAGTTAATATCAAGAGAATCGCTTAAAAAACTAATATTAGTATGCCCAATCTCGATCAAATATTTTACAGCTTCATAGGCTCCTTCAACGTTCTGAACAGCAACAGTATCCAGACCAATTCCATTAAGAACTCTGTCTACTAGAACAACGGGTATACCTAATTCTATAGCGCCATCTATATGTGAATGTTCTCTTATGCATGTTGGCGCGATTATTATACCGTCAACCCGCCTTTCGGTAAAAGTCTCAACGGCTTTTTGCTCTTCTAAAATGTTTTCATACGTTGTATATACTAGTAAGTTATAGCCTTCAGGTATAATAATATTGTTTACAGCCCGCGCAATACCAGCAAAAAAAGGATTTTCAATATCTCCCACTATAAAACCAACTGTTTTTGTACGCCCTGTAATCATGCTTTTAGCTATAGCATGGGGTTTATATTTTAACTTTTTAGCTACTTCCAAGACCTTCTCGCGCGCCTCTTCACTAACATACCCATAGCCGCCTAATACGCGCGAGGCTGTAGCAACGGATACCCCTGCAACTTTTGCTACATCTTTAATATTCGCACCCAAACACATACCCCCTTGCCATTACTTCGTCTAGAAACCTTCATCAGTTCATATGATAACGTTCTCACATTTACAATATAGCATTACTTTTAATTGTTGTCAACAATTTTTTAAAAAAATTCTTGACAACAACATATTTGTTTGACCTCTTTGGTTTTTGATGAAAATCAGCTATAATACAAATCTCATCATTTGCTCCTAAATTACTTTTTATAAGTAATTTAGAATAACCAATATATGCTTTCCATGATGAAATAAAGTATTTTGGAAAATTAAAATTAATACTCGTTTTATCAACTACAAAAATACTCGCATTAATTTTTAGAAATGAAAAATAAATTTCGAGTAAATCGTAATAGAATTTATAATTGCTTTTGTTAATTTTATTAAATTTAAACTCAAACGGTTTTTTAAAATTCGATAAAAAAGACACTACCTTATCTTTTAATGTAGCAACCTCTTGATAAAAAGGGTTGGAATTTCGTATGACGCAGGGGCATGTTACTCAGTTTCTGCCACATAACAACACCTACAGAACCCCCTCTTTTCATCATATAACTTGTGCGTGCATTCTTTACATGGTATCGGTATCTTTTCTAATGCTTCTTCAATTGTAAAAACTTTGTTTTTCAACCGCTGGCATGCCTCGCACGAATCTTCATCGGCTGTAAGTACCCGCACTTTTTTAATGAAACCCTCTTGTTTAAATTTCATCAACTCCATTTTTACTGATTGCTGGAGAACTGTAAAACAATCTTTTCCTTCTTCATTAAGAAACAATGCCATTTCATAGTAAATCATTTTCAAGCTGTACAAATCCCTAATTTTTGTAAGGAGTTCATTAAATATTGACCAAATTACGTCTCGGTCGCTTGCTTCTTGACCAAACTTTTTAGAAAGTTTATCTTTACGAATAACAAAATCTTTTTCTGTAATTCCATATCGTTCTAGATTGCGCAGCCAATTATTCCTGAAATTAACTTTTTCCCATTCCAGGTCGATTTTTTTAGCTTCATTCTCGGTTACCAATACCCTACTGCGAGTTGAAGGTAATGTGCGCACATAAATAAAGTTCTTACAGAAAGAACATTTTTTCTTTCGCTGTGGTTTTTGTTCTAGAACCTTTTTGCAATATGGGCAAACTGCCTCTGATTCTTTTTCTATCCTGTTTTTCGTTTTAGCCTCTTCATCTTGGGTATGTTTAAAAGACTGGCCTTCGTTTCTCCTTTTTTTATATCACAAGACCCCGTATTTTTCCAAGTCTTCCTTTAGGAGGTCTATCTATTATAGTAATATCTAAAGCCACAACCATCTGGTTAAAAATTCCTCAAACCCATATGTTTTCCGATAAAAATTACCGGACTATTGATTTGGTACGCCTTTCCTATTTATAGCAATTCTGCAAATTTGTAAAGACCCTGAGTTCCTTAAGATAAACCACAACATAATTTTTAAAATTATTGGAAATCTCTTAGAATTCTATCTAACTCCTCTTCGAAAATTTCTTCTTGTATCTCCTTATCGGGTTTCTTGGGAATGAAGGAATTTTTACCGATACGGCGTAGATTAGGATTACAATGCGAGGCGATCGTTAAACTGGAGTTCCTCACAACCTGTCTATATTTTCCCATTTCTGCAACTATTATCGTAAAAGGAACTGGGCGAGTTGTCTCTTTATATTTTTTTTCTACAATCTTTGTTAGATATTAAAAAGGGTTTCTTATGGATGTTCATATCCCCATTCTTTAAGCGCAAATGTACTGCGGATCCCAATCCAAACTACACCATATTTCTCAAGACTAAGCACAGCATGAAGGTTGTACTCGGTGGATGGGTGCTCAGGGAAAAGAGAATTATAAACTTCTGTTATTTTAGCACTGTGTGCGGGCTTCCCAATAGTTCGTAAGGCTAGATATACTTTTTGTTCTTTGTTAAGGCGTTTAAGGCGAAACCGTATAATGCTCTCGGCAAGAAATTGCAAATCTCTTTTAATGAGACAGAGTCGACCTTCTGATTCCCACTGGTTTATTATAGTAGCGAGTATTGGGGTCAGGTCTCAACATTTGACACTTAAGATGTTCAAGATAGAAATGTCAAAAGTTGAGACCTGACCCCAATACTCTTCTTCAGGCCAAATATTAGTCAGTGAAGGTAAAGAAGG
>Ga0268280_1001709_pt1 | contig 14097 bp, 7 predicted proteins | sample saktaG_9_FD_190139 | JGI IMG/M metagenome (GOLD analysis project Ga0268280, IMG submission 190139) | Saline water microbial communities from Sakinaw Lake, British Columbia, Canada - sak_2011_5_24_40m | ecosystem: Environmental > Aquatic > Non-marine Saline and Alkaline > Saline ...
TTTGGAGTGTTGCAAGGCATTCTGCCCATAACTAGTACGATACTTAAGCCGGCCAAGAAGTTTGATTATCTCCGGATGCAAACCATTAACCTGGGTATCAAAAGCTGCGCGCTCACCCTCTTCTCGGATCTTCTCATCCATTTCTTTTTTAGTCTTCTCAACTATCTCTTCAATGCGCCCAGGATGAATTCTGCCGTCGCTGATAAGTTTCTCAAGGCTAAGGCGGGCGATCTCACGGCGCACTGCATCAAAACCTGATAAGGTAACTGCCTCCGGGGTATCATCGATAATTACATCAACCCCAGTTGCCATCTCTAAGGCACGGATATTTCTTCCTTCACGGCCGATAACTCTACCCTTCATTTCATCATTAGGTAAATTCACTACACTTACAGTTGACTCCACAGTATGCTCTGCTGCGCAGCGTTGAATTGCGAGACTTACAATCTCACGGGCTTTTTTATCAGCGATACTACGCACTTCTTCTTCCTGACGCTTAATAAATATAGCCTTTTCATTACTTAATTCTTCATTAAGGCGGCTAAGCAAAATTTGCTTTGCTTCTTCAGTAGAAAGAGAAGAAATCTTCTGCAACCTTTCTTTTTCTTCAGCTATTAAACCATGCAGTTGATTATCTTTTATTTTCAATCCTTCTTCTTGCTGCTTTAGCCCGTCTTTACGTAGATCAATCTCTTTTTCCTTTTTCTCTGAGAGATCCAGCCTACGGTCAATATTTTCCTCTTTCTGGGTTAGCCTACGCTCAAGATTTACAATCTCTTGCCTACGATCCTTAGTCTCACGCTCAAAATCCTGCCGCATTCTGTGTAAAAGATCTTTAGCTTCTAGCTCTGCTTCCCTACGCTTATCGAGCATCTCTTTTTTAGCAACTTCCAGAATATGCTCAGCTTCGGCTTCGGCGCTTTTTAACTTTTTTTCAGCAACATGTTTCCTTAAAAAATAACCTGAATATGTAGCAGCTCCTGCAATAACGATGAGAATAGCTATGTTGAGAATCATTTCTTTTCCTCCCTTTTAACCAAAAATAACAAGTTTGTTTGTAGGAGTTTAAGAGAAGATAATTTCCTTGACGCTTACATCATATGTGGTGGTGGGGATTAGGGGCAAGATTTGGAAATCAAAAGCCAGGCCTATGGAATATGTTTTATTAGAAAGCGAACCCAAGAAACGGTCGTAATAACCCTTACCGCGGCCTAAACGGTTGCCTTTTTTATCAAATGCTAAGCCCGGAACAATAACAAGCTCTAAATCCTCCGGTTTAAGCAAATTTTCAGTTGCAGGCTCCCAAACTCCGTAAGGGCCAAGTTTTAATTTCGCATGATTTTCTAATATGGCTGGCTGCATAATTTCTTTATCTTTTCTACACATTGGCACACAAATAACCTTGCCTATTTTTTGAGCTTCCCTAATCATCTCTGCTGTATTTACTTCACCACCAAAAGCGATGTAAAACATCACTATCTTCGCCTTCCTAAAAGCCTTATTTTTTAAAAGTTTATTCAAAATAAACTTGCTTTTTCGGTTTCGCTCTTCATCCTCCTGTGTTTTTAATCTCAAAAGAATTTTACTACGTATTTGAGCTTTTGTCAATGGTTCGACTGCGCTCGCCATTGACCTTGAGCGAAGTCGAAGGGTCAACCCCGTTACAAATTTTGAATTAGCAGATTTCACCTTCATGAGTATGCCCTTTATCTTCAAACGGAACAGGTAAACCCTGTTTTTTGTAATAATCTTTTAACGCTGAACGCAAAGCTTCCTCTGCCAAAACTGAACAGTGCATTTTAACCGCAGGCAGTCCGCCCAATGCCTCTGCAACTGCTTTATTAGTAATCGCTAAAGCGACAGTAATACTCTTGCCCTTGACCATCTCGGTAACTATAGAGCTTGTGGCAATAGCCGCACCACATCCAAAGGTCTTAAACTTAACATCTATAATTATATCGTTCTCTATTTTAAGATACATCTTCATTACATCACCGCAAACTGGATTACCGACGGTACCAATACCACTGGCGTCTGCAATCTCACCCGTATTTCTGGGGTGTGTAAAATGGTCCATGACTTTTTCGCTATAAGGAAGTTGTTCTGCCATATTATTTATTTAAAAGCAATTTATGCGGCTTACCAGATTTTTTATAATCCCGGGGTAAGCGGATTTCTTTCAAAGATTCTAGTTTTTTATTTTTTTCTAATTCTTTATAGATTAAAACCCAGGCGCAATCATTTTCATTATCCGTTTCACATTTTCCTTTATTCACCCCTCCGCAGGGGCCATTTAAAAGTCCTTTAGGGCAAAGGGTCACTGGGCAAATTCCAGCAGTAATATCTAAAACACATTCCCCGCACATAGAACATTTTTCATAAAAATTCCCCTGCGCATCCATAACCGCGCCAAAGATAGTATTATTCGCGGGTATAGTTGCCTGGGTGAGGCGATTATTATCTTTTACTGACTGTACCCCCAACCCACAGGCTAAAACTAAAATAGCCTCAGAATCACGTAAAGCTAACATATTCTTGGCTAATTCCGTCTTAATCTGCGCAGCAACACAGGGAGCGCTTGGTATACAAAACCCAGTAACAATTTTGCCTTGAGCCTTAAGTTCAGCCTGCATTTTTAATAACTCCGGATGGCCCCCGCTCTTACAAGTGGTAGCGCACTCGCCACAACCCACTAAAAATATTTTATTATATTCTTTTAGGCTAATTAATAATTCCGCTAAAGGTTTTTGTTGGCTAATGATCATAATAAAAATTTTAACACAATTTTATACCTATCTCAAGAAAAATACTCTTCCATGGTTTCAAAAAAAGCTGTGTTCTTTTGCTTTCTTTGCCCGATGATGTCTTCTAATTCTATATCATCCAAACCCTCTAGTTCACCACTACTTTGCACATCCACAAATTTATCAAGTAACCCCCCTTGCCCTAAGAACCGCGATACCTGAGTTAACACTGAGCCTGTCCCATCCATAAAACTCCTTGGAGAGCGGTCAAGATGCGGTTTTAGAAAAAATAAATTTATCTTGGCGCGCGTACTTGCTACATAAAGCAACCTGCGCTCCTCCTCAACTTCATCTTCGGTTTCAAGGGAAAGATAAGAAGGCAAGTGCCCTTCAGCAACATAAATTAAAAATACAGTATGCCACTCTAAACCTTTTGCTGAGTGTATTGTGGAAAGCGTGAGCAAAGAATCATCCTTATCAATCCTTGCTGCCTCAACTATGCTTCTTTCCGGAGGCTCTAACGCCATATCCGTTAAAAAATCTTCTGCTGATTTATAACGTTCGGCAATGCGCAATAAAGAATCTAAATCATTTAAACGTTTATTGAAATCATCATATTTAATCTTTAATAATGGCTGATAATAATTAAAAAACTTCTCGATTATCTTAGCCGGAGCATCGCGATTACAATCTACGCTTTCTAATAATTCCAGTAATCTAGCCACTCCCTCATTCTTTTGCAGTAATGCATTATCCTTAGGCTTAGCAATGATTGCTTCAATAATTTTGGCCGCGGTTTTAGGCCCGATTCCCGGAATTAACAAAAGCGCGCGCAGCCAGCTCACCTGATCGTTTATGTTATGGCTGATACGCAAATAAGATAAAATATCTTTGATATGTGCAGCCTCAACAAATTTTTGGCCGCCATATTTTACAAAAGGGATATTACGGCTAGCCAACTCAATCTCTAAATCATTAGAATGCCATCCTGAACGAAAAAGCACAGCCATCTCATTTAAAGGTATCCCCTCTTCCCTCAATTCCAATATTTTATCCGCCACAAAAGTTGATTGGGAGTTTTCATCCGGACAATCAATAAAAACCGGGATATTGCCTTCCTTTTTCTTAGTGTAAAGGTGTTTCTCGAATTTTTCTTTTGCTTGAGCGATAACCGCATTGGTCAAATTTAAAATCGGCTGGGTCGAGCGATAATTTTCTTCAAGAGTAATAATCTTAGTACCTTTAAAAATTTTGGGGAAATCCATTATATTTTTAAAATTAGCCCCCCGGAATGAATATATGCTTTGGGCATCATCACCAACCACCATAATATTGGCATGATCTGCGGCTAGGAGACAGGCAATATGCGCCTGAAGTTTATTGGTATCCTGATACTCATCCACCATAATATATTTATATTTAGCAGAAAGGCTCGCGCGCACATCTTCATGCTTACTTAGCAAATTTTTTAAAAAAACTAGCAAATCATCATAATCTAGAAGTGATTTTTGCAGCTTATACTTCCTATATTCATCGCGTATTTTCTTAATTTGATCTATAAACTCAATAAACTGTGGATATTCATCATAAAGCACATCCTTGATATCTTCAGATTTATTCACACTTTTAGAAATTACTTCTAGAATGGCATGTTTACGTGGAAAACGTTTTTCGGATTTATGAAACCCAAGCTGTGTACGCACTAAATTTACCGCATCCTCGGCATCTGAGCGGTCAAGAATAGTAAAATTATTGCTAATCTCTAAAAACTTAGCATATTTTCTTAAAATCATATTAGCAAAAGAATGAAAAGTCCCTCCGGAGATCTTCTTACACCGCTCATCCAAAAGCAAGCTTGCCCGACGCAGCATCTCTTCGGCTGCGCGGCGGGTAAAAGTAAGAAGCAGGATTTCCTCCGGCTTAACCCCTTTTTCAACCAAATGGGCTACCCGGTGCACCAATACGCGAGTCTTTCCACTGCCTGCTCCGGCAATCACAAGGAATGGGCCATCAATTGATTCAACAGCTTCAAGCTGCGCAGGATTTAGTTCGTTTTTATAGCTAAAAATTTTTTTATTCATAGAATAAAGGGGACGTGCTAAAAGGGGACACCCTTAACTTGATCAAGGGTGTCCCCTAAGAGGACGTCCCCTTTATATCGGGATAATTTTTGTGTATACCATTCTATCCCCTGGAGAGTTTATTGCAAGACAAATATTGGCATAACGGGAGGAAAGAAAAAGGGGCGCTCGTTTAGGGACCTTTTAAAGCCGATGAGCTCTTAAAAGGCAGGACGCCCCTTATTATTCTATTATCTTTGGCTCTTTTGCTTCTACCGTAATTTGCGCTAACGCAAGCTGCATTTGGGCAGCCGATTTATCTGATTCCAATAGCATTAACATTGCTCTTAAAGACGCATCTGTATCAGCCACCCTTTCTTCCTCAAACCTAAATATATCCGCAATACAAGACAATACTTTATCAATATCCTGATTAAAATCTTGTTTCTGAGAGCAGGATTGCAGGTATTCCTTGATTCTTTCACTTGACGGCGTAATGCCTGAAGCAAGCATATTCTCTATGCGCAGCCATTCGCTATTTAATTCAGCTAAGGGAACCGGAGGAATAATGCTCGCATTAACCTTTTGATTAATCAATACCGGTTGACTGGCTATAGGTAACGCGCGAAAATCAATCCCGCCGATAGGACTCGAACTCTCATTTGTTTTCCCAGGCAAAAACCCAGGCAAATATGGCTGGACATCTTTTACAACTGGTATCTCATAAAAACCTAAATTCTCTGATTTATCAGCATAGCCGTAGTTATTCATTTTTGACAAACCTAAGTTCTCGATATCCTCCCCGAAAAAATTCAGCTTCTTCGCAGAAGTAATATTTAAAACAGAATCAGAAACAATAGTTGTCCCGGGAACCAAGATATTACTAATCGGCGCTATCCATTTCTTATTTCCATCCAAATCAGCGCCGGCTTTAGATAATAACAACACATCTGTTCTGTCTCCAATTACCTTTTTTAACTCGCTATATATGTGCCCCGGTAAAGACTGGCCGTCAAATACATATTTGATATGTGTATGGCGTATTTTACGTTTTGCGCCATTATCATATGCAATACTAAACTCCACTGTAGTAGCGCGATTATTACCCATGGATCGATCTTCTAATATTTTAAATGTATTTAAGTCCGCCCCTAACAACACCAATTCCGCAAGATACTCAATAAAACCCTGCCTTATACCTGCGGAATGAAAACCTAACTCAAGCTTTTTTTCTAAATAGCTATTTATCTGTTCCTTAAGTGCCTCTTCTTTATCGAAAAATAAATTGAACGTATTAATAACCGTAAAAATATCCTGATTATCAATACTTACTATTGTATCCGCAAAGGATACCGCAGCAGAAATATCGCTGCCGCTTGCTGGATACAACACAACGCCAAAATCCTTCTTAGCGGCTTTTCTGGCAACCTCTGCTACTCTGCCATATAAATTAAGCAATTTATTGCGTTGGCTCAAATAATCTTTAAATAATCCACTTACCACAAGCTGGGGATCGCGGGCAAAAACAGTACGCGATAATACTACTGTTTCTTCTAACGGCGAAGAAACAGCCTCAACCGAAGAAGCGCTTTTTCCTTTTATAAAATCTTTGCCAAATTCATTTAATTGTTCCAGGCTCATTTGCTCCGACAGTTCGCGCATCTTATCACTACGAACTTTCTCTATGCGTTTTTGTTCTTCCATAGAATCTATCTTAAGTGACAAATCATAATTTTCCTGTTCAATACCAGCTATTTTCCCAATGATATTACGCAATTCAATGTTAGATAAATTCTTTAAGCTGGGGATTTTTGGTTCAAAGAAATACGCTGGTATTTGCCTGTCACCGACTATATTTTTAATTTCTTCTTTATCCTTTATATTTGCTATTATTCCAATTGCGGATTCTTTCTTCATGCGTTCTACATCCACAGCTATTCTTTTTCCTGCATCCCATTTACTCAAAGCAGGCAGTTTAGAAACATCAAAAAGCAAAATTACACTTCCTGGAGAATTCACATCACCAAAAGATAAATAAGCTTCATTCTGGGTAAAGGGTTCTCCTTTTTGGTTAACCCCAATAAAAACAGCCTTAGCCTCTTGGTCAACCCCTAATCCATTTTCTAAAATACTTTTAAGTTTAGTTAAATCTGTACCATGTAAACCCAGGCCTTCTTCATTGGGGCCACGCAGGCCGTCTTTAAAATCAACAATCTCAACTAAACGCATGGGATATTGAGGATTCTCTAATAATTCTTTATTAACTCTATCTACAAAACTTTCTATTGATGAGCTGCTGTCTGACCCCTTTATCAATGAATGCACCTTATTTAATTCCGTTTTGGCGTTAGACGCCTTTTTTGCCGCAATTACACCAATTTCATTTTCAACCTCTTGCCAACGGCCTTTGTATTCACTGTAGAATTTTACAGAATCAGCAGGAATATCTACAATCTGACGGGCAGCATTAAGTTTTTCAATTATATTTAAAGTTACCCTAGCTATATCAGCATCGGAATGGCTTTTGCCTCTGGTAAAATCATCGCTTGTAACAGAAACAGCCTCAAAGTTTACAGAAAAACCAAATCCCTTTTCACCAAGCAGGTTGTTTATGTTTCTACTTGCGTCGCTAAGAATTGCATTGATAGAGTTCTCATCCAAAAGGCTATCTTTTTCTTTAGCCCTAATTAATTGAGTATTAAAAGCATCTAATAAATTAACGTTATCCAGCTTAATAAGTTGATTGCCAAAATAATGCCCTAGTTCTTCAAAATCATTAATGACTTTAAAAGGATATTTCCCCTCGGCGCGCAAACCTCTTCCTGACTGCTCCACAATAGAAAGAAAATCTTTTTCTAAACTTGACCCTTCAGCAGTCAATATATTTTGCCTCACTGCCGTAATCTGCCATTTTCCTTTAACAGCTGTAATGATGTAAAAATTATCAGGCGGGCCTCGGACTATAAATATAAAACTATCCGCTGATTTAGCTTTTTCTATTGCATACTCTAAAACCTCATACAGATTCCGGCGCATAAACGCAGCGTAACCATCATCGAGTTGTATCTGTTTGGCTTCATTTTCACCATAGCGGGTTTTCACAAATTCTCTTAAAGATTGCAAAGATTTATCAAATTCATTTATATATTCTTTGAGCTTTAATGGTTCAGAATCATAAAGACTAGTCCCTTTTTTTGTTTCCGGCCTTTTATTCAACCTTTCTACTCCTGTTATTTGCCCTATTTGTTTAGCTACCCTCTGAAAAATTTCTGCTTCCTTTAGAGAAGATTCCAGTTTGCTTTCAATATCCCCTTCTCCTTGAAACCGCGCAGCTCCAGCAGGTAGATAAGGAGGCAAGGCTTCTTCAACTTCACCTAACCCCGGAATCTGACCGGATTTGCTAAGTATCTTGTTTAAGGTTGAACGTCCGTTTATATCACCACTATCTTTTACAAAAAGCGCGGTAGTTATATATTCCTCGCCACCTTCCCGGCGTTCTCTAACAGTCCTCTGGACCATCCGGATACCATCAGAATTTTTAATTTTCTCGACCATTCCATCAGGTAACCTGGCAATAGCATAACCCAAGTATTCTTTTTTAATTTCCTCCTGGATTTCCTGTAGTATATTTTTTACCTCTTCTGATCTTAATAAGCCTGGCAAAACCATAACAATTTCGTCCGACCTCTCTCCTAAACGAAAACCTATTCCACCACGCTTACCTAAAGTCTTCTTTGTAATTCGGATTACATCTGCGATAAAAATGTCTGAAATACTTGTTCCATAATAGTCGTTTCTAAGACTCAATTTAAGCATATCCGCAAAAATAACCCAGGCGCGCTCGTCATTTTTTAATAAATCCATTGCCTTATTTTGGTCTACATCAAAATAAGCAACCGGCGAAGAAGCAATAATCTGGGTAATAGGAGAAGAACTAAAGGCTAACTGGTTTCGACTACCATCATTTTCCAAACGGCCTACAGCAGGCCCCCCCATTGCCGAGTAGTAAATAAGCATTTCTTCTTGTAACTGAAAAAGGTTAATGCTATCTTCTGCATATCTGTCACCTACTAAGATTATACCGGTATCAAAAGGAAAAGCCGCTGTTCTGCCATCTGCCCTTACTTTAACAGGCACCAAGAGCCTTCCGCTTTTTTTATTAAACATGGTCAGCCGGCTTCCATCGTAGTCTACTCCTCCGATATCCCTTAGCCGTTGATCTTCCTTAATCGCCCTAAGCGCCTTCAGAAACATATTTTCAATTTCAATGCTATCCTTAGGTATCCCTTCAATTTTCTTCATCGTTTCAAGTATTTTTTCACGCGCTATTATTTCGCTATCCAAAGGCGTTTTTTCTTGGTTGTCAAGGCGAGTTTTTTCCAGTAGAATTTTAATGGCTAACCACTTCTCTGAAATTCCTTCTTTTAACCATCGGAAGAGATCTTGGCTTACCACAATTAAACGCAAATTTCCTAAGACTATATCCTGTTTTTTGGCTACGCTTGTTAGTTCGGAGGAGAAAAGCACCCTAATCAGATTGTCAGAAGAGAATTTTGTTCCATTGTTAGCAAGGAATTCATAGGCTCGCTTAACATACCCTATTTGTTTCTCGCCGTTTGAATAACCAATACATTTTTTTAAATAATCATCTACTATTTCTATATTTAACTTGCCTTCTAAGCCTTGCTGGAGGCTAGTGCGATAGGCTTTATCAGTAGGCACATAATACTGGTTTAAATCCGTGCTGACTTTTTCTAAAGCTTCAGCTACTCCAGTATTATCTAATGCTAATGCAGCAGCAGCTATACCTGCAATTTTTAAGAACCCCCTGCGGCTAATGCCAACATTAGAAGGATCATTTGCCGCTTGACTACCTGAAACAACAAACTCCACTAAATCCTTTACTCCTCTAAACATATCTCTCTTTGAAACAATGGCTGAGCTAGCAATCATCTTTGTAATCTGCGGCCCAAAGCTTATCCCTCCACTCATATAACTTCTCATGCTTTGGCCTTGAGAGGTATTTGCTGATTCTTTGATGTTATATTCTCCCTGCTGAAAGGAATTTTTATATTGCTGGAAGTAGTTCTGCTTATCCCAAGCTGTCTTTGAAGTAAGGTTAGTGAGATTCCTTTTGTCGATTAACCAGGAATAGAGGCCACTTTTACCATAAAACTTCTGTTTAAACCACTGAGCAAGAATAAGTGAATAATAAACCTGTCTTAATGGGGCATATCTTTTAGAAACGTTAACTTCTTTGGTTAGTTTGGGAATAATTAATTCCCGCATAAGCTGGGAAGAATATTCATTAAGGATTTTAAGCCGGTCATCTTTAAAACTGTAGGCAGATGAATCTTTTAAGTAGTCTTGCTCCAACATTACCTTTAAGGTTGCTTTGTAGATATAAGCATTATCTGTGGATTCCCTGATAATTATCTCATTCGGGACTATCCAGGGCCGTGTCAAAGTAGGAATGCTTACGTTCTCGCCTGCAAAAAGCTCCCCTGCTTTTTTATAAAGCTTACCCCAATATTCTTTGCCTTCGCTGGTTTGCGGAGAAGTAAAACCTGCAGTATCTTTTTTTAACTGCAGATCAGCTTCAAGAAGAATCTTGCCTATATCTGTTTGCCCTAAATACGGATCAATGATATCTTGCGGAGAATCAGGCCGAAGATTAACCCAAAAACTATCATTAGGTAAAGAGATGCCAATAAAAAAATAATTTAGTAAAGTCTTGGTTGAGTTCTCGATTTCTAAGGTTGGTGAATTACCAGGATTTCCCTTATCCAAAAGAAGATTAAAATTGTTATTTAAATTATCATAGGAAATATACCTCAGGTGCGCGGGCCTAAACTTATTTACAACAAATAAACCCGATAAACGGCTGAACTGGTTAGATAAATCCAGCTCGCCTGCCACTTGAGCAAAACCGCTTTGCTCAAAGATAAGTAAAAAGCAAACTAAAAAATATAATATTTTGGGAAATTTACGTTTCATTTTTAACCTGTTTTAATGTTTTTATCGGCTCATCGGCCTTTAAGAGAAGTATGCTATATAGGTAAGTGATTTCAAGAGTAAAATAGGAGTTTTAGGAAAGCGCTTTCTTAAGTGTAGCGGACGTTTAAACGTCCGCTACAGGAATTGGAAATAAAAAAAGCCCTAATAGATAGGGCCTTTTTTTATGAAGATATTTAAAGTTGGAGGGGGTTCTACTTTACATATGCCCGCATAATTTTTTGCTCGGCAATCGGCCGGTCTTCGGTATTAACCGGCGTATTTTCAATTTTTTGCACTACCTCTAAACCGGAAACAACCTCACCAAAAATAGTATGGCGCATATTTAACCAAGGGGTTTTAGCGCAGGTGATAAAGAACTGGCTTCCGTTTGTATTTGGGCCGGAATTGGCCATAGCTAAAATACCGGGTGCATCAAATTTAGCTGCCGGAGTAAGCTCATCTTCAAAAGCCTTGCCCCAAATTGATTCTCCTCCCGAACCTGTCCCTGTGGGATCCCCGCCCTGAATCATAAAACCCTTGATTACACGGTGAAAAATTAGGCCATTATAATAACCTTTTTCTGCTAATTTAATAAAATTTTCGCATGCCTTAGGCGCTAGATCAACTTTTAATTTGATTTCGATATTTCCCTGGTTAGTCTCTAAAACTACAATTTTCTCATCCATAGCAAAACTTCCTCCGTAACAATAAATTAAACAGATAGTTAATAATAAAACAACTAACTTTTTCATATATTCTTTTCTCCTTCTTCATTTTTTAAAGGTAAAGCCGTTCTTAAATGCGCGATCTCTTCTGCAAAAGTTTTTAATCTTTTTTCCTTTTCCTCTAAATCTTTTTCTAGCTCTTCATATTTCTCATTCAATTGATTAAACTCCGCCTTTGGTACCCATTCACTGATTTTTTCCTTACGATTAAACTCCGCAATAGTAGCTGAATACTCACCTATATCTTTAAGCTGTTTTTCAATCTGATGTTTTTGTATTTGCAGCTGTTCTTCTTTAAGCTTACCCTCTGCTTCTTTAGCTTCTAAAGAAGCTTTGATTTCGCGAATCTCTCGTGACAAATTTACGTTTTTTGTAAACTCCTCCTGTACCTCATTTTCTTTGGCAATAAATTTATTCTTTAGATCCAAGTTCTCCGGCCTCATCTTGTTCAATTCTGCTTCCGCCCTGGCCACCAAATCCTCTCTGCGTTTCAACCCGTCTAAAAATCTAACTTCTTGCTCTCCAGTTGCTTTAAATTCAGATTTTTCTTTCCCATGCGTAATCTTAATCTGGCTTAATTCATTCTCTAACTCAGAAACCCGTTTTTGCAGCTGTTGTATTTTTTGCTCTTTACCAGGCTCGTCTGATAAGATTGGCTTCTTATCACTTTTTTTAGGTTCTGCCTCGCCAGGCTTACTCAGTACTCCAAAAACAGCATAGATAATCATGCCTATTCCTAAAACCACTAGTATAAGCATTATCGTCATCATCTTAATTTATCCTCCAAGCCATTATCTATTATACTTGATAAATCTGTTATTTGAAGCGTTTTTAATTCACAAACAATCGAGCGAAAAAGCAAAGCTGAAGTAAACGAGCTAAGCCTGTCAGCCTCAATAAAAAATCCCCGCAAAAGTGCCGTTGGATAGATAGTCTGAACCGATTTGGTTTCAGGTGGGTGCCCTCCACTTAACGCCTTAGCGTTAAGTGAGATTAAGCTCCCTTGAAAATAGTGTTGGTTCAATAATTATCAAGATCTCCAACGTGCACCGCAGGGATATCTAAAAGAACGCTTTGATTCTAAAAAAAGCATAACACATATTTATTAGATAATCAATCCTAGCGTAATTTTATACCAAATCGCTCAACTAAAAAAGCACAAATAGAATTATGTATTGGCGAGAGCTCTTCTTCGGTAAGTGTCCTGTCGGGGGCGCGATAAACACAAGATACAGTCAAGCCCCTAAATCCAGCAGGGATTTGCTTACCTTGATAATAATCCACAACTTTTGCCAAACTCAATAGCGTTAACCCCTTTTCTTCTATAGCCCAAATCAAATCCTTTACAGATATATCATCTTTAACTATAAAACTTATATCCCTAGTTATCGCCGGATATCTAGGGATGTTTGAAAATTTCTTCTTTAAATTGATATATGTAAATATCTTCTCTAAATTTATTTCCGCCAAAACAACCTGCTTGTTTTTGATATCAAAAGCATCTAAAACTTGTTTATTTAAATCAAGCATAACTCCTACTTCCTGCTCGCCCACAATAATACTAATCTGTTTACCGCCTTTACTCTTAAAACCATACCCCTGCATCCCAAGTTTATTAAATAGCTCTTCTAAAATACCTTTTAAATGTAGGAGGGTAATTTCATCTTTGATTAAACCCTGTTTAATCAAAAAGGAGCTGGTCCCGCATAAAGCAATACCTAGCGATAGCTCCTCCTGCGCAGAAGCGCGTACTGGCCCATCCGATAGGGCCGGGTGCTGCGCAGAAGCGCGTACTGGCCCATCCGATAGGGCCAGGTGCTGCGCAGAAGCGCGTACTGGCCCATCCGATAGGGCCAGGTGATGAGGAATATTATTACTGCCTGAAAAAATATTAGCTACTTCAAAAATATTTACATACTCCTGCTGCTGGTTTAAATTATAAGCCAAACAGCGCATAAGGCTGGGCAAAAGCGTAGGACGTAAAACTTCCTGTTCGCGACTTAAAGGATTGGAAATCTCAACTAGATTAACATCAAGTTTAATTCCTAATTTTGTCAATAACTGCCGATCCACCAAGCTATAAGTAATTGCTTCTTGTAAACCCAGGCCTAATAAAACATTCTTGATATAAGAAACACCCTCTGTCTTACCAAAGGTGTTTAGGCCAGGCTTTATTGCAGGTAAGGTTTGGGCAATCGCGGCATAACCATAGATACGTGCAACCTCTTCCACTAAGTCTATCGCAGATTTAATATCCTGCCTGAAACTGGGCACCTTTACTAATAAGATATTTTTTGTTTGTGTCTTTAGGCTAAAACCTAAGCTACTTAAGATTTGCTTGGCCTTAAGCGTAGTTATCTTTGTCCCCAGTATTCTATTTACATAAGCAATATCTAATTTAATTGACAGGCAAGCGGGTTTAAACACACCTAAACTTTTTTTGCCGCGGGGCTTGCCATGAGCCAATTCACAGATTAATTTCTGAGCCAATAAAGAAGTATTTTTTGCGCTCTCTAAATCTACTCCTCTTTCAAATCTATAAGCCGACTCAGATTGCAACCCTAACTTTTG
>Ga0268280_1001714_pt1 | contig 14073 bp, 12 predicted proteins | sample saktaG_9_FD_190139 | JGI IMG/M metagenome (GOLD analysis project Ga0268280, IMG submission 190139) | Saline water microbial communities from Sakinaw Lake, British Columbia, Canada - sak_2011_5_24_40m | ecosystem: Environmental > Aquatic > Non-marine Saline and Alkaline > Saline ...
TCGTCGGGCTCTTCGGCCGGGCGGAAATCCCCTGGGACGCGCTGGCCCAGACGATGGGCATCCCGGCCGAGCTGCTGCCGCGGGCGATCGTGCGGGTCGATGGACTCGAGGCCAAGGACCTCGACTACGTTTTCAAGTTCGTCGAAGCCCGCCACAAGATCGGGGACCCGGTGGAATTCGTCTTCAGGAAAGACGGCCGGGAGGAGACCGTGAGCGAGCGCCTGATCGCCCATTATGCCGGGGGGACACTCCCCCTGGTCTATCTTCTGACGGCTTTGCCCGGTTTCATCATCGGCTTCGGCGTCTATCTTCTCCGCTCGGAAGACGAAAGAGTGCGTGTCTTTTTCTGGCTGTGCCTGGCGTTCTCCTCGGCCGTGCTCATCAGCGGGGAGTGGTACGGCGTTCAGGGGAGGGCGCTCTATCTCATCCCCGGGGTCCTTTTTTTCTTCGCCTATGCCCTGACGCCTGCCCTCCTCCTGAGATTCGCGCTGACGCTGGCGTCCCGAAGCCGGTTTCGCGGCTTTCCGGCGATATGGGGCGCGTCCCTTCTTTTCGCCGCTTTTTTCGGCGTCGCGTTCGCCGTGGCCTTCCTCTTTCCGTCGGTCAAGATCTTCCGCCTCAACAGGTATTTCATCTTCTTCCGTCTCTATTTTTTGGCCCTGTGCGCTGCGGCGGTCGTCGTGCTCTTCCGGTCTTACCGGGCTTCGGATTCGCGCGAGCGCCGGGATCCGATCAAATGGGTCTTTTACGGCATGATCGTGGGGCTCGGCCCGTTCATGTTCCTCTACCAGCTCCCCCGCGGCCTGGGCCTGCACCCGCCGCTCGGCGAAGAAGCCGTCAGCGTCTTCTTCGTCCTCCTGCCGCTCGCGATGGGCATCGCCGTCTTCAGGCACAAGCTCTTGGACATCGACCTGATCATCAACCGGAGCCTCGTCTACTCGCTTCTGACGATGGTCACGGTCGGCGTTTACCTGCTGTCGGTCGAGGGGCTGAAACAGCTCTTCGCCGGGACGGCCCGTCCGGGCCGGAACTGGATCCCCGTCGGCGCCGCCGTCGTCGCGGCCGCGGCTTTCGCGCCCGTCCGGAACAGGATCCAGGTCCTCGTGGACAAGGCCTTTTTCCGCCGGGGTTACGACTACCGCCGGGCCGTCCGCGACTTCAATACGGCTTCCGCGAAAGCGTTCAGCGCCGGAGAGCTCCTGGAGCTCTTCGGTGATATCCTCGCTAATTCCCTTCCCGTGGAGAAGGTCGGCGGGCTCGTCCTCGAGCCGGGCGATGGGCCGCCCGGGATCGTCCTGCGGCGGGGGCTCGACGACGCGGCCGTCTCGCTCCTCGCCCGCGGTCTGGAATCGGGGGTCCGGTGGACGGACATGACGCCGGATATCCCCGGCTTCGAAGTCACCCTGTCTCTCCAGCTCGGCGACGGCGGCCTTTCCGGATGGCTGTTCTTCGGTCCGAAAAAGTCGGGTTTGAAATTCACGGACGAGGACCGCGAACTCCTCGAGACCCTGGCCGCGGAAGCGGCCGCGGCCCTGCGCCGGATCCGGCTCCAGGAAGAGGTCGTTTACGAGCGGGCTTCGCGGGAGAAATCGGAGGAGCTCGGCCGGCTGAAGACCGAGTTCATCTCCTCCGTTTCGCACGAGCTTCGAACGCCGATGACCTCCCTCCAGGGGATCTCCCAGCTCCTCCAGTCGGGCAAGGTCGGGGACCAAGCGCGCCGGGAGCAGCTCCTCGAGCTCATGGCCGGAGAATGCGGCCGGCTCGGCCGCTTCCTCCACAACGTCCTCGATTTCGGCCGGATCGAGCAGGACGCCAAGCTCTATGAGTTCCGCGAGACAGACCTCAAGCCGCTCGTCGTCGAGGTGGCCGAGATCGCGCGGTCGGGGATGGCGGGAGAGGATCTCGACCTCGAGGTCGAGACACCGGAGGAGCCGGTTTGGGTCGGGGCCGACCCCGATTCGGTCCGTCAGGCCCTCCTCAACCTATTGGATAACGCTATCAAGTACAGCGCCGGGCGGAAGCGCGTCGCCGTCCGGCTCGCGGAGACGGACGGCCATGTCGAGGTCAGCGTCAGCGACCAGGGCATCGGCATCCCGGCCGAGGACCGCGAGAGGATATTCGAGGCCTTTTTCCGTTCCCCGACGGCCGTTCGCCATGATCCGAAAGGCGTGGGCCTCGGGCTGAAGATCGTCAAGCACATCATGGACGCTCACGGCGGGACGATCGACATTCGGAGCAAGCCAGGGAAGGGGACGACGGTCACGCTCAGTTTCCCGAAAAGGCGGAAAACATGAAGAAGATCCTGATCATCGACGACGACCGGATCCTGCGCCGGACGCTCGCCGCGGCGCTCGAGACGGAGAGGTACGAAGTCGGGGAGGCCGGCGACGGCCGTGAGGGCCTGAACAAGGCTCTTCACGGGAATTACGACCTCGTCGTCCTCGACGTCGCCATGCCCGCGCTCGGCGGGCTTGACGTCTGCCGGAGACTCCGGGAGTCCGGGCGGCAGATACCCGTGATCATCATGTCCGGGCAGAAGAAGAAAGAGGTGGACAAGGTCCTTGGGCTCGAGCTCGGCGGGGACGATTACCTGACCAAACCCTTCGGCACGGACGAGTTCATCGCCCGGGTCCACGCCGTCCTGAGACGGTCGCGGCCCGAGGTCCCGGAGATCGAGGACTGCTCGTTCGGGGATGTCGACATCGACTTCCGGAAGAAGACCGCGACCAAAGGCGGCCGGGACCTTCACCTGACGGCCCGGGAGTTCAGTCTGCTCAAGCTCCTGGCCGCCTGCGAGGGCCAGGTCGTTTCCCGCGAGACCATCCTCGAAAAAGTCTGGGAATACGAGAAGTTCCCGACGACGCGCACGATCGACACCTTCATGTATAACCTGCGGCGGAAGGTCGAGAACGACCCGGCCGCGCCGAAGCACCTGGTCACGGTGCCGTGGTCGGGCTACAAGTTCCAGAAGTAGCTATTTCAAGATGAGCCACTCCCCAAAAACTGGACAGGGGGTATAAGTGGATTTTGAGCCTATCATATCTCAAAAGGGGGGATGGCATGCTTTCGCGTATGAGGAAGACGTACGATGCGGCTTTCAAGGCAAAAGGGGCTTTTAAAGCGGTCAAAGAGGAGAAGACGATCGCCCATATCGCGAGCGAGTTCAGCGTCCATCCCAACCAGATTCGGTTCAAGGGGAGAAAATTTAAAGAATTATTTCGGTATAATGAGAAATTCTTCGAAGGGCAGGTGTCCTTTTTATTGAGAAGGTTATAAGGAAACTAAGGCTATATAGCTTGAAAATCTCATGAAAGGAGGCAAAATGGGTAAAAAGGCAAAGGTTTTTGTGGTAGTCCTAGCGGCCGTCATGGCGATTGTTGCAATGATCTGGCATGCGCCCATAGCTAGTGCATCTGAGTTCTGCTACGTAAATGATTGTCAGATTAACAACCAGAATTGTCACTGCTGTGTTGCGGTTGAAGCCGGATTTTCTTGCTATGCTCATTGCGGCCAAGTGAGCGATTGCAAGCCCGTGATCTAGAGTGCCTTAACAGTGTGCTGCGTTTGCTGACCTAGGGCGGCAAACGCAGCCACAATTTTCTTTAGAAATTATTTGGACTGATAAGCAAGGGAGAAAGGTTGGTTTTGCTTTTTCTTAAAACCCACTACATAAAATTAATCGGGCACTTTCTAGGTTTGGCATATATTACGGCTGGAGTCAGCAAGCTGTTTGTTATCGCAAGTTTTTCTAATACTATAAGAATTTTTCGTATGATTCCAACCTCTTTTATTGAAGAAGCTGCGATTATTATTATAATAATTGAAATTATCCTTGGACTGCTCTTCTTTAGTAACAAACACCGTACCTATGCGGCAAGTCTATCGTGTTTATTATTGCTTGGCTTTATTGCATTATCACTTTATTCAAAGGCAAATGGCATTAGAGCTGATTGCAGTTGTTTTAGCTTTATTCACATTCGCATAACCAGTTTACTACATTACATACAAAACATTATCCTACTCGTTTTATCGTTATTAATCATAAGAAACCACCTCATTCGCTAGGATAAGCGGTCCTATGCTATTAATGAAAAAACCATGGCGACAATTCAAAAGCGTAATGTTGTTAAGCGCATTTATTTATTACATTGGCTGCGCCAATCATCCTGACGTTACAAAGGTCGTAGCTAATAAAGCCGATCTGGCGGACTTGTTCAACGTAACCGAAACCATAACTATAAAAGGAAACGCGGCGAATCCTATATATTCAACTTATAATACCTATGTTAGCAAAGAAAGAATTTATGTTCCAGATATCGTCAGCCACTGTGTCCATGTTTTTAATAAGAGTGGGGAGCCAATCTCCGTACTCGGAGCCCGGAAGGGAACAGCGAGCGCCGAATTCCAAATGCCCTATGGAGTACTTCTAGACGAGCATGGCTATTTATATGTGAATGACCGAGGAAATAAACGCATTCAAGTATTTGACCAAAATATGGTCCTATTTAGCCAATATAAATTTACTATATCAAGTCCTATTGAGACGATATTGCTCAGCAGAAAATCCAATATAATTCTTGTTGCTGTTGCCCCAGCTTTTCTTAACGCTCGGCGTCAAAGGTGCTTATTTAGAGAACTTGATAAAAATGGAAACACATTGAATATCTTTGGACCCTTTAATCAAAAATACATATCGTATTCATGGGCGGTCACAATTGATGCTGCTGATAATATTTATATCTGTAATGTATTTGAAAAAACTATTTACATCTTTGGGGCCGATCGAAAGCTATCCAGAAAGATCCGATTGAAGTCACCTTCCTTTGTGACACTTGAAACGCATGTTAGCCGAAGCCCAAAAACGCTGTCAGATTATGTAGAGAAGAGCAAGGCCTTGAGTCAAGAGCCCCATACAAAGATAATTCGCATACATGCCAAAAGCGGTTTGCTTATAGTATTAAACATGTTGTCCGGAGGACCTTTCCAGGAACCAAAATATATTCTGGATATTTTTGATCTTCAAGGAAACCTCCTTTATTACGGAATTGAGGTCCCGGGAGATATGCCCTGCTATACCAATAAGCTATATTGTTTAGAATATAGCCTCGCGGACAAATATGGGCTAATTAGCCTTACAGGATTAGAGCTAAAACCGAAAATCCCTTTTACCATAAATAGCGAAGGTGATTGAGGGCAGAATGAGAATAGATAAAACGAAACATTTTGACACAATCCTATTCCTGGTTTTATTTGTCATAATTTTATTCCTTTCTTGGAAATTAGCCGAGTTTAGGGGCGACCGATTAGGCGATAGTAATGCAGTGAATCCAGGAAGCGAGCTAACAGATATGTTTTTTGCAAAAGTGATACCGGAATTCTCGTTGCGGTCACTTGAAGGAGGATATTATAATTATTTTCATCGAAGTAACGACAAGTACGCAGTAGTAATTTTTTTTACACCCTGGGATTGCCAGTCTTGTTTTGACGAAGTGCCCTTATGGAACCATTTGAGTCTAGCGTTCAGAGACAGACTAGAAATACTTGCAATAGGAACTGCAAAGACGTTCGATATCTTAAGACGTTTCGTAGAGAAAAACGATATAAAAGTGAAGGCTCTTTATGATGAAAATGAACTGCTATTTCGGATCTTAGGCATCAAGGATCTAGGCATTACGCCAATTAAATTTATCGTTGATAGCAGGGGAATAATAATTCATGTAAGTACGAAAACTCCCAAAGATGCGCCTTCTCAGCAACAATATATCGGCCTTATTGATACGCTGACCCAAAAATAAGACGATATGAACGATTTTTTCCAACATTCTGCAACCCCATTCAGTATTAAGGAGTAATCTATTTGAGAGGCTAGGCAAATTAGTAGCCTCGAACTAATGAGGAGGGTTATATGAATTCCTTTATAAGAGCGCTCATAATTGCTCTCATTTCTGAGGCCTTGCTTTTTTCTTTAGCTTGCTCAAAACAAGATGCTAATTGGACAGGCAAAACCTACGAGGAAGACGGCGTCGTCGTCGTGAAAAATCCGAGTAAGCCAATCTATGAAGGAAATCCATGCTCATTCGAGCTAGAGGTATCTATTGGAAATAACACCCGTAGCAAGGATGATAGCTTTACTGAAATAGGGAGCATTGCCGTCGATGAGAATGAAAATATCTATGTTTCGGACATTAAAGAATCGCATATAAAGGTTTTTAATCAGCGCGGAACGTATCTAAGAACCATCGGAAAAAAAGGCCAAGGACCCGGAGAGTTTGATTACATTACGAGGATTGAGCTTAACAGAGAGAGCCAACTTGTAGTGTTTGACGGAAATACTCGACGAATATCGTTTTTCACACCCGATGGCAAGCTAATCGCGAATCTCTCTACGAAGGAAATCGCGGCAACCGATCTTATTCTGGATTCAACCGGGCGGTTTTTAGCTATATCATTCGGAATCGATCTCAATAAAAACGAGGCAATAACCGAACTTAAACTATTTAATAGTGATCAGAGTTTTATTAAAACCATCATCACGTCTGACCCCGCAAGCATTTTCAATCCGTTTTCGCCATTCATCCAAAGGAAACCTTATAAGAATGGCAACTATTTATGCGCCTATAATAAAAATTATGAGCTCTTGGTCTACGATCCTGAATGGCAGCTTAAAAAGAAGATCACCAAGGACTACGTACCTGAAGAAATAACGTCGGAAGAAAAGAAAACAAGCTTAAAAATGTATCCTCAGCTCAGAACAATGGGTTTTCCTTCAAAACACCCGGCCTTTAGCCAATTCACTATCGATGATGATGACCGAGTCTATGTTCAAACATGGGAGATGAGCGAGAAAGAAAACGTATATTACTATGATGTGTTCGATGCCCTTGGAAGGTATGTTGCCAAGGTACCATTTCGGCATCAGCCACGTCTCTGGAAAAAGGGCAAGTTATACACAATAGAGGAAAGTATTGATGGCTTTCAACTAATTAGGATATATAAAGTTACATGGGATTTGAAATCCTTTTAGTTTATAATTTCGTAATTCGGGAGAGTTTTATGCCAGGCATGAGCCTAAGCTGTCCGATATTCAATGTCAGTGTATTAGCTTGAGCCTCGGCCGCACGTACATAGAAAAAGATCATGCTGACCTAAGCGGTTGAAGTGGACCCCATCGTCTGGACAGGAGAGAGGCCTTTGGTAGTGTACAGTGATGTTCGCATGTATTGTCAAGCGGCGCATAGAGTTACGAGTAAATCGGCGTGTACTTTTACGAGCTGCCGGGGAGAACAGGGCGGCTCATTCGAGGTGGGCTCCTTTCATGGTCTGGTTGAAGTCCATTAGCGGGTGCGGCGGGAATTTTTGTCCTGACACGCTCTTCGAGCGCCGATTTTTGTGGCTTTTCGTGGTTATTGACAGCACCGCGCGGCCAGCCATATACTTCCAGCATAGTTGGGAGGGCAGATTTTTTGTCCGGAGCAGGAATTCACCACATCGTAAAAAAAGGGAATTCTTATCCTTATTTTCAACACGGACCCAGGGACCGCAGTTGACGTGCGGGGACTTTGCGCGTTGCCTTCTCGACGAGGGGATTCAAGTGAGCATGGATGGCCGCGGCCGGGTCTACGACAACATCTTTGTTGGACGGCTCTGGCGGTCGGTCAAGTACGAAGAGGTTTATCTTTACGATTACCAGACGGTCCCGGCGGCGAGGGCGCACCTTTCCGATTATTTCGGGTTTTACAACACCGAACGGCCGCACGAGGCGCTGGGATACCGGACGCCGCATGAGGTTTATTTCGGGACGCGGTCGACCCTGGCGCAGGCCTCGTCGGCTATGGTTTAACATGGGCCGGATTGAGATCGACACTCTTAGGGCAAATGGCGAAGCCGATTTTTCGATGTTTGCGGTAAAATGGCTTCAGGGCTCCAAAACGGATAGAATAGTCACAAGAGGCAGATTTTTGATCCACCTTCAGAAAGCCTCGCAGCTGTCCAAAGAATGGGAAGAGCTCACGCAGGTCTTCCGGTCGCTTCTGCATTGGGCGTTTGCGGAGGGGGTGTGATGGACTCGACAGTTCATTTGAGCAGGTTGAAGCTGTGGAACTTTCGCAAGTACGGTGTAACGACGCCGCAACTGGACTTGAGACAGCCCGCTCTGGGTCTCCGCTTCAAACCAGGCCTTAACCTGTTAGTAGGAGAGAACGACTCCGGCAAGACGGCTATCCTCGACGCGATTAGGATCGTACTGCTGACGCAGAGCCGAGAGTACATCAAACCGACCGTCGATGATTTCTTCATCCCCGGTACGGCGGAAGCCGATCGTACGAGTGTTTTGCGTATTGAATGCCGCTTCGAGGGTTTCAGTCCGGAAGAGGCTGGTCCTTTTCTGGAATGGCTTGGAATTGAGAACAGAGACGAGACGGACGCCTACTTCCTGCGAGTTTGGCTCGTGGCGAACCGGAAAGGTAATGAGGTTGACTGGGAAGTCCGGGCGGGACCAGATGATGTTGGTATGCGTTTGGAGGGTGCCGCACGTGATCTGTTGCGCGTGACCTACCTGAAGCCGCTTCGGGACTCTGATGCGGAGCTGTCCGCAGGCCGTAACTCGCGGCTTGCGCAAATCCTCGGCAGTCACAGCGTCTTCGCCGGCAAGACTGAGGACCATGATCTGGTGAAGATCATGGAGGGTGCCAACCGCGAGGTGGAAGACTACTTCCGCAACGACGCAGATGGAAAACTCCTCTTGGACGAATTGAATGCTTATCTGACGGAGTTTCTCCACCAACGCGACGCTACCACGGCGGGCATCACGGTCTCGCTGAACACGCTTCGCGATATTCTCTCCAGACTCGATCTCCATTTGGAGACCGTGAATGCGGGTCTGGGGTCGCAGAACATCCTGTTCATGGCGGCAGAACTGCTGCTCCTCAAACGAGAGAACTTCAACGGCCTGCGACTGGCGCTCATCGAGGAGGTGGAGGCACACCTTCACCCTCAGGCCCAATTGCGCATGATTGACTACCTTCAGAATACGAATGGACAATTCATCGTCACCAGCCACAGCCCGAACTTGGCGTCCAAGGTCAAACTGGACAGCATCATTCTTGTTCACGAAAAGTCCGCGTACCCTATGGGGCGCGATTTCACGCAACTCTCAACTGGTGACTACGATTTTCTCGAGCGCTTCCTGGACGTGACCAAGGCGAACCTCTTCTTTGCGAAGGGGGTTCTCCTCGTGGAAGGCGATGCAGAGAACATACTTCTTCCGGTCCTGGCAGAGATACTTGGAAGGCCGCTGCACAAATACGGCGTGTCGATCGTAAACGTCGGCAGCACGGCCTTCCTGCGGTACAGCCGTATCTATCTGCGCAAGGATCCCGCCGAGCCTCCTGTCAACATCCCGGTCGCTGTCGTGACCGATCTTGACGTGCCGGAACCTGATCCTGCCGCGCCGGGAATTGGTAAGGAGGCCCTCGCCGAGAAGCGCGTTGCGTCGCGGCAGGAGAAGGAGAAATACTACACAAACGGTAGAGTGCGAGCCTTCGTCTCGCCAGCGTGGACGCTCGAGTTTGAGTTGGCTTCAAGCGTTCTGCAGCAGGAGACATATCAAGCATTTCTGGAGGCAAAGGCTATCAGGAACAGCGGGGCCCAGGAACTGACGCTAGAGAAGAAAGAGGAGATTGCCGACGTTCTTCGGGATGCATCCGCGGCGGGGAAAGACACGCCGCGTTCTCAGGTTGCCCGCCAACTCATCAAAGACATGGTACAGGCACAAGTCTCCAAGGCCGTGATGGCACAATGCTTGGCCCGAATCCTATGGGTGCAAGACCGTGCAGTGACTGCCAGAGGGCTTCTGAAGAACGAGGTTCTGCGCTACTTGGTACAGGCCATCGAGTACGTAACGGAGGCAGTGCCGCGTGATCCCGCCGATCAGTGACGCCGACATCGACTGGGCCGAACGGATGCTGGGTGGAGGCATCTCGTTCGACGAGGATGCCCGGACGTTCATTCGCACCCTTGCGTCGGTGCAGGTGGTCGCCTGTCCCGGAAGCGGCAAGACCACAGCCCTTGCCGCGAAACTACTCATTCTATCCCGGCACTTTCCATTGCCGGCGAACCGGGGCATTTGCGTTCTAACACACACGAATGTCGCAATCGATGAGCTCACGCGGGGGCTGAGCAGTATCGGGAGCGCCATTCTCTCCTATCCGAGCTTTTGCGGCACTTTTCAGTCGTTCGTTGGCCGTTTCTTGGGGCATCCCGGTTACGTGGAGGATTTCGGTCACCGACCGTCATGCGTTGACAACGAAGTCGCTAGCCGCGAGCTCCAGCATCGGCACTCGGCGGCACTGAAGAAGGCCCGGTTCTACCTCGAGAAACAGGGCATGTCCATAGAGGGGCTACGGTTCAACAAACACCTTCAGGTTGTGAAGATCGGGGAGAACATCCCATTCGTTGGCGCGAACACACCGACATATGCAACGGTAAGTGAAGTAAAGAAGGAAGTCCTCAGGGATGGTTACTTGTTCTATGAGGACTCCTATGTGTTCGCACAGCGGCATCTCGATCGCCATCCCGGCGTCCCGAAGTTGTTCCGAAACAGGTTCCCGTTCGTGCTCGTTGACGAGATGCAAGACACGAATGAGCGCCAACTGGAGATTCTGACGAGACTGTTTGGCGAGGGTGCAACGACACAGCTTGTCGGAGATCCCAATCAAGCCATCTACTGGCCCACGGATGTTGGCACTGGATGCTCTTGGAGTCCGCCGGCGGATGCGCTCACGCTTCCTCGGAGTCTGCGCTTCGACCAACCCATTGCGGACGTGGCTACCCGACTGGCGAGTGTCGCACCGATAACCGTGCGCGGGAATGGTGCGGGCGTTCGACTCATGCCCCATCTCATCGTGTTCCCTGATGAAAGGATTCACGAAGTGCTCCCGACCTTCGCGGGAATCATCGCCCAACTCGATCTCCAGCGTCTCCTGCTCCGGCCGTCATACAAGGCCGTGGGTTGGGTGGCGAAGGAGCACGAGGGGGGCAAACACACGGTTCCTTCGTACTGGCCGGCCTTCAGTGCCGCGCAAGGCCGCAGGCGCGCTCAATACGCCACGCTCAGAGGGAACTTGTCCATATGCGCAGGCCCTCCGGGTGTAGACTTTCCCCGGCAGTTCCGGCGCGCAGTAGTGGCAAGCATGGTGAGCTTCTTTCGGGCTGGCGGTACGTTGGCACCTTCGGGGCGACGCTTCACAGAAGTGACGGCACTCGATCATCTTCGTGAGACAAGCCCATCTGTCTTGCACGAACTTGAGACCGCCAGCGTAGACTGGTGTTTGAAGGCGCACTCTGGACGTGATGTGACGGATTTCGTGGCTGCTTTCCTTGTGGATGCACTTGCGGGGGCCTTCGGGATCGACACCTCCTTGCCGGCTGCCAAGGTGTTCCTCGGGGGCGACGATTCCAAGGAGACGCCGGAAGAGGTCGGAGCTGCCAACCGTTTCCTTTTCGAGGGGGGGGCAATCGAGGTTTCATCCGTTCACGCCGTAAAGAGTGAAACGCACACGGCTACCCTGTTTCTCGAAACTTTCTACCATGGGTATGACGTCCACCGTCTACTTCCTTATCTCAAGGGTTCAATTCCGTCTGGCGACGAACTGCCCAGAGTGAAGGAATCCTTGAAGGTCGCATTCGTAGCGTGCTCTCGACCCACACACTTGCTCTGTGTTGCGATCCATGCGGACACTCTTGGCTACAAGAACAGCCGGAATCGTATGACAGAGGACGACTTGGATGAACTTCGTCAAAGATGGGAAATTGTTGATCTGAGATGATCTCCCCCGTTCCACCGCCTGAAGCTATTCCGAGTGCGACGACGCTCTCCAGGACGCTCGGTTTCGACCTTCTGGAGGACGCACTCGCACGGGAGGTTCAGCTCACGCTCCACAGCGGACTCAAGGACGGCGTCGTGTTCGCCGACGGCTCCACGCCGCTGGCCATCTTCCGTCACGCTGTCAAGACGGCCATCGGCCGCGTCCATGACGACGGTCGCGCGCCGCTGTTCCTGCGCTTCCTCAAGAATGGTCCCTACGAGGACGTGGGCGACATCCCCATGGCGCTGCACGCCAGGCGGTTGACAGATAAAGAGACCACGGCGGCGATCGCCTTCATCTACAGCCACATGGTCAACTGCTTCAAGGGCGCGCTCGCCGAACTGCTGGCGGTCGGGCCTTGCCGGCACATTCTCCGTCAACTCCAGGCCGAGAAGCGCTTGCCACGCGAAGCCCGACTCTACGTAGGCGATGCCGTCAGGGCAGCGCTGCTAAAGGGTACAGGCTTTGCCAAGGGCGCGGATTTGCACATCCTGACGCTAGGATCGCCGGCCAGTAACTCGACCATTCGTGGCCGACTGGTCCGGCAGCCGCCTTCGCCAGGCTTCGGCGGGCCAAGGGAATGCCCGACCTGCTCCGTGGCGATTGGAGGTATCGCCGAGGTGAAATCGTACTTTCAGTCGGAGGAAGGCCTGCGCCTGCAGTTGAAGCAACACCTCGCTCGGTCGGGGCGTGGCCTGCGGGTTGGCGAGGACGTCTATTCCGGGGATCAGATCAGGGCAGGCCGTGACAGCGGTGGGCAGGCGGTGCGGATCGCCGTGGTGCCCGCCCGCTGGACGCTGCCGAGGTCGTTCCGTTTCAAGACCCGAAGGGGCCGGAGATTTCTTCATGTCGATCCACCCGTTCCACCTGAGGGTTCCGACACGATGGAGCGGGTCGGCCCGAGCGACTGGCGGGTGACTTTGCGCTGGTCCAAGGAGGCGCTGGATGCCGCTGGCTATGGCATGACCTTCTGGTTCATGGAGAAGGTGGGCGAGGCACTCTTCGCCGTCGGGGTACCTGAGGAATGGCAGCCGATGACGCCTGCCGAAGCAGGGCAGAACGCCGCCAAGCAATCGCTCTACTACGCCATCCTGCGTTGTCCTATCGGTAGCAGGGCCGAGCAGCGCGCTATTGCGCTCTACAACAGTTACGGCTTCGGCTGCGCGCTGGGCATGAACTTCCGAAACGCCGAAGGCAGGCGCGAGATGCTCTGGCCGCAGGATTTGGAGGAGGTTCTGGCGTGTGGACAGACGAAGAGCGGATGCAGGATTGTGTAGGGTGGAGCGGGAGGCGCAGCGCCAGGCCGAGCACCGCTTTCAATCGCTCCTGAAAAAAGAAGGGGACAAGGTCCTGGGGCTGGAGCTCGGCGGGGACGATTACTTGACCAAACCCTTCGGCACCGACGAGTTCATCGCCCGGGTCCACGCCGTCCTGAGACGGTCACGGCCCGAGGTGCCGGAGATCGAGGACTGTTCGTTCGGGGATGTCGACATCGATTTCAGGAAGAAGACCGCGGCCAAGGGCGGCCGGGACCTCCACCTGACGGCCCGGGAGTTCAGTCTGTTCAAGCTCCTGGCCGCCTGCGAGGGCCAGGTCGTTTCCCGGGAGACCATCCTCGAAAAAGTCTGGGAATACGAGAAGTCCCCGACGACGCGCACGATCGACACCTTCATGTACAACCTGCGGCGGAAGGTCGAGAACGACCCGGCCGCGCCGAAGCACCTGGTCACGGTGCCGTGGTCGGGCTACAGATTCCAGAAATAGCTATTTCTTTTTGCAGGGCACCCAGATCTCGGTGCGGAGGTCCTCCGGCTTGACGGCCATGGGGTTCATGTCGAGGTAGCGCTCGAGCATGGGGCCGGCGGCTTCGTAACCGTGGGCCGCCATCCAGGCCATGATCCTTTCGATCGTCGCGCCGACCTTGTCGAAGGGGCCGACATGGAGGGCGACGGCGACGGTCTTGTATTCCCAGGCCTTCTTTACGAGCGGCAGCTGCGGCGTCGCCTGGGCCGCGATGGCGTACCCGGCCTCCCAGGAGAGGTCCTCGGGTTTGGTGTCGCCGGGCGAATTGTAGTAGACGCCGACCATCGGCCCTCGGACCTGGGGGAACAGCCCTTGGGCCTGCATGGCGGCTATCAGTTCGCCGATGACCGCGGTCATGTCCATGTAGGGACCCTTGTGGCTGACGGCGCAGTAGGGAAAGGGCTCG
>Ga0268280_1001716_pt1 | contig 14055 bp, 9 predicted proteins | sample saktaG_9_FD_190139 | JGI IMG/M metagenome (GOLD analysis project Ga0268280, IMG submission 190139) | Saline water microbial communities from Sakinaw Lake, British Columbia, Canada - sak_2011_5_24_40m | ecosystem: Environmental > Aquatic > Non-marine Saline and Alkaline > Saline ...
ACAACTTGCAGAAACAGTTGAAGAACTAGAATCGATTAGGGGCAGGCATACTGAACTTGTTTCAGTTATTGTTCCTGCTGGAGCTAATATTAATGTTGTAGCGGATCAGCTTGAATCAGAAAAATCAACCGCACGAAATATTAAAAGTAGAACAACACAAAAAAACGTTATTGAAGCTTTAGAAAGAGCAACAAGACAATTAAAGGCATTTGGTCAAAGTTTGCCAAAAAATGGGGTTGCTATTTATTCAGGTAATGTTTCACCTGTTGAAGGCCAGGAAGATATGAAGATATGGTGTATTGAACCACCGGAAGAACTTGGAATGAGACTTTATAGGTGCGATCAAGTATTTATTCTTGATCCATTAAAAGAAATGCTTGAAGTAAAAGAAGTTTATGGTTTACTAGTTATTGAAAGAAAAGAAGCAACAATTGGTTTATTAGAAGGTAGAAGAATAAAGGTACTACAAAAATTTGAATCTGGTGTTCCTGGCAAAGTAAGGGCTGGAGGTCAATCGGCTGCTCGTTATGCTCGTATTACTGAAGGTGCTGCTAAAGATTTTTATAGGAAATGTGCTGAGGCTATGAAAAAACATTTTTTTGATTTAAAGAATTTAAAGGGAATTTTAATTGGGGGGCCTATGCCAACAAAAGACGATTTTGTAAAAGAAGGCTTGCTTGTTACGGCTTTGAAAGATAAGATTATAGGTATGAAAGATATTGGTTATGCTGATGAACATGGGCTTGAATTGCTTGTTGAAGAAAGTCAAGATTTGTTAAAAGAACAAGCAATAACAAAGGAAAGAGTATTAATGGAAAATTTCTTTAATATGCTTGGAAAGGAAAGAGATAAGATTGCTTATGGTTCTGAACCTGTTTTACATGCCCTTAGCTTGGGAAGCGTAGATACTTTATTTTTAAGTAGAAAATTAGATAAAGAAACAATAAAAGAGTTTGAGAGAATTGCAGGACAAACTTCTGCAAAGATAGAGCATGTTTCTGTTGAAACAAGCGAGGGATTGCAGTTTTATAATCTTTCAGGTATTGGAGCAATATTAAGGTTTAGATTAAGTTAAAATATTTTAGATAAAATAAGTAAAAACAAAAATAAGAAAATAGTAAGTAAAAAAAATGGGTACAACATCAACAAGTCAGGAAGAAATTGATTTTTCTGAAGAGAAAAAGAATCTAAAGAAAATAGAAGCAGCTCTTTTTCTATCGGCAAGATACTTAAGCGTCCAAGAACTTGTCGAACTTACAGATATTAATCCTCTACTTTTAAAAGAAATGCTTGAAAAATTGAGGCAAAGTTATCTTGAAAGAGATTCTGCTATTGAGTTATTGAATAAAGATGAATTATGGAAAATGGATATTAAGCAAGAATACTTTAATATGATAAATAAGCTTGCTACAGGTAATGCAGAGTTTACTAGGGCCGAACAAGAGACATTAGCGATTATTGCATATAAACAACCCGTAAAACAATCAGTTATGATTAAGATAAGGGGGAATAAGGCTTATGAGCATGTTAAGCATTTTATTGATGTTGGGCTTGTTAAAGCTAAAAGGGCCGGGCATACACTTGAATTGAATCTAAGTGAGAGTTTTTATGATTATTTCCATGTTGAGAAAAAACCTGCTAAAGATTCAAATAGTGAGATTAGTGAAAAATTAGATGAAAGGGAAAAAGATAAAATAAATTCCCAGCAGGAAAGTAATTTAGAATAAAATGCAGGGTGTAGCAATAATTTATTTTTTGTATATGTTTATATCACTTTATTTTTTAATAATGATTCTAATCATTTATTTTAAGAATAGTGATAGTATTAACTTTATTCCTAAACTTACTAAGGCCTATAGTTTAGCAATTATTGTTCCGGCCTATAATGAAGAAAAGACTATTCAGGAAACTATTCATGCGATTTATCGAACTGATTATAAAAACTTAGTTCAAGTAATTGTAGTTAATGATGGTAGTAAGGATGGTACTGGCAAATTAGCTAGGGATTTGCAAAAAAAATATAAAACACTTGTGGTTCTGGATAAACCTAATTCAGGAAAGGCCAATAGTATTAATTATGCCTTAAAATTTATCAAAGCAGAATTGGTTGGAGTAATCGATGCTGATTCTTATCCCCATAAGGAAGCTTTTTCTAAATTAGTAGGCTATTTTGATAATAGTAAAGTTGGAGCTGTAACTGGTGCTTGTGTTCCTGGCAATCAAAACACTTTTTTAGAAAAGCTTCAGGCAATAGAATATAAGGTAATTGCTTTTTCTAGAAAATTGTTAGAATTTATTGATGCTATTTATGTAACTCCTGGAAGCATGGCCATTTATAGAAAAAAAGCTCTTGAAGATATAGGTGGTTTTAATCCAAAGAATATAACTGAGGATATTGAGGCCACCTGGCATATTCTTAAAAATAATTGGGAAGTTAAAATGTGTTTTAATGCTTATGTTAGTACAACAGTTCCAAATACTATAAAACCATGGTTTACTCAAAGAAGACGTTGGGCTTTAGGGGGTTTACAGTGTATTCAACAGTATAAGAAGAACATCTTTCGAGAAAATATGTTAGGTTATTTTGTAGTTCCCTTTTTTACTATTGGGTGGTTTTTAGGAGTTGTAGGTATTGGCGTTTTTCTTTATCTTTTTATTAGAAAATCTATATCTTCTTTTCTGTTGACTCAATATAGTATAGAAGCTTCTGTTCCTCTTTTGACTATAGAAAATATGATGGTAACACCAGGAATATTAAATTATTTTGGTATTCTTTTATTTGTTCTGTTCCTTATATTTAATATATTTGTTCTGAGTATAATGAAAGATAAATTTTTAGGTAAGCAAAGCTTTTTTAATCTGCTTTTTTATATGACTATATACCTTTTGGTGTATCCTTTTACACTGATAACTGCTATGTGGCATTATGCTAAAGGCAAGATGGTTTGGAGATAATGGAAAGAAAAAATAAACAAGTTTTTTGGGAAGCACTTATTATAGCTATATTCATATTCGGAAGTGGTCTTTTTTTTGGATATTTTATTGAGTTAAATCAGGTTAGTAATGTTATTTCTCTTTATCAGGAGACTGAACTTAATTTACTTGATACTAAGATTCAAGATGGTATAATCTCTCTAAATGAAATAGATTGTGAACTTTTTTTCAATGAAAGTGTTAATTTTGCTAATCGTATATATGAAGAAGCAAAACTTTTGGAAAAGTATGAAGATTCTAGTCAGCTTAGTCAGGGCGCTTTGTTTCAACATAAAAAATATGATTTACTAAGGGCTAATCTTTGGATTAATACTATAAAATTGAAGGAAAGATGTGATTTAGATTTTATTACTTTAGTATATTTTTATGATTATAGAACTTCTAGTCTTGGTTTACGTTCTGAACAAGAAGTTTTTTCAAGAAAGCTTTTAGAAGTTCGTAATGAAAAAGGAGACAAGGTTATACTTATCCCAATAGCTTCTAATTTGAATATAAATTCTATTGAATACTTAAAGTCTTATTATAAAATGGATACTGTTCCAACTATTTTAATTAATGAAAAGGATAAGATAACGGGTATAAACGAATTGAATAACCTGGATAATTATGTAAATTAAAGGTTTTATAATTTTTGTTTTGATTTTTGTATATTCTTAAGCACAGAAATGCTTTTTAATTGCTAATTCTTGGAAGTTTTATGGAAAAATGTCTTAGGTGTTTAAGAACAGAGGAAGAAGTAAGGATTTTTGATGGAATTTATGTGAGCGAACCTGTTAAAATATGTGAAAAATGTTCATTAATGGCAGGTATTCCTATTATTAAAAGACCTAATTTAGATCAACTTCGAGCTTCTGAAAAGCCCATGGGTGTTAAAGAAAGATTAATGCTTTTGAATAAGCTTGGAGAGCAAGAAAAACGCAGTCCTACCTTAATTGAAGAAATAAATAGAATTAAGGGTAACCCTGAATTAGAAAAGCCTGAAAATATTAAATTTAAACTTATAGATAATTTTCATTGGGAAATACAAACTAATAGAAGAAGAAAGGGTTTAAGTGTGACTCAACTTGCTGAAAAAATAGAGGAGAGCGAAGCTGCAATTAAATTAATTGAAAAAGGAATTATTCCGGAAGGCGGTTTGCAACTTGCTAGAAAATTAGAACAATTTCTTAACATTCGAATTATAAAAAAAGCACCAGAAGAAGTTATTTCACAAGAAACTAATCCTATGGAATCTATTAATGTTCCATTTAAAGGTGAAGTTTATAAAACTAGAATGAAAAAAGAAGAAGGTGATGAGATGTTAAAACAAGCTATTCTTTCTGAAAGAAATCCCGAAATATTAAAACATGAAGAAGTAAACGGGGTTCCTTTAAAGGCTCTTGATTTTAATAAAGCTAAAAAGATTAACCCCTCAGTTGCTGACTTAAAAATAATGCAAGAAAGGATAGAAAAAGATTTTGATTATACTCATAAAACTAGGGAGCAGACTGGACAGGAACAAACAGGAGAATTCGGAAAAGAAGATACAGAATATCTTAAACGAAGAATAATAAAAACCCAGGATAACATTAAGAAAAGTGATATTCCTACAATTTATGATTTAATGAAAAAGAAAGAGGAAAAGGATAAGGGTATTGTTGGCGCGGATATAGAACTTGAATAGTTATTTTCAAGAGTAATTAAGTTTAAAAATTTAAATATTGGATTAATAATATGGGATTACATAATGATGTTCAATCTTGTGAGGCTTCCGGAAGATGGTATGATATGAGTCGGGGTTTTACTAAGCAACTTATCTTTGTTCATAAATTAGAAGTTAATATTGGTGTTGGAAATGTTATTGTAGAAGGTTTTTCTGGAGAAGGTGTGCATATGATCCGAACTGGAAAAATGAAACTTCCTTATAGAACTGACTTTTTTTGTGGTGTAGAAGGCTGTTTAAATATCCCTCAAACCCATGATGTCCCAGGGCAATATATTGAAGCAGTACGAACCCACTAATCTTTAACAATCTCCCTAAACAATAGCTTTATAAATCCTTTTTTCTGATTAATTTCATGGAAGTTAAAGTTCTTATTGATGAAAAGGAAAATTTAGTTGTTGAACTTGATAATCAAACAATAGCCGAGCTTTTAAGAGGATACTTAAATAAAGATGAAAGTGTTATAAAAGCAGTTTGGAAAAAAGAACATCCTGAGAAGCCCGTTGTATTTGAAGTTAAAACTAAAGGGAAATCTGCTAAGAAGGCAATAGAAGATGCTATCAGCCATATAGAAAAAGAAACAAGCAAACTTGAAGAAGAATTTAAGAAAGCTTTGAAGTAGATAAATATTTTTTAATATAATTTCCGAATGTATTTTTTGTAGTAATGTTTTTAAATAGGCTTTTAATCCCTACATTATGGCAAATAAAAAAAGAGAATTTTTTGTTTTTATTAATATTCATGAACACCACTATCTTCGGGTTTTAAAGACATTTGAGGGCGTTGAAAGTTTTAATAGGGGTCATTTAGATTGTTTTGATAGAAGTAAAGAATATCATAATTTAGAAGCAATACCTTATTTCCGAGCTAGTCTTTCTTCAAGATTGGCTCATAGGCTTATAAAACAACATTATGCAGTTATACCCTTAGACGAGTAACAGAGTATAATAATCCTTTTAAATTCATTAAATCTTTTGTTTTTATGGAAGAAGGAATTGTCTTTATTAATACGCATAATCCGGTTTATGCTGGCTTTCTGGAAGTTCTTTCTGGAGTTCCTGTGATAAATAGATCAATGTTGGATTGTTTTGATAGTCTTAGAAAGACAAGAAACGTAGGGGAGATACCTTATTTAGTTTGTCTTTCACCTAATCAAGAAGTTAGAGATATGGTGCGGGAAGGTTGGGAAAAAAAGCCATTTAGGGAGACAACATATGACTGAAGAAAACATTAAAGAAGTGATTGCTAAAGAGGTTAAAGATTCTCGAAATAAGATTTCTGCAGGAAGCTTTGATTTGAATAAATGGCTTTTCGGAGGCTACGACTGTGATATTATCACAACAATTTATGGGCCTGCTGGTTCTGGAAAAACAAACTTTTGTATGATGGCTGCTGCAAGCCAAGCTCGGAAAAATAATAAAGTCATTTTTATTGATACAGAAGGGGGTTTTAGTGTTGAAAGATTTAAACAGTTGCTTCCTGAGGACTATGAAAATGCACTTGAAAATATAATGTTATTAAAACCAACTAATTTCACAGAGCAAGAACAATCCTTTAATAAGCTTCTTAAGGAGATTAGGGGTAATGAAATTAATTTGATTATTGTTGATGGAATGACTATGCTTTATAGGCTTGAACTTGCAGAGTCTAAAACAGACAGAGATTTAGTTCAAGAAATAAATTCTAAACTTGCTTGGCAAATGAGAACACTTGCAGAAATAGCTAGGAAAAACAACATTCCTGTTATTATTACTAATCAGGTTTATAATGAATTTTTAAGTGAAGAGCAATTAAAGCAAGGTAAAGAGCGAGAAGTTTTTATGGTTGGTGGAGATATTTTAAAGTATTGGAGTAAATGCATAATTGAGTTGAAGAATGAAAGGGGCAGAAGAATTGCAATATTAAGAAAGCATAGAAGCATAGGTGAAAAGAAGTTAGAGTTTGAGGTTGTGGATAAGGGTGTTAGAAAGCGAGGGTTGTTTTAAGATTATTTATGGGGCATAGTTTGTTTGGATTTTCTCTTGTATCTTTTCAGTCATTAATCGGCACGTAATACAGGATATTTTTAGTGGGGTAAATCCTAAACAAATTAGCAAAATGGTCATAAGGCTAATAATTAGTTTTTTCGAGGGTTTTATAATTATTTACCGTACATTTTAGGGTTGGTTTTATTTGGTTTTTTGTTTTAATTAACTGACAATTTTAAACGATAGGTATTTAAAATCATTTACCTTACAAAAATTAAGTAATTATTAAAAGAAAGGTGTATGGTTTATAAAAAATATATTAAAGTTAAAGGGAAGACTTTTGGACCATATTTTTATGAAAGTTATAGGGATAAAAATGGTAGGGTAAAAACTAGATATGTTTCTGATGAATCTAAAATAGAAAAAAATAAAATTGGGTCTGGCGTAGCAGATAAAAAAATATTTAGAAAACTTGGAGTATTTCTTTCTCTTTTTTTAATTATCGGGTTTGTTGCTTTTTTTCTTAATTCTTTTTCTCCTACAGGACTTGTTGTTATGACCCTCAAGCCACAGTATGAACTGGGCGAACCCATTCAAGGTTTGTTAAGTTTTAATTTTAAATCAGGCGAATTAATACCTCAAAATTCTAAAGTAATGATAAGTTTGGGAAGTCAAAGACAAGAAGTTCCTATTTCAAGTTTAATTGAAGGTAATTTAGTTCAAGGTAATTATTATTCCGGACAACACCAACTTGAAGGAAATGGTTCTGGTTACGGTGCAATTGGGCAAAAAATAGAATATCCTGAAATAGAGTTGGAGTTATTAATAACTGCCGATGAAGTTCAAGAAGAAATCTCTGAACCAACAGAAATCGAATTTGAGACAACAACAGAAATCCCTACTGAAGCGATAGGTAATTTATCTGGTTCTGAAACAGAATCTGAAACAACACCCGAATCTACTACAACTGAGACTCCAAGTGAAATAACAGAAACAACATCTGAATCAGGTACAGCAACAGAAAATCTTGAAGAAAGTTTACCTGAAGAGCCTAGTGCTCCTACTTCTCCTGAAAGTATAGTTCCAAGTTCCTCTGAAACTTTAACAAGTAGCGAAACAAGTACCGAGTCTGGTTCAGAAAGTTCAAGTTCAAGCGATTCTAGTTCTAGTGATTCAGGTTCAAGTAGTGATTCTGGAAGTTCTGATTCTAGTTCGTCTGAATCTTCTTCAAGTTCTGAATCTTCAAGTGATAGTGCGGGAGATTCTGGAGAAGATAGTGCGGGAATAACTGGAGAAGCAATTAATGAGGGCGATTATACTATGACAATTACTTTAAGTGCTGAAAACGATTATGAATACAAATTAGATAAAGGACAAACTGCTAGGATAGTTTCTGGAAGTGTTAAAGTTGATGGTGAAGCAATTGAAGATAGTGAAGTTAATCTAAAACTAAAGAATAGAAAAGCAATTGTTTCAACAGACTATTCTACTGTTGAAGAAGGATTTGGCCAGGAGTTTTTGGGTGATTTTGTATTAAATATTCCTGTCGATATTGAATCATTCGGAATTATTGCAGAAGAGGGTATAATGAAAGTTCAGTTAATATATAATGGGATTATGATTTCTTCTAATCAAATAGATATAGGAATAAGAGAAACAGGAAATGAAACTTTAGAAGAATTAGTTGTTCCAACTATCCAAGTTTTAAAAGATATCCCAACAATAAGAATCTCTTCTAATCAATTAAAAAGAATTAATCTTTCTAATTATTTTAGTAATGCTTCTAATTATGATTTAATGACATATAATATTAAAGGAGTTTTAAGAGGAAATACCTTGGTTTTAGAACCAGACGCAGATTTTAAAGGCTCAAGAAAAGCCACAATAATTGCTTATAATCCTTCAGGATATAAAGTAGAAAGTAATGAATTTAATATATTTGTTTCTTCTAGTAATCTGGGTATTAAAACAGAGCATAGTGATATTGTTGTTGGAAAAAAAGTTAAATGGACTAAAACAGTTACATTAGATGAGCCTGAAAGAGTGGTGGTTGAAGTTCCGAGAGATGCAGAAAATCTGGTTATTAAGAAAACAGTAGAACCAGAATCTGAAGAACTTAGTTCAGAAGTAGCATCTGTTGGCGGGGTTTTAACTGGAAATGTTGTTATTGATGTTGAATTGCACAAGCAAGGTGCTTTTGTTTCTTGGTTGAAAAATGTTTTTAGAGCAATGACTGGAAGAGTTGTTGATAGTCCTCTTGATGATAGTATGGAGGTTGTTTTAGATGATGGTGCTTTAGAATATAAAGTAGAGTATTACACTGATGCGCCAACTAAAAAAGAAAAGAAAACAAGTTTTGGAAAAGAAGTTACAATAAGTGCTGATGATAAGTTAGGTTATAAAAATGTTTTAGCTTTTACAAATATTCCCGAATCTAAAAACTTGAAGGTTGGACAAGAAAATGAAATTAGAATTTATTGGCAAGAAGGTAAGACTTACTTGGCTGTTGATGTTTATGATTTGGATGGAAATGGAATTTTAGATTATGCTGAATGGATTGTTCCACACTTGTCTGACCAAAGATTTAATATTATTTTTATAAATAAAGCTGAGCATTTAGATTCAAACAGAGTTTTTATAGAAAAGATATATGCCGAAGTCGGAACTCTGGATAATATTGTTAAGATTATTCCATCAGGGAATTATGTTAGGGTTACTTTTGAAAAGGATTTAACTTTAGGTAATGATATGACTATTTATGCAAGGGGAGCTGGAAAAATAATTGTTTATGATGGGGGCGCAAATGAACCTCTCGGCGAATTTATAATTGACTCACAAGATATTTCAGAATATAAAATTTATCCAAATTATTCTACGGCCTCAGTTTATGATTTACAATTTTCTGGAGAAATAAGTGTTGATTATATTGTTGATCCTGATACTTCTTCTCCTTTAGTTAATTACCAGGGTGCTACTCCTGCTAATAATGGTTATGACTTAAATGGAAATATGATTATTAATTTAACTTCAAGTGATGATAATCCTCGTCATTATACTTTTGTTAATCTGGATCATGGCCTTCTTGGTTGGTGGAGGGGAGAAAGTAACACTAATGATGATTCTGGATATAGTCTTAATGGAGTTAAATCTGCAGGAGTTGAATACGGTTATGGACAATGGGGTTATGGTTTTGTAGTTACAAATGATGATTATATATCTGTAGCTGACTCGCCTGTTTTTGATGGCATCACTAATCAATTGACTATCTCTGTTTGGGCTAAATTATCTGGAAATAATTATAATGATGGATTAGTATTTAGAGGTACGAGTAGTACCCAAGGAATATTCTCTTTAGGATTCTTTACTGGTAATTCAAATAAGCCTGGATTTAGATTAAATGGTCAAACTTCTGAAAGTGCGGGACAAGCTACTTCTCCAGATGCACTAAATACTGGTGCTTGGTATATGATTACTGGAGTTTATAATGGAACAAATCAAATGATTTATGTAAATGGTACATTAAAAGTAAATCGTCCTTATTCAACTAATATTACTGCAGATAGTAACCCTCTAATCATAGGTTATTATTCTGCTGTTAGTCAAGGATTTAATGGAAGTATCGATGATGTGCTTATATTTAATAGAAGTTTGGGTGCTGATGAAATACTTTCATTGTATAATTCTGATATAACCAAATATTATCATAACTTTACAGGGCTTTCAAGAGGATTACATCCATTCCAGGCTTTTGCTGTTGATGCTGCTGGAAATAAGGCTCAGGCTGCAGAAAGAACATTTGATAGTGGGGGGGTTTTAATTCAACCTTTAACTATTGCATTTACTGGAAATACTCCTGCTAATGGGGTTTCTACGGGTGCAACTTCTATCTATAGCAAGGTAAATATTACTGGAGAAAGCTTGAGCAGTGTAGCAATTAAACTTTATAATTCAAGTGGGCTTGTAGCAAATCATTTTGTTAATTTTAGTGGGCTTTTAGGTTATTGGAGTGGAGATAGCAATGCAGAAGATAGAAGTGGCAATGTTTATGATGGTTCCTTGGTGGGAGGTACTACCTACACAACTGGTATGTTTGGAAATGCTTTTAGTTTTGATAACTCTGGAGATTATATCAACTTGGGTGTTCCTGCATTAATACAAAGTGCAAAGCCGGCTTTTGCTATATCTGCTTGGATTAAACCCGGTGTAACAAGTACAGGCAACTATAATATTTTATTTGATAGTTGGTCAAAAGGACTTTATTTTCATGGTTCAACTAAGAAGTTTGCAGGAATAATTTATCCTACTTCCAGTGTAGCAGAAAAGTTAAGTACAACAGTATCTCAAGTTGGAACCTGGTATCATGTTGTTATGACTTATGATTCTGTAAATGGGTTAATAATCTATGTTAATAATGTTTCAGAAAATACAAATGCTTTTATTGGTAATGCTAGGGCCAGTGGTTCTACTTTAACTATAGGCAGTAGCGGTATTAATAGCACTATTGATGAGGTAATGTTTTTTAACAGAAGTTTGAGTGTAAGTGAAGTTAATAGTTTGTATAATCTATATGCATATAACTTTACATCCTTAAGTGAGGGAGTTTATTATATTAATGCAACGGTAACTGCTTCAAGTGGTTTTAATTCAACAGAAACTAGAACAATAACTTTGGACACTACTTATCCATTAATTGATTTTGGAGCAGGAACAGAAACTGATTATGCAAATAAAAGTCAAACAAATGTTTATATCAATGTAAGTGTAACAGAAACTAATGAACAAAATATTACATTTAGGTTGTATAATTCAACTGGTCAAGTTAACTCAATTACTTATTTAGCTGATGTAAGAACAATTAATTTCACCAGCTTGCCTAGCGGGGTTTACACTTATAATGCAACTGTTTGTGATATAGTTAATAATTGTAATTCAACAGCAACAAGAACAATAACCTTAGATACAACTAGCCCACTAATAGCTTTTGTAAGTCCAACACCAGATAATGCTTCTGTTTTATCTAATAATTTTATTTTTGTAAATCTTAGCTCTTCTGATACAGCCGGACATTATTCTTTTGTTGATTTTAATAATTCTTTAGCTTTATGGACTCGAATGGATGATGTTGATGGCTCTGGAAATTTTGTGGATTTATCTAGTTATGGTGTTACAGGTATTCAAAAGTATAGTCCGGTAACTAATGGCTCTGGAAAATTTGGCGCTGCAACATATTTTAATGGTGGAAATAGTTACATTGATTTTGGGTCTAGTATTATTTTAATAAATGGAACAGCTAGTGTATGGGTTAATTTTCAACAAGATGGAGTAAGCGGTTATATACTTAGTAAAGTTATTTCAGGAGACGGTCAAGGAGAATGGAGACTGTATAGGGGTACAAATAACAAAATTACTTTTCAAGTAGAAGAATTGGGGGCTGGTCAGGCTACAATAAGTTCAGATAGTGCTGTTTCTAATAATACCTGGCATCATATTGCTGTTGTATGGGATGGTTCTATTGCAATGTATATTGATGGAGTAAAACAAGCTGCAACAGGAACAGTAAATGCTGGAATGGAATTGACTGATGTTAATTTAACTGTGGGGGTAAATAATGCTTTATTCACAAGTAATTTAACTGGCGGAGTAGATGAGATTTTGCTTTTTAATAGAGTTTTAAACACAAATGAAATTCAATCATTATATGATGCATCAGCTTATCAGTATTATAATAATTATACTGATCTTGGCGAAGGGGGTTATACTTTTACTGGTTTTGCAGTTGATAATTTAGGAAATAAAAATTCAACAAGTGCTAGAACAATCACTTTGGATACAACTAGTCCAATTCTTATAATTAATTCTCCTGTAAATGGAACTAGTTATGGTAATCAGACAATTAATGTAAATGCAAGTTCAACAGATGTAAGTAGTGTGGGTATATTTGCAGATAGAGGTTTAATTGCCTGGTATAGGATGGATGATGTCAATCAAACTGGAACGGGCGCAAAAGTTTACGATTATTTCGGGAAATATAATGGAACTGCTTATGGAGATGCTATTAGGGTTGATAATGGCAAGTTAGGTAAATCATTTAGTTTTGATGGACAGGGTGGAACTTCTACGAGCGACAGAGTAAGTATAGGAACTAGTTCTGTTTTTGATACGACTAATACTGGCAAAATGACCTGGGCTTTTTGGTTTAATGCAATGGATGTGAGTTCAAGGACAAATCCAGGTGTTGCTAATGGTGAATTTAGTTTATTATCAAAGAGGCACTCTTGTTCTAATGCTGGGCAGTTTGATATAGGTATTTCAAATAGTGGGTTATATATTAGTTCTTACTCGGATTTAGCTCCTACTGGAGCAAAGACTTCTTATACTGGCTCGGTTTTGAGTCCTAATCTATGGTATTTTGGTGCAATTACTCGAGAATGGAATGGAAGTCAAATTCTTACTAAGATTTATCTTGATGGTATAGAACAATCAATAACTGGGGGAACTTTAAGCGGAGGAACTACTAGTTATGCTGGCTTAGAATTAGTTATTGGGGCAAGAATAACTGCGGGATTATGTAGCCCTGGAACATATAGCTCTGTTTTTAATGGTTCTATAGACGATGTGATGATATTTAATAGAAGTTTATCAGGTAATGAAGTTCAAGCACTTTATGCTAATTCATCTACTAAATATTTGGATGCTGACATTAATTTTGGTGTTGGCAGTAATACCTTAAGGATGTTCAGCCAAGATATAGCAGGAAATGTTGTAAGTAATACTACTAGTTTCTTTGTTGATACGACTAATCCGGGCATAACTCTTGTCTATCCTACTAACACAAGCTACAGTACAAATGTCTCTGAACTAAATTATACCTATAGCGACGTAAATCCTGGTTCATGCTGGTACTCAATTGATTTGGGAACAACTAACTCCACTGCTGTTAATGCGGGAATCAACTTCACATCTATAACAAGCACCGAAGGTTCGAATACTTGGAGGGTTTATTGCAATGATAGCATGGGTAATTTGAATTCAAGTTCAATTGTCTTCTCTAAAGATAGTACTTATCCATTAATTGATTTTGGAACAGGAACTTTAGCAGATTTGATAATAGCTCCTCAAACAAATGTTTATGTTAATGTTAGTGTAACAGAAATTGATGAACAAAATATTACATTTACATTGTATAATTCAACTGGCCAAGTTAATTCAACTACCTATTCAACTCTTGTAAGAACAATTAACTGGACTTCACTTTCTGATGAAACTTACACTTATAATGCAACTGTTTGTGATATAGTTAATAATTGTAATTCAACAGCAACAAGAACAATAACCTTAGATACAACTAGCCCACTAATAGCTTTTGTAAGTCCAACACCAGATAATGCTTCT
>Ga0268280_1001717_pt1 | contig 14055 bp, 17 predicted proteins | sample saktaG_9_FD_190139 | JGI IMG/M metagenome (GOLD analysis project Ga0268280, IMG submission 190139) | Saline water microbial communities from Sakinaw Lake, British Columbia, Canada - sak_2011_5_24_40m | ecosystem: Environmental > Aquatic > Non-marine Saline and Alkaline > Saline ...
GATTTGTTCCTGTTCCGTTAGCTAATGAGTTTGCCATTATACTAGAACCAATTGAAGGCACTGTAACATTGAGAGCTGGAACCGTGGTTTCTGTTCCGTAATTAAATTGCCCCCAAACTTCTACCGTTTGTCCTGCGTCTATCTGTACTGCGTCAGTAATCGAGTATATCGTTTTTGAAACAAGTTTTTTCTTAGGATATGCTTTAACTTCAATTCTATTTTTTACTTTTTCCTTGGATATTTCAAATGATAAATCCGTGATATTACTGTTAAAAGAAAATCCATAAACAGGTTCTGAATATGTGTTGAAATGATCTCGATTATAAAAATTCAAGATACCTTCCTCATCAAAAAAGACAATTCCACCCTCTGCTTCAGCCACTTGATTTATATATGTCCATACAGATCCTTCCTGCAACCACGCAAATTCTATCGTTAGTAACCCAACTTCTAAATTCATCATAGACGCTCCGATTCCGCAAAGTCCTGCCAAGTTAGCTATAATCTGATCCGTTCTTAAATTTTCATAATAAGTAGAAACAATTTTTTCATCTTTCAATGCGTCCACCCAATCATAACAATAAACAGAAACGCTATCGTCTTTTATGTTTGGTGTTATCTTTTGAATTGCTCCTGCAAACTTTTCTATATTGGTGTCGTTAAATCCGACACTAACTTTTACAGCTTTTTTGGGGAGTATCAAATCTCCAATAAAATCGTCTAAATAACTTTCCATAGAACTTCCCCTATTGACAACTCCGTCATCAGCCCTAAGCCATTCTCCAGAAGCAGAAAACATTGCCCTAACATAATGTGCTCCTGAAGGAACATCCAAACTTACGCAGTTTCTATTCCAACTTCCAGAAATCAATGTCGTTTGATACGTTGCAGTATTTAAAAGTCCTGTCGTAAGGTCATTTACTCCGCTATTAGTCAACCCAAAACTACGAATCTGCAAGGTAGCCACTCCGCTACCAGTCAAATATTGTGAATAGGTGTAGTAATCTGCGATATTATCCGTAGGTATTCTGTTGGAAAATGCGCATGCTTGGTCCCTGCTGGGATTGTGTATTTGATAGGAACGTATTCCGTTTCTAACGTTAAATTCATCAATATATGAAAGAGCATTTGCACCCATCGATTCATTCCACGCTGTCTTGTTTTGTTCAAAGCCAGGGTTTTCCAGTAAATTTATATTAGCCCTCGGCGTAAACCTGTTATCGGTATTGTCTAGTTCAAAATCTAAATCTGAAGTCGCATAGTGCTGGCTATCTCCGACTAACTCAGAATACCCTTCTAACATTTTGACGTACGGAGATTCATCATCGTAAATTTTTGAATCAATATCACTAATTGACTCAATAATAGTTTCTCCCTCTAAATAAGATACTGAAGTCAAGAAAGCGTTGTCATCCAATAATGACTGATCCAACCTAAACCATTCTCCAGAAACTAAAATATCCTGCCAGGAAACTGAAAGGTCAAAAGTCGGATTTCTAGTAAAAGAATCCATACTATCAATAAATCCTGATGGGATAATTCTCATATCTGCTGTAAGGTAATCTCTACGGAACTCAATAAATTAGTACCTGGTATAAATTGTCTATCTCCAATATCCATGTGAACATCTTCTGCGGTTACTCCAAAATTAGCATCTTCTAGAGTGAAAACCATTGACGGTTGTGATTCTTGAATACCTGAATTTTCCAGAGTTTCATAAATAGCTATCAGAGAGTTGTATGTGGCAACGTCTAAAATGTCATAACTTAATTTCCAGTTCTTTTTGATAGCTTTAATAAAACGCCTTTTAGCACCACGGAGAGTGGTGTTATATCCACCGACAACCTCCCTGCCTTCAGAAAAGGAGGAGGGTGCGGGGAGTGTAATTCCTGATAGTGTTCCAAATGCCATATCATTTTCTATTTAGATTTTCGTTTAATAATTCTTCTATCTGTCTAGCAAAAGCTCGTTGTTCTCCCCTTGAAGCTATCATATTTCCCACATTAAGATTAACCGTAATTCCTCCCCCTGTCGCCATCTGTGATTTTCCTGATAACAAATCAAACATTGTCGATTGTTGGGATTTATTTAATACCATTTCTCCTGGAGAAAGCATAGCTGGAACTGTATCACGACCCTTGGAGAGAAAGCCGTTTGCTGCGTAAATGATTCCGCCATTGTTTGCCATATTGCTCTTTTTTATATCTGTGGAACCTTTCTTTGCCTTATCTAAAGCACTGCTATCAACATCAAATTTAAAATTTATAGTTTTTCCTAGTCTCATCCATTCAGGAAGATTGTTAAACTTTTCAATAAGACCATTGAATGATTCTCCTATCATTTTCAAATAACCATTCCATAAACCTAAAATAGTCTCCCATATCCCAACGAAAATATCTTTTATTCCATCCCAAACATCGCTATACATTTTCTTAATGTCCTCCCAAGCTTTTCCCCAATTTCCAGTGAAAATATCTATTGCAATCTTTATAGCTCCAGATAAAGCAGCCCACGCTATCTTAAATGCCCCAACCATTATATTCCATACTCCTTCAAATATTTGAGAAATCCAATACCAATTATCTGACCACCATTTCATTATTTCGTCAAATCTTCTTTTCATTTCATCCCAAAGAGGAACTAAATATTCATTATAAAAATTTCTAATCCCCTCCATTGCTGACTTAGTTTTCTCTTGTATTCCTCCCCAATTATTTGTCCACGCCTGATAAAGGAGATAAACCGCTCCACCGACTAATGCGAGAACACCGATCACTATCCCCAGTGTCGGCAGAAGACCAATTCCAAAGGCGGCTCCCAATGCCCCAACTGCCATAACTGCCTCATAAATAAAACCAGCCAGCGTGTTAAATAGTCCAATCACCATTAAAATAGGTCCAGCCACCACTACTATTCCGAGTGCTATTAAGATGAAATTCTGCATTTGTGGCGAAAGTTTTGTATATTTATCCAACAGCGATGTCATCGCTTGCAATAATTTAAGCTTTATTGGGAGAAGCTTATTACCAATAATAACTGACTGGTTACGATACATTTCATTTTGAATGTCAAGTTTATTTGAAGCTGATTCCAGTGTTTTGGCTAATTTCTGATTTTCAAATTCAAGTATCTTAGTTTTATCTGCTCCGATTGCTTGACCCTTGAAATATTGTGATTGTGTTTCTGATAAATTATCATACTCTTTAGCCATATCTTGAATCAATTTAACGGCAGGTCCAGATTGCTGAACACCGAAAAGGACTTTGGTAGAATCAGCAAAAGCATCTAGTTTAGCTTTATTGTCGCCTATTGCGTTATACGCTTTCGCTAACGCTAAAAGTTTTCCCTTAGCATCTAGGGATGTCCAGGAAACATTTTTAGTGTCTATTCCAAATTGCTTAAGTCCAGCAGCACTCGCTCTTGAAGCAGTGTTTATATAAAGTAAAATAGTTCTCATAGCGTTACCTGACTTTCCTGCCGCAAAGCCAGCAGCACTAAATACCGCTGAGGCAGAGGCTAAGTCAGTCATTGAAAACCCAGTAAGAGAAGCGGCCGCACCTGCGTTAGTAAGCATGACTGCTACATCTTGGGTGGTACCAGTTGTCTGTGTTGCAATAGCATCAAGAGTGGCCATAGATAGTGCAACCTCATCGGCGGTTTGACCAAAAGAAAAATATGCTTGCTGTGCCAATTTAGTAGCGTCCGTAACATCAATTTGAAAAGTTTTACTAGTTGTCAGTGCGGTTTTTGTTAAAGACTCCAGAATTGTCTTATCCGTAACACCTGCTAAATAAAAAGTTTTCATTGACTCTGCTACGTTTTCCTGAGCAATTCCAAATTTACTAGAAAAATCCGAAGCTGTCTTTTGTAGGTTTGAAAAGTCTTGTTCTGTACCTGCAAAAGAATTATGAAAAGCATCCCAGGCTTTATTAACCGTAACCGCTGTTTCGATAGCGGTATTAGCGAAAAGAACCATAGGAAGCGTAAGCATCCCTGTCATTCTTTGCCCCAAAACGTTTATCCTTGATCCTAAAGATTGCAATGATTTTGCATATCCAATTGCCGAAGTGCTAGAATTTTTGGTAGCATTATCCAACCCGTTAAGACTTTTCGTGGCAGCATCAATTTGCCCCATTCCTGAGGTTAACGCTGTCAGCTTCATTGTCATCTCCATATCCATACCTATTTTTTCTTAGCTTTCTTATTTTCTTCTTCGGCTACAATACCACTAATCAATTTGAACGAGGCACAAATATATGGGTCTTGGTCATTCCATCCTCCAGAGTTGGGCAAGCAATGGAACTCTTTGCACATCGCATACAAAGAAAGCTCAGGTGGAGGATTCCGAACTTCATATCCACCTGCCCAAGCTCTCGTCTTAGTCGTCAGCTCTATTCGCTTTTCGTCCTCAATTATTTTTTTTTAAAGCCATTGAACTCTCCGATAGTGTCATAAAGGGCTTGTGCCATATCTCCATCCATTTGAGAATAAAGCTCATCCCAACGAGTAATATCAGAAACTTCTTCTGCTCCTTCTCCAACGAGAACTTTGATTCCAATTACCGCAAGTTTAACAAGAGCTTTTTTATCGCTTCCTGTTTTACTTTCAATTTCAGCTTTACCAGTTGCTTGATCCATAGTTACTTTACCGGAAATAGCATCCTGATATTCAATTCTTTCTCCTTCATTGAGTTTTTTGTATTCAATGAATTGAGTTTTTTCCTTGTCTAGGAAAAATTTAGCTGTCTTTTTTACTCCAAAAAATACTTCTGACATACGCTCATGGCGACTGGGGAGAGGAGTCATGAGCTACTCCTAACCCCAGTCGTATATTAAATTAGTAAGTTGTTTTTCCGTTCCAAATCTTAATATCAATGATATTTTGACTTGCAAGTTTTGTAGCTTTGAGCTCCAAAGGAATGACAATCAGTTCATCTCCTGAAGTTGGAACTGGGGCTGCAATGAATACTGCGTTCTTAATGTTGAATAATATCTTGTAATAAATTCCTGAAGTTGCAATTTGGGTAGGACTTTCCAACCAAATGTCAACACTTTCCGCATAAACATTGAAGCCTGCTGATGTTGCTGAAGCTGTACCGTAAAAGGCTTTTCGATAAAGTTCAGAAGTTGCATCAAGGACTACATCCATCTTAATGTCAAGTTCTCTACGCTTTTCAGTAATATCTCCTAGGAAGCGAGAACCAACTCGGAAATCTCCATCCTCTAAGTTATTCTTGAAATCAATAGAACAGGACTTGACTGAAACTGGAACACCATTCATATTGATAGTTGCTTTTGTCGCTACCAATAGTGGAGCTGTTTCATAAGTAGGTACTGTCGGAGTTCCAATTGCATCACTGATACCTGTAATATCAAACTTAACACTTGCAAATTCAGAAGCATTGATGTCAAAAGTGAATCCTGCAACCTTGCAATCTGTATAGTGAATTGTTTGCAGACTTTCTGGAAGATTCTTCTTAACTGAAATCCAAGGAAGCGAACCTGAGGCTGGCTTCAAATTGTGAAGATATGCTCCTGTTGCAACTGCTCCAGACGCTGTGTATTCTCCCAATGCTCCTCGGAGAAGAACTCCAATAGCCTCTGGACGAACATAGGAATCAAATGATCCCGAAATCTTATATGTTCCGGCGTGTATTTCTCCAATATCAGCACTTCCTCCAACTTCTGGGTCTGGAATAAGTTTTGCTCCATCTGGATTAATATCGACAGACTTAACTTTCATGTAGTCTGTTGGAGCAGTAAATGTTCCTTTGATAGGTTGTATTGCGAATCCGACCGACCCGCCCTCACTTGTGTAACTCATTTCATTGAATATTAAATAATTATTTCTGTTCTAATTCCTATTCTTATCGCACAAACGTGTGCCATTTGACTATTACCCATTTCTCCAAAAATGTAGTTAAAGTCGCTAACATTATATGAGATTACTCTTTCCGTAACGGAGTCAGCTACCTGCTGTTCTCCTGCCAGGTGTCCTGTATCTTTAGCAAAATATTTTGTGATCCTACGAACGATGGTATCTAATTCAGTTTGACCTAAATCATAATCTGCATTTTTAATAAAGATAACCACAAATGCGTCATAAAGTTTTCCTGCTGGATGAAACTTCCCAATTTCCACCTGATTTGAATTAGCTCTCTCAACAGTAATTCCAACGAAATAGTTTACCGTATTGGTTTCTGGTAGGCGTGTCTGAATATCTTCTATTTTTAAATCTGGATATACTGTTGACGACATTCCTATTTCGTGTTCTAATCCAACAGCAATATTGTCTAGTATTTTTTTTCTCATTGCATTTCTATTAAAATCCAATCTCTTAAACTTGTTCCGAGTGTTTTAGCATTAGCGTCTTGAAATCCTATCATTGGTCTTGCTGGTAATGATTGTCCTGTCTTTCCTTTTCCAATTTGGTTAGGTCCGAATTTCTTTCTAGCACTTTCTGGAAGCTCTTCTAATCCCCAAGTCTTTCTAACTTCTTTCCCTCCCGTTGTCACTGTGCCTATCATCGAGGTAACTGCGTCCATTAGGCTACCACTTCGTTGTAAAATAGGTCCATCATCATATCCTAATCTATCTCTACTCTCAATCGTTAATTCAGCCAATTCATCCCACTTGTCTGGTCTTCCTTGTCTTCCGAAATTCATTGCAAAACTTTTCTGCATAATCTGATCAGGTTTTCCACCTTTCATCCAACCGTAAACAATCACTCCAATATTTTTCCACTTATTTAAAGTCTGCTGAACTTTATCCTCTCCTGTTAGCGTTATTCTGTACATAGTTTTCATCCTTAAAGGTATCTCCTAAGCTACTATATTCCCTAGTATTGATAATTCCATCCACCGCGTCTTGCTCTACCCCACTTGGTCTTCTATTAAACGAATCATATTCATCGGGGGAATCAAGGGATACCCTAGGGAAATTAACCATTGCATCAGAACTATCCAAGTCTTTCTCAGCTCCAATCAGAACTACATTTTCAGATGTCAATTTGCTTAGGTTTATTTGGGAACGTTTGATAAGTTCCATTCCCAAGGCGTGCAGGGTATCTATTTGCTGAACAGTTGAAATATCAAGTAAAAGCTTTCCTCCTGCTAAATCCGCCTCAATGTCCCTTAGGAAATCCATATCGGTCTGATCTGTTGAATTGATAGGTACTATGTACAATTTCCTAACGTTGATATTTATTTCCGTATATGCTATTTCTCTTTGAACACTTGCAAGCACACCTGAAGGAATCTTCACATGTGCAATCCTTCCCATTACATCTGAATCTACGCAATATGTCATTTGTGTACTTTTAAGTTATGTAGAAGTAAGGCCTGTTTACTGTTGAATTGTTTTTGACATTTTTCACAAAAAAATTCTTTGACACGAACCTTCTCTTCTCCTCTCTTGATCTTAATGTGAAATCCTCCATTATCGGAGTGTGAAACAATTTTAAACATAGTAGTTTTTGCTCATGAAATTATATGCTTGTTACAAGGGGTATAAACCCCCTGTCTGCAAACCTACAATAGGGTTACATTATCGATACTAATATACATTAGCGTTCAAGAGAACTTCTGGGTGCTTAATTCTAGGGAAAGCATCCAAACCGACACCGATTTCAAGACCATAAGGATCCATCTCTTCATTCTGCCAAGTGTAATATCCAGGAGTATAACCAGAAAGTGGATGTCCTACACGAGCAGTATCTCCCAAACCTTCAGGAAGAACGTTCTTAGAAGGAAGTAAGATAACCTTGTTTTCAGCCAAGAAGCGAGTTGTGCCAGAACCATCATCAGCGGTATAAGTCGTATCATAAAGGATAACGTTTACACCTGCATTTTCCTCAATGTACTGTTTAGCAGCATTGAAAGAGATAATGCTTTTGCTGGTATATTTCAAGACTTCTTGAATACCAGTATTCTTACGAACATAGTTCAAAGCGGCACGACTCATAATCAAGGTATCAGGAACAATTCCTGTGGCAGCCCTAACTTGTTCTTGCCAGGTGATGATGTCTTCGATTGGAGTTGCTGAAGCAACTGTACTCCAAGGAGTAGTAGGTGCAACACCATAAAATCCAATACCGTAATCAACATCAATCTTTACTTTACCAGTAAAAGAAATTTTACCAAGTAAAGCGTTAATCTGCATCCATTCCAAACGATTGTCAATAGCCATTTTAGATCGTTCAAGTGCCATTCTAATCTTCTTCTGAGCTTCAGCAGCCATCATTCCGATAAGGGAAGGTGCTCCATCTACTACTGGAAGCATTCCAGCTTCTTTAATTTTTCTCAAATCAGAAGTGTTTAGTCGTTCTTTACGAGCGATACTAACCAAATCTGCATACGCTCTATCGAAAGCTTGTTTGCCTCCGAGTTCAGCTTCTCCATCAACTGCACGGAAGTTAGCCATTGGACTTGCAGCGTGTACAATATCCCACATGGTCTCTTCGGTAGCTGATTCATAGAATGGAAGGAAATCAAGACCAATCTTCACACCGCCCTTATTTTCGAGCTTGCGAACGACTTCAGTCATTGTTGCGACATCCATTCCTTGAATTTCAAGTTTCTGTGACATAGTTATTTATTTTAATTAGTTAAAACGAATGTCCAATTTGCTGTTTCGCAACAGTTCTTTGTACGTTGGTGGCAATGCTCCGACTGCACTACCCATGGTAATCTTCGATTCCTTTACAGTTCCTGCGATAAGAACACCTGCTTCTACATTTCCATTAGAAAGGTCGGCGAAAGTGTCATTAACACCTACAATCTGATAAGACAGTTGTCGTCCATCAGTTGCTGTCGGGTCATAAGGACCCACAAGTCCAGATGCTGTAGAAGTTGCTCTAGCCAAGACAACACCTTTATTAAGGTACTTCTTGCTATCAGAATCTACAGTTGAAACCAAGTCGGCAGAGATTGTTACACTGTCAAATTGAGTTCCCTCAGTAGATGCCAAATATTCGATTGCTACAATTCCACTAGCTGGGGTAATTGATCTCATAATTTTTTACTTTAATTAGTTACTTTAATAAATGCTTCAGCTTTTTCGTCAGCTGTTGGTTCAGTAGAGTTCGACCCTGGTTCTTCTGATTCTGTTTTTGTTTCATCAGCGTCAAATTTAATGACTACTGGAGATTCTTTCTTGATACTTTCATAAACTGAAAATTGTTCCACTGAAAGAGATTTAGCAAAAGCCATTTCTTTTTCTTTTAACGTAGGAAGTAATTTACCTTCATTCACTAATCCATCAAAAAATGCTATGAACTTCTCTTCCTTAGCCAATTGGAGTTCTGCGAACTCTTTTGGGAAAGCTTTTGAAAACTCAAGAGTTTCCATAGTTTTTGAAAGTTCGACTTCTTCTTTTTCCTTAATTTCCTCTACCATTTCTTCTTCTTTGGAAGCTTTAACTTCATCAGCTTCTTTTACCTCCTCGGTAACTTTCACTTCTTCAATTGACTCTTCCTCAGTTTTTTCTACTGGGGGAAATTGTTCTTTTTCATCCATAGATTCATTTAAACTTATTAAATTAACATTTTCTTTAGAAAAAGAAAATTGAGGAGATAATCCTTCAACTGCTGGAATATCTACCCATGCAAACCCATATAAAACTGGGTCATACGTAACTTGATTATTATCTTGATATGTTCCTATTTCAGCACTTCTACTAATATAAGATCCGTCTTGGACTTTAGATAGCATATCTTTATTTGTAAAACGGACATCTACTACTAATTTCTGTCCTATCCTTTTAGCGTCTTCTATATACCCACCTATCTTAGCGACTTCTCCCGCTGACCAAAATCCAGGGTGATCTGCTCGCATTGGAACATTAGGAAAAATATTAAAAGCTTTTAGATAATGAAAGTTCGCAACCATTTTATCAAGGGCCGATGTTTTAAATTCAATTCCCTTGAATGTTCCTGCTTTGAAAATTTCAATATCCTTTACTAAAGTCCCTTCTTTACTTGCATTTATTTTTGAATTTGAACTAAAAACATAATGCGTTTCAGCGGAAGCAACTACTTTATAGGCCTCCTCTTTTTTGACAGGTTCTTTTTGAGACATAATAGACGTGCGACAAATAGCAATAGCTGAAGACTTGTCTTTTCCAGTCTTCATAACTTTTGTAACGCATCTATCCATTTTTGGCTCTTTTTCTTTTGGCACTCCAGGATAAGGCATAGAAGTTGTGGAATAAATAAAAAGCACATCGGCTTGAGTCGTGTGCTTAACAATATTCTATTTCCTAGCTGTGGGAGAAAGGAGTAGAAAATTGTTAAACACAATTCTCAAGCCCCACAGCTTAAAATTTATTCAGTTTTCTTTATAATAACTTTTTTATAAGGCTATGTCAAGATATTACTGCCTTTTTCCGAAGTAATAAGAGAACGTAGCAATAGCCAAAACCATAAAATCCTTTGATTCTAATCTATTAAATAGCAAGAATCCAAGACAAGCGGTTAGCGTTACCAGTATAAATACTATTTTTGATGCACTTTTAAGTATTTCCATTATATTTTTATTGACCGATAAGAAAATCCGCCATCTCCCCACGCTGTACCAGGTTTTCCTTCGACTTTAACTTTTTTTTCATAATGATTAATTTCTCTCTGAACTCCGTCAATTGGATCAAGAATAACATTTTTTCCGTCAACAACTGTTCTTACAACGAAATGATATTGCTTCCCTGGTCTTGCTGAATAATCAACTCTTTTTACGGAAGGGTGCCATTTAGGAGGATTGTTGATATCTTCGCAGTGACCTAAATATTGAAGCCCAAGTGCTTTAGCTGCTTTTTCATTAATAATTTGGTCGCCGGCATAAACACCATTGTCTACAAAAATTTTATCAACTGCTAGTGGACTAATTTGTTTTCCCAATTTGATAGAATAAATATAAGTCCAGCAAAAAAGATAGCAAGCGAAATTATGGAAACTACTTGTTTTCACCTTTCCAATATAACATCTATCCCAGCGTTTATCCAGCTGATTTTCAATTTTAATCATTTTTTTAAACTTATAAAATTAGTTCGAGTATTCCAGTTTCTTTTATCTGGTAATCTTAAATGACATAATGCAAAAAACAGCCCAATAAGCAAGAGCAAAACAAATAAGATAAATAAGCGTTCGTTTGTCCGACATTTAACTTTTATATGAATGTTTTTAATTATTAGTAGGCGACTATTGGGGAAATAATCGCCAGTATCTAAATCTTCTTGGGTGAAGAAGACTTGGAACTATCGCAATTTGTTAAAAATATCTAAATAAACGTAGACTATTAGCATTACTATTAAGATTATTCCGCCTAGTACCATAGAATTTATGCCCCTTTTAAGGTAGGGGCAAACCTTTTAACGTCTGACGACAACGAATTTCCATCCAGTATCAAGCCAATCATTATTTAGAATCCTGGCAATTTCCTGCGGTGATTCGTTTGAAAATAATGTGTGGAATGCCTGATGTTTAATCACACTAACTTCAGAAAGATTAAAACTTTCATCAGTGCCTCCTCTTGAACGAGGTTTACGATGGTGCCAGCTCATCTTCTTTGGAAGACCAGCTTGGCGTTGCTTTGCCCTCCGCTGTTTGTGATTCATCACCAACCTCCTCTTGATTTGTTTGAGGAAATTTTTTCAATGAAAAGTACTCTTTTTACTGGCTCGGTAAGTTCGATGAGCGTACCAATAGGATTTTCGGTCAAAGCTTTGGCTAAAGTTTCAGCGTGAGCCGTGGAAATTTCCTTGCGAATACTGCAACCATCGTTCTTCACATACAGCACGTTTTCTGTTGGGTAAAGGTCAAGGGTGGCAATTTTCGAGCCATCGTTGATGGTAACTGTAATTTTCAATGTCGTCTCCGTTTTAGTTTAAAGAACTATTTTCTGAAAGACTATTTATGTTATAATAATGCTCTAAATTTTAGCTTTCGTCAAGGTTTTTTGATGAAATCAGAGAGCCACAGTTTAAAGAAGAAAAACAACATCCCACCTATAACGGTTATGATAAACCACCAATCCTTAAAAAAGCTCTTAATCCAATGTTTTACTGTTTTTCTATCTCTAATCTCTTTTAAGATAACAGAATTTTCTTTGTTGTTTTCTAAAATATGGTCTATTTTTTCTAGGATTGTCTGGTGTTCTGTAGCATTTATAACAGCCTTTTCTTCCAAATTAACAAGTCGAGTGTGTGTTTCTGGTGCCGTTTCGTGCTTTATTGCACCAGCGGAAGAAGCAATTATTTGTGGAATTTTATCCATTATTTTATCATAAATATTCTCACTATTTTTATGCAAAATAGTATTTATTTCTTCTTGGAAAACCTTTTTAACTTCAGCTATAGTTATGCACATTTTGTTTTAAAATAATTTATTAGTTTCCTTTGCCAAATTTGGCAAAGGTTTTAAAAAACTATTTTTTCTCTTTTTCCAACATTTCAAAACACTGTCCAACTACCAAAACCCCATACACCGCACCAATCAAATTCTTAATTTTAGCGATTTCCTCACTTTTCAAATCCAATTCATTAGCTTTTTCAATTTTCATAGCCAATAAATATCTACCCATTTTTTCATTACCATCAATTTCTTCTTTCGGGTTATTTACCATAAGAGCCTCAACGCAAGCATTCTTAAGTTCGAAAACTTTTTCCCCATTCTTAATCACTTCTCCGCTCAATTCTTTAAGCGGTTGATTTAGTTTTACTTTCATACTTTTGTTTTGCCTTGTGAGCCGTACTCATTATAAAAATACGGCTGACACGGCATATAATGATTAACTTATTAAACTTCTCCTGCTCCTGCGAACACGTTGGTTTCTACTTCTTCTGTAACTGCTGGAATTTCAGCGACAGCTTCAACAAGAACATTTCCTTCTTCGTCTTTCACTTCTTCCACTGCTGGGATTGTTGGCGTAATCTCCCTTATTTCTTTTTTAGAGGCAGTAAGCACAACGTAATAATCCTCTCTTTTTCCGTCAATCGTATCAACTAAAAACGTCTTAATTTCAAGTGGTTGTTTCCCATCTCTTCGAGATTGTTCATTTACATATCCAGCGAGATAAATTTCAGTTGTCATTCCTAGGAAGGATTCATTTACTCTTACTATTTTCCAATAGTTTGCTTCTACACCAAAACTTGTTTGTAATGTTTTTTTAATTGCCATATTTTTAAATTTAATAAGTTACCATTAAAACTCCTGCTGATGTTCTATAAAATGCTCCTGCTGTTAGTCCTCCTGCGAGTGCGGCAGTATTATCTGCATAAGTTGGTAGTCCAACAACCTGCAAATTACTAGTCGGGCTCCCCGTCCCAATCCCCACATTCCCTCTCAAAACCGTCGTCACAATACTTGTATTGCCCAACGTCACGGTATTAGAGCCTGCTCCGATAGCACTATCGCCGATCACAATTTGGTTGGTTTGTCCGTCAGCCAAGGCTTGCGTTCCATTGCCGATAAAAAGCGAATTTGTTCCGATGTAATTTCCGACTGAACCACCTGTAATATATCGACCAGCGTTGTAGCCGATAGCGTTGTTGTTTTGTCCGACGGCTAAGGTAGCCACAGGAACCGTGAAACTTGAACCAGTCCCCCCGATCGAAGCTGCAGGAGCCGTGAGAACGGTGGTAGTGTCTTTGAAGCCTACGCCTCCTGTTACCAATGTAACCGAGGTAACCGCTCCACCCGAAACTACAATGTTTGCAGTTGGGTAGGTGGTAGCCGTCGAACCGCTGGAAAGGGTCATCACTACACCGTTATACGTTCCATTCGTATAACTCGAACCTCCTGTAATTGTTCCAAGGGTAGCGATGTTGGTGGTGTTGGCGTAGAGAGCATTCCTCCCCTGTGCAGAGTTGTAATCGCCTGTGGTGTTGGAGAAGAGAGCATACGTCCCCTGTGCAGAGTTGCCACTGCCTGTGGTGTTGTAGTAGAGAGCATTATACCCCTGGGCAGAGTTGTTACCACCTGTAGTGTTGGAGAAGAGAGCATTCACCCCCTGTGCAGAGTTGCCACCGCCTGTGGTGTTGGAGTAGAGAGCATTCACCCCCTGTG
>Ga0268280_1001718_pt1 | contig 14054 bp, 10 predicted proteins | sample saktaG_9_FD_190139 | JGI IMG/M metagenome (GOLD analysis project Ga0268280, IMG submission 190139) | Saline water microbial communities from Sakinaw Lake, British Columbia, Canada - sak_2011_5_24_40m | ecosystem: Environmental > Aquatic > Non-marine Saline and Alkaline > Saline ...
GCCGCCATATATATAGTTGGTAATATAGGCACCGGAAGCCTTACAACCTGGGACGAAGCGCTATACGCCAATATATCGGCTAATGTGGTAAGGACAGGGGATTGGCTGGTATTGCACGACAGGCCCGGCAAACCCTGGTTTGACAAGCCGCCTCTTTACATGTGGTCCACGGCTATTTTGTATAAGTTGTTCGGCGTAAACGAATTTTCAGTACGATTTACGAGCTCTATCTTTGGGCTGGCGACCATACTGCTTGTTTATCTCTTCATCAAGATGATATATGACCGGCAAACGGCTATATTGGCTTCGTTAATACTGCTGGCCTCACCTCATTATCTCCATTTTTCAAAGATTGGCATGATGGACGTAATGTTGACTTTCTTTATTACTCTTATGATCTTTCTATTCTGGATAGGACAGGAGAGGCCCTCGTATCTGTTTTGGTCCGGGATTGCTTTTGCATTAGCCTATCTTGCCAAGGGTTTTGCGGCAGTCTCAGGCCCAGCTATAATACTCTTATACTGCGCGTTATCCGGCAACCTGCGTTTCCTGGCAAAGCGGCAATTCATAGCCGGTGCGGTAATCTCAATTGTTGTGATATCATCTTGGCATTTAGCGCAGTATTTTGCATGCGGGCCGGATGCGATCAAGAGTTACTTCGGATTTCATATATTTAAAAGGGCCGCAACGTCACTGGAAGGGCATACGGGCGGTTTGAATTTTTATCAGAAAGTTATTTTCAATAAAAATAAGCCCTGGGGCGTGGTTTTTTACGGATCTTTGGCATACATGATATGGCTCATCATTAAGGATAAAGATAAGCGCGCCATTTTGATTGTCTCATGGGCGGCGGCCGTTTTTACGATATGTACGGTCGTGCGGACAAAATTGCATTGGTATATAGTGCCGATATATCCGGCATTGGCTATAGCCTCAGCGGTCGCTTTGGATGGATTTTTTAGAAGAAAAGTGTTCTATTTGATCCTATTCTTTGTATTACTTGCCATGCTTATACAGGCCCCTGTCTCCTGGGCCTTTAAACTGGATTTTAACGCAAAGGCTAAGGCAGCAGCTCTTCGTTTAGAGAAGATCAATTATGAGGATAACGGATCTATTTTTTACTATGATACAGTTAAGATGAGGACCAATAGCTCAATATGACGAGGCGAGAATTTATTACAGTAGGCATACTTCTGGTTTTCGTTCTGGCAAGCGGAGCATACTACGCCCTGACCAACTCAGCAACGAGCGACGAGCTAACTCATATCACAACCGGATATATAAACGTCCGTCTGAACGATTACCGGTTTAATCCAGAACACCCTCCACTGGTGAAACAGCTTGCGGCGCTGCCGTTACTGTTCATGAAGCTGAATTTCCCATTTTCGGTATATAAGGATTCTGCCAGGCCCGATGACATAATAGGCATACAGAATGCCTTTTTGTTTAAGATGGGAAATAACCTTGATCTTATGCTGCTGGTATCAAGAATGCCCAACATATTTATCTCCGTATTATTGGGAGTTTTTGTTTATCTCTACTCTAAAAAGCTTAATGGTTATTGGGCGGGTATTTTATCATTGGCGTTGTTCGCTTTTTCGCCCTCATTTCTGGGGCATTCTCCGTTGGTCACTATGGATGCGGCAATAAGCTGCTTTTATTTCGTAACGATATATTTTCTGATGAGATTTGTAGAGACAAAACGAAATATTTATTTGACATGGACAGGCATGTTTCTAGGGTTGGCCCTGATATCTAAATTTAGCGCAATTATATTGATACCCGTGGCCTACATACTGGTAGTGCTATATGCGCTTAATTACATCCCGCAAGAGAATAAACTGAAAAATTACCTGCTCTTCTTACCCCTCCTACCGCTTGCTTGCTCATATAAGTCATCATTTAAGTTCATTGCGCCGGCCTTATTTGCCTATATATTCTTCAGCATCTTTTTTAAGAAGAAACCGGGTGTTGTAAGAGCAAGATATGCGTGCGCTATTCTACTGGTAATACTTACTATAGCATTTACGTTTATAATAATCGACTATACGGATTTTAAATGGCTTCCTTTTCACAGCGCCACAAAAGCATATTTTAAGGGGTTCTCATCTTTTGAGGGACATGCCGCCGGGGGACAAGGAGACGCGTACCTTTTGGGCATGCATTCCAAAAACGGATGGTGGTACTATTTCCCGCTCGCCATCTTTTTTAAAGAGCCGTTCGCTTTTCTGATAATATTCATTATGGGCGCGTGGGCTTTTATAATAAAAAAAGAAAGTTTGGTTACAAAGGCATTGCTTATTATTCCGGCCTTCGCATATTTATCTGTCTCTATGTTCGTAAATAAGGTAAACATAGGCATAAGACACATATTGCCTCTATACCCGTTTATGTATATAATAGGCGGATATACGGTGTTTATGGCCAGTCGTGTTAAGTATTTAGGCCGCATAATGATCTTTCTGACAGTCCTTCTGGCCATAGATGTTCTTTTCGCCTACCCGTGCCACTTATCCTACATCAATAGGTTGGCCGGAGGCATAAATAACGGCCATAGATTATTGAGCGATTCAAATCTTGCTTGGGGTCAAGACTATAAGAGGCTCAAGGAGTATCTGGACAAAAATAGTATAAATGGGATTGTTCTTAAGGCAGGATTCACAGCGGCCAATAATTGCGGCTACTATAAGATTCCTTACAGGCATCTTACGGGCGAAGAGGCGGTGACCCCCGATAAAGCGTTTTATGTTATAGAGGCTACCGAATTGGCCTGCGATAGTGTAAAATGGGCGAATAGATCCGCCGGCGCTCACAGAATAGGCGGATCACTTTTCGCATACGATATGACCGATGGAGAGAATTTAATCAACCGCTAAGATATGAAATACATATCCGTAGTTATTCCGGCTTATAACGAAGAAAACAGGATCAGCAAGACTCTTTACGGGATCCATGATTATTTAAAGACAAAGGACTACGATTATGAAGTCATCGTGGTTGATGACGGAAGCCTCGATGGTACAGTTTTGAAGGCGCAGGAAAGTTCGCTTTTTAAGGCAGGGAAGCTTAAGATAATTAAAAACGGCGTGAATGCGGGCAAGGGCCGTGCGGTTAAGAATGGCATATTGAACAGCAGCGGAGAGCTTGTCCTTTTCAGCGATGCGGATCTCTCCACCCCCATAAGGGAAGTCGATAAATTTATCGAATACATCAATAGCGGCAGTGATATGGTGATCGGCTCCCGCAGCGTCCTGAATTCCAGCGTTATAGTTCATCAGCCGTGGTATAGAGAGTTGATGGGCAAGACTTTCAATCTCTTCGTTAAATTATTTGTTATGTGGGGTTTTAATGACACGCAGTGTGGTTTTAAACTTTTTAGGGGCGATCTTGCCCGCGAGATAGCGCGCCACATGCGCATAGATGGGTTTGCTTTTGATGTAGAGATGCTCTATATAGCCAAGGCAAAAAAATATAACGTAAAAGAATGCGGCGTTACATGGGAGAACTCCCCTGAGAGCAAAGTTAAGCTGTTTCATGGCCCCGTAAGCATGTTTTTCGATCTTTTCAAGATCAAGATAATCCACGCATCCCTAAAATAGGAAATTAATGCAGAAGAGGATCATTCTATCGGCGGTACTGCTTTTAGGCCTGTCTTTAAGGCTGTATGGGATAAATTTCGGGCTTCCCTACACATACCATGCGGATGAGCCGATAATAGTCAATCATGCTATGGCTTATGGAACAGGCGACCTTAATCCGTATTTCTTTGCTATACCGCCGCTGGTCTCATATATTCTCTTCATCATGTACGGCGCATGCTTCCTGATAGGGCGGGCTCTGCATATATTCAACTCTCCCGAAAACTTCGCGATCAGTTTTCTCAGAGACCCCACCCTCTTCTACCTCATAGCCAGGGTGTTTTTCGGAGCCATATTAGGGTCGGCCACAATAGCGGCTGTTTACCTTCTGGGCAAGAGGCTGTACTCTGAAAAAGCGGGGTTACTATCTGCCTTGTTTTTTGCAGTTGCGTTTGTGCATGTGCAGAATAGCCACTATGTGTACGTGGATATCGCCATGGTATTTTTTATAGTGTTAACCTGCCTCGCCGTCTTAGGTATCGTCAGGACCGGCAGTATGAAGTCCTACATCGTTTGCGGGATATTTGCCGGGCTTGCTACGGCGGCAAAATACAACGCCTCTATGGTATTTATAGTCGTATTTTTTGCGCATTTATACGGTAATAAACCGCGCGGTATGCGTAAGATAGCGCTAGCCTTTTGCGCTATGTGCGCAACCTTTATTATTTGCAATCCCTATTCAATATTGGATATCAGGAACTTTATCGATGGTATTGTTACGCAGGCAGGAACGGCATCCGGCCTGGGCCTGTTATATCATCTTCGTTACTCTCTCGTAGAAGGCCTGGGGTTATTTCTTGTATTTTTTGGGATTGCCGGGATCCTTCATTCGGTCATCAAAAAGCGTAAAGTCGATCTAATTCTGTTATCTTTCCCCATAATCTTTTATATATCGTTGGGCTTCGCGAGCCAGCCGCATGAGAGATATATTCTCCCTTTAGTGCCGTTCCTCTCCTTATATGCGGCGATTTTTATCTGTGAAAATATAAAAAATATAAAATTGGCTGTCTTACTGGTTGTCCTGATAATTTTACCGAATCTGGGCAGGTCCATCTATTCGGATTACCTGTTTACGCAGGACGATACGAGGACAATCGCCAGGAGATGGATAGAAGAGAATATAAAGGTCGGGTCGAGGATAGCGATGGAGCATTCCTTCTTCTGCCCAAGACTTAACCAGATAAAAGAGCAGGTAGAGGAGAAGGCGTCGACCTATGACTATGCGGATAAGATAAGGCGCAACAGGATAGATCTTGCGATAGGCTTGGCCGAAGAAAAGAAGCCGTACTATTTTCTTTTTTATCTTCAGGATAGGCCCATTTTAAACGCAAAATTTATGTTTGAAAGCCCTCAGATAGGTTTTTCGTTATCTGAGATAAAGAATAAGGGAATAGGGTTTGTAGTTCTTCATACAGATGCCGAAAATGCGGTGAGAAGGGGTTTCTTAAATACGCTCGAGAATAACGCTACGCTTGTTAAGGAATTCAGTCCTTATAGGGACAAGGGTAAGAAGTATTCGGAAGATATAATAGTCCAGACGGGAGGGCCTTTTTTAGGAAGAGAGCTATTTTCAAGAGAAAGAAACGGATATCTGATAAAAATATTCAAAATAAAGGGATAAGATGGAGCAAAAGATGCAATATAAGGATTACTGGGTAGGCGCATGGCAGGCCAATGACGCAAGAAGGTACTACCCAAGATTATATGATCGCGTAAAACATCGCCTTGTTGTGGTCGACAAAGCTAAAATAATAGATGTGGGCGGGGGAGACGGTCATTTTCTTTCGTATATGGGCATCAAAAATGCCGATATCATCGATATCTCTGATTCGGGTAATATGATAGCGGGGAGCGCCGGATTTAAGGCTATAAATGCCGATATAGAAAAACCGTTTCCTATAGAAAACGATTCTTATGATGTTGCTTTTTGCTTTGAGGTGCTGGAACACCTGCGCGTGCCACACGCGACACTATCCGAGACGAGGAGAATACTGAAGCCGGGAGGAATGTTATATGTGGGCCAGCCAAATATGCCCGCGGATGGCGTGCATCATGTAAGGAGATATTATCTGCGAGACATAAAATCACAATTGACAGATGCGGATTTTTATATAGAGTGGATAGATTATGTTCCGGCCTTCACTATGCGAGACTCAATATTAGATGACATATGGAGGACAAAGTCGCTGTTTAGAAAGTTTAAACAGTCCGTCGCCTTCATCCTGAGTTTTTTGCCATGGGGAGTACGTTACTTTATGGCCAGGATAGTGCCTGATCGTTTTGCATTACTGTTTATCGTAAAGGCCGTGAAGAGATAAACATGGCCCAATAGGAGAAATGGCTTCTTGAAGAACAGAGTCGTAGTATTCATAGCTCTTATCCTGCTCGCGCACTTTATCCTTATCCTATGTTGTATAAAGGCCAACTCTCCCACGTGCGATGAAATAGCCCATCATGTAGCGTCCGGTTACTCGTATCTTGCAGCCAAAGACTTCAGGATGAATCCGGCCAATCCTCCTTTTATAAGAGAGATCTCGGCGTTACCGCTTCTATTTTTAAATTTAAAAGCTCCTTTTAATTCTGAATCATGGGAAAGAGGCGATAGTCCCGTCTTCGGCAGAGAATTCTTCTATTTAGTGAATAATAACGCGGACGAAATAACATTCTGGTCTAGAGTACCTATCGCGATACTTTCCGTAATATTAGGCCTTATAGTTTTTTTATGGTCAAACAGCCTATACGGACATAAAGGAGGCATCTTAAGCCTGGCGCTTTATTCTTTTTCGCCCAATATTATAGCCAATGCCGGCCTTGCGACGGTCGACCTTGGGGCAACGTTATTTATCTTTGCTTCCGTATTTTCGTTTTGGATGTTCTCGAAGAGGCAGTCAGCGGTGAACCTTGTATTGACAGGCGTTCTGTTCGGACTCGCCCTTGCTTCAAAATATACCAGCGTATTTTTGGCGCCCATATTTATCTTTTTTGCGGTACAAAACAACGGTTTTTTAAAGGCGGCGCGCATCATATTTGCTGTCTTCGTAATAGGAGCAGTTACTTTGCTCTCTTCTTATTTCTTTGAGTTCAAACCGTTGATCAAGAACGCGCCGGATCTTTCGGAAAAGATAGAATATATAAAAAAATTTGTTGAGAAAACGCATTTTGAAAAAACGGGATTGACCAAAGAGGCTGCGATATGGGCTGCTCAAAATGTCCCGATCCCATTCAGCGCATATCTGATAGGGCTTGCGGGTGTCATTCACCAAAATTCTGTAGGCGGGTACCATACATTTTTATTGGGAAAGGTGAGTGACGCAGGTTTTTGGAATTACTTTATAGTGGCTTTTTTGGTCAAATCCACACTTCCCGTACTGCTTTTGTTCGTCGGAGCTATCGTGTTACTATTTATGCCAAACAGAAATAGGAAGACTGAAATATTGTTTTTAGCCGTCCCCATAGCTGTATTATTTTCGATTTTGCTTCCCAATAAGGCGCAGGTAGGGATCAGACATCTTTTGCCTGTCTATCCATTTATATTTGTACTGATTGGCAGCCTGGCGGCCATTACGGTTAAAAGTGTTATAAAATACGGCATTTTTGTTATAGCCATTTCCTGGCAATTCATGTCGCTTATGACGGCGTTTCCATATCCGATAGCTTATTTTAATGAAATGGCAGGAGGCCCTGATAATGGCTATAAAATATTAAGAGATTCTAACCTTGATTGGGGCCAGGGATTAAAGGCTTTGGGGGCATATATTGAAAAGAACAGGATAGAAAAGATAAAACTTTATTATTTCGGCACCGCCGACCCGTCCTATTACAAGATACCGTTCCAGGGTATGGCAGGTGCCGATTTTACTGAGCCCGGCAAAGGGATTTATGCTATAAGCGCGCAATACCTTGGTTCGGTCCCGTGGGCTGAACAGAGTGTCCCGATCGCCAAGGTTGCGCACTCGATATTCATTTATGAGATATAACGCTATGAGAAATTTTATCAAAAAAGAGAGGCTGTTCCTTTCGGTCTTCGGGTTAGGCGTTATTATTTTTTTATGGGATGTAATCCTCCTAAATAAAATATTTCTTCACGGCGATTATAAACAGCAGTTCTTTCCGTGGTTTATGGAATATGCCAAGGCGGTAAAACATTTTACGCTGCCTTACTGGACGCCTAACATGGCCTGCGGGTTTCCTCTAGTGGCCGAAGGTCAGATAGGGGCATTCTACCCTCTCAACATGATCGTATTTTTTATGCTGCCTCCTGTGATGGCCTATTCATGGGGCATAGTCCTGCATTTTATGCTTGGCGGTATCTTTATGTATCTTTTCTGTAAAAAGATAGGCTTAAAAGATATTGCCGCCGTGATGCCGGCTATTTTATTTATGTTTGCGAGCCCTTACGCCGGATGTTTCTCCAATATAGCTTCCTTAAAAGTGCTCTGCTGGTTCCCCCTGGTCCTATACCTGATATGCCTATCATTAGAGAATAACAAGCCGTATATACTGGCTCTCTCCGGCATAGTAATGGGCATCCAGCTGCTAGCGGGTGCCCCGCAAATGGCTTTTTACTCAATAGCTTTCTCCTCGCTATACTTCTTATTCCTTATCATTACGGTTAAGGACGTCAGCAGAATTAATTATCTGACGGCATTTATGGCGAGTTTTGTTATCGCGTTGATGGTATGCAGCCCGCAGCTTATAGAGACCCGGACCCTGGTAGAGCTGTCCAACAGGAGCACCCGGGATATCAGCTTTGCTATAGCAAGGTCATTTTTCCCTCTTGGCATTCTGACACTTGTATTTCCATCCACAATGTCAATGTTCGATGGAGTCATTTACATAGGGATATTGCCGCTTGTATTTTCGCTATTTACCATCTTTTATGTCAGGAAAGGTAAACACGCCCATTTCTTCATTTTTTTGTTCGTCATTTCGTTGCTTTGCGCATTTGGCAGATACGACCCGTTTTATACGGCTTTTCTGAAGCTTACCAAGTTTTATATGTTCAGGATACCGTCGAAATTCTTATTCTTTAGCGCGTTTTCACTAATAGTGTTATCGGGATTTGGGCTGCAGGATATATTGAAAAATATGGATGAAGAAAAACGAAAGCATATAACCATAATATCATCGGCGATAGTTGTTTTACCGACGCTCTTTCTTTTCTTGGCGGGTATATTTTTTAAGACGTGGAAAAGCCCGATAATTTCTTTCGCAAAAGAATATGTTATCAGGCATGTATATAATCCTAACCTGCATAGATATCCGGCGCAATACTACATGGATAGAGTGGATAGCCTGTATCAAAATGCTTTAAATGTTCTAAGTTTTTCGGGTAAAGAGGTATTTATACAGCTTTTTGTGCTGGTGGTATCAGTCTCTTTGATAATACTCTATAGCAAGAAAATGGTTGTAAAGGACGCCTTTAAAAGACTCTTTGTGGGAGTTATCTTTATTGACCTTATATTTTTCAGTTTTATCGGTCCGGGATTCCGTGGGAATTTAATGAAATATGGCGATGCTGTTAAAAATACTGCGGAGACCATACTTTTAGGGGAAGACAGGTCGCTTTACAGGGTGTACCAGTTTCAAATTGATGAAGACGGTAATATGCTGCAGCCTAATATGAACATATATTTCGGCATAGACAATGTTGGCGCGTACTCGCCGCTGATTTTTAGAAAATATATCGACCTGCTAGGCCCGCTTGGGTGCGTTGATGATTCTACCGGATATAGTCAGGTATCGGAGGATGAGCTGCGCAGTAGTTTAAAATTATTGGGCATGCTGAATGTAAAATACATCATATCCAAGAAAGCTATAAATGATGTGGACCTGGAATTTTTTAAAGATACCAATACCGGCAGAAAAATATTCTTGAATAAGAAAAGATTGCCAAGGGCCTTTATTGTTCATAAAATAAAGGTCATTAAGGACGATATCGCGATCTTGAATTATTTAAGAGATAAAAACTTTGATCCCGGCGAAACGGCTGTTGTGGAAGAGTGGCCGCATGAGGCTCTGTCTGTATCGGGGGGGGGCGATAGTCAATCTGTAGTGAATATAGAGCGGTATGCGGAACTGTCCGTTTCTATAAGAACAAAATCCCGGACGGAGGGGTTGCTCATTCTTTCGGATTATTGCTATCCAGGCTGGAAGGGATATTTGGATGATAAGCCGGTTGATATCTTAAGGGTTAATTATATTTTAAGAGGAATATACTTGCCCAAAGGTGAGCATAAAGTGAGATTTCAATACAAAATATGAAAAATAATAGCTTAAAAATTCTACTTACAATATGGTTTTTTCTGGTCTTCTATTTCTATTTAAAATTGTATATTCTCCCGAAAATATTCCTATTTTTAAGACATTCCTAAGATAGTACCCCGAAGCGGCTGATATTTCCATGAAGCCTAATGACTTCTAGTGAATACTATTGACTTTTACTACTATATCTGATACTATCCACTATAACTACAAAGGGAGGCACGCAGGGTATGGAGATCAAAGAAAACACGGTTTATACGGTAGATGAGACAAAGGACATACTTAAGATAAGTAAAAGTACCATGATGCGCCTTATCAAAAAAGGTCTGATAAGGACGGCAAAGGTGGGAAAGCAGTATCGAATAATGGGCAAGGAGATACTGCGGGTATTATCTCCTAAGCTTGAGGATAAGGTTGGCAAGGCTTATAATAAAGCTCGTACGTGGGTTCATGAAGGCTTAGATCAATAAAACATGTTTAGGAGGAATTTTCAATGGGTCATAATGATGACATTTTCAAAGATAAAATTGTTTTAATAACCGGTGGCACTGGATCATTTGGGCAAAAATTTACCGAAAGGTTGCTTACAAGACATAAGCTACGTAAGCTTATAATATTCAGCCGTGATGAAATGAAACAATTTGAGATGAGCATGAAATATGGAATGGAAAAATATGGGAATATACGATATTTTATCGGTGATGTACGCGATCCTGATCGGCTTCATCGCGCATTTCAAAATGTCGATATCGTGGTTCACGCAGCCGCCTTAAAGATAGTCCCTACTGCGGAATATAATCCATTTGAGGTTGTAAAAACAAATGTTATAGGCGCTGAAAATGTTATCAATATAGCAATCGATAGCGGTGTTAAAAAAGTTATAGCGCTAAGTACAGACAAGGCGGCAAACCCGATTAATCTTTATGGTGCAACAAAGCTTTGCGCGGAAAAAATGTTTATTGCCGCGAATAATTATTCTCCCAAAGGAACGCGGTTCAGCGTTGTCAGATACGGGAATGTTTTTGGTTCCCGAGGGAGCGTGGTGCCTTTTTTTAACGAGTGCAAAAAGAATGGTGTGGTGCCAATAACTGACAAAAGAATGACCAGATTCTGGATAACGCTTGAAGATGGTGTGGACCTTGTTATTAGGTGTATAGGTGATATGCGCGGCGGAGAAGTCTTCGTGCCCAAATTACCGAGCATGAAGATAATAGATTTGGCTAAAGCACTTGCCCCCAAATGTAAAATAAAATATATAGGCATAAGGCCGGGTGAAAAACTGCATGAAACGCTTATTGCTCCGGATGACGGTAAATATACTATACAGACAAAGGATAGGTACATTACGTATCCTGAGGTTATTTACCATAATATAAGGAAAATAGCCGGAAAACGTACGCCTGGATCATTTGAAGGATATAGGAGCGATAATAACGACCTGTGGTTGTCTGTGGATGATTTAAGAAAAATGATGAGAAGGCACGAATCATCAAAATGAAAACGATCCCTTACGGAAGACAATATGTAGGTAAGGCGGATATTTCAGAAACGATAAAAGTTTTGGAATCCAACTGGCTTACGCAGGGCCCTAAAATCGGTGAGTTCGAAAATGCTTTAAAAAAATACTGTGGTGCAAAATATGCCATTGCCGTTTCGAGCGGAACAGCTGCTCTTCACATAGCCTGTCTCGCGGCCGGACTATCAAAAAACGATGAGGCTATAACAAGCCCCATAACCTTTGTTGCGACGTCGAATGCCATAGTATATACCGGAGCTACGCCGGTATTTGCGGATATAGATCCTTGCACAAATAACATTGATCCTATCCGTATAGCGGAAAAGATAACCTCCAGAACCGCAGCTATTTTACCTGTGCATTTTGCGGGCTTGCCGTGTGATATGGGAAAGATACATAAAATAGCCAAGAGAAACAAGCTTATTGTAATAGAAGATGCATGCCATGCCCTGGGAGCGCAATATAGATATAATAACAAGTGGGTCAGGATTGGCAGTTGTGCCCACTCCGATATGACCGTTTTTAGTTTTCATCCGGTAAAGTTGATCACAACTGGAGAGGGAGGAGCCGTACTGACCAATTGTAAAGAGATATATGAAAAACTAATGATGCTTCGCAGCCATGGTATAACGAAAGATAAAAATAGATTTGTTGATAAGCGCAATAAGGCATGCGGGTGGTATTATGAAATGCAGGAGCTCGGTTTTAATTACAGGATTACCGATTTTCAGTGCGCTTTGGGAATAAGCCAACTAAAAAGACTGGATAAATTTTTAAGCAGGCGCAGTGAAATAGCCCATATGTACAGTAAAGAGTTGGATAAATTTCCGGGGATTATATTGCCTGCCGAAGGAGATGGCGTGATTTCCTCTTGGCACCTCTATCCGGTACGAATACACGGTATGTGCCGCAAGGAGGCCTTTGATTATCTCAGGAGCAAAGGGATTGGCGTACAGGTTCATTATATACCAGTGTATTTGCAGCCTTATTTTAGCAATTTAGGTTACAAAAAAGGGATTTGTCCGCTAGCCGAAGAGTTTTATATCACTGAAATAAGCCTTCCTATTTATCCGTTACTGAAAGACAGAGAAATCAAGTTCATAATTAGTGTTTTTAAAAGTATGTTTAAAGGTGCAACCTAATAAAGTGTTGTCGATTAGAAATGCTGGGAGGGAGTGACTATGGAGTTCGGTTTGCGCAACAAAGTGGCGTTCATAGGTGGGGGCAGTAAAGGCCTGGGGGAAGGGTGCGCGATCCAATTAGCGCGGGAAGGTGCGAATATAGCAATATGCGCAAGAGACGTTGAGTCTTTAAAAAAAAGCGCGTGTATGATAAGGAAGAAAACAAAAGCCAAGGTATTGTCCATTGCCGGAGATCTATCCCGTACTGCAGATGTCCAAAAAGCGGTAAAAGAAGCTCTTCGTGAATTCGGAAGAATAGATATACTTGTGGCTAATTCCGGAGGCCCACCTCCGGGCAGCTTTTTTGATGTGACGGAGAAAGACTGGAGAGGCGCATTCGATTCCGTATTATGTTATGTAATTGAATTATACCGCTTAGTGATACCCCAAATGAAGAAGCAAAGATGGGGTCGTATAGTAAATATTACCTCTTTAGTGGTTAAGGAGCCGTCCGAGAATCTGATCTTATCAAGCGTGTTCCGAGCAGGCGTTGTTAGCCTTGCCAAGAGCCTGTCCCGCGAACTTATAAAATATAATATAACTATTAATAATGTTTGTCCGGGGGCTTTTAAGACAAATAGAATATCTCAGTTAATGCTGGCTCAATCTAAGAAAACCGGGATATCAATAGAAGAGATAGAGAAAAACTCGATTCGTGATTTGCCGTTGGGGCGCTATCAGGACCCCGTAGAGATGGGTGATCTTGTTGCCTTCCTTGCTTCTGAGCCAGCCAAAGGTATCACAGGCACAACTATCCAGATTGATGGAGGGATAGTCAGAGGTTTGCTCTAAAAGAGAAGCTATGAAAAATTCGAAAAAGCATGTAGTTGCTATTATACAGGCAAGAATGGGCTCAGCTCGCCTACCGGGTAAGGTTCTTGCCGATATTTGCAACAGGCCTTCCATTTGGCACATAGTTGATCGCCTCAAAAGGGTAGAGGAGATTGGCGAGGTCGTTGTGGCTACCAGTACCAATAAGGAGAATGATGTTCTGGAAGAATATTGCCGAAGCGAGCTCATATCATGTTTTCGCGGGAGCGAGAATGATGTCGTGGATCGATTCTATCAGGCTGCCAAATATTATAAGGCCGATGTCATTGTGCGTATTACAGGTGATTGCCCTCTTATAGATCCGTGGACAGTCAGCCGGGTAATTAACGCTTATTTTGAAGATGGTGCTCAGTTTGATTATGTCCATAACGCTGCCGGCACGGCCATGTTTAATAAATCCATCAATAAGTATCCTATCGGAACAAGCGCTGAAGTCATTCCTTTCAGCTCCCTGGAGCGCGCATGGAAAGAGGCTGTAGACCCTTTAGAACGCGGGGAAGGGTTCCCGTGTTATTTTTGGCGTAAAGATAATGTGTTTAACTGTAAAACAATACCATGTTTCATTGATTGCGGGAATATGCGTTGGACGCTTGATCATCCCGATGATTTGGAGTTTATTAGAAA
>Ga0268280_1001721_pt1 | contig 14032 bp, 12 predicted proteins | sample saktaG_9_FD_190139 | JGI IMG/M metagenome (GOLD analysis project Ga0268280, IMG submission 190139) | Saline water microbial communities from Sakinaw Lake, British Columbia, Canada - sak_2011_5_24_40m | ecosystem: Environmental > Aquatic > Non-marine Saline and Alkaline > Saline ...
GATTTTGTAAGGGATCTTCTTGTTAAACGAATTGGAATGAAAGCAATCGTTGTCGGGAAAGATTACACTTTCGGGAAAAACCGTGAAGGGAATCTTGAATTTTTAAAGAGATGCGCAAAGGAATATGGCTTTGAAGTAATAGTAGCCAACTGGATACCGATTTCAAACAATACGCATGGACGGATCAGCAGCACAAAAATACGTGAACTGGTTACAGACGGAAAAATTGCCGAAGCACAGCAGCAGCTCGGCCGTTATTATCAGGTAAGAGGAACTGTTATGGCCGGACGCAACAGGGGTGGCAGACTTCTCGGATTTCCTACTGCAAATATAAAACTGCACGATGAACTTTGTCCCAAGACAGGAGTTTACGCGGTAACCGTCGAATTCATGGAATCCAAATATATGGGTGTGGCCAATATCGGGTACAGTCCCACATTTGAAGATAAAATTTTTACTGTTGAAGTCCATATTCTCGATTTCAATGAAAACATATATGACCGTAATATCAGGGTAAATTTCATCAGCAGGATAAGGGATGAATTGAAATTTGCCGATATTAATGAGCTTTCCCAACAGATAAAGAAAGATATTGATAAGGCGCGAAGGATATTATCTCTGTAAGCAAAAAAAATATAATGAACAGAAATACAACTATCTCCCTTTTCCTGGGAACCGCAATCTCTGTTGCGGCATTATACTTTGCTTTCAGAAATATTCCCCTTGATGATCTTATAAAATACCTTTCTTCCATAAATTATTTATGGATAATTCCGGCTGTCGCAGTAAGCCTTTCAGCCTTTATCATAAGGGCATTAAGATGGCAGTCAATACTCGAACCTGTCCGGAAAATCAGCTTTTTACAGGCCTTTCATCCCCTCATGATTGGCTTTATGCTAAACTGCATACTTCCGGGAAGAATCGGTGAGGCAGCAAGGCCGGCCATCCTGAAGAAAAATGAAAATATACCTTTTTCGACAGGAATAGCCACCGTTGCTGTTGAACGGATATTCGATATTATTTTTTTATTCATTCTTTTTACAATCGTTATGTCGAGCATAAAAATTGACCCTGATCTTGTTGTTAATTTCGGGAGCTACAGATTAAGCAATGCAGATCTAGTAACTGCTGGTAAGAATATAGCCGGAACAGGCGCAATCCTTGTTGCGGGCAGTTTTCTTCTTTTTTTCGGTAAAACAAGAAAATTCATTGGATTTGTTGTCATGAAACTGCCTTTTATTTTCTTCTTTGCAGGTTCATCTTTCAGAAAGAAGGTTGAAGATAAAATCTCTCTTCCCGCGCTGCGCATCCTTGATAATTTTTCAAACGGTTTTTTGATGATAAGGCGCCCCCGGACAATATTTATATCATCCTGCTACACCCTGGCAGTCTGGATCCTTACTGCTCTTTCATATTACCTGCTTGCACTCGGCTGCCCGGGAATCAATCTCTCATTCACGGAACTTACCGCGGTTATGATTATAGTCTGTTTTTTTATAGCTCTTCCTTCCGCTCCCGGGTACTGGGGTCTCTGGGAGGCAGGCGGTATTTTTGCAATGTCTCTTTTTGGAGTTTCCGCAAAGGACGCGGCAGGCTATACTCTGACAAATCATGTAATACAAATACTTCCCATAATCATAATCGGTCTTGTTTCGGCAATGATAACAGGTGTAAACATAGGATATTTCAAAAATTCAGACAAAAAAATAGACACCGGAGTATAATCATGGCGCTTCTCGATATACTTACATATCCGGATAAATTCCTTAAAAAAACCGCAAAGCCTGTGGTAAATATTGATGGCGCACTTCAGAAAACGATAGATGACATGATTGAGACAATGTACAATGCGCCCGGAATCGGTCTTGCGTCGGTCCAGATAGGATGCGATAAAAGTGTACTCGTTTATGATCCTTCTTACGGTGAAGGCAGGAACTCATTGACAGTTCTTTTGAATCCCAAAATAATTGAAGCCTGCGGAGAGACCGTTTCCGAGAATGAAGGCTGCCTGAGCGTATTGGATTTCAGGTCTGATGTAAAACGGTCGGCATCCCTTATCATTGAAGCACTTGACAGGGAGGGAAAACCGGTAAAGATAGAAGCAGAAGAATATCTTGCAATTGTTCTGCAGCATGAAATAGATCATTTAAACGGAATATTATTTATAGACCGGATAAGCGCTTTGAAACGTGAACTCTATAAAAGACGCATCAAAAAACAGCTGAAGCAAGATGGAAAATAGGCAAAGAATTATATTTATGGGTACTCCGGACTTTGCCGTCCCATCCCTAAAAGTCCTCCATAATTCCGGCCATGAGGTTGTCCTTGTTGTAACACAGCCGGACCGTCCGAGAGGAAGAGGCCAAAAGATACTGTTTTCTCCGGTGAAAGAGACCGCTATTGAGCTGGGATATGATATTCTACAGCCATTATCTGTCAGGACTCCCGAATTTTATGAAAAAGCCGCGGCCCTTTCTCCTGATATATTTGTTGTAGTTGCTTTCGGACATATCCTGCCGAAAGAAGTCCTCTCAATTCCCAAAAAGGGCGCAATAAACCTGCATGCTTCCCTTCTCCCGAAATACCGCGGTCCTGCGCCAATTCAGTGGGCCATCATAAACATGGAAAAAGAGACCGGCGTAACAGCCATGCTGATGAACGAAGGTCTCGATACCGGCAATATTCTGTTGTCCGCCAAAACAGATATTTACTCCAAAGAAACCTCCTCTTCACTGCATGACCGTCTGTCCCGGATAGCAGGAGATCTTCTGATATTTACTCTATCAGGTATCTGCACAAACAGCATAAAACCTGTATCGCAGGACAATTCTCTTTCCACATATGCCCCCTTGCTTAAGAAAAAAGATGGACTTATAGACTGGTCAAAACCTGCTGAAAAGATTGAAGCATTTATACGCGGTATGACACCATGGCCAGGCGCATTCACTTTTACCGGAAGCAGACGGTTAAAATTATTTGCTTCCGAAGTGGTCTTTATCGATTCGAAAGGAGATCCCGGTACGGTTACCGGTGAAACACGGGATAAATTGTGCATCGCAACCGGAAAATATCTTTTATCAATCAAGGAGATACAGGAAGAATCCGGAAAACGTCTTTTGATAAAAGATTATCTACGCGGATACGGTGTTTCTCCGGGAACCATTCTATGCTGATTTTAAATTATGGATGACGCCCGAGGCCTTGCGCTTCATATCTTAAATAAGCTCGATAAGAGCAACAAGACTCTCGATAGCCTTCTGGAGGATTTTCAGAAGGATCATCTTATTTCAAATCGTGAAAGAGCTCTCTTTAACGCCCTCGTTTACGGTGTTCTCAGATGGAAGGGCAGGCTCGATTGGATAATTAGTCATCTCTCCAAACTGCCTATCAATAAAACAAAACCTGAAGTCTTGAATATTCTGCGCATAGGCCTTTTTCAGATTATTTATTTAAACAGAATACCTGTTTCTGCGGCAGTAAACACTTCTGTTGAAATGGCCAAACATTCGGCAGATAAACGCGGTGCAGGATATGTAAACGCGATATTGCGGAAAGCGTCCAGAGAGCTTGAAACACTGCCTTATCCTGATATTGAGGAAGAGCCCGAATATGCCATCTCGGTTAATAAATCTTTTCCGAAGTGGATGGTAAAAAGATGGATTAAACTTTTCGGGAAAAGCCAAACCATTGAGCTGTGTGATGCCATCAATGAGATTCCTTCTATTACTGTACGGGTTAACACGCTTAAAACAAACCGTCAGGACCTCGTCAATCGCATCGAATCCGATGTCAGGAATATCAGGTTGACAGCCTGTTCTCCTGAAGGTCTCTCTTTCACAAACCCCAATAAGAGTATCCATGAGATGGAAACCTTTAAAAACGGCCAATTCCAGGTTCAGGATGAAGCCGCGCAGCTTGTGACTCTGCTCCTTGACCCCAGGCCTGGTGATGCGGTTCTGGATGCTTGCGCCGGGCTCGGTGGCAAAACAGGACATATCGGCCAATTGATGAAAAACAGCGGAAAGATAACGGCCCTCGACATTGATAAAGAAAAACTGAATAAGCTGAACGGTGAAATGGAGAGGCTTGGCATCACAAATGTTACAACAGTAAGTGGCGATATAGAAAATCCTCTTTTATTAAAAAACTATTACGGGCAGTTTGACCGGATTCTCTTAGATGCCCCCTGTTCAAACATGGGTGTTATTCGCAGGAACCCTGACATTAAGTGGAAGCTGCAGGAAAATAAATTGATGCAATATAAAAAGAGGCAGCTTCTTTTTCTTGATAATCTCGCAAACCTGCTAAAACCGTCAGGTATAATGGTATATGCCGTATGCAGCACAGAACCTGAAGAAAACGAAGAGGTTATAAAAGAATTTTTGATAAAACGCCCTGATTTTGGTATTGATAACAACATTCTTTATTTACCTGAGAGCATAGGAGTTTTTTTGAACAGCAGCGGGTTTATTAAAACTTATCCTCATCTTAATAATATGGATGGCTTTTTTTCAGTTCGTTTAGTACGGCTGAAGTGATTATTAATTATGGACAATAGTGCGTTTCCAATTCAGAAATCGGCAATTTTGGGCAAGCTCAAGGAAATCAGGGAATTGCGCGGTGACATATGCATTGTATGTCGCACTAGAAATTCCGCAGATTGACACAGAGATCGCACAAAAGGGCCATTTCCGGATTGATCTAATTTATGTTGACGATTAGATCATTATATCAGATACCATTTTTTGAAGCTGACCGAACTACAAAGAATTTATAAATTTATGGCCTTGCAAGAAGTCAATATTCAGACGGCAAAGTAAAAAGCTCATTATGCAAGGCGCGCGAAGATAGAGGAATGAAGCGCAACACAGCAGAATGACCTTTTAAGAAGCCGTCAATAAGATAAACAAAATTTTATTACCAGGAGATACAGAATGAAACTGATAGCGCCTTCAATATTATCCGCTGACTTTTCGCGGCTCGGAGAAGAAATCAAATCGGTTGAAAAAGCCGGGGCGGACTGGATCCATGTTGATGTGATGGACGGGCATTTTGTTCCGAATATCACCATGGGGCCCCTTGTTGTTGAAGCTGCGAGGCGGGTTACTTCCCTTCCGATCGATGTACACCTGATGATAGAAAATGCCGATCGTTTCATACCTGATTTTGCCAAAGCAGGTGCATCGTTAATCTCGGTGCAGGTTGAAGCATGCACACATTTGAACAGAACGATACAGCTTATAAAGGAACTTGGCGTAAAGCCCGGTGTTGTGCTTAATCCTGCCACCCCCCTTTCAACAATCGAATGGGTACTCGAATATATTGACTTTGTCCTTATCATGAGCGTTAATCCCGGCTTCGGCGGGCAGGCCTTTATCAGAAACAGCATGGATAAGATTAAAGATCTATCAAAAATGATAAAAGACAGAGGCCTTTCGACTCTCATCGAGGTTGACGGGGGAGTTAATAAAGATACTATAAGAGATGTTTCCGTTGCAGGAGCCGATGTTTTCGTTGCCGGATCGGCAATTTTCGGAAGCAGTGATTATATGGAAACGATAAAGCTTTTCAGAACAATATTAAACAGCAAATAATAAATGGAGACGACAATGGCTTCAAAAAAAATTCTGGTAATTCACGGCCCTAATCTGAATATGCTCGGAAAAAGAGAGCCTGAAATATATGGAACAACATCTCTTGATGATATCAACAAACGACTTGCCGAACTTGGTAAAAAACTCGGCCTTATCGTGGATGCGTTCCAATCCAATCATGAAGGGGCAATAGTTGATAAAATCCAGGAGGCCTCCCAAAAACACAAAGGACTTATAATAAATCCGGGCGCATATTCCCATACAAGCATCGCTATAAGGGATGCCCTTCTCATTTTAAAAGTTCCGGTAATAGAGATACACCTTTCAAATATTTACAAGAGAGAGCCTTTCAGGCACAAATCGATGATCGCGGATATTGCAACAGCCACTCTCTGCGGATTCGGTCATTCCGGATATTATATGGCTCTTGAGGCAATGGCCCGTATGGTGAAATAAACCGGTTTCCGGTTGCCAGCTTCCAGCTAACGGTTGTCGCTTTGTATTTGCTGATGGTTTGCTTTTGCCTCAGGCAGAGTTCATTCTTCGAAATTCGAAATTCTATATTCGATATTCTCTTCCTGCTACTGCCCCTCGAACCCTTGAATCCTTGCCTCCTTGAGCCCTCGCTCCTTCAGTCTTCAGCCTTCAGCCTAACCGCCTTAACAGTTTATATAAAATATTTATTGACAGCTTTTTTCGACTTTGTTATGAGTAGAATAACTGCTCATAAAGGAGTTGGGAATGGATAATCTGTTTTCCGGCATAATATCATCCAAAACACGAATAAAACTTCTTATCCGCTTTTTCTTTAACCCGGAGACCAAATCGTACCTGAGAGAACTCGCCAAGGAATTTGATGTTTCAACCAATTCAATCCGCGAAGAATTAAATCAGCTTACCAGAACCAATCTTTTGAAATCTGAAAAAAACGGACGACAGGTTCATTATATGGCAAACAAAGATCATCCGATATTCCCTGAACTTAAATCAATGGTAAGCAAGGTCATGGGGATAGATCAGGTCATAGACGGAATAGTCGGGAGACTGGGCGAAATTGAATGCGCATACCTTATAGATGATTATGCTGAAGGAAAAGACAGCGGGATTATCGACCTTCTTCTTGTTGGAAATATTGACCAGTTTCATCTGAATGATCTGAGCCGAAAAACTGAACGTTATATTAAAAGAAAAATAAGAACTATGGTAGTTAGCAGTAAGGAATTTAATGATTTTTTCCCGAAGCTAAAGGACCGCCCCCAAATATTGATCTGGGAAAATAAAAAGAAGTAATTTTTCAGGCATTATCCATAACTAACTGTATTGTAATATGATATTTTGTTTACAACCTGTAATTTAAGGGGCGGAGCTTTATATTAAGCCACAATGAGCGGGAGCTTCGAACCGAAACAGCAAACTCTGACCCCGCCGAAGGTTCGCCGTGGCAGACTTGCGACAGAATTAGCTGTCAAATTAATAATAGACGCTATTTTCTTACCGTTGAATCCACCTCAGGGTTCCGAAGCTTGCAGCGAGGAGCTTCAAAAACTCACATTCGTCATGTCGGGATGTTATGCAAAGGTCTTTAAATGAAATTACTTGAGATTCAATCTGATAGTTGCTCAAAGCTCCCGTTGATAGCTCAACTTAAAATGTTGACTTGGCAAAAGTATGCTCTTCTATCAATATTTATTGTTGGGTTCATTTCACGCGTTTTCTTCATTGGAACGGGGAGCTTATGGCCGGATGAAGCGCTTTATCTTTTTATCAGCCGTAATCTCGCCTCGGACCCCATGGCGCTTCACAATATCGATGGCAAGTTATTTTTCTATAATCCACCGCTTTTTCTTTATGTGTTGTCCATCTTATTTCAAGTCTTTTCAAACTCTGCAGTATTAGCTGCAAGGTTTCTGAATACTTTATTAGGTGCATTGACTATCTTGCTGGTATATCGCATAGGAAAAAACCAATTTGGAGAAGGCGTTGGCATTATTGCCGCGATATTGCTGGCGGTTAACCCCTTACACTTATGGACAAGCTCGCGCATTCTAATGGACATTCCTGTAACCTTTCTGATTTATTTAGCTATTTATTTTCTATCTGAAGGGAAAAAAGCCTTTTTCTATATTAGTGCAGCTGCGAGCTGTTTGACCAAATATCCTGCATTACCCCTACTGGTACTGCCGTTTCTAAAAGAGGCACGAATTAAAAATTCTCCAAAATTTTATTCTCTTCTTTATTTTCTTGGCATCGGCCTGATGTCTCTTTTTATAGCTTTAAAGGTCAAACCAAATATGGGTATTCTAACAGAACTGCTACGCTTTTTTGCGTTTCCGAACTATCGGGAAATGATTAACGAAACTTCTTTTTTTCTAAGCAATATCATTCTTGTCCTTTCATTGTTTGGTTTTTTTCTTTGCGTAAAAAACAAAAAATTTAACCCTTTAGTTCTCTGGTTCCTTTTGTTTGGCGCCGCCAGATTCTTTCTCCCCTGGATGGCTTTTCGGATGAGTCGATATACATTGCCGCTTTATCCGGCTCTAATTTTGCTCGCATCTTATGGTGGCTTGGAGATGGTCCGTTATCTACGAAAGAAATTCGCCACACGTTCCTTAACGATCAACCTATTGTTTGCAAGCTTCCTTTTTTATGTAATTTGCACTTCAGCTTCCAGAGCATATATGATTACGGATTTAACTGCGAGGACCTTCGTTGGATTCAATGAGGTACAAATGGTTTTTAAAGACCAACCACCAGGACTATCTATCATTACTGCCTCCCCCCGACAGGTTAAATACTATGCACCCCAGATGAATGTCCTGGATTTATCTTCTGATTCTTCTTATAGACAAATTCAGGACCTCATTTCTCAGAAACAAATTAAATACGTGATGGTAGATCGATGGTCTCCGCACCAGCCACGATGGGCAGCCGGCTTTTTCCAGTCCGAGAAAGGGTTTAAACCTATCTATAGCTCGCCTAATTTGATAATCTACGAAACAATACACTTTGCGAAGCCGTGACACATGGTAAGTAAGGCCTTGATTCTTGAACTGGCGGAGAATTTCGGTATTTATCTGATCCATGGCTTTTTTTATGATTATGGAAAGTAAAGAAGTTACTGAAAAACAATTTTCAGGGAGTTGCGCAATAAGGGTCTCTATATGAATCAGGCACTACACGTGATCAACCTGATTGATTGGGCAGTCAAAATGGACGGGGATGGACAGATTGATCCTGATGATTTGCCTACGCTGCTTAAACCTGTTGTTGAAGGCAGAGCAGATTATTCGAAAGGCAACCGCCTTTTCAGCAAAGCATACCAGAAAATATTCAAAATAAGATATTTGGGAAATGCGTTTCTTTCACTATTAACCAAAATTGTATTCGGATGCTGGCATGTAGCTGATTTTCATTCAGGCTTTACAGAGCGATTTATAGGGAAGCGATTTTATATATCGCCTGTGACAACATCTATAAATGGTATGGCCAGCCAAACGATCTTTTAGTTCGCCTTAATGTGTTTGGTTTTAAAGCCGCGGATGTGCCATTTGAGCCGGTTTACAATATTGGCGAAAAATCCGAACTTAAGTATAAATGGGTTATATATACTATCAGCTGGCTTCTTTTTAAACTGTTTTTCTGGAGAATGAAGGGAAAATGCATTATTCGGGATTTTCATCCATTAATTTTTTTACGCTCTGGGCGATTTTTGGGGAATAGTATCTGAATGTCTGTTTGCCAGGGTTTTTTACTACTGGCGCCTTTTTCAGTCATATCCCTTTGATAAACGCCCTTGCCGACATGTTTTCTTTTATGAGCGCCAATATGTTTACACGGATTGCCATGCGGTTTGATATGGAGGCCAATAAGGGCTTGAAGGGATGAATGAACGTAAAACGACAGGTACGGCTTGGCGCTCTTTTTTAATTGCCATCAGGTAATTTGTAAGTCCGAGTACACAACAAATGAATTTTCAAAACCATATAAGGGTGATGGCGTGATGCAAAGAAAGATAATATATTATTATATAATTAGCACGGTATTGCTTGTTTGCGTTTCATTTTTTTCAATTGAGTTGACGACTCGTATTGTCTCTTATTTTTCCGGTAAAGGATTTAGTTTGTCATTGCATGAGTTAGATCCATCTAATAATATGACTATCTATCAATGGCATCCTTTTACAGGGTTTATATTTAAACCGAATGCTGTTTTTTCGGGAGGGCACCCATACCAAAAAGAAAAATCATCAATTCTTGTGGACAAAAATGGTTTTTTAGCAAAAGATCAACAATTATCATATACAAAACCAGCAAATGAAATAAGAATTGCTACTATCGGCGGATCAACAACAGCAAATATTAATTTATCTTTTGATGATAACTGGCCTGGGTATCTTGGTCAACTTGTGCAGAAGGTGTTTCCGGAAAAGAATATCAGGATCATCAATGCAGGCGTGCCGGGTTTTGATACATCGCAAAGCATCCCAAATTTAGCCTTGAGAGTTATCCCCTTTCATCCGGATATCATAATAATCTATCATGCCTATAATGATTTAAAAGCCATAAAATACGGCATTGAGTTTAAACCGGATTACTCACATATTCATAGTACTCCTTACGGTTATCATGAAGAACCCACCCTTATAGTAAAGGGATTAAGCCAAAGCATGTTCTATGTTCGAACGCGCAATCAATATCGTAAATTCAAGGAACGTATTGACGCTAATGGAATGATGTTGAAAGCGTTGACCGATAAAGACAGGCTTGATTATATCCCCGAAGAGGCCCTTCAGACATTTGAGCAGCATATTCAAAGTTTAGTGGCAATTGGAGAGATAAGCAATGCTAAAGTGATTTTGTCTTCTTTTGCAACATTATATGACCCGAACTTAGATTATACAAAACGTGAAACATTCACGCAAATGAGCACGCTTCAAAAAAAAGATCTGTATTCTCTTATGAATTTTACTCCAGGCTTGACAGTCAACGCATTTTTTAAAGGGATAAAAGAGTATAATACAATACTAAAAAATATTGCGATTCATGAAAAAACAGGGTGGATTGACAATGCCTCATCAGTTCCTCACAAAGATGAATATTTTGTCGACAGGGTGCATTTTTCGAAAAAAGGCGCAAAATGTATGGCCGAAAATATACTTCCGGTTGTTTTGGAGTTAATTGAAAAGGAAAAAAATTGAAAGGATGAATATATTTGTAAACATCAGCCACCCGGCGCATGTTCACCTGTTTAAAAATGCCATTTTTAAACTAATTGAGAAGGGGCATAAGGTAGTCGTTGGAGCTCGGAAAAAGGAATTTACCATAGATCTCCTAAATTCATATAAGATCGATCACATCTTGTTAACTCAAAAAGGAAAAGGGGTAGCTGGCCTGTTAAAAGAGCTTGCAGCTCAGCAACTGAAAATATCGAGAATAATAAAAAAACACTCTATAGATATAATGATTCAGATGAATGGCATATTCAATGCGCCGGTTGGTAAATACTATGGCATTCCGACGCTTGCTTTTTCAGATACAGAAAACGATAAATGGGCAAACAGAATATCTTTTAATTTGAGCCGACATATTTTTTTCCCCTCCTGTTTTGATCATACCGTCGGCCGCACCTGGAAAAAACAGATCCATTATCCTGGTTATCATGAACTTGCGTACCTTTCTCCAACATATTTCCCTGAGCCAATAGAATATGAAAATAAGTTTCTGGTAAGATTTGTAGGTTGGGAAGCAGGGCACGATATCGGTGAAAAGGGATTATCAAATTCTCGGAAAATTGAACTGGTTGATATCCTGAAAAACTTCGGTTCTGTTTATCTGTCTTCTGAAGCACCTCTGCCAAAAGAGCTCGACGAATATCAATTGCCAGTTGAATCCTCAGCTATTCATGGTTTTATGAAAAAATGCAGGATGGTGGTAGGCGAATCTGCGACCATGTCGTCAGAAGCCGCGTGTCTGGGTATCCCGGCTCTGTTTATTTCAAATACAGGACGGGGATATACGACCGAACAGGATAAAAAATACGGCCTGATAAAACATTACAGGCTGGATCAGTGGGATGATATAATACGGCAGTTAAAAAAGTGGGCATCACAAGACATGAAGGAAGAATGGCAGAAAAAACGATGGGCCATGTTGAAAGATAAAATTGAAGTCACAGACTGGATTGTAGAATTGATTGATAACTATCCTAATAGCATTAATGATGCAAATCGTGGAAGTTTTGAAAGGTTTTTAATAAAGTGTGCGGATTAGCAGGTATTTTTCGAAAAGATAAAATCACTCAATCTGATATCGACCTGATAAAACAGATCAACTCGATCCAGCAGCACCGGGGGCCGGATGATGAGGGTGTATTTTGTGATAATTCCTGCGTTCTGGGCCATCGCCGCCTTTCAATTATCGACCTTTCCAGGGATGGGCATCAGCCGTTTGTTTCAGATGATGGACGATTACAGCTTATTTTTAACGGCGAAATATACAATTACATTGAGCTGCGTCAGGAACTTGAAAGTCTCGGCTGGCATTTCAGAACAAAGACGGATACAGAGGTTCTGCTAAAAGCTTATCAGCACTACGGCGAAAACTGCCTTTCAAAATTTAATGGCATGTTTGCCTTTGCTGTTTATGATTCATTACATCAGAATATTTTTTTGGCACGGGACCGTGTCGGCATAAAGCCTTTATACTATAGCATAGTGGATTCAACGTTATATTTTGCATCTGAAATTAAGGCGCTCCATGCTGTCAGCTCGTTAAAACTTTCAATAAATTATCAAAGTCTGTTTGATTTTCTGGTGTTTAACAGGACAGATGTATTTGATGAAACGTTTAATAATGAGATTAAACGCATTCCGAAAGGGTACCATGCCATTTATGGAGAAGATGGGCTGGTATTAACTCAATGGTGGAATCCGGAGAACTACGTTAATAGTCAGACAGAATTAACAGACCGGAATATAAAGGAAAAAATACAAGAAATCCTTGTATCCGCAGTTAAGTTGAGAATGCGAAGCGATGTGCCGGTGGGTTCATGTCTAAGCGGAGGTTTAGACTCCTCTATATTAATTGGAATTCTTTTTTCGCATGCTGCGGCCGCTGAAGGGTATCCAACATTTACCGCCTCTTTTCCCGAACACCGGATTGATGAGACCGGATATATCGACATGCTGAACAAAAAATATCCATTTAATAACATAAGGACTTTCCCGACAGCTATGCAGGCGTATGAAAAACTGAGAGATTTTGTATACGCAAATGATGAGCCGACAACCAGCTATTCGTTTTTCTCTCAGTATGAAGTGATGAAGCTTGCTAAGGAAAACGGAGTAACGGTTTTACTGGATGGTCAGGGCGGTGATGAATGTTTTGCCGGGTATCAATATTTCCACGGGTTTAATTTTTATGGTCTTTTCAGAAATAAAAAATGGATGCGGCTTGGCAATGAACTTCTTAAAAGTATTATCAGAAAGCAGGATAAATCAGCATATCAAACATTTATGTTTCAGGCACTTCCTGACTCGTTAAGAAAAATAGTTCTCCTGAGAACAATACCTTATATGAAACCGGATTTTTTTTATGAATATATTGAGACCAGTCTTATTTATAATAATTTTTTTAATGCCGATGATTTGAATCAAAGTCTGGTGAGACATTTTCAATATAAACTGGAACATCTTTTGAGAATGGAAGACAGAAACTCCATGGCATTTTCCATAGAAGCAAGACTGCCATATCTTGATTACCGGCTTATTGAATATGTTTTAAGCATATCAGGAGATTTGAAAATCAAAAACGGCGAGACCAAATACCTTCAGAAGATATCACTGGGGGAATATACAACGCAGGAAATATTAAACAGAAAGGATAAAATCGGTTTTGGAACGCCGGGAGAGGAATGGATGCTTTGTCCTGAATGGGAAAATATCGCACATGAGTATTATGTTCATCTGACACACACATTACCTGATATTTTCAAAAAAAATAGCCCCCTGCCAGGAAACGGGCTTGAACGCTGGAAGGTGAACCAGCTTGGCGTCTGGCTTAATATTTTTATGTGTTAAACAACCATCAAAAATCAATATTGACTAATGGACGAAAACCTTAAGTTATTATTCAATGTGTTATCTGCCGCAGAACAAAAGGATTATAGCGGCTACTGTAAATTTGACGCTTTGAACAGCGCTTTTTTAAAGAAAATCTCGTGTAATAATAAGTGGCTTAGGCTTATATATACTCAGCTTGTCAAAGAGTGCCCGTTTCATATCCGTCCTCTTCTTGGAGTAAAACAATCGAGAAATCCAAAAGGAATCGCGCTTTTTGCAAGGGCATATTTTTTTTTATACCAGAAAACAACTGACCCTGTTTTTTTAAGAAAAGGCGAATCATTAATCCAGTGGCTTCTTGAAAATCAAAGCCCGGGCC
>Ga0268280_1001722_pt1 | contig 14031 bp, 10 predicted proteins | sample saktaG_9_FD_190139 | JGI IMG/M metagenome (GOLD analysis project Ga0268280, IMG submission 190139) | Saline water microbial communities from Sakinaw Lake, British Columbia, Canada - sak_2011_5_24_40m | ecosystem: Environmental > Aquatic > Non-marine Saline and Alkaline > Saline ...
GCTCAAGATCGTCTTTCCTTCCCTGAATGTCACGCTTCTGGATTCCTCGCGGAAAAAAACGTCTTTTCTCAAAGCTGTCGTGCGCGGGCTTGGGCTCGGGGAAACCGCAGTGGTGAACAGGAGGGCAGAGCGGCTGCTGGACGATGAAGCCTACCGCGGCCGCTTTGATACGGTCATTTCCAGGGCTACCCTCAAGCTCCCCGAATATCTGCGGCTGGGGGCCGGTTTTCTCCTCCCCGGAGGCCTTCTGATCGCCATGAAAGGGCCCGGTTTCGAGGCTGAACTGGAGGATTCCCTGCCCTTGCTGCGGGGAGCGGGAATGAAATTGTCCGGCTCCCGCGAAATCCATCTTCCCGTAACGGGAGATTTTAGAAAAATACTAATATTTCAAAAGACTTAACATCTCATCCCCGTTCAAAATATCCCTTTGATTTACCCTTTTTTTATGCTACAAACCACAACACACAACATAAATCTTTTTGCCTTTGGCCCTTTGCCTTTAGCCATTAGCCTGTATTCCATACGATGCGTAAAATAATCTGCATAGCCAACCAGAAGGGAGGCGTCGGGAAGACCACAACGGCGATCAACCTCGCCGCATCCCTTGCCGCCGCGGAGAAAAGGACGCTCCTTATCGACTGCGATCCTCAGGGGAACGCGTCAAGCGGCGTGGGTATCGACAGGGCCACGGCGCGGGAAAAGAATCTCTATAACGCCCTGATCGGCGAGGTACCTCTGGACAACATCATTGTGGGCACACCGATCCCGACGCTTGACATCGTACCCTCGAATCAGGACCTCATCGGCGTTGAAATCGAGTTTATCTCTCTTCAGGACCGGGAGAAGCGGCTCCGGAACATCCTGCGGGATGTGGACCGGCCTTACGATTACATGATCATCGACTGCCCGCCGTCGCTGGGGCTCCTGACCATCAACTCTCTCGTGGCGGCCGATGATGTCATCATCCCGCTCCAGTGTGAATACTTTGCCATGGAAGGGCTGGGACACCTGCTGAACACGATCCGTCTCATCAAGGCCAGACTCAACCCCACGCTCTCCATGGCCGGCATTCTTCTGACCATGTTCGACACGAGAAACCGGCTCTCTCATCTGGTCGAAGACGATGTCCGCAAGCATTTCGGGGAGAAGGTCTTCAAGACGATTATCCATAGAAACGTGAGGCTCTCGGAGAGCCCCAGCCACGGGCTTCCCATCATGCTTTATGACATAAAATCGCGGGGAGCCCTTTCATACCTCGAGCTCGCAAAAGAAATACTGTCCAACGGGAGCGCGTAGATGCCGACAAAAAGTTCCCTCGGCAAGGGGCTGGGAGCCATGTTCCCCGATCTCCTTGACAGCCTCAGCGAAAAAAACGCCCTGATCATGTGCGGGATTGAGGAGCTCTTCCCCAACCGGTATCAGTCCCGAAAAGTCTTTGACAAAAAAGACCTTTCGGATCTGGTCGCCTCCATAAAGGAGAGCGGCATCATCCAGCCGATCGTCGCGAGAAAATCGGAAGGCGGATACGAGATCATCGCCGGCGAGCGCCGCTGGCGCGCCGCGCAGGAGGCCGGCCTCAAGGAAGTTCCGGTCGTTCTCCGGGAAGCAAAAGACGTGGATGCCGCCCTGATCTCCGTCGTGGAGAACCTGCTCCGAACGGATCTCAACCCCGTGGAGGAAGCGGAGGCCTATCAAAAAATCATGAAGACCTTCGCCCTGTCGCAGGAAGAGGTCTCCGTGAAGGTCGGAAAGGACCGGTCCACGGTAGCCAACATGGTCCGGCTGCTCCGGCTCCCCGTGGAAATAAGGATGTCTCTTATCGAGAAGAAGATTTCCTCCGGACATGCCCGGGCGCTCCTCGCCCTGACCTCCGAGGCGGAACAGATGCAGGTTTTCCGGAGGATTCTTCAGAAGGGCCTCAACGTCCGTGAGACAGAAACACTGATAAAGCGGCTTAAAACAGCGGGCGCCGCCGCCGGAAAAATAAAAAAACCTGTTGAAATTGATGATATAGAAAACAAGCTTTCCAGGAGGTTGATGACTCGCGTTTCCATAAAGAGGGCGAAAGAAGGCGGCGTCATTGAAATAAGGTATGTCTCCCTGAAGGATCTGGACCGCCTCATAAGGCTTCTCCTGGGAGATTAGCCTCCATGAAATCTCTCTTTGAATTTTTTGCGATTTTATATTATGTTCTCTGTAAGTTTTGCAGGGCCGGAGCAATATTCTCAAAGCCCCACCAGAAAACATTATTTTTTAATAATTTTAATATTTTAATTTTTGGACAAGCACTTTCACATCCTCTCCCGACTGTGCTTCGGGTAAGCGATCGGCATAACAGCATCTGGTTATCAACAGATGTTTATATCCTTGTGGATAAGGCATTCTGAATTGGAAACGATCTGGAAAAAAAGCACCGATATCATTAAGAAAAAAGTGAGCCAGCAGAATTACGAGACCTGGATTCAGCCTCTCCGGCTTGCCGCCCTGGAGGGTGAAAGCGTTCATATCTCGGTGCCGAACAAGTTTTTCAAAGACTGGCTGGCTGACAACTATCTTCCTGTTATCAAGGATTCCCTGTCGGCGGTGACAGGGGTTCAGATCAAGGTCGATTTTGTCGTTGAGAAGTCGGGAGACGGCACGGTATCCTCTGCCCCGGCAAGAGCCCAGGAACATCCGGAAAAGAAAGCCGCGTCCCGAAAGGCGCCCGGCCCGAAAACCGGCTCATCGCTTAATTATAATTACAGTTTTGACCGATTCGTTGTGGGTCCAAGCAACCAGTTTGCCCACGCGGCCTGCGTGGCGGTGGCCGAACAACCGGCAAAAAACTACAATCCTCTTTTTATATACGGCGGTGTCGGCCTGGGGAAAACCCACCTGCTGAACGCCATAGGGATCCACTCTCTGAAACTCAATTCCGAGCGCAATGTCCTTTACGTCTCCGCAGAAGAGTTCATGAATGAACTCATAGGATCCATAAGGTACGACCGGATGCCTAAATTCCGGGAAAAGTTCCGTAATATCGAATATCTCCTTATGGATGATATTCAGTTCATCGCCGGAAAAGAGCGGACCCAGGAAGAATTTTTTCACACCTTCAACACGCTCCATGATTCAGGCAAACAGATCGTTGTCACAAGTGACAAATTTCCGAAGGATATTCCCAATCTGGAGGGTAGACTGCGTTCGCGATTTGAATGGGGGCTTGTGGCGGATATCCAGCCGCCGGAAATAGAAATGAAAATAGCAATTCTGGGGAAAAAAGCCCAGGAAAACAATCTCAACCTGCCGAATAATGTTGCCTATTATGTCGCCTCCAAATCCGAATCAAGCATCCGGGAACTGGAGGGTTATCTTATCAGAATAGCCGCCTACGCGTCTCTCGCGGGGCGGGAGATCACCATGGATCTGGTAAAAGATGTCCTGAACACGATCACCAAGCAGGAAAAGGCTTACGAAATAACAGTGGACGAAATTATCAAAACAGTGGCTGGAAAATTCAGCATAAAGATTAATGATATTAAATCGGATAAGAAAAACAAGAATTTCGTCCTGCCCAGGCAGATCGCCATGTACCTGGCAAGAAAACTGACAAATGATTCGTTTCCCGATATCGGAGCAAAGATAGGAGGAAAAGATCACTCAACGGTTATCTACGCAAACAACAAAATAAGAAAGATCATGGAAGAGGATGTAAAAATCAAAAATACCATAGAGGAATTGGAAAATATCATTATAAAAAGATAAACGTTCACAGAGTTTAATGAGTTTATGAACAGGGAGGCGTCGGGATACTTCCTTGAAAGAATTGGAGTAAAGTTTCTATCCACAATTCAACAGGCCCTATTATTAATTATACTATCTTTTAACTTATTAATTAAAGAATAGGAGATAGAATGGAATTCAATATCAGCAGAGAAATATTTCTGGATGGCATTCAGAAAACATTGAGCATCGTAGAGAGGAGAACCACCATACCCATTCTCAATAACGTCCTGATCCGCGCGGGAGGCAAGAATGATCTCGGCGTTATTGCGACAAACCGTGAAATAGGTCTGGTGGCTCACTACGAAGCAGAGGTCAGGAATCCAGGGGAAATAACCCTTTCCGCGAGAAAGCTCTATGAAATGATCAGAGAAATACAGGGGGATTTCATTCATGTCAAAACGAACGAGATGAACTGGGTGAATGTCAGCTGCGGGAAAGTGAGTTACAGAATTCCAGGCATATCGGCGGATGATTATCCCAAGGTGGAAAGTGACGACAAACAGAAATTTTTCATGATCAACAGCGGGATTTTGACCGAGATGATCGAAAAGACATTTTTCGCCATGTCCCAGGAGGAAATGCGCATTAACCTCAATGGGGTATTCATGGAGGTGGAGCAGGGAGAGGCTGGAAGCAGGGTTCGAATGGTTGCAACGGACGGCCACAGGCTTTCACTGGTGGACATGGATCTCGGCGATCAGAAATTTCTGGAGCTTGAAAAAGGGATCATCATCCCCAGAAGGGGCGTGGGTGAGATAAAAAAGCTTTTGGAACAGGGCGATGAGGATGTGGAAGTAGGAGTTGAAAAAGGCATGATCGTCATGAAAAAGAAAAATACGTTTCTGAAGATCAGCCTGATCGACGCGGATTATCCGGACTATAAGCGGGTCATCACCATGGATAAAGGAAACAGGGTGGAGCTTGACCGGGATCAATTCCTCCATGCCCTCAGAAGAATGGGGGTTATGGCGACGGATAAGTACAATGGAGTTAAAATAGGGATTTCCGGAGACAGAATGAAGCTGAACTCCACGAATCCCGATGTGGGAGAGGCGAATGATGAGGTGGATATTGCCCCCCAGGATAAAGAGATGGAAGCGGTGTATAACGTCCGGTATCTGATCGACGCCGTGGATGTCATGGATGAGGAAAAACTGGTATTCGAGATGAGAGAAGGGTTGAGGCCCGGCACGATCAGGCCCGCGGTGAAGGAAAACTATCTCTGCATCATCATGCCGTTGAAAGTGTGAATAAAGGGTCCAGGGGTTCGAGTGAAAACAAATCTCAGTTCGTTCTTGAGAAAAAAGGGTTCAGGAAAGACACATATTTTTTATGACGGATAAAAGCTATTCAGCCGACAGCATAAAAGTTCTGGAAGGTCTCGAGGCGGTCAGAAAGCGCCCCGCCATGTACATCGGGAGCACGGGGAAAGACGGCCTCCATCACCTTGTCTACGAAGTGGTGGATAACAGCATCGACGAGGCGGCGGCCGGTTTCTGCGACACCATCGACGTCCGGGTCCGGGCGGATAACAGTGTTCAGGTGGATGACAACGGGCGGGGGATCCCTGTTGATCTGCACAAGGAGGAAGGTGTCTCGGCGGCCCAGGTCGTCCTGACGAAGCTTCACTCGGGAGCGAAATTTTCCAACGAGAGCTACAAGATATCCGGCGGACTTCACGGTGTGGGCGTGTCCGTCGTGAATGCCCTTTCCTCTTATCTGGAGCTGGAAGTGAGAAGGGACAGCAAGGTCTACAAGCAATCCTACAAGAGAGGCGTGCCCACGGGCGAACTGGAGATCATCGGGAAGACCCGGGGCAGGGGAACCCGGATCACCTTCAAGCCGGATGATGAAATTTTCGAAGATATTGATTTCAGCTTCGATGTCCTCTCCAACCGCCTTCGGGAACTTGCTTTTTTAAACAAGGGAATCAAGATCCATCTGACAGATGAACGGGATGGCAAGAAGAGCGAGTTCTTTTATAAAGGCGGAATCGTCTCTTTCGTGGAATACATCAACCGGAACAAGGGCGTCCTTCATAAAAAACCGATCTATTTTGAAGGCGCCAGGGAAGACTGTCAGGTGGAGGTGGCCCTGCAGTACAACGACACTTATTCCGAAGGCATCTTTTCCTTTGTCAACAGCATCAACACCACGGAAGGCGGGACACACCTGATCGGGTTCAAATCCGCCCTCACGCGCGCCATCAACAACTACGCCGCAAACAACAATCTCATCAAGAATGGGAAAGATATCATCAAGGGAGAGGATGTACGGGAAGGACTGTCCTGTGTCATCAGCCTCAAGCTGAAGGAGCCTCAGTTTGAGGGACAGACCAAGACCAAACTGGGCAACAGCGAAGTCAAAGGTCTCGTCGAGGGAATCGTCTATGAAAGGATGGGGAGCTATCTCGAAGAGAATCCCCCCGTGGGCAAGCAGATCCTCGGCAAGGCGCTCGATGCAGCGAGGGCCCGGGACGCCGCACGACGGGCGAAGGAGCTCACCCGGAGAAAGACCGCCCTGGAAGTAGGCTCCCTGCCCGGCAAGCTTGCCGATTGCCAGGAGCGGGATCCCGCGCGCAGCGAGGTCTACCTGGTAGAAGGGGACAGCGCCGGCGGTTCGGCGAAACAGGGACGCGACCGGAAGAACCAGGCCATCCTGCCGCTGCGCGGCAAGGTTCTGAACGTGGAGAAGGCCCGCTTCGACAAGATGCTTCAGAACGAGGAGATCAAGACGATGGTGACGGCCCTCGGGACGGGCATCGGGAGGGACGATTTCGATGTGAGCAAGCTCCGCTACCACAAGGTCATTATCATGACCGATGCGGATGTCGACGGCCTGCACATCCGCACGCTTCTTCTCACGTTCTTCTTCCGGCAGATGCGGGAGCTCATTGAACGGGGGTATCTTTACATCGCCCAGCCCCCGCTCTTCAAGGTGGTGGACCGGAAGAAAGAACTCTATATCCACAACGAAGAGGAGATGAGAAATTACATCCTGGAAAACGGGGTGAACAAGATCAGCTTTGTCACGGGCAACGGCGGCAACATCTCCGGGAACCGCCTGCTGGCGATGATTAAAAAGGTGATGAGGATTGAAACGGTCCTAGACCGGTTTGAAAAAGAGGACAAGAACAAAACCGTCATGCGGATCATCGCGGGTGATCCGGCTTTCTCAACGGAAGACCTCAACAGCGAATCGGCCCTCATGAAGGTGGGAAAAAGAACGAAGATGGCCATCGGCGAGAGGCTGGTGGACTTCCGGACGGAGCAGGACCCGGAACACAGCGGCTATAAACTGCTCCTCGATTACCGGATGAAAGGGCAGGTCTTCACCACCTGCATCGACAAGGAAACGTTCAAGACGCCGCGCTTCATAGAAATAAAGGAACTGCTGAACCAGGTGAGCAGTCTGGGCGAAGCGCCGTACACGGTGGTCGCCGACGACGAGGATAAGGGGAGGACGGAGCTCGCGAGCATGTCAGCGCTTGTGGAATACGTGATGGCCCTGGGCCAGAAAGGCATCACGGTCCAGCGTTACAAAGGCCTCGGTGAGATGAACCCCGAGCAGCTCTGGGAGACCACCATGAATCCGGAAAAACGGACGCTCCTTCAGGTCAAAGTCGAAGACGTGGTCATTGCCGATGAGATCTTCACCACCCTCATGGGCGACCAGGTCGAACCCCGCAAAGACTTCATCTACAAAAACGCCCTCTACGCATCCAATCTGGATGTGTGAGTACCATTTCAGCAATCCCCTGGAGTCCTGTTTTGACGGAGAAAATCTTTTCATCTGCTCATCTTGGCGAGCATTTCCTGAGCGAATTTCTTTCCATCCTCAAGATCCTGGCTGTCGGGGTGGCCCGCTGCGCTCAGGGCTTCCTCCGCCCAAGCCTTGTGTTCCGGCTTTTTCATTAACGCTTAAATGGAAATTGTGATATGCATTCCAAAGAGTAAAAAGGAACTTTGTATCATGAAGGACGACCGGAAGACCGAGAAAGAACTCCTGGAAGCCTTGGGTGAACTGCAACAGCGCGCCGCCCGTCTGGAAAGATCCATCAAAAGACTCAAGAAGACCAACGACACCTTGAAAAAAAGCGAAAAGCGGTTCCGTTTCATCTTCGAGAACGCTCCCGAAGGTATTTTTCAGATGTCCCCGGAGGGTCGCTTGCTCAGCGCGAACCCGGCCAGCGCCCACATGTTGGGATACGGCTCCTCTGAAGACATGCTGAGCAGCGTCGTGAATGTAGGAAAACAGCTTTATGTAAACTCTGAAGACAGGTTTCGAGTGACAAAGCTCGTTGCGGAACGAGGCATTGTGAAAGGTTTCGAGGTGCCTTTTTACAGAAAGGACGGTACCACCATATGGATTTCCCTTTACGCGCAAGCCGTCAGGGATGAAGACGGAAATCTCTTTTATCAGGGGACGATGGAAAACATCACCGAGCGCGTGAAGATGGAGCGGGCCCTGCGGGAAAGTGAGGAAAAATACCGGAACATCCTGGAAAACATCGAAGAAGGTTACTATGAAGTGGATCTGGCCGGTAATTTTACGCTTTTCAATTCTTCCATGTTGAAGATACTCGGGTACCCGGAAGAAGAAATGAAAGGCATGAACAACCGCCGGTATATGAGCAGGGAAACCGCCCGGAAGGTCTTTGCCGCCTATAATGAAGTCTATCGGACGGGCATTGCTTCGAAAAATGTGGAATGGGAGCTCACAAGAAAAGACGGGAACAAGGCGTTTGTGGAAACGTCGGTTTCCCTGACGAGAGATTCAAAGGGACAACCCATCGGCTTTCAGGGGATTATGCATGATATCACCGACCGCAAGCGGATGGAGGAGGAAATCATTTCCCTCTCCATTACAGACCACCTGACGAGCCTGTACAACAGAAGAGGATTCATGACCCTTGCCGAGCAGCAGATGAAGATAGCGGAGAGGACAAAGGCCGGCTTTCTGCTCCTGTTTGCCGATCTGGATAAGATGAAATGGATCAATGATAATCTGGGTCACGAGAAAGGGGACAAGGCCCTCATGGATGTCGCGTCCATCCTGAAGGGGGTTTTTCGAAAATCCGACATCATCGCCCGCATTGGGGGTGATGAGTTTGCCGTTCTCGGGATCGGGACTTCAATGAAAGATGGGAAAGCGCTGGGAAGTCGTCTGCAGCACAAGATTTATATACATAATGCAGCTGAAAAGAGAGATTATCAGATTTCCTTGAGCGTAGGCATGGCTTACAGCGATCCCGAGAACCCCTATTCCCTGGATGAGCTGATGTCCCAGGCGGATACCCGGATGTATGAACAAAAAAGGAGCAAGCAATTGTAAAAAGTTCCCGCATCAGCGCCCGGGCAGACCGGGGAAACAGCCGATCGTATTCCCTCCGGACTTCAAATTTGATTTGCGATAGAGGGCGCGCCTTTTATCAAGGCGTCTATTTCCCTGCACCTTTACCCGGCAGCATGCCCTGTATGTTTCCGGGCATCGAGGGCATGGACATTTTCCTGTATCCCGCCGGCAGTTCGAACAGGCTGTCCGGCTGGCCGCCGATCTTGATATCCGAGTATGTAACGGACCAGCTCCCATCCACGGCCGCTGTCTTGACGGGGAAGCTGATATCGGTCGCCCACCATTGATGGGACGTCACGGTTTTGTCGCCCATCTTTGCCGTCACCTCGTACTTCGTCGTCGGGTGCCCGTCAATGGTTTCGGAGCCGATCGCTTTCCGGCTGACCTCTCCCTTCATTTTTTCCCCCGGGACTTCCGCGGCTCGATCCTTCGCTTGCGAGAGCTCCAGGTAAGACTTGCCGGCCGGCATGACCGTCCAGACCTTGTTCAGGTCCTGCCTGACAATGGAGTATGTTCCCCCGGCCCTTTTATTCTCCATCCGGAATTTGCCGGCTTTCATGTAGATTTTGGACGTCATCGTGTGTCCGCCCGCCTTATTTATAACCGTCGCTGAAAATTCCTGAGCCATCCCCGCTTTCGGGGCGCCCTCTTCCTTGCTCTTACCGCAACCCGTGATAAAGAGGGCAACGAATAAAGCCAGCACCGGAACAAATATTTTTTTCATAGACCACCCTCCCTGGAAACGTGATTGCCCCATAACATGCCTCAAACATCGGCCGTTGTCCATCCCTAATTACCATTCCTCCTTTTTCACGTAAGCCATCCCCTGGAAGACGGACACGGTGTCGCCGGTTTCGTCAGCGATTCGAACCTCATAAACGGCATGCCGTCCGCTCCTGGATACCTCTTTCGCTTCGGCCGAAATCGTCTTGCCTCTCGCGGGTTTCACAAAAGAGATGGACGCGTTCAGCGCGACGGCGAGCCGGCCATGGGAGTTCGCCGCGGCCGCGAAAGCCATGTCCGCCAGGGTAAAGAGCATCCCGCCGTGAACGCACTTCACGCCGTTGAGATGATGCTCCTGAACCTCGCATTGGACCTTTGCCCGGCCGGGAGCGATGCTCTCCAGCTCGATGCCCACGTGTGCGGCGAATTTGTCTCTCTTGAAAAAAAGATTCCATTTGTTCTTATCTATTGCGGGCATGACCAGCCTCCTTACTCCTTGATCCGCCCTCAAAGGACGTGTTTTTTATGAGCCAGTCTGCTTATATCCGGCAGGATTTGTCAAGGGTGAAACCGGCATTTTTTTTGCCGGAAAAGGGATAAAAAGAATGCGACTTATCCGGCAAAAAATGGTATAATCCGCGGCAAACAATCGACCAGCTTAATAGTTGATATTACGATATATTTTCAAGAACAAAATACATGATGAGGGTTGAACAGCATGGAGCAGCTTTATCAGAAAAACGTTCCTGTCAATATCGAAGACGAGATGAAAAAATCCTACATGGATTACGCCATGAGCGTCATCATAGGACGGGCGATTCCGGATGTCCGGGATGGACTGAAACCGGTCCACCGGCGCGTCCTTTACGCCATGTCCGAGATGGGGAACGTCTGGAACAAGGCCTACAAGAAATCCGCCAGGATCGTCGGGGATATCATCGGTAAATACCATCCCCACGGGGACGCGGCCGCCTACGATACCCTCGTGAGGATGGCCCAGGACTTTTCCATGCGCTATCCGCTCATCGACGGACAGGGAAATTTTGGCAGCGTGGATGGAGATCCGCCTGCCGCTATGAGATACACGGAGATCCGGATGGCGAGGCTTGCCGAGGAGCTGCTTGCCGACCTGGATAAAGATACCGTCGATTTCGTCCCCAATTATGACGCGTCCATGAAGGAACCCACGGTGCTGCCCTCGCGGGTTCCCGGGCTTCTCCTGAACGGATCGTCCGGGATCGCCGTGGGCGTCGCCACGAATATCCCGCCCCACAACCTGAGCGAGTTGATCAGCGGGACCATTGCTCTTGTCAGGAATCCGGAGATTACGATCGAAGAGATGATGCGCTTTATCAAAGGCCCCGATTTTCCCACGGCGGGATTCATCAACGGAAGGGAAGGGATCGTTTCCGCCTACAAGACGGGCAGGGGCTCGATCCGGATACGGTCCAGAGCGATCATTGAAAGGAATGCCAGGAACGATCGGGAAAGCATTATCATCACGGAATTGCCCTATCTCGTGAACAAGGCCAATCTGATTGAAAAGATATCGGAACTGGTCAAAGAAAAAAAAGTGGAAGGAATAGCCGACCTCCGGGACGAGTCTGACCGGGAAGGCATCCGGATTGTCATTGACCTGAAGAAAGACGAGCAATCGGGGGTGATCCTGAATCAGCTCTACAAGCACACCCAGATGGAATCAAGCTTCGGCATCATCATGCTGTCCATCGATCGCGGTCAGCCCCGGGTCCTCAACCTCAAAGATGTCCTCCAGAGATTCATTGACTTCCGCAAGGAAGTGATCACCCGCAGGACGGTTTTCGACCTCGCGAAAGCCAGGGAACGGGCCCATATCCTGGAAGGGCTCATCATCGCCCTCAACAACATCGATGCCGTCGTTGCCCTCATCAAGGCGTCCAGGAGTCCGCAGGAAGCCGCCGAGGGTCTCTGCCGGAAGTTCGGCCTCTCCGAGGCGCAGGCGAAGGCGATCCTGGATATGAGACTTCAGAGGCTCACCGGCCTGGAGCGCGACAAGATCGATGGGGAATTCAGGGAATTGACCCGGCTCATCAAGACCCTTCAGGGCATTCTCGATGATCCCCGGAAAGTGCTCAATATCATCGTGGAGGAACTGGAAGAAATCCGGAGGAAATACGGCGACGAGCGGAGGACGGAAATCGTCGCGAGCGTGGACGATATCGATATCGAGGACATGATCGTTGAGGAAGACATGGCGGTCACGGTTTCCCACTACGGCTACATCAAGAGGAACCCGGTGAGCCTCTACCGGAGTCAGCACCGCGGCGGGCGCGGAAAGATGGGCATGGTGACAAAGGACGAGGACTTCGTTGAAAATATTTTTGTCGCCTCGACCCACAGCTTCATCCTCATCTTCACGAGCCTGGGGCGCATCCACTGGCTGAAGGTCTATCAGGTGCCGCAGGCGGGAAGAGCCGCCAAGGGAAAGGCCATTGTGAACCTCATCCAGACATCTCCGCAGGAGCGGGTCTCGGCGATTCTTCCGGTCCGTGAATTCGTGGAGGGGAAATATGTGGTCCTGGTGACCCGGAAGGGGATTATCAAGAAAACGGATCTGGCCGCCTTCTCGAATCCGAGATCGGGGGGCATCATCGCCATCACCATTGATGAGGGGGATGAACTGATCGATGTCAAGGAGACCCTGGGAGATCAGGATATTTTCCTCGGCACCCGCAAGGGGATGGCCATCCGTTTCAAGGAAGAGGACGCGAGACCCATGGGCAGGACCGCCAGGGGCGTGATCGGCATCCGGATGGAAGAGGATGATGAGCTCGTGGGGATGGAAATCATCGGGAACGAAAACTCCATCATGACCGTTTCGGAGAAAGGCTTCGGCAAGAGGACGGAGATTGCCGAGTACCGGCCCCAGTCCCGCGGCGGGAAGGGAATCATCAATCTCAAAACCACTTCCAAGATCGGTTTCGTGTCCGGGATCAAGCAGGTGACGGGAAGCGAGGACATCATGCTCATCAGCAACACGGGGAATATCATCCGTCTGCGCGTCGACGAGATCCGCATCCTCCATCGCAATACGCAGGGAGTCAAGCTCATAGAGATCGGGGCTGATGAGAAGGTCGTGGGAATGGCCAGGACCGAGCGGGGAAGCGGCAAAGAGGGGGAGAGAGAAGAGGAGAGCGAGGCGGAGGAAGCCGTGGAGAACGGTGAAAAGGAAGAGTAAGTTAGAAAAATGCCGGACAGAGAACCCTTCGAATCTCAGGTAAATTTTCTCGACCGTTCTAAATCTCACGCCGCTGCAAGTTCAAAACTCGTCCGCTTAAAGCGGACTCAAACAGTTGAACTTGCGGACGCTGTGCTCGATAAGAACGGTGACCCGAAAAAATTTAATTCGCTTCTCAGGATTCTCCGCCCGGCATTTCTAACAGGTTGTTGAAAAACTCGTAATTTCCATCAAAACGTCATCCCCGCCCCCGATTAAAAACTTCAAGGACAGGCTGTGGCGGGGATCCAATCCTCCTTTGTTGTCATGGTGAGCTTGTGTCGAACCACGCAGCACAACGCCGCAGACGCCGTCCCCGCGAAGGCGGGGATGGGCGTTTTTCAACAGCCTGAAAAGGGTTTGAATGAAGCATGAAACGGTATCGCATCTTCGATCATACGGCGGACCTGGGAATCGAGATCTTCGGGGAGACTCAGAAGGCGCTTTTCATCCATGCCGCTTTTGCTGCCTTCGATCTCATGGCCGATCTCCATTCCGTGCAGCCGAAAGAAAGCCGCAGGATCTCTGTTGAGGGCGCCGACCGGGAGGACCTGCTGATCAATTATCTTCGGGAGGTTCTCTATCTCTTCAACGGCGAGAAACTGCTCCTGAAATATTTTTCCATCGATGAAATCGATGACCGTCATCTCACGGGGGATGTTCAAGGCGAGTTCTTTGATCCAGGCAGACATCCTCTCAAGAGAGAGATCAAGGCTGTGACCTATCACCGGGCCGAAGTCCGGAAAACGGAGCATGGGTGGCAGGGGAAAGTGATTTTTGATGTCTGAGATAAAGCTCCAGAAAAAGGATGACAACCGCTGGCTCATCCCCGCGTCGGGAGGAATGCGCGTGCCCGGTATGGTCTATTCCAGCGAGCGGCTGATGAAGGAAATGGGCAGGGACGAGAGCCCGAAGCAGGTCGCGAACGTGGC
>Ga0268280_1001727_pt1 | contig 13991 bp, 8 predicted proteins | sample saktaG_9_FD_190139 | JGI IMG/M metagenome (GOLD analysis project Ga0268280, IMG submission 190139) | Saline water microbial communities from Sakinaw Lake, British Columbia, Canada - sak_2011_5_24_40m | ecosystem: Environmental > Aquatic > Non-marine Saline and Alkaline > Saline ...
TTTCGTGTTCGTCCATTTTTTTATGTGAACGATACGAAATATTATGTCAAAGAACATGTGCTATATAAAAGTGTCAACGATGTTGTGCTACGAAAAAAAGTGTCAACGATGTTATGCTATTTATCAAGTAGCAATTAAAACTGCGGTCATGGTTACAGGTTCACCCGGACAAACAGGCAATGTAGTCTGAATGGTAATATCAATAACGGGTCCACACGAACGCATTATAATATTATCAAGAGCAATGTCATTACCAATTCCTCCGGTTGAATTATTTCGCATCGTAAGGGTAACAGAAGTCTGGCCCGGTGCCGTTCTGAAAGTAAAACCATACGTTTTCCATGCGCCATCATTCATTATATTCCCGGTATTTAAAGCAATGCTCCCATCCAGCATGAAGTCGACGTTTGGTAAAATGGAATAGCGATACCCTTGTCCATCAATCGGGAAATAACTTAAATAACCGGAGCCTTTAGGCACCAAAATGGAATCATATAAATTAATCATCTCAGCCCTGAACTCATACCTGGTATTTTCACAAAGATCAGAAAGTGTTTCAGTATAAAACTCACCCGGAGTGTTACTGGCATTAACAATATACATATGACCACTGCCAGGTGATGAACTGCGGTCTTCGGTATATAGCCAAACATCCGTGCCCATTACTTGCTGAGGAGTACGGTACATCCCTGCAGTTGAGTTTGCTATTACATAGTTTCCATCAGGAATTGCATCATTAACCAAACCATAGGTATAATTTGTATATCCACCAAGAGGATATCCCAGTATTACTCCGGGAAATTTCATTTGATCAGGAGTCTGATAATTATTTGTAACAATTGTTCCAAATTCGCTGTTGGTGAAAAAATTCAAACCCGGCTGCCCGTTACAGGTTGTTAAATCAATGATAATCCCTGTTTCATTAACAATCACGGTCCGGGTATCGGTAATCTGTGCACTACATCCACCTGTAGAAGTCGTTGCCAGAACATTATATTGTGTTGAGACAGAAGGGTTAACAGTAGCAAAACTTATAGAGCTACCCGTTCCTGCAACTGGAGAACCGATTGGTGTCGTTCCGGTTCTAAGCTGGTAATTAACATTAGACTGACTGCCGGAAAGAGTAAGTGTACTGCTTTCGCTAACACTGATAAGTCCCGGGATGGCGCTTAAGGTGTAGGATATATTGATAATTTGCAAGGTCAAAGTTGCTGCATTGGAGGTCTGGCCACATCCTCCACTTAAAACACAACGGTATTGAAAGGCATTATTTGAAGGAACAGTGCCTGTTAAACTTAGCGTTGAGGTTGTCCAACCTGCATAAACAGGCTCTGTCCCTGCTGCGGTAATGTTATTCCATGATCCTCCATTGTCAGTGCTCACTTGCCATTGGTACGAAGGGCTGCCGGAAGCCACCACAGAGAACGAGGTACCTGCCCCCGAGCAGATGGTGACATTCGATGGTTGGCCCGTAATACATGCTGGAAGTACGGTTACAGTGGCTGTACTTGTTTGCTGGACACTGCAGCCGGTTGTTGCATTGGTTGCAAGCACATTGTATGTTGTGGTTGAACTAGGGCTTACGGGTGCAAAACTGATAGCCGATCCGGTCCCTGCTACTGCGGAACCCACTGGCGTGGTAACGATCCGTAACTGATAATTAACGCCGGTTTGGCTCCCCGAGAGTGATAGCGTTGAACTCGATCCGTTATAGATAGTAGAAGGGCTCGCGCTTAACGTATAAGTGGCGGTAGGCAAAGGGTCAACGGTCAAATCCGTACCATTATCCGATCCGGTAACCGCAGGGGTATTACTTACCACCCTTATCCGGTAGCCGGTGCCTGCAGTGGTATTCGAAGGGATCGTTATGCTTATACTCTGGCTGCCGCTTGCATCAGAAGCCACGCTTTGTAGTGTGACCGGAGATGTGAACGAACCTAAAGCATCTGATAATTGTGCCGTAAAAGTGGCCGAAGGGAAGTTGGAAGCCAGTCCATAAGTAAAAGGAACATTTATGCCCGTTGCATCTGTGCAAAAAGGAGAACCGGTAATGGTACCTGTAGTAATATAGTTTCCGGTTGGAACCACCTCACCGTCGGAACGTATAGTTGCGGGGTAATAAGCGCTTCCGCTGTAAAACCTGATCTGGGCCAACTGCCCGGCGATTAAACCACTTGCATTACTCCCTACATATATTTTACCCGCTGTTCCACTTGTGCCATTATAACCACCTGTCCATCCGGTGACGGTAAGGGTTTTTCCCGAAGTCCAGCTTACACCATTACTTGCCGCAAAAGTGAGTGAATGTGTACCTGTGCCTAAGACAATCGTTGAATTATCTGTTAATGCAAGCGTACCAACCACATCTGCAAAACCTGTCGTTGCCCCGGTTCTGAAAGTACCTCCGTTAGGGGTAATTGGTAAACTGTTGCTTAATCGATCAGCCGCGCCCAACTGAATTGTTCCTGAATTTATTGTTAATCCTCCTGTAAAAGTACTGGCACCTGAAAGTGTCCATGTACCGGTATCAATTTTTGTGAGCGTACCTGTTCCGGTTCCAAGAGTACTTGCAAGTGTACCACCTTGTGCACCACCCAATGTAAAACCAAAACCTGAACCTGTTATTGTTCCTGCATTGCTTATGGCAATCGTACCCGTTCCGCCCATAATACTACTCGCACTGCCAAGCGTTAATAATCCGGCATAAGTTGCTCCCGTGGCAGAACTATTGATCACTGCACCTCCACTTGAAATTCCTGTACCGTTTACTGTCAGTGCTTCTGCAGTGGCATAATTTATTCCATTTAAATCAAGCACAGCACCGCTGGTTATAGAAACTCCACCTGCACTTGTGCCTAAAGCAGCATTATTACCAAGTTTTAGCGTACCCGCACTGATGGTTGTGGCGCCCGAATAGGTGTTTACTCCTGAAAGTGTCAATATGCCACTTCCTGTCTTGGTTAGCCCTACTGCGGTTCCTGTGCCATTTTGAATAATACCGGAAAATGTAGTGTTCGAATTGTTTCCTCCTGCCGTCAGAGCAATTGTGCCCGCAACACTACTCGTTACTGTTCCTGATCCCGCAAGCGAACCAATTATTTCATTGTTGCCAGCCAAATCTAATATGCCGTTATCCATTACTGCGCTTGCATCAGGTATAGTTCCTCCTGCTAAACCAACTTTCAATGTCCCGGCACCGATAGTCGTTGCACCTGTATAAGAATTATTTCCTGATAAAGTTAAAGTACCCGTTCCACTTTTGGTTACAGCAACAGAAGTTGCAGTTCCATTACTGATTACACCGCTATAGGCTGCCGGGCTGGTACCGTCAGTACCGATAGTTAAAGATCTTGCTCCTGATGTGCCTGTCAAATTACTTGAACCGGTTAATGATCCGACACTCAAGTTAAAATTTGCCATATCCAATGTACCACTGGTCATAGTGAGTAATCCTGATATTGTGGTTGCAGCGCTTAATGTAACACCTGCGCTGTTGTTGATTGTAAGATTAGCTGGGGTGTTTTGCGTTAATCCGTTTCCGGTCACCTGGGCAGCTATACCGTCATAGGTATAATTTGCCCCAGAAGAATAAGTTCTTGTCCCGGTCACCTGTATATTTCCCGTTGCACCTGATGTAGTTATTCCTTCAGTAGAAGTTACGCCCAAGATTGCTCCTGCAGCTAATGTAAATATTCCCCCTCCGGTAACAGTTGTTCCGGCCGCTGCCATTTGAAGGGCAGAGCCACTGTTTACCGTAAAGTTAATTGCGTTGGATATTGTCCCACCGGAAGTGTAGGTCTGTATCCCGGACTTATTGAAGACAATTGACCCACTTCCTGTACTGCTTTCTGTAATGGTCCCAGCGGTAAAAGAGAAATTTCCGCCAACATTCATTGTCCCGACACCTGACCCGCTACTCATTGTCAAGGTACCTCCGGAAATGGAAACATCACCGGTGACGGTGAGTGTTCGGGCGGTACTGGTGGCTATCCAAAAGCTGCCACCTGTTTGTATGAAATTTGCTACAGACAAAAGTGTCTGATTCTGTTGCAATAGGCCAGATCCAGTGCTATTTATCTCCAGGGTGCCTGCAACGGTCATTGTGGTTGCGTTGGGAAAATTTTGTGTAACAGTTTGTCCGGTGCAATTCCATTTAAAGTTCTCAAAAGTTTGATTTAATCCGGTAAGCGCAGTCCCTGCTATACCCGTTACAGAACAGGTTGAAGATGCATTCCATGTGGCAGTGGGGATTATCCCGCTATTCAGTGCATGCTTATAAGTTCCGCCCGATGAAAATATTAAATTACTTGCGATAGATGTTATATTACCGACGGTCCCACCACCAGTACCATCATTTATTAAAGTGCCGGTTACCGTTGTTAAACTATTGGTAGCATTGTATATTGTTCCTTCTCCTACGGCAGTTAAAGTTAAAGTACCTGCAATTGACATTGTTCTATTAGTCCCTGTAAACACTATGCTCATTGACCTGGTACCCGAACCCGTTGAACCTTGCAATGTTAAACTGCTACCGAAGGCAATAGAACTTCCTGTATTGTCAATGGTTATGATTCTTCCTCCACCTGAAGAAGTAAAGGAAACAGTTGCAGAGTTGTTGATAGTTAGACTGTTAATAGTAGTAGTAGTGTTAACCAAAATGGGTGCATTACTATTAATAACAACATCATGTGCAGCAGTTGGTACAGCATTCAAAGACCAGTTTGCTGCAGTATTCCAGTTATTGCTGGAGGAGCCGTCCCATGTATTGGTCTGCCCAAATAATTGAGTAGATGAACCAAGCGTTATAAGCAAAAAAACAACAACGAGAAAGGAAACGTATTTTTTTTGAGCAAGCAATTTTACAGATGAAATTACTCCAACCAGTGACAGTAATTTGGCACCCAATAATTCTACAGCCATCAAAGATGAGCCTTCGATGAGTAAAACTAAAAAGAGGTACCAGAATTTCTTTAACATATCTCAGCGTATCAGCTGTTAGGTTTTAAGATGGCGGGTGTTAATTTGTTTTTTGAAAAAATCACAGAGCCAGTAATAAATTGGCAACGACAGAATTTGTTTTTTCAAAATCATCAGATTTACTCAGAAAATAATCAGCGCCAAGCGCAAGGCACTTGGTCCTGTATTGCGGATAGGAATAATTCGTCAGGATGCAGACTTTCGTCTTCATCTTATCATCTTTTATTTTCTTCAGTACCTCCATACCTCCTATTTCGGGCATGTGCAAGTCAAGGATGACCAGGTCGGGGTCAAACTTCCTGATCATTTCCATGGCCGTTCTTCCATTGTCGGCTTCTCCCACGATGATCACCTGGTCAAAATCCTTGACCTGGTTTTTAATTCTTTCTCTCATCATGGATGAGTCATCTGCAATTAAAAGCTTCATATTTGGTAGTATTTTGTGTGGATGCAAAATTAGATGAGTCTGAGTCTCCCGGGTATAGGGGATTCAGAAGTTCTTTGTAAGAGAAATGCTGATTTTTTTGTAGGGAGTTGCCCTACAACCTGCGGTGGTATGTGGATTCGAACTGACCGGAAAGTGCCGGATTGTTATTCGATCAGATTGTTCCTGCTTGCGTATAATGTAAGGTCGGCATTCTTTTTCATGTCCATTTTTTCCATGATTCTTGAACGGTAGGTGCTGACAGTTTTGTCGGAGATGAAAATTTCCTTTGCAATCTCAACGACTGTTTTGCCTTTTGCAAGCATGATCATCACCTGGAATTCCCTGTCGGAAAGTGAATCATGAAGATTTTGGGTCCCTTGTTCAGGATCGGTAAAAATCAGTTTTTCTGCAAAGGCCGGTGAGACATATTTTCCTCCGCCTGCAATTTTACGGATGGCCGTGGTCAGTTCCTCAAATGCACTGTTTTTTGAAAGGTATCCTGATGCTCCCAGTTTAAGTGCCCTGATCGCGTATTGTTCCTCCGGATGAAAACTCAACATCAAAACCCGGGTATCGATTTTCCTGCGACTGATGCTCTGAAGAATATCAAGCCCGCTCAGGCCGGGCATTGAAATATCAAGGATTACAAGGTCGTAGCCCACCTCTTTGATCTTCAACAGGGCCTCATTGCCTTCAGATGCTTCATCGATCAGGGTTACCTCCGGCAACGTCTTCACGATCTGTTTCAATCCTTCACGAACGATGGCATGGTCATCGGCAATCAGAATTTTCATATTCAAGCAGGTTCATGAATTGGCGCGGGGATAAAGGTAACTATTTTTGTACCGGCAACAGTATTTTTTGCAAATTCAACCGACCCGTTTATCTGCCGGGCCCGTTCGCGCATGCCAATCAGACCCTGGGATTTCCCGCACGTAATTTTCTCCTGTGAAATTCCCACTCCGTCATCCTCAATGATCATGGTAATTCCCGGCGGCGTATAGCTGAGCGTGATGCGCACGGTTTTGGCATTCGCATGCCTGATCACGTTGGTTAAAGCTTCCTGGCAGATCCGATACAGTGCAAGGTTGATCCGTTTGTCTTCATCAGGCATATCCTCTAACATCAACTCGCATTTTATCCCGGTACGTTGTTCAAATTCACCACAATACCATTCTATGGCCGCGACAAGCCCGAGATCATCAAGCAATCCCGGGCGTAACTCTGCCGATATCCTTTGTATTATTTTAATCGTATCATTGGTCAACTCAATAATCCCGGAGATTTTCTGAAATGATTCAGCGCTGTCTGCGATGTGCTCCAGAACCCAGTTCAGGTCAATCTTAATAGCCGTTAATGCCTGACCCAGTTCATCATGGATCTCCATCGCAATTGTCGCCCGTTCATTTTCCCTGGCATCCGTCAGGTATTGATTCAGCTGCTGCATCTCCTCTCTGGCTTTCATCACCTTGAGGATGGCATTTTTCATGTCCGTAATGTCTTTTGAGAAACCAAGAAACAGGGTTTCTGAAATTCGATTTGCATTAACCGCAATCCACCGTTTTGAACCATTCTTTTGCCGCACTTCAAAATCTGCCTTTAATGAGCCGGTTTTCAACAATTTGTAGAACCGTTCCTTTCCTTGCTCAATTGATTCTTCAGTAATCAGATCCAGGACTGGCATTTTCAAAAGCTCATCCCTGGTGTATCCTGTAATCCGGGAGGCTGCGCCATTCACCTGGGTATATCTGCCGGTCCTGTTAGCAACAAAAACGGCATCAGGTGCGTTTTCCATATAGATCTTGTTCTTCTCCTCACTAAGCGTAAGTGCAGTATTTACTTTAACCAGTTCCCGCCGGTTAAATGCCGCCTGAAGTTCCCGCTCAATAATCGGAATGAACCGGGCCATGTTGCCTTTCAGCAAATAATCATGCACTCCGGCCTTAATGAGTTGCACCGCTTTTTTCTCGCCGATCGCCCCGGAAATTACAATAAACGGAATGTCAGCGGCATGAGCACGAAAGATTTCGAGCGCCGCCTGAACGCTGAAACGGGGCATGGAATAATCGGAAAGAATCAGATCCCATGTTTCCAGTTCAAGCGCCTCAGTCATCTCCTGCGCAGTTGCGACCCGCTGATAGGAGATGTCGTAGCCCGCTGTCTGAAGCAACATTACATTGAGTTCAGCATCAGCCTGGCTGTCTTCGATGATAAGTACAAAGAGCTTTTTGTTCAGTTGGGGGGAAGTACTGATATTCATGGTTTTGGGCGTAAAAAGATTGACTTAAGTCATATATATATTTTTACGGTGCAAATATAATAAGAATTATAACTAATCAGTATATTATGAAGGTATAAAATAATCTGATAGAAAGTATTAAGGATATTCTGCCTGTTTTTAAGAGATGTATCTAACACCGTTTATCGCTACATCCTAATAACTGTCCCCGTAGAATGCGCCTCTCCTGCCGTTATCCGGTAAATGTAAATGCCTTCTGAACACTTGTCCCCGGTTGAGTTGCAGCTATCCCAGGTTACCTGGTGTTCTCCTGAAGGCAAATCAGATTCAAAGATTTTTCCGATCATCTTCCCTCCGGCAGTATAAATTTCAATGGTTACATGATTCTCCCGCGGCAGGTAAAAGCTGATATTTACCTGTTCCCTGGATGGGTTTGGCCATGCAGACGAATGGAAGGAGGTATTTAAACCGGACGGTTGATCCGGAATAAGAGCGAGACTGTTGGTCCCGCCGGAATAGCAATGAACGGTTCCATCGCGTCCCCCGGCTACCATTTCAAAGGAACCATCTCCCACGATGTCGGGAATGGAATTGATTGCATCGACAGGGGTCCCGAAAGAAATGGACTCCAGTTCATCTCCGCTGACACCATCCAGGAAAAAACAATAGTTATTGCTATAAAGAGTTCCTATCAGGACATCCCCGATACCGTCGCCGCTGAGATCATTGGAGCCGGCCAGGTTCCAGGGCTTGTCGGGCAAGGGATGTGACCAGATTGTCGATGCATCGAGGCCGCTCAGCAATACGCCATTGCTCCCGCTGTTTGCCACGAGGAGATCAGGGTGTGAATCGGCATTCACATCATCGGCCAATTCGAAGCGAAGGATCAGTGAAGTCCCGATACTGACGTTCTTGAGCATATTTCCGTTGGTGGCATCGAGATAATAGATATGTCCGCTGAAATCCCCGGCGGCAATATCGGGAATGTCGTCGCCGTTAATATCTTTGAGCTGCTCCAGCGCCCATACCGATGAACCCGCAGCATTGTAGGTCCATTCAATGGCCCCATTACTGCCGTCAATCCCGTAAACCCTTCCTTCTGTTTCCGCATCGTTGGAGGATCCGGCCAATGCATCGGGAATGTCGTCTCCGTTCATATCCTCTATGCTGATCACCGCAAAATTCGGCCCCCCGGTAAAACATTCCCAGATCGATTCCCCGTTCAACGCGTCCAGGCAGTAAATCCTTTTCGGGCCGGTACCATTAGCATCGTCTCCGGTTGAGGCAAGGATATCTTTCACCCCGTCAGCATTATAATCAAATCGTGCATCCACCTGATAAACCCAGCCCCCGTCACCGTATTCGTGGGTATCATGTTTCCAGATCTGATCACCGTTTTTCCCCGAAAATGCCGTGATAGAACGATCGCCCCAGGCGGTCCCGACAATCACATCCTGAAATTCATCTAAGTTAATATCATCAATAATGATAAGGGCATTCTGCCCATAGGTAGTCCCGGCATAAATCGCCTTCTCCCACATGACATCGGCAAGATTATGTGAATTCCCGTTGAAACACCGGATATTGTCATCTTCGGAACAAACGATCACATCACTTACCTTGTCCCCCGTTATATCATCAATAGCTGCGACAGCTTTAGGGCTGTTGTCATAGCTTACATCGATGTAATAATACCAAAGAAGGCTACCGATGGGATAAGTGATATCCAGGCCTGTACCGCTTAGGTAAACAGGGTAAGGATCCTGGTTGATCCCGTTATGATCAATCTCCATCATCACTCCATACGGGAAATCATCATTGGGACTAAACCATACACCGATCTTTTCTGTTTGAAGAACCCCGACATCAAGGGGCAGTAAAGTCCCTTCGTCAAGAATAAAATTATCACTGTTGAGATTGATCGCGCTGATGGTCAGGGTTTCGCTTCCGTTATTGGTTACCTCGAGGAACCACCGGGTGAAAGCATGGACCCTGACCTCGCCGTAGTCATGGCTTTCTTCGGAAACAAGGAGGTTAGGCCCGTTTAAAACGGCATTTCCGGTAAGTGTTACCGGCGTTTCGGGTGTCACGGGATCTGAAGAAACGATGGTGATTTCAGTGTTCAGTGGAATGGGTTCAGTGGGTTGATAAGTAAGAGGGATTTCGATTGAATTTCCCGGTGATATGGTCTGTGGCGGAGCAAAATTGGTGAAAACAGGTACTGCATCAGGGATCAGGAGGCCGGTGATCTCCAGGTCACCGGTTCCGGTGTTTTCAACTACCATATTCCAGACTGACCAATCGCCGATGGTAACAATGCCGAAGTCGTGCGAATCTTCCGGCACATTGATTACCGGTGTTCCCGAACCGCCGAGATCAATCTTGTAAAGGGTACTTTGAGCCTGCAGCTCACCGTCGCAATACCAGAGGTACTGGCCGTCGAATGTGATGCCCGCAGGTTTGATCCCCACGGAAGGATGGCTTTCCACCACATTGCCGAGGGTATCTGTTTTATATATCATATTGGCATTATAATCCACGATCCAGAGGTTATCATTTTCCCTGCAGATATCCCATGGCTGGTTATTCGGGGAAGCGAACTGGGTGATAATACCGCCCGTTGAGGTCAGTTTGTAGACCATTCCATCCGGATCATAGTAGCAGCAGGTCCAGAACCTGTTATTATCCCATTCAATCCCGGAGAAATAGGTTTCCGGCAGGTTGAAAGAGGAAACCTGTCCTCCTGACATGTCGAATTGTATTGCTATAGCCGGGTCATAGGCATACGGGTGGTCGGTTGTCCACAGGTAGGTACCGTCGAAAGTCAGACCGTATGCCGAGGCGAAAGGTCCTGCACATTGCAGGGTATAGCTGCCGTCAGCCGGGTCGATTTTATAGATCAGGTTGTCGTCGCCGGGGGCAGAATAGAGACCGCTGTAGAGATATGTGCCGTCCCATGCCAGGCCGGAAGCTTTGCCCGGGATCTGGTAACTGGCCACAACGGTCCATTCGCGGCTGTTTTGAGCCTTAACGGGATGATCCAAAAAGAGAAAACCAAGGATCATCAGGCTGAAAAGAAGTAATGTTTTTTTCATGATCATGAGGATGTTTTAAATGGATTTGGCTAATGAATGATAAAGATAATTCATTTTTTTGTAATTGACCATCCAGACCCAAATCATGTTTCTCAATAAATTGAAAATCAATAAAAAATAACGATTTTATACATATATTTGTAAATATCTGTATAAATCTGATTGTGAACTAAGAAAGGGAACTTACAGGTAAAGGAAGAAAAGATATGGCAAAAACGAAAAGAAGAACACCCTGATAAAGGAACAGGACTTGGTTTAAGTATATGCTATGAAATAATTCAAAAACAAAATGGAACAATTGAAGTGGAAAGTGAGGAAGATAAAGGAACGACTTTTACCATAAAACTAAAGGAGTTAAACCAATGATTTTACTACAATATTTACATTTTTTCTGTCTTATGATGTACGCATGCATGGCAGGTTATATTTTATATAAAGACCCGAAATCCCTGCTAAATAAGACCTGTGCTATTTTGATAGCTTCTTTTTCGATATGGAATTTTGTGGAAGTATTTTACAATATTAAGGATATCACAAAGGATACTGCGATGCTATTTCAGAATATTTCTTCCATAGGATGGATTGGTTTTTCCAGTGCGGTTCTTTGTTTTTCCCTTGCCTTTTCTAAAAAAGAGAAGCTGTTAAAGAATAAATGGTTCATGGTTTTAATTGTTATTTTGCCCATATTTCTTATTTACAAACAGTGGACAAATTGTATGATAATAGATCCTGTGCGGCAGGCTTATGGCTGGTCATATACTTGGACAGATACCATCTGGACATATCTTTTTTATGCTTATTATATTTCATTTACGCTTCTGGCAATCTATTTTATTTACCGATACGGGAAAAAAACAGAGAAATTACGTGAGAAAAGGAAGACAAAAATAATTGTAGCTTCTATTAGTATTTCCTTAATAGGGGGAACAATTTTTGATGTGGTAATTCCGAAACTGAATATTTATAGTATTCCGCCATTAGCAAATGTTTTCATACTAATCTTTGCAGCGGCTTTGGTTTATACCATAGTTAAGTACAAGTTTTTGACTATCACCCCTGCTGTTGCTGCTGAAAATATTATCTCTGCTATGGATGAGCTTTTAATTCTTTTAAATCAGGAAGGAAATATCCTTACTGTAAATAAAGCGACATTAGACTCATTACAATATGAACAAAAGGAATTAGAAGGGAAATCTATTACAATGCTTTTTCAAGAAGACAGTTTAAAAAAAAATCTATTAGAAAAAATTACGAAAGAAGAAGTTATAAAAAATAATGATAGTAGTTTTCTAACGAAAAATGGAAAAAAAGTTCCAATAATCTATTCAAGTTCTCCGTTGAAAGATGAAGAAGGAATTGTAATAGGGACTGTTTTTATAGCCAGAGATATCACCGAGCGCATACGGACGGAGGAAATGTTACATGACATCATTGAAAAAAATCCGATGTCAATTCAAATTTTAGATACGGAAGGTTTTACACTTAAAGTAAACCCTGCACACACCTTGCTTTTTGGCGCTGTTCCCCCTTCAGACTTTTCAATTTTTGCTGATCTTCAGCATAAACAACCAGAGATTGAGAAATTAATCTTGCTTGCTAAAAGCGGCGAAATTGTACATCTCCCTGATTTATATTACAATGTGCATGACGTTTTCTCCGAGTTACCGGATGTTCCGTTTTGGATACATGCTGTCCTATTTCCTTTAAAAGATAAAGATGGCAAACCAGAAAGATTTGTTTTAATGCATGAAAATATCACCGAGCGCAAGCAGGCGGAGGAAGCGCTGTGGGAGAGCGAATCCAAATTCCGGACCCTTTTCGAGTCTGCCAACGATTCTCTTTTCTTGATGGATCAGGATCTTTATTGACTGCAACCCAAAGACCTTGGAGATGTTTGGTTGTACTAGGGAACAGATCATCGGACAGCCTCCTTGCCTGTTCTCCCCGGAAGTTCAGCCTGATGGAAGGAAATCCGTGGAGAAAGCACAGGAGAAGATCGAGGCGGCGCTCAGAGGTCAGCCTGAACGTCTTCAGCAATATGGGTAAATACTGCCTTCAGGCTATTGTACGCGACATCACCGATCGAAAGAAGATGGAATCTCAGTTGATCCAATCAGAACGTCTGTCAGCCTTAGGAGAAATGTCAGCCGGTATGGCACATGAAATCAATCAGCCGTTGAATACCTTGTCTATATCTTTTGATAATATTCTTTTAGAAGCAAAGGAAAACCATTCGGTCAGTGAAGAATACCTGGTTTCAAAATCTAGTAAAATATTTAATAATATACTGAGGATCAAGAACATAATCGAACATGTCAGGGATTTCTCAAGAAGCCGGGAAGATTATATTCTTACTTCATTTAATATTAATGAAAGCATTTTGAATGCATTGCCCATGGTTTCTGAGCAATGTAAAATCGCCGGAATCGATTTGATTACCAGTTTTGAAGAGAATTTACCCCTGATTAGGGGGAACACTTATAAATTTGAACAGGTAATCCTGAACTTGGTCATTAATTCAAAAGATGCTCTCCTTGAGAAAAAGAGCCGGCTTAATAAAGGTTACCTGATGTTTATAAAGATCAGGACTCAATTTAATAATCAGCATATCTGCATTGAAGTGGAGGATAATGGGATCGGCATAAAAGCCGAACACATTGATAAAATTCTCCAACCTTTTTATACTACTAAAGAAACTGGAAAAGGTACCGGTCTGGGCCTTTCGATTTCTTATGGGTTGATTAAGGAAATGAATGGAAAGATAGATATACGAAGCAAAGTTTTAAAAGGAACCACCATATCAATCACATTACCCCTAAAGCCTGAAAAGATTTGATATACATTGACTTTGTGCATACCAATTACAAAAATATAAAGATGAGTACTTATTCCGGAAAACAAGATAAACAAAGCACCGCCCCAAGACAAGGAAGTTCCAAAATCCGGGTCCTGATTCTCGATGATGAAAAAAGTTTTACCGAAGAATTACACGAGTTCCTTGAAAAATCAGGATATTATTGTCTTGAGGCTAATACTGGCCAGGAAGGTTTAGATGTCTTAAGGAATCAGGAATTTGATTTGTTGATACTTGATGTCCTTTTGCCAGGAATGAACGGGTTGGATATTTTATACAAGAAGAACTCAGGTTTGCGAAAATTTCAAGCTTGAATGAGTTGAAAATTATCGGTCATCAAACTCTGTAATTCCGTTTTATATTTTTGAATATGGTTGAAAAAATCGAGGCAATATTTTC
>Ga0268280_1001728_pt1 | contig 13984 bp, 23 predicted proteins | sample saktaG_9_FD_190139 | JGI IMG/M metagenome (GOLD analysis project Ga0268280, IMG submission 190139) | Saline water microbial communities from Sakinaw Lake, British Columbia, Canada - sak_2011_5_24_40m | ecosystem: Environmental > Aquatic > Non-marine Saline and Alkaline > Saline ...
TTAATGTTTCTTGAATCTTGCTATAGTATCTATCAAGTCAACATGGCCCAAGAACAAAGCCCTGCAGCAATATCTTTCAAGGCCAAGGTCATCCATAACCTTCTTTGGTTCTTCGCCTTTTTTTATTCTTTCCTGGTATTCCTCCCATAAATGGGCTAGAGGTTTTCCGCAACTCCAACAACGAATAGGTATTATCATCTTTTTTTCACCTGTAACTTTTCTGTCTTTTTGCCCTTGCCTGGCCGTGCCTGTTTGGTTTTGATGCCTCTTTTCTGCGCGTATCAGCAACAAGCAAATGCCGGTCATATTTTAAAAAAGTCTCTTTTAATGAATTGCTTTTTGAGTATTCAAGTAGAGCACGAGCAATTGCGAGTCTTGCAGATTCTGCCTGGCTTATTACCCCGCCGCCAGTAATATTAACATTTATATCAATCTTTTTTGTTAACTCTCCAGCTAAAATTAATGGTTCCATTATTTTCATTCTTGCGAATTTTGGCTCAAAGGATTCAAGCATTTGGTTATTAATCCTAACATTTCCCTTCCCATCTTTTAAAGTTGCCCTTGCTATGGCTCTTTTTCGCTTTCCTGACACATTAATTACTTTCATTTTCTCTCCTTCATTGATCTGCATATTTCATTAACATAAACATATTTCAGGCTTGAAACCTTTGAAACATTATAATCATTAAGGATTTCTATTTTCTCATCTTTAAATTCATCAGGTATCCCAATATAACACATCACTCTCCTAAATGCATTAATGCCTTTTTCCTGCTTATAAGGCAGCATCCCTCTTATGCATCTCCTAAAAAACCTATCAGGCATTTTTGGCATAAATGGACCTTTTGTAGGCCTTGAACCCCTTTCATTCCTTTTCTTGTATTTTTCAAGGACTGATTTTCTATTTCCTGTAACAACTGCTTTCTCGCAGTTAACAATATCAACCTTCTCGCCTAAAAGGGCTTTTTTAGCTATATAAGTAGCTAATCTTCCTAAAATCATATCTGAAGCGTCTATTATCATTTTAACCTATTATTCTTATTCCCTTCCCCTTTGGATTCTCTTTAACCAATTCTGCAATTAATACTGCTTTTGAATCAGCTTTTTTAATTTTATCTAATGCCTGCTCTGAAAACTGCCATGCTGCTATAGTAAGCTTATGGTCTAACTCACCAGAAGCCAAAACCTTGCCAGGAACAATTATATTCTCATTCTCCTTTGTATGCCTGTTAATCTTTGATAGGTTAACAATTCTTCTATCCCTTGTAGGCTTTGAAAGCTCCTCTGCAATCCTTTTCCAAAAGTTAGAGTTATTACTAATTGAATTCTTTTTGAGCTCTATAATCAGCTCTTTCAAGTGAATGTTTGTTGGTCCTGTTCTTTTTGTCATTTTCTTATTTTATGCGGGAGACGGGATTCGAACCCGCGCAACCACTAAGGTATACGGCCCTCAACCGTATTCATTTGACCAGACTCTGACACCCCCGCGTGAGTTTTATTTTTTTGATACCTTTTCTTTGACTGGTGTCTTCTTGATCTCCTTAATGAATTCGTCAGAGGTATTCTTTATTATCTTCAATGCCTCATTTATTATTTCCTTTGGCTCAAGCTGGCCCCATGATTCAACATAAAAAATGAAATCTTTATCATTCTTATCAAGTGTTATTGCCCCTTTTGGCTCGCATATATCCACACAGGCATTGCATAAGTGGCAATTTAATAAGTTATCTTTATTTAATACCAGGTTGTTATTTTTAACTTCAAACACATTTTGAGGGCATTGCTCTATAACAACCTCTGGATTTTTGCATTGTTTATTTATGTTAATTATTGGCATATCTTTATAGTAAACAAGCCCTGGACTCCACTTTGTATGATCCTTTCCCTTGCCTAAAGTAGCTGTTGCCTCAAACTCAAGCTTTTGACCCTTAAGAAGCTTAACAATAGGTATTTTTTGATATGCTGGCTTGACTTTAGGGTCAGTTGATTTTATATCTGATGAATAAACAACTCCCTGGCCCAAGACTTTTAGTATCAATTTAAGCTGGCACTGCGCACAACCCTTGCCATCGCATTTACATTTATCAGGAAGATTATATGATTTAAGGTCAGTTGTTAAAGGGATAAGTCCTAATCTGTGGGCTACTATCTCATCATAAATAACAGAGCTGTTATTTCTGAATTCAACATCTTCTATTGCCATTACAGGAACCTCTTCAATAGCATTCCTCCTTATGGCATTTGCAAATGCAGGGTTTGCATTTCTCAGGATAAATGAAAGCTTATTCTGCTTTTTATCTAATTTTAAAAACTCTATTTTCATTATTAATCACCTTATTAAACCCTTCTTCCTCTGCGGCCGCCTTTCTTCCTGCAGCCATCATGAGGAACAGGGGTTACATCCTCTATAATTCCTATTCTTATTCCTGACCTGGATAATGTTCTTACAGCGGCCTGTGCTCCGGGTCCAGGACTGCTGGGACCATTGTGGCCTCCCGGGGCTTTTATCTTAACATTAAGCATATTGATTCCTTTTTCAACTGCAATTTCTGCAGCTTTTTTTGCTGCCATCATGGCTGCTGTTGGTGAGCTCTCAAGCCTGTCTTGCTTTACCATCTGGCCGCCAGATGTTCTTGCTATTGTCTCTGTTCCGGTTATATCAGTAATATGAATTATTGTGTTATTATATGAAGAGTATATATGTGCAATGCCTGTTTTTCCAGAGAATGATTTTTTTTCTGGATTTCTTCTATAATCTTGCGATTGGTTTTCGTCTTTCATTTTTTGCTAGATTTTGTTGGTTTTGTTTTTTTTGTTAATATTGCCCTTTCAGGATGGTCTGAATCAGATAGTTTAGAATTTGCAATAAAGCTAATCAGATTTTCCTCTTCAACTGGAACAAGGTATGAGGGAACTGTTATTATTTTGTTGCCTAAAACAATGTGCTCATGGACAATAAACTGTCTTGCTTGGCCTATTGAACGAGCCATTGCTTTTTTATAAACAAGAGTTTGCAATCTTCTGTCCAGAATGTCATTTATGCTTAAGTCAAGGACATCATCAACATTTCCTGTTTTTGTGATAAACCCTAAATTTGATAGTTTATTAAGCAGGGCTATTCTTTCTTTTTCTGCCTGTTTTGTTTTTGATGTAATAAGATTCTTTGCCTGGTCAGCAAATCCCTTTAAAATTGATCTCATTTTATAAATTTCTGTCTTGTTTTTAAGGCCATACTCTCTTAATAGTATTGCTTCTTCCTCTATTCTTGCCTTCTGCCATGGATGCAAAACAGTTGAGTATTTTTTTCTTTGTTTTTTAGGAGCTCCCATTTTTATACTCTTCCTCCCTTAGCAGCCTTTTTCTTCTGCACTCCAGTAACCTTTCCTTTATTCCTTCTAAAGTTTGACCTTGTTCTCTGGCCCCTGACTGGAAGTCCAAATGCATGCCTCATGCCTCTATAGCTTTTCATCTTCTTCATCATTTTTATATCATTATCCTGGGTGAATGTAAGATCTGATGACAATAAATGCTTATCTTCACCAGTGTCATAATCCTTTCTTCTGTTAAGCATCCATGAAGGAGCGCCAAATTCCTTTGGGTTTCTTGCAGCTTCATCAAGTTTCTTTATTTCAGAATCAAGCAGGTTTCCTGTTTTTTTTGTTTTGTCAACGCCAACAAACCTGCATATCATGTTAGAAAATGCAAAGTTAATTCCCTTGATTTTTCTCATAGCATCTGCTATCTTTTTATTTCCATCTATATCTGTATTTGCTATTCTTACAATATGCTTAAATCCTTCATTTGCCATAATAACACCTTGATAAAATAGCCAAGAATTACAAAATCATGAACCCTAAATGCGCTCATAATTAGTGAACTCGGGCTATTTTATAAAAAGGAATAAGAGGTCATATTTAAAGGTTACTAAAAAAGGGCGGTAGCCGAGATTTGAACTCGGGCCAAGAGATCCACAGTCTCTTATGCTACCAGGCTACACCACTACCGCCATAAACTAAGACAATTCTGGATAATTTATAAATCTTACCATTAAAACAGAAAGCTTTAAAAAGAACAACTGTTTTTTATAAAGAACAAATGTTCGAAGAATTAGATAAAACAGACTGGAAAGTCTTAAACCTTATTGCTGATGAGCCATACAGAAAATTTTATTTAAGGGAAATAGCCAAAATACTAAAAATATCTCCAAGTTCTGCTAAAAAAGCCCTTGATATGTTAAGAAAACTTGATTTGACTAAAGAAGAAAAAATTGCAAATCTCCGGATTGTTTCCGGAAATATTGAGGAAAGACTTTTAAAACAAATCAAAATAACAAGAAATATAGAATTTGTCGAATTGTTAATAAATAAATTAGAGCCATCAACCTCTATAATATTATATGGAAGCTTTGCAAAAGGCGAGAATGACCAGCAGAGTGATATTGACTTGTTGGTCATATCAAACAAAAAAGAAGGTTTTGAAATTTATGAATACAAAGGATACAAAACACAAATAGTTAAAATGACTGCAGCCCAATGGAAAAAAGCAAAAAAAGACAACTCGGCTTTTGCAAAAGAAGTGAAAAAAGGAATTTTATTGAAAGGGGAGATGCCTGAATGAAGTTAAAAGAGCTTTTTGAAAAAAGATTGTTAAGAAAAATACCAAAAGACCTGGATAAGTCTAAAAAATCATTAGAAATATCAAAAAAATATCTTAATGATTGCAAAAAATTAATCATAATACCTGGTTTTAATTTAGTGATATTATCTGCTTATACATCCATGTTTCATGCAGCAAGGGCATTGTTATATAAAGATGGAATACAGGAAAAGAGCCATTATGCGGTTTTCATTTACCTGAAAGAAGAATATGCTAATAAGATTGGAAATGAATTGTTATTTGAGTTCAATAACGCAAGGGAACAGAGGCATGATGGTCTTTATGGATTAGATTCTGAATTTAATGAAGATGATGCAAAACATATTGTTAATATTGCAGAAAGTTTTTACAAAAAAATCAATGAAATCCTAAAATAAAGCAGAATCAATATTCTTCTTCTGGTTTTCCAAAGATAAACTCGTTAACATATTTAATAAATACATTTAACATCTCAAAATCTTCTTTCGCTGAATCCATTGTTATGTCAATAGGCTCGCCCTCAATAACCACACTCATAGTTACATGCCTTCTATACTCTTCTCTTTGAGTGTATTCTGCCCGCATGATTTTTCTCAGTTTAAGGTAATAATCAATGTATTCATGCAATTCCTTTTTGTCAGGGAATATTTCCTTTAGCACATTGCATCTAAGGGCAAGGTTTTCAGGGAAGTCAGTTATCAGCTTCTGTTCCTTTGCATATATCAAAAGAGCTTCAAATCCAAAAGAAAAGGTGGTTATTGTCCTTTGAATTATACTCTTTAGGACATCGGCTGTTCTCGTGTATTTAAGACTTACAAACACAAGGTGTTCTACTCTCTTCAATTCTTCCACTGCTTTATGTAAAGATTCCTTCATTCCTGCTCACTATATTATTTGCCTCTTTAATAAACATTCTGGTTTCAGTTATATATTTTTTTATTTCCTCAATAGATATTGTTCTCATGCGGTATGTGCTTGAGCATATGACAAACTTGTTGTCTCTTTCAAATTCAACAGGGCTTTTCTTATGCTCAATGATTATATCCTTTATTTCTGAGATGAGTTTTACATATTTTTTATCAATATTAAGCCTGTCCACGCATTTAGACCTGAAAATGGTGAATTTTGCATCAAAATTATCATTAAATGGCGGAATTTTCTTGAATAATCTCTCATAATAGAGGATAGAAGACATTGCATTTGTTAATGCAAGAAAAATGTTTTGAATAATTGATAATAATAGCCTATTATCCCTAACCAGAGGATAAGTCATAAAAATCATGTGATCTGCTATTTTCAGCTTTTGGTTAGCCTTTTCTATTGCCTCTTGGAACTGCTCCATTTAATTTAATATAATCTAGAAATATAAATAGTTACTCTTTTTTTAAGCTGAGAATAGCCTTTGCCAAATCTCCTTCTGAATTTTCAATTGCTTTTTTTGCTTCTTCTTCTGTCACATCTGCCTGTTCCATAACTGTCTGTATGTCTTCTTCATTGATCTCGGGCTCTGTTGATAACTCTCTTTCACTTATATTGCCCATAATCTGGAATGTTTCCTGGCCCATCATATTGACCTTGCTGACCTGCGGCTCTGTAATGATTATCTCTTTATTTGGGGTTTTTATTATAACCTCTATTGCAGGAATCTCAACCTGCTGTATGCCCATTTTTTTCATCATTTGTGCAGCTTTTCTTGAATTCATTCCAGGAAACATAAAATCACCTTATTATATGCCTAAAAAACCATATCCCCATGTATGCAGAATTATCTCAATAATTATTATTATAACAACTAAAGTAATTATATGGCCTGGCTTAAAGCTTATCTTGCTCCTGTATTCATCAAAATACCTTATCAATCCACCTCCGCTTGATGGAAGGCTTATTTTATTATCTCTTGCCATTTTGTTTAAGTAATTTGATGTTATATAAAAATATTACTATAAAGCGTAGGGTAAGAATAAGCCGCCTTTTGTCAGTCCACATATGTAAGGACTGCCTTAACATTTAACTAAGCGTCATTATGACTTGCACAAGCCAGGACTCACCGTTTCACCAATTCCACTGAGAACGTCTGCTGGTTATCTCATCTCTCTCGCGAAAGACTTCGCAAGCATCATCCTCCTCAATGGCTGTCTCGTTTCTGAGTGGTTGCCTTCCTTTTCAGGAACTCTTTTGTAAGAGTGGCCACATATAGTGGGCGGACTTTCCTCAGCCAAAAGGCCGAAAGTTAAGTACTTACCCTACACAAATAAGGATATTTTAGTTGTTTATAAAGGTTTGTGTGGTTTAAAAAAGATTATTTCTTCTTCCTAACCACCATATTTTTTGTCATGCATACAATCCATTTCCAGTGTAAAGCCAGATGGATTAATACAAGCAAGCCCATAATAAGGCCGCTCCAGTCATGCAACACTGAAATATTTTTTACATATAAAACCTTGTAGATTGAAACGCCTATTATTTTGATTAATCCTGGCCATTTAATCAGTCCTGTGATAAAACAAATAAAAAAAGATATTGCTAGTCCAATATCAATCCAATAATTTAATTTTGCTTTATTCATTTTGTATTTGTATGTCTGGATGTTTTATATCTTCAGCCATATCTTTTATTTGTGCAGGAGAAAACTTATACTCCTCTCTCATGTCATCCAAAACAACATCTACAGTATAGCTTTCTTTCATATCAAATTCAGTTATTATCTTTGACAAAAGAACCTCTGAATCTATTTCCCACAAATCAGCAACTTCTTGAACAGATAGTGATCTCATATCTTTACCTTCTATTTCAACTGAATGGTCATGTTCATCATCATGCTCATGGTCATCTTCTGAAACACATCCAGTAAGTGCAACCATAACCACTAACATTGAAAGTGCTAATATTATTCCTAGACTATTTATTGTTTTCATTTTTTTACCTCCTGATTGTTTATTGTTTTTAACAATAGATTATATTCTTTTTTTGTGATTTCTCCAGATGCAAGCCTATTATCCAAAGTTTGCTTAGGAGTATTATTTTGTTTAATATTTTTAATAAACCAAATAATCAAACCTATTGTAACTATAAAAAATAATATTTGTGTAATAATCATGTATGTAAACCCATTTCCTAATCCTATACCATATGCCATTTTTACCTCCTAATCTTTTTATTATACAGTTACTATAGTTGAAACTATACTTATTAATTACTGAAATTATCATAATATTACAAAAAATAAAAAAATGGAAGGATTATATCCTTCCCATTCCTTGACCTAATCCCTGTTTTTTGTATGTTCCATCATTGTTGTGTTGCATCCCTTGTCCTTTGCCCTGGCTTATGCTATGGCCAGCTCCATCTCTTAAACCTTGACCATTATTTAAGCCAAGTTCTGCTCTTAATGCTGCTGCAGTTTCATAATTTCCATTTTTTCCAGCTTCATGAGCTCGAACAAATGTTTCAAAATTACTTTCTGTCACAACATCTACAACTCTTGGATGCCTTCCGTCCTTTGTCATTAATTCTCTCCATGCATTGTGGTCATTTGACTCAAATGCATTTTCCATTGCTTCATGTCTTTCTCCATTACAGTTTGGGCCTTCTATTGAATAATCCCCACTGTAAGCACTTACAAGACCAGTTGCTGCAATCAAACCAACAACCATAAGCGCCAACAAGCCAAATACTGTTGCATTCTTCATTTTCTTTACCTCTTGGCTGAAATCTTTGTTTCAACCTATAGTATCATATAGTTGAAACCATACATATTAGTTACTGAAACTATTTCCTAAATCTTGAAACTGGGTTTCAGAATAGTGAAACTATGACAAGATTTATATATAATAACCTCTAACTTCTTTCTATGCAATTAACAAGCAATCGTAAAATCATATTGGGAGTTGGAATTATTATCTCTTTTGCCCTCCTTATTTTTTCAATAACACTGTATTTTAGTTACAGACATGATTTAAGAGAAGAATCGAGATTGGACCATGATTTAATCAATAATATGACCATTGAAGAAATCAATCAATTCTTAACTGAAAGAAGGGATACGCAACCAACATTTCGAAGTTTCTATCTGTTTCCTTTTATAGCTTTTATTGGATTATTAATAGGAACTGTAGTTTATTACATAATGTCTGATAAGGTAGTTCAACAAGGACAATCATTGAAGAATAATGCCAAGATTATTCTAAATTTCTTAACAATACAAGAAAGAAAAGTAATTGAGACACTTTTAGAAAATGATGGAAAAGTGCAACAATATGAGTTATCTCATTTGCCAAACCTGAATAAAGTTAAAACTCACAGGATTCTTATAAATCTTGAACAAAAAGGAATTATTCATAAAGAGAAGCTTGGTAAAATAAATAAGATTGTGCTTAATAAAGAGTTGTATGATGTTCTAAAATAATAAAAATCTACTGTGGATTTTTATGATATTTTAAAAGGGAATATTTATAAATATGCATGCATTATAATGGAATTGAAAAATGGGTGATTATTATAACATAAGCATATCCAAAGCAATCAAATCATTAAAGAGCTCTGAAAAAGGCTTAACTAAAAAAGAAGCTGAAAAAAGGCTGGAAGAATTTGGATATAATGAATTGCAGAAAGAAAAAAGGCTTACTGCGCTGACTATTTTTTTAAATCAATTTAAGAATGCTCTTATCTTACTGCTTATTTTTGCAGGGTTCTTATCTTTGTTTCTTGGAGAAAGAATTGAGTCAATAGCTATATTTTTAATAGTGCTTTTAAATGCTGTGCTTGGTTTTATTCAAGAATATAAGGCTGAAAAAGCGATTGAGGCATTAAAAAAGATATCTGCCCCAACAGCCAGGGTTCTGCGTAATGGAAAAGAACAAAAAATACCTGCAAGAGAGGTTGTGCCAGGAGATATTCTTTTACTTGAAGCAGGAGATATTGTTCCAGCAGATTCAAGGCTAATAGAAGTTTCAAGCTTGCAGATAGATGAATCATCTTTGACAGGGGAATCCGTTCCATCAAACAAGGTCACTGAAACATTCAAATTAGGGACTTCTGTAGCAGACCAGGAGAATATGGCTTTTATGGGCACTGCCGTAACATATGGAAAAGGGAAAGGTATTGTTATCAGCACAGGCATGAAAACAGAATTTGGAAAAATTGCTATTTCACTACAAACAACAAAAGAAATCCAAACACCCTTACAGAAAAAATTTGCACTATTGGCAAAACAGATTGGAATAGTAGCAGTTATCTTAATTATAATTGTGTTAGTTTCAGGAACATTGCAAGGAACTCTAACTTTTGGTAAAATGCTTGTGTTTGCATTGGCTTTAACTGTTTCTACTATCCCAAATTCACTCCCCATCATTGTAACTGTTGGCTTATCTATGGGGACAAAAAGGCTTGCAAAAAAGAATATGCTGATTAAAAAACTCCCTGCAGCAGAAAGTTTGGGTGCTACTACTATCATTTGCTCTGACAAGACAGGAACAATAACAAAAAACCAAATGACTATAACAGAAGTTTTTTGTGATAACCAATTAATAAAAGTAAGCGGTACTGGTTATGAACCAGAAGGGAATTTTTATGTGAATGATAAACAGATTAATCCAAAACAGTTGGAATTATTTCTACGAATAGGTTATTTATGCAATAATGCCAAATTGATTAAAAGCAAGGGCAGATTTGAAATTCTCGGAGACCCTACTGAAGGTTCTTTAATTGTTCTTGGAAAAAAAGGAAAACTTGAAGATGAGGATTTGCACAGCCATTTTACTCTTATTGAAGAACTGCCATTTGATTCAGACAGAAAAAGAATGTCTGTTATATTCAAAAATAAAATAAATAAGAAAACAGAAGCTTATGTTAAAGGAGCTCCGGATATTCTTTTAAAAGTATGCGATAAAATAATTGAGAAAGGCAAAGTAAGAAATCTCACTAAAAAAGATAAAGAAAAAATTCTTAAGATGAATGATTCTTTTGCTGAAAAAGCTTTGAGAGTGCTTGCTCTTGCATATAGAGAACTTCCTGATTCTAAGAAATACAGCATTGATAGTGTAGAGAAAAATTTGATATTTGCAGGGCTTGTTGGAATGATTGATCCACCACGAGATGAAGTTAAACATGCAATTGAACAATGCCAGGAAGCAGGGATAAGGGTTATGGTAATAACAGGAGACCATGCCATAACAACCAAAGCAGTAGCCCAGCAGATTGGATTATTCAAGGAAGGAGATATTGTGCTAACCGGCGATGATGTTGAAAAAATGAGTGATGCTGAACTTGAGAAAAACATAGAAAAAGTTAGAATTATAGCCAGGGCCCTTCCAATTCAAAAGTCAAGAATTGTTGATGCCCTGCAAAAAAGAGGGCATATTGTAGCAATGACTGGCGATGGTGTAAATGATGCGCCTGCTTTGAAAAAAGCTGATATTGGCATTGCAATGGGGATTACAGGCACTGATGTAGCTAAAGAAGTTTCAAAGGCAACTTTAACAGATGATAATTTTGCTACAATAGTAAATGCAATCGAAGAAGGCAGAAACATCTATAACAAAATGATTAAATCAGCAAAATATCTTTTATCATGCAATGCTGGAGAAATAACTGCGGTATTCATGGCAATAATGCTTAAATTTCCTCTTCCATTGCTCCCTCTTCAAATTTTATTAATGAATCTGCTAACAGATGATTTTCCTGCTTTGGGTTTGGGGTTTGAATCAAGTGAAGAAGGGATTATGAAACTTCCACCCAGAAATCCGAAAGAAAAACCAATTTCGAGGAGAATATTTGCTTCTATAGTCATATTTGGATTGATAATGGGCTTAGGAGCATTATTTATGTTTATGCAATATAAAGAAATTGATTTAAGCAAAGCCCAGACAGTAGCATTCACTACTCTTGTTATGTTCCAGATGTTTGCTGTTATGAGCAGCAGGTCATTACTTCCATCTTTAAGGAAATTAAACCCCTTTTCAAATAAGTGGTTGCTTGGAGCTGTTTGCTTATCATTAGCTATACAAGTAGCAGTAATTTATTGGGGCCCATTACAAACTATCTTTGGAACTGTTTCATTATTAGCAATAGACTGGCTTAAAATCATATGCATCTCAAGCTTAGGGTTTATAATGATGGAAGTAAGCAAGCTTTTTATGAGTAAAGGCTGTAGTTCATATAATATTAACATAAACCGTAAATCTTCTTAAAAAAATAAGAAAACTATATAAAGAAAATTATAGCCTTAGATTATATGGAAGAAAAGATAAGTTCTGGCTCAGAAATTATTGATAATCTGCTTGATGGCGGCTATAACAAAGTTGTTACAACTATTTATGGCCCAGCTGCAAGCGGAAAAACAACCTTAGCAATGCTTGCTGCAATAGTGCAGGCAAAGCAGGGGAAAAAATCTGTTTTTATGGATACTGAAAATGGTTTTTCAGTTGAAAGACTAAAGCAGCTTTCAGGTGAGAATTTTGAAAAGGTTCTTCATAACACAATAATTTTCAGCATAAAATCATTTAGTGAACAGCAGGAAAAGATGGAAAAAATAAAGCTGCTTGTTGACAATGGAAAAATATCCCTTGTTATTGTGGATACAATAGGCTCAAAATACAGGGTAAAGCTGAATGAGGATGCCTACAAAGCAAATAAATCAATGGATATGCAGTTAAGGACTCTCGCAGATATAACGCGGCAGGGAGTTCCAGTTATACTTACAGAGCAGGTTTATGATAACTTAACTAATGGCCAGATAAATCTTGTTGGCGGCAATATGCTGAGGAACTGGAGCAAATGCCTTATAGAGCTGGAGAAGATAAACAGCAAAAGAAAAGCAATCATCAGAAAGCATGAATCCCTAACTAATAAAGAGATTTTATTTGAAATAAAAGAAAAGGGAATTTTTGGAATAAGTTAATTATTCCTCTGTGAAATCATCAATAGTTGCCTTGAATTCAGAATCATTTTTTATCATTCCGCGCTTCTTCAAGTATTCTCTTGTAAGAATCCAGAAAAACAGGCCTAAACTTTTCTTTCCCTTGTTGTTGCAAGGCACAACTAAGTCAATGTTATTTGACTGGTTATTTGTGTCGCACAAGGCAATTACAGGTATCCCTATTTTCATTGCCTCGCTTATAACATTCCTGTCAGGCCAGGAATCTGTAACCAAGACTATCTTAGCCTCAATAAACTTGTCTAGATTTGTATTTGTAAGTATTCCAGGAGGATATCTCCCTGCAAAAACCCTTATTCCAGTAAGTTTTGAAAGCATTCTGATTGATTTCCAGCCATTTTCCCTCCTGCTTACCACAATGATGTCCTCAGGAGCATATTGTGCTAAAAAATTAGCGCATATTTTTATTCTTTCATCTATTTGCTGCAGGTTCAGGACTGATAGCCCGTCTGGCCTTGTTTTATAGATAAACTTCTCCATATATTTTGTTCTGAATTTTGTTCCTATGTGTATTCCAGCCTTTAGATACTGGTCTGTTGATGCCAATAATGATTCTTCTCCTGCCATTTTGATTACCTCATGAAAGTTTCCCTAGAAAGAAACTTGCAGTTTTTATTACCTCATGCAAGATGTTTGGTAATTTAAGTTAGAAATAAGGGGTTATTTAAAAAGATTTCGAAAAACAGCAAGGTCTTCGTATATTGGGCCTTCTGGTATGAGAATGCTTTTTATTAATTTAAATTCAGTTATTTGAAAGGCCTTTTTTTCTATTTTTATCTCTTTAAGATTCTTGGTAAATCCTTGTTTGTCCTCTACAAACTTGACCCTGGCTAGAGTAAGATGAGGATGAAACCTTGTATCTTTTTTAAAGCCAAGAAGTTCTATTTTTGAGTCAATCTCTTGCTGTAGTTTTTTTATTTTACCTTCTGAATCTTCGAGGCCAACCCAAACAACCCTTATGGAATTTTCTCCTGGAAAAACTCCGATATCAGTTAAACTTGTTTCAAAAGAATCAAACCTTATTTCATTTAATTTCTTTTTTATTTCCTCCACTTTGTTTTCATCAACCTCTCCGAGAAACTTTAAAGTAAGGTGGAAGTCTCTTGTAAGATTAAGCTTGGCTTTGGCCTTGTTAAGCTGGGACTGGGCCTCAAGAAAAACCTTCTTAACTTCTTCAGGGATTTCAAATGCGATAAAACATCTCATATAACTCAGATAGAAAAAGAATTATTTAAAGGTAACTAAAATTAACAATATTTATATAAAATCTAATTAATTAGGATAATTATAAAGTAAACAACTGTGGGCTGAAGCCCACAGCATTGAGTTAGGGTAGCAATGCTACTCAAACTTAAGCACAAAAACCTTGCAATGATTTTTGTGCTTTCATAAGCTTTTGGTTAAGTCGGACTTTCC
>Ga0268280_1001730_pt1 | contig 13964 bp, 15 predicted proteins | sample saktaG_9_FD_190139 | JGI IMG/M metagenome (GOLD analysis project Ga0268280, IMG submission 190139) | Saline water microbial communities from Sakinaw Lake, British Columbia, Canada - sak_2011_5_24_40m | ecosystem: Environmental > Aquatic > Non-marine Saline and Alkaline > Saline ...
AAAAAAGTTAGAGAATAATGGCTAATCTAGAAACAAAAGCAAAAACCTGTGTTTGCCCCGAACCAATATCAGCAAGAATTATTCACTGGGATGGAAAAAACTCTAGTCATGAATGTGTAACTTGCGGAAGAGTTTATACTAGACAAGCAACAGAAGAAGATTATCAAAGATTTTTTGATAAACTACTCCCGCCAACTCTTGACCCCTAGTTTTAATCAAAACATTTAAACAGATAGAATTTAAAAAAAGAGGGATGGAAAGATTTATAAACAGCTGTTAATTTAATTTAACATATGTTAAAAATAATTAACACACTAAAACCTTTCTTTGAAGACAACTATAGAAGAATAAATGTAAGAGAATATGCAAGAATGCAAAAGATCAGCCCCCCAACAGCCTCGAAAAAACTTACGGGGCTCGAAAAAGAGGGGGTATTAAAAGTAGAAAAAGATAGACAATTTATTTATTATTACGCAAATAAAGAGTCTCAAGTATTCATCCAACTCCTAAGAGTCTACTGGCAAATTCAACTAAACAACCTAGGATTTCTAGAAGAATTAAGAAGAGAATACATTAATCCAACAATAATTCTATTTGGTTCCTTATCCAAAGCAGAAACAAAAATAGATTCAGATATAGATTTAGCTTTATTTAGTCCAAGAAAAAAAGAAATTAATTTAAACAAATATGAAAAAGCTCTTAAAAGAAAAATTCAAATTTTAATCTTCAAAAATAAAGAAGAAGTAAAAAATAAACAGTTACTTAACAATATTTTAAATGGGCACAAACTAGAAGGGGGATTTTAAAATGGACTGGAGAGAATGTATTAAAGAAAAAATAGTGAAAGACATAACCAAAGATTCTAATTTAATAATATCCACCAAAAGAATAGCAGAAATGAAAATTAAATCAGCAGAGATTCTTCCAGAAGAGCATTATATTAGCAAAATAACCTTACTTTATGATGCATTAAGGGGTTTTTTAGAAGCGATTTCATTAGAAAAAGGTTTTAAAGTATACAATCACGAATGTTACACTGCTTTTTTAAGGGAGATTCTCAACCTATCTAATGAAGCAGCAATCTTTGATAATTTAAGAAAAATAAGAAATGGAATAAATTATTATGGTGAGACTCTTGATGAGCAAGAAGCAAAGCAAACAATTAAAAGTCTTAAAGAGCTAATTAAAAAGTTTAAATAATCAAAAAACAATGTATTACTAAACATGGATATTAAAGAGGAAGTAATAAAAGTTTTAGCAAAAGAAACAAAGTTCAAAAAAGAAGAAATCTCAAGTATGTTAGAAGTACCACCAAATACTGAAATGGGTGATTTTGCTTTTCCTTGTTTTAAACTTTCTTCAGTTTTTAAAAAAAATCCTTTAGACATAGCTAAGCAACTTAAAAACAATATTAAAATAAAAGAACCCTTAGAACGGTTAGAAGCAAAAGGACCATACCTTAATATTTTTGTAAACAAACAAGAAGAAATAACTTCTGCCCTCAATATAAATAAAGATTATGGCAAATCAAGTATTGGAAAAAGTAAAAAAGTAGTAATTGATTTTTCTTCACCAAATATTGGAAAACCCATGCATATAGGACATATTCGTTCTACAGCAATTGGAGATAGTTTAATGAGAATGTATAATTTTTTAGGTTATAATCCAATAGGAATAAACTATCTTGGAGATATAGGTTTACACATAGGAAAATTAATAGTGGCTTGGGAACTTTGGCTCGATAAAAAAGCATTAAAAGAAGATCCTGTAAAAGAACTGCTAAGAATTTATGTTAAATTTTGCGAGAAAGAAAAATCCGAATTCCAAGAAGAAACAGACGAAGAAGATTACGAAAACAACGAATGGACAAATAAAGCAAAGGAAAAATTAAAATTAATAGAAATAGGAGACGAAAAAGCACATAAAATTTGGAAAGAAATAAGAAATGCTTCTGGAAAAGGGTTTGATAAAATTTATAAGATGCTAAAAGTTGATTTTCATGAAACAACTGGACAAAGCAAATTTTCTGATGCCGGAAAAGAAATAGTTTTAAATGCAGTAAAAAAAGGACTAGCAAAAACAGAACAAGATACTGGTGCAATTTATATGGAGTTTGAAAAGCTTCCAAAAAAATATATTTTAAGAAGTAATGGAACTGCATCATACCTAACTCAAGATTTAGGCGCAGCAACAGAAAGGTACAAAAAATACTCATTTGAAAAGATGATTTATGTAGTAGATTATAGACAACAATTACATTTCCAACAATTATTTGAAATTCTCAAAAAAATGGGATATAACTTTTCAGAAAAATGTGAGCATGTTGGATTTGGGACAGTTAATTTCGGAAAAGAGATAATAGCTTCAAGAACAGGAAAAATAGTCCTTTTAGAAGATGTTTTAAAGAAAACAATAGAAAAAGCGCAACAAGAGATAAAAAAACGTAAGACGAAAGGAGATTCTGAAAAAATAGGTGTAGGCGCTATAAAGTATATTATTTTAAGAAACGAACCTTCAAGAAATGTTGAATTTTCATGGGATGCAGCCCTAAGTTTTGAAGGAGACACCGGCCCATACCTACAATATAGTTATGCAAGAGCCTCAAGCATATTAAAAAAGAGCAAAAAGAAACCAAAACTGAATCCTAAAGGAGAAATAATTAAACAAGAACTAGAACTAGTAAAAAAAATAGCAGAATTCCCAAAAATAGTAGAACAAGCAGCAGAAAAGCTTAATCCAAGCCTGGTTGCGCATTATTCTTTTGAACTAGCACAATTATTCAATGAATTTTATCATGCTTGCCCTGTAATAGACAGCGAACAAGAAGAGTTTAGACTAAAACTAATAGACTCTTTTAGAATAACTCTAAAGAATGCATTATATCTTTTAGGAATTGAAGTTATGGATGAGATGTAAATTAAGAAGAAGGAGATACAAGCGAATCGACAGGAGATTTGTTATCAGAATGTACAATTCCTTTTGGTGGAGTTACAGTTAAGGCAATAGGTTCTACGTCCTTCCAATTACCCATTATATCCTCTAACGATTTTCTAACTCGTACATAAAAAGAAAAATCACCAGGATAAGATAAATTCCAAGGATATACTTCCCCAAGATTAATGTTTGCTTTATGACCTAAAAAAATAGGTCTTAAATCTGAATAAGCTACCCTCAACATTCTAGAATCTACCCTATGAGGGTCTCCATTCTTAAGCATAAGATAAACTTGAAGGGCCCACGAATTTGTTCCAAGAGGCCGACAAGCAGCAGCTTCTAAAAAGGAAAGTTGCGTTCTTTGTTCTTCAGATAGATTCTCACGGGGTGAAACCTGGATAGATAAATGATTATAAAAATTACAATGATAAGGAACAACTTCCGGCACTGTTACTTCCAAAGACAAAAAAGGAACAACTCCATACTGATCTACTTCTTCTCTAACACCAGGCTGTTGACTCACACCTACAGGGTCAGCTGTCCGGCTTCCAATTTCTGGATTAGCCATCCATCACAAAATAAACCAGGGTTTTAAAACTCTTCTATAATCTAGGATAATAAACAAAACAGATTTAAAAACAAAGGAGACTAGTTAAAATAGAAACAAACATGGAAAAAATATACATAGAAACCTATGGTTGCTCAGCTAATCAAAACAATTCAGAAATACTTGCAGGCATATTAACACAAGCAGGATTTATTATCGTAAATAAAGAAAGCATGGCTGATTTAATAATAATTAATAGCTGCGTTGTTAAATCAAAAACAGAAAGCAAAATTAAACGAAGAATTCAAGACCTCAAATCCAAACCAATTCTTGTTTGCGGTTGCATGCCTGAAACAGATTTTAAAAAAATAAAAAAACTAAACAAAAATGCATTTTTTTTAGGAACCCACCATTTCAAAGAAATTTTAAACTTGCTTAGAGATTATAAGGAAAAACAACTAGATGATAAAAAACAATTAGAGTATTTAGCAAAAAAAGATGAAATAAAATTAAATACTTCTAAATTACCAAAAAACAAATTAATCTCAATTCATCAAATATCAGAGGGTTGCTTAGGAAACTGCAGTTATTGCAAAACACGATTGGCAAAGGGCAAATTATTCAGTTATCCCCAAGAAGACATTATTAAATCAATAACTCAAGACCTAGAATCAGGGGCAAAAGAAATTTGGCTCACAAGCCAAGACAATGGTTGCTATGGCTATGATTTTGATAATAAACCACATTTAATAGAACTATTAAACAAAATTCTAGCAATAAAAAAGAACTTTAAACTAAGACTGAGCATGACTAATCCAAACCACATCTCCCAAATTCTTCAAGAATTAATAGAAGTTTACAAAAATCCCAAGATATACAAATTTCTACATATTCCCACTCAATCAGCATCAAACAAGGTACTTGAACACATGCACAGAAAATACAAAATAGAACAGGTAAAGGAAATAATAAGCAAGTTTCAAAAAGAATTTCCAGATATAGTTATTGCGACAGACATCATTGTTGGCTATCCAATTGAGACACAAGAGGACCATAAAAAAAATCTAGAATTTATCCAAGACATCAAACCAGATGTTTTTAATCTAAGCAAGTTTTCAAGGCATAAGGGAACAGAACTAGAAAAACTTGAGTTGCTTCCAGGAAAAACAATTGCAAAACGCGCAAGCGAATTAATGCAAGTTCATAAAGAAACAGCAAAAGCAAACAAAACCAGATTCTTAAATAAAGAACTCCGAGTTTTTATAAATGAAAAGATATCCGACAACCTATTTAGGGCCAGAGATGAAAATTACAACCTGGTTGTAATAAAAACTAGCAAAGAAAATTTAGGCAAACAGATTAATGTTAAAATAATAAATACAGGTGTTCACAATCTTATTGGGGAAATAGCCTAAAAAATTCTAAGGTTTAAAAGGACCTATAAATTCAGCACCAAGCCAATCTAAACTTTTTAGAACAGCATCTTCAGGAAGGGGTAAAAAAGTCATAACATCAATTATTAAACCTCTTCCAGTTTCATCATCTCTAACAGCCAGATTAGTTTCAGCACCGTGAACCAGATATTTAGCATCACCCACATCAACAGCAATCTTTCTAAACGCCTGAGCAACTCTTGCAGACCTAGAATCTTTTAAATGATAACGAAGTCCCTTTCTATAATCTCGAAGTTCACCAGTTGAAGTTTCTTCATCCATAACTTAACTATAAAAACTAGCCTTAAAAGCATTATTATCCCGCACAAGATAAATCAAAAAGCTAACATTATCATTTGAAAAGTATATTTAGAATTCAATAATGCTTTTATACACCAAAAATCAAGCTTTATCATGAACGAACAAGCAATTAAAGAAAGTTTCAAAAAAGCAAAAGAAGATGTAGAGGGCGTAAAGAATGAGTTAGCGTTTGCATTAAAACGCATTGCACACATAGAAGAATTAATGAATAGAAGAGCAATTGAAGAATTATCAGCCAAACAATTTCCAAAACACAAATCAGGTTCTAAGAAGAAATTATAATTTCTTTTTCTTAATTTTTGACTTTTTCTTTTTTAATTTTGAAAGTTTAATGAACTTCTTTACTTTAGAAACTTTGCTCTTACCACTTGGAGCCCTACAATTCTTTCCTTTTTTCTTTGGTTTCTTTTTCATTTTTTCTCTTTTTTTATAAATGAGCGCTGATGGCGGACCCAGTGACAGAGTTCCTTAAACATTCACCCACTCGAATCTTAACCTATTGGCATGCTTTAAAGGTGATCTCTTTCGCAACATAAAGAAGCTTAGCAAGTACAGATTTCGTATGAAGAGTTATAGTCCGTTCTTCATATTAATAGCTGAATACCCGCAAGAGGCTTATATGAATGCACCCTTTCCAGAGCAACTGATTCCATCAGCATAATTAAGGAGGTTAAAGAATATATAAAACCTTGCAACCACTTTAAAGTTTTAAAAATAATCAAAAACACAAATCAGGTTCTAAGAAGAAAAAATAATTATTTAAAAGATAATAAATAATCTAAGGGATATCTGTTATTAAGCAGAATATTCTCCCAATGAGTAATTAAAACTTCTTTTATTTCAGTTTTTGGAATTAAAGATAATATTTTTGAAAAAGTTTCTTTATAATCTATTTGATTTTGACTTAAAAAGTGGACTAATACTTTGTTATTATCGCCGATTGCATTTGAAAGAATTTTGGGGGTTTTTTTAAGAAGAACAAATAGCTTAACTGAAGAAGATTTATTAAAACAGTCTATAAGTAATGAATTTGTCTGAAGAGTAAACTTATTTGAACCTGGTTGCGCTACAATAGAACTAAAATAATTCGCAGCGATTAGGTTTTTACCATGATAATGCAAAGAATCGTAAGGTATTTTAAGAATCTTGCTCATTTCATAAAAAGAGTCTCTCCCATGACCCTCAGCCATATATTTCAATAAAGTAACGTCTATTTTTCCAAGCGATATATCCTTGTCTTTAAATTCCATAAATTCTGATTTATTTTGAATATCAAAGAAACTTATTTTTGGAAAAACCAACTCATTTATGTTAATAGAGCCCCAATTATTTTTACCCAACATCATTTCAAACTTTTTTTGTTGTGATAAGTCCTTAAAAAAACACCAAATCTGATAAGTATAAATACCAACTAAAGTAATAAATGAAAAAACTGATTTTTGAGATAAAATCTTATTTTCGAACACATCATTCCTATTGTCTTTTTTCACAAAATAAACCTTTTTTAGAAGGGGCAACTTTTGCCAATTAATGATTGCATCATATCTATCAATAAATTTTTCATTTTCTAAAAATTGAATTCTCTTTACTATTGCAGGTTTAGTTATTTTTAATCCCTTTGCCAGTTGCTTAACCGAAACCCTAGCATTAAAAAGCAAATTTTCAAAAATGAACTTATTTTTTTCGTCCAATTCCATGCTTTTTCTAAGATTTTATCCTTTTTAAGCTTTGCCAAATAGTTAACTAATTAGATAGAAAGATATTAATAATTAATATTACACTAAATTTTATGGATAAGACAATTAAAGTTAAAAAAAATAGCCAAGAAGGCAGAAAATATTTGGAAATATGTTTAGAAAAATTTCTGTCTAGAGAAGAATTTCGTTACGGTGTGGAAATACCCTTAGAAGTAGATAATTGGTGGACTCCAGATAGCCGCCACTGTAATTTTTGCGAAGACGAAGACTTATTATATTGTCTTGATACAAAATCGCAAACACGTGTTGACTTTGCATGTGATACCGAAGAAGACGGACCTGATTGTTATAAAAATATTCAAGGTGCTTATTTAATAACTCCAAAAGGAAAAAAGTTAGTAAGAAGAGTTAGAGCTAAGTATAGACAAGATCCCCTCTATAAAAGAATATCATTTGATTATCATTTCACTTCAAAATACCAACTCTTAAATTTAAAGATGCCAAGATGTAGGGAAAGAGATATAGAATTAATATAATCTAACTTACTAAACTAACTCTTAAAACCAAAACCAGCAAATTATAATAGATTTCTCAAACAAATAGACAAAAATTACCAATAATTAAATAATACTAAAAATCCTAAAAAACCCCGCTAAACTCAATTAAGCTTTCTTGAATTTTGTCCAAGCAATCTCAAACATTTGTTCTAATGCTTTTGCAAAGAACTCTGCATTCAACCAAAGAGCAACATCATAGTTTGGATGTACCTTATCATCATCCAATACCATAAACATTAATTCTTCTGAATCTACAATAACAAATCTAGCTCTTAAAGCACCTGAATCTTTAACTTCAGCAACTCTACTTAAGTCTTTAGCAATCTTTTTATTTTCAGCAGTAATTGGAGAAGCAATTCTAATCTTAACTCCTCTTCTTTTAGCTCTTTCAAGTGAAGGCATTAAATTTTCAAGTTTTCTATTCAATCCATTTGAAGTTGTAACAATAGTAACTGTTTTTTCAGCTTCTCTTATAAGCATATCTAAATGATTATACACGTTTTGTCTGCCTTTCAAACTACCACTTAAATCGCCAGGTTCAACAAATTTAGTTCCTTCTGAAAATAATCCAGTTAATTCTTGTAGAACATCTTCGTCTTTTAATTTTTCAAGTCTTTTAGATTTTTCTTGAGCAGTTCTAACAAGATTCTTTTTTACTCTTTCAACAACTTCTTCTGGTTTTAAAGCAACAAATTTAATAGGTTTTCCAAGTTTCATTACAATAAATCCTTTTTTTTCTAAACTTTCAAGAATATCATAAGTTCTAGATCTTGGAACATCTGAAATTGAACTTAACTCTCCTGCAGTAGAAATACCTCTTGATAATAATGCAGCCCAGACTTTTACTTCATATAAATTCAAATCAAAAATCTTCCTCAATCTACTCAAAAATTCTTCACTTATTATCATAGTTTTAACTCCACCATCTTTATTATTAATGTTCATAATACCTGGGGGTATTTAAATCTTTTTATAGGCTAAAATATAACTTTTTTTATTAGTCGTCGATATAAATTAAAAAAAACAAATATGGGTCTTTTTTAATTACTTTAATTTACGACAAAAAAACCACTAAAGAAACTACTTAGAAGTTATTTGAAAAACTTAAAAGTTTATTTAAAAATCTCTAAATTTATTTAAAGATATTAAACCCAATTTCAATTTCTTTGCCTTTTATTTTATCTTTGCTAATAAACTTTGGTTTTTTAGCGATTCTGACACTTAAAGTTAAATTTTTTGAATTAGTCCTTTCTTTAATCATTTTTTCTTGGCTAGCAAGCATTTTTACAAGTTCAGAATCGCAAGAAACAAAACATTCGATTACTTGCTTTTTTACAAGTCCCTCTTGTTTCCTTAGAGCCTGTATCTTTCTAGATATTTCTCTAGCATAACCTTCTGCCTCAAGTTCCGGAGTTATTGTAGTATCGAGAACAACTGAGGATTCTTCATCCTTAGTAATCCCCAGTATTAATTTCTTAACATTTAATTGAGATTTTATTATTTCTTCTATTTCATCAATAAACTTGCCATTACAAGAAACTTTAGCAGAAGCAAGAGGCCATTTTAAACCAATTTGAACCTTATCTCTTTGGGCTAATCCTAATTCTATTATTTGTAGTGCTCTTGCAAATTCTTCTTCCAATTTTTTATTTATCTTTTTCTTATCACATTTAGGCCACAAACTTAAATGAACAGAATTCTTACTAAAATCAGAATAGACATACTCGCTGATATATGGTGCATAGGGTGCTAACAATAAAGCTATTTTTTCTAAGATTTCTCCTAAAACATCCCGAATATTATCTCTATCTCTTGTTATCTTAATATATGTTCTCGAAAAATCATTAACAACAAAACCCATAATTTTTTCCAAGGCCCTATCAAGTGCATAATTTTCAAGTTCAGAAGTAACATCTTTAATAAGAGTATTTAATCTGCTTAAAATCCACTTATCCTCTACTTCTTTTGACTTCGAAGATCCCTTATCTGATTGTAAATAAAAGGTTTTACAATTGCCCAAAACATTCAAGAATGGCAAAACTGATTCTCTAACTAAAGATTCTGAAAATCTTTTTTCATTTCCTGGATCAGAGATACACATTTGCAATCTTACCGCGTCAACCCCTAGCTTTTCTATCATCTCTTTAGGCTTAATTACATTCCCTTTAGATTTAGACATTTTTTCTCCTTTTTCGTCCAATAACAAACCAGCACAGATTACATTCTTAAAAGCAACATTATCAAAAAGCATTGTTGCTATTGCATGCAAAGTATAAAACCAGCCTCTTGTTTGATCAATTGCTTCAGAAATAAAATCATAAGGAAACCTTTTTTCAAACTCTTTTTTATTTTCAAAAGGATAATGAAATTGAGCAAAACTTGCACTTCCTGAATCATACCAAACATCGATTAAATCAAGGACTCTATTCATTTCTTTTCCGCATTTGCATTTAATCTTAATCTTATCCACCCAAGGCCTATGTAAATCATAATCTTTAAACTTCTCAATCGATTCTTTCCTCAATTCTTCGACGCTACCAATAATTTTTTCTTGTCCACAAGAACATCTCCAAATTGGCAAGGGTGTTCCCCAGAATTTAAATCTAGAAAGATTCCAATCTCTTATACCCTCTAACCATTTTCCAAATCTTCCATCTTTAATATGATTTGGATACCAATTAATTTTCTTGTTTAACTCCATCATTCTATCTTTTACTTTTGTAACAGCAATAAACCAAGAATTAATAGCATAATACAACAAAGGGGAATCACATCTCCAGCAAAAAGGATAAGGGTGTTCTATCTTTTCAACCCTAACTAAAAGATGTCTTTTCTTTAAATCTTCTATAATCTCCTTATCCACGCTTTTAACAAATCTACCTTGCCATTGAGGAACTAGTTCATTAAATTTTCCATCCTGACCAACAGTATGAACCATGGGCAAATCATTCTTTTTACAAACTCCATAATCTTCTTCACCATACATTCCAGCAGTATGAACTACACCCGTTCCATCTTCAACACTAACAAAATCTGCTTCAATAATTTTATGAGAATTTTTATTTTGCAATTCCTTGACTGGAAAGAGCGGCTCATATTTTATTCCAACTAAATCTTTTCCCTTAACTTCTTCAACGATTTTATAATTTCCTTTTAAAACAACAAGTCTCTCTTTTGCCAAGATTAATTTATCCCCGTCATCTAATTGAACCTTTACATAGTCTACACGCGGATTAACAGCTAAAGCAACATTACCAGGCAAGGTCCAAGGAGTAGTTGTCCAAGCTAAGATGTATTCTCCTTTTTTTATCTTAAAAGCAATGTAGATAGAAGCCTCTTTAACATCCTTATAACCTTGTGAAACCTCATGACTTGAAAGAGGTGTTCCGCACCTAGGACAAAATGGAACAACTTTAAAGCCCTCATATAATAATTCTTTTTTATAAAGTTCTTTTAAACTCCACCAAACACTTTCTATATAATTATTATCTAAAGTAACATAGGGTTTCTTTAGATCAACCCAATAACCAAGCTCTTCTGTTGACTTACTCCATTCATCGATATTAGAAAATACACTTTCTCTACAATCTTTAATAAATTTTTCCATCCCATAGTTTAATACTTCTTTTTTAGAAGCAAGCCCTAATTTTTTCTCGACTTGAACTTCAACAGGCAAACCATGAGTATCCCAACCGCCCTTTCTAGGAACCGAAAAACCGTTCATATAATTAAATTTGCAAATAATATCCTTAAAAGTCCTAACTTCAAGATGATGCAACGCGGGGGGTGCATTTGCAGTAGGTGGCCCCTCTAAAAAAGAAAATAATTTTTTCTTTTCATTATCCTGAATTGCCTGTTCTATTTCCTTTTTCTTAGATTTCCAAACTTTTCTAGCTTCTTCCTCTATTTTTTTAAAGTCTAACATAAGATAGTATCCATTTTTATATTTATAATATTTCTTTGTTATTTATTAAGGTTGTGCTTTAGCAGACCTATTCAAATAATACCTAAATCCCTTTTCCAAGGCTTCTAAAGCTGATTGAAACATATTTCCACCAACACCAACTGTCCTAAATCTTTCACCATCCTCAAAATAAATCTCTGTTCTAACAGTACTCTCTTCTGCACGCCTTTTAGCTATACTAATATGAAAATCTGCAATTCTAAGATTTTTTACTCTTGGATATTTAAGAGAAAGAATATTTACAAGAGTCTTATAAGCAGCATCTACAGGACCGCCCTCAATAGAAACTTCTTCCATTACAGGCTTTCTACCAACAAAACCAGACATAAAAAACCTACTTGTTTCTTTTTTATGCAAACTTTCAGATTCTATTCTAAAACCTTGAATTTCGAAAAGACGATTTAGGTTTCCAAAATGCCTTTCAATTAAAAGATACTGCTCTGCTTCAATACCCCCAATTCTATATCCCCTTTGTTCCATGCTTCTTAAATCTCTAAAAAGAGATATCACTCGTTTTCTAACATTTGGATCTTTTTTATCTAGTTCATATCCAAATTGTTTAGCAACAGAAATAACTCCTGCATTTCCACCAAGCGTATTAAGAACTATTTTTCTTTTATTTCCAAATAATTCGGGAATAGAATGTTCATAATTTGCACCCTTAACTGTTGCATCAATATGCACCCCGCCCTTATGTGCAAAAGCATAATCTCCAACAAAAGGACTATTGGGTGGAACCTCTAAACCGCTCGCTTCATAAACAGTCTGACTTAAACCTTTAAGTGCTTCAGTTTTTAATAAGGAGGGCATTCTTTCAGGATAAGAAAGTCTTAAAATAGGTACTAATTGTGTAAAATCAAGATTTCCTACTCGTTCACCTATACCATTAACTGTTCCCTGAACTTGAACAATATTATCTAATGCAACAAGAGTATTAGCCAAAGCCAAACCCCTATCATTATGAAAATGAACGCCTAAAACTCTTTTTCCCCCTAATGTATCAAGTGTTTCTCTAATAGTGCTCTGAACATAAGTAGGCATAGATCCACCATTAGTATCACAAAGAATTACTCTTTGAGCTCCAGCATCAATAGCTGTTCTTACTGTTGCCAAAGCATATTCACGATTATCTTGAAAAGCATCAAAAAAATGTTCTGCATCAAAAAATACAGCCATTCCATTCTTAATCAAAAAATCTATGCTTTGACTAATTCTTTCTAAATTTTTAGGTCCATTAATTCTCAACTGTTTTTCAACATGGGTCAAATGAGACTTCCCAAATATACAAGCACAATCCGCCTTGCTCTTTAATAAAGCTAGAAGATTTTCGTCCTTTTCAGGATCAGGGTTTATCGAAGTAGAACCAAAAGCAATAATCTTAGAATGCTTTCTTTTTTGCTTACATATTTCAAAAGAATCCATAATCTCACTAGAAGCATGAGGCCAACCCAACTCAACATAATCAAATCCAAAATCATCCAAAGCAGAAAAAACCTTTAATCGACTTGCTAAATCAAAGCTAGCACCTGCTGCTTGTTCTCCCTCCCTTAAAGTACAATCATATAATTCCAACTTAGAACCATTTTGCTCTTCCACTCCATTACCTATAGTTAAATCTAGCATTGAATAATCGGCAAGCTAGAAAACAGCTTGCCTTTAGTTTATAATAATTGCAATAATATTAGAATTTATTGCTGTGGCTGAGTGAATCAATTCAAAATATGTTTGATTTCCTTTTGCCATAGCAAACCCATGAATCATCGGTTTTTAAATTTTGCGGCGTTCTTGCCTTTAACCTTAGGCAAGAATTGTCTTATGTTCCCAGCTTTTAGTTCTATCTTTTCTAAAACCCTAAGGTTTCTTTCCTGTTTTTTATCTAGAATTTTAAAGTGTTTAACCGTATCCAAATATTCTGGAATTTCAAATAAATCATCAGCAGAGCTAATCCAATTAATACTATCAAACATAGTCAGATCAACAGGAACAGAAAAATCTCTAAGTGTTTTTTTGCCTGTTTTATCATCAGTGTATTCATTAAAATAACTCATAATCAATTCCCTTATACTTGTATAAACTGGTTCCCTATATCGAAGGACAGAATGATTTGTTTTACTTATTGCACCCCAGTAACCTTCAATATTAAAAACAGCAATAACATGATCCCAATCCTCCTTAGTTCCCCTCATATCAACAACAAGAGGTTTAAATCCAATTAAACTCAAAAGAAAAGCACCAAGTAAAGCGCCCTCCATACAATGACATGTCTTTTTTCTAAGAACAGTAAGGGGAGACATATTAGTATCACCATTATACTCAAAATTTACTTGCATTTCAGAAATAAAATCCTGGATTTTAGCAGGAGTATTAAGCCGCCCTATTAATTCTACCTCTTTTTTGTTAAAACCCAACCCAATCAGATCAGATTTACTCAATTTTTTTGGATACATTTTTTAAAAAATCTTTTTCCAAAAAGTGGAGCTCATGAGGAATTATAATACAATAAGGCAATTT
>Ga0268280_1001734_pt1 | contig 13951 bp, 27 predicted proteins | sample saktaG_9_FD_190139 | JGI IMG/M metagenome (GOLD analysis project Ga0268280, IMG submission 190139) | Saline water microbial communities from Sakinaw Lake, British Columbia, Canada - sak_2011_5_24_40m | ecosystem: Environmental > Aquatic > Non-marine Saline and Alkaline > Saline ...
ACTTGAACGAGGTCAACAACATTTTCCATAATCAAGACTTGCGGTTTCTTTTTTGTATTCTCAAGCAATCTAATTACTTCATACACAAGTCCGCTTCGTGTTCCGTCTAAACCATTTTGCTTTCCAGCTTTCGATAAGTCCGTGCAAGGGAAACTCCAAGTAAATATATCGCATTCTGGGATCGTTTCCATTTTGCAGATGTCGCCATAGTTCTTTGTTTCCCCGTGAATGGCATTGTAGGACATAATGGCATACTTGTCTATCTCGCTGATTCCAACGCTCTCAAAGTCAATTCCAAGTCTTTTAAGCGCCATTGCTTGACAGCCAATTCCTGCAAATGCCTCAAACAGTTTAATGCGCTTTGTATTTGGAAATGTTGGCAGATAGTTGAAATGAGTATCTTCTACGCCAAAATCAAATATGTTTGTATTTTTCATATTGTGTCCTTTCTAATCTATAAAATCGAATATGTCATACTGAACATCTGCTGCTTTGATTCTTGCTTCACTGATTGCTACATACTTTTCATCAAGTTCAATTCCGATATAGTTCATTCTTTCTAACTTTGCCGCTATGCAAGTGCTACCGCTACCGCAGAACGGATCAAGCACCGTTGCACCTTTCGGTGTTATTAAGCGACACAAGTATTGCATAAGGTCTAAGGGTTTGACAGTTGGGTGGAAGTTCTTTCGTAATGTTGCACCTATTTGAAATGCGTTGTCAGCAGTCTTTTCTTTGCCGTCATCTGTTGTATCTTCTTCAAACCCATAAAGACCTCTGTTGCGCTCGCTTTGTGAAGCCTTCGCTGTGTAGAAGAAACGTGCTGCGCTGCCATCTCCTGCATAAGATAATCTATTTACAGTTTTACTTGCGTTAAAATGAATATCATTATCATAACTTTCATATACTTTTGTTTCGCCTGTTCCACCATCTGTATTCGGAAACCCCTTGACGACTTCTTCCGAGCCGTCGTGAATCACGTTAGCGGGGAAACGACCGATATGCGATTCATAATCTTTTCTTTCGGCGCCGATTTTAGTTCCATTGTATATTCCTTGTTCACCAGTTTTTTGGTTTAAGTCTGGCATGGTTCCCCCACCGATTTCTTCCGTTCCCACTCTGCACCCGTCAATATTTAGTCCGCCTGTGCCGTATTTCAGCACGTTTTCGGCAACAGTGCCTTTGATTGGCTTACGGCATAAAGTCCATAGTTCCATTGCGGGTTTCAGCGCAGTGCCAAAGCCTTCGTATTGTTTGGCTAAATCGCTTTGAACATCCATTTTGTTTCTTGTATAATTTGCACCATTCATTGAGTTGTTTTCACTTATTGGAATATTAAGTGGGTGTTTAACTCCTTCTTTTTTGTCTATCGCCTTGCTAATATCTAAACTTTTCGGGAATCCTGAACCGTAAATCCAAGCCACAATATCTCGTATCTCAAATCCTGCGTCCTCAAGGTTTACAGCCATGCGGTGTTGAGTTCTCGTTCCGCAAGCAACAAGGGCGTGTCCGCCTGGTTTCAATACTCTCAATACTTCTTTCCAAGTTTCAACCGATGGCACGTCATAATCCCAGTGCTTGTTCATAAATGATATTCCGTAAGGCGGATCGGTTACTACTGAATCTATGCTGTTATCTTCAAAAGTCTTTAATACGTCAATGTTGTTTCCGCAGTATATCTTGTTAAGTTCCATAAATTCCCCTTTCTAATCTCTGCCGTAGTAACCTTTGTAAGTAGCGTGCGGTATTTTTACTGTTTCTCCTTGTTGTTCAAGAACGCATTTTTGATAAACTCCATGACCTTCAAGATGTATGATTTCATCTTCTCCGTTGCCGAAATGAATTTGTATCCTCTGCCCCTCCAACTCTGGAGTGCTGACATCAACACCCTCAATTCTTAAAAGCGCTTGTAGGTGCTTTTCCGCCTCTTTGTAGGCTGTTTCTTCGATGTATAGCGTGAGTTTTTTCATTTTAACTTTCTCCTTTCTTTGCTTTCAAGACGGCAAATTCTTCTCATTGCTTTGTAAAGTTTTTTATCATAAGAATACTCTAAAATAGGTATTGGCATGGTAGCGTCTTTTTTCCTCATTCGGTTATATTCTTTCATTAAACTTTTTTCTTGTTTCATTCTTCTTCGCTCTTTTTATCGAATTCACTTATATTAAACTTGAGTATTATTTCAATTTCGTTTATGTGAGTAATGATTTCTCTTTTTTCACTTTCTGGCAAAACGATATTGTTATCAACTGAAAGCGAAAGTTTTTGTAATTCATATAAAATATTTACAAGAGATTCTCTTTCAAGCCTTTTTTTGTTTACTACATACATCAAAATTTCAATCAATTCTCTTTTTGTCTTTCTGTTATAATGTGAATATAGTTTAACTTCATTGGCGTTCATTCCCCCACCACCTTGACAAGCCCTTTGGCGAGGAGGTCTTCGATGTGTTCTTCAAGTATTTCATCATCGCTTGCATTGTAATAAATAACCATTTTGTCATAAAAACCACTTTCCGTAAATATCACTAATTCTGCACCTATTATTTCGTCAACCATTTTTGTATAATTAAAAGGTTTTTGATTTTGAAATTGCTCAAATCCACACTCAATCAACTGTTCTTCCGTTCCTGTGTAGATGTATTTCATTCTTCAATCCACCCCAATTCTTTCATTTGCTGTGTGATAGCAAGGTGCAAATTGATACTTATCGTTGTTTGTATTTTTTTACCAGAATCATCAAGTATTATATATGCACCATACCCTTTTGACTTACCGTAAATATGTGTTTCTTTGAGAATAAAATACAAATACCTATCGCCAGAAAAATATATCAATACTTCTTCATCTTTAGACGATACAATTTTATACCCCAACGCTTCAAACATATCTTTCGCTTTCATTCTTCATCACTCCATTTCAGCGCTTGGCCGCAACGAGGACAAAATTCATAATCTCTGCGTATGTTGTTTGCCCATTCTAAATTCCAATCACAAGAAGGACAAACGCCTATATATTCATCAGATTCTAATATTTTCTTAGGTGTCGCTCTTTCAACGAGTTCTTGCAAGTCTTTTTTACACGAAATATGGTCGCCAATCAAATTTTCAACAGCCCATTTCATATTTTCCATTGTGTTTAGTTTCATTCTTCTCTCCTCCAAACTAACTCATATTGTACAACGATTCCGTTCTCTAACTCAACATATCTTTCAAGTTTCATTTCATTTCTCCTCTACATATTTCGGTTATAGTTACCCATTTGTCTTTTCTTCTTCTAGCTGAAACTTTGTAGTGCACGAAATTAGATTCTGGAGCTTGCCATATTTCGGTTATAATCCATAATCCTTTGATGTCGTACAATGATACTATATCATTTAGTTTTATAGTTTTTACGCTCTCTTTCAGTTTCATCACACTCTCTCACGGTCATACTAAGACCTTTTTTTATTCGTTGTTCATTGATGCGCTGTTCACATTCTGGACAAATAATTCTGATACTTCTAACTGTTCCGTAGCAAGTAGCATATCCTTGTTCTGTTGTATTACCACAGAAGTCACACTTTATCTCTGTACTCATTAGATTGGAAACCTGTATTCAACTTCGTCAATAAACACTGTTAATCTAACGTGATTGTTTCTTGCATCATTCAACATTTTTCGTTGACAATCAGTACAATGAACAAGGTTTGGCAGCACATGATGGATACTATAATATCGTTTGATTTCTTCACGTATTTCATTAATTAATTTAGTTAATTGATTTTCCATATCGCGTTCCTTTCAACCATTCTTTTAGTTTTTCTTCAAGCGCCAACGAACTTGATCGTCCGCAGAGTACGCCGTTAAGATTTTGTTTCGTAGTATGGAGCAAGTTTGCAAGTTCTTGTTGTGTCATACCTTGCTTGATTAGTTGAATCTTAATTTGTTTCCCTAGCAATGTCATTTTTTAGTTCCTCCAACGTGATTTCTTTTCCGTCCTTGTAAATATATTTTTTACCAGAAGATGTAAGATTATACAACCCAAGAATAACATTTGGCGCTTCATTGATTGCAATGTAAGGGCTTAATGTTTGATATGTAATAATTAGCATGTATTTCATAATGCTTTCCTTTCTTCCACATATTTTTTTAGAGATGAACCGTAGCAAGGCTTGTAACCATGTGAGTTGCACCAGTCGAAGAAACATTGCCATTCGTAGTCTTTCATTTCGTTGCCTCCTTATGTTTTTTAATAACTTTTTGTGCTTCTTGTTCCGTTTTACAATTTCCAATATTTTCCCAATAATCTGCACCAGCGTCTTGGAATAACGCTTTGTAATAATTTGGTTCGTGTTTGTATTCAGTTAAAACTATTTTGTAAATTCGTTTGTTAGTTCGGTTCTTTTGAAATGTGAATTCCATCTTTTCCCCTTTCTTGTGGCGGTTTTATGAGTTGCCGCCAAACTCTATTTATACACCCATTATATATAATTACACTTTACTTGTCAAGTACTTTTTGTAAAAAAATATTAAATTTTTCTTTTTCTGCTACTTATTATCATTTTAGCCCAATAGTTAGGGTTTTTATAGCCTCTCTGTTGGCCTATTTTTATTAGTTCTTCTAACGTTCCTGCTCTTCCCACTTTCATTCGTTCTATTTTTTTGACCTTTGCAAGTTCTATGTTCTGCTCTTCTTCTATCTGTTTACGCGTATTTCCATTATCATTTCCGCAGTATGGACATACACGCGCGTTTCCACTATATACTAATCTGCATTTTTGACATTGCCTGACGATGATTTCATCTTCGTCTTTGCGCGCTTTAAGTTGTTTAGCCAAACTCCACTCTCTATCTTCTGTTGGCAATCCGTGTTTATATACGTTGCCGACTAGGTCATAGATCGTCGCTCGTTTGTTTTCGCCAGGTCTTAAACATCGCATAGATTGTTGAATGTATAGCGCTAGCGACATCGTAGGCCTAAGCAATATAACGACTTCGCAGTCAGGCACATCGAATCCTTCGCCGATTAAGTCAACGTTTGATAGTAACATAATCTTTCCGCTTCTGAAGTCCTTGACTATCTGTTCACGTTCTTTCTTAGGAGTATCTCCGTCGAAGTGTATAGCTCCGTAGCGTTCACATATAAGTTTGCTGAACATTATCGATGGACAGTATATAATAGTCTTGCGTGTTTGGTCTATATACTTTCCGATATCTCCATATATTTTAGATTTCAGTAGTTGCGCCGTAACGTCGTTCAAGTCATAATCCGTGCCTTTGATTTTATATTCAAGCACTTCAACGCTTGGTGCGTAGTAGTCATATTCACTTAACCAACCTTGCTTGATAAGATTATCGTTCGACTCGCCTATAACCATCGTGTCAAAGATATCTCCAAGAGGTTTGCCATCTCTCCGCGCTGGAGTTGCTGTTAGTCCTATCATTGGCACGTCTTGAAAATAATCAATAATATTAGTCCATGATTTTGCCTTAGCATGATGCGCCTCATCGAATATGATTAACGTAGGTTTCTTGTAGCGCTCTGGGTGTCTAGTAATTGTTTGAACCATACCTATAAACACATTATCTTCTGGTATTCCAAATTCCTTAAATGTCTTGTCTGTTTGTTCAATCAATTCTTGTCTATGAACTAGAAACCAAACATAGCCGTTGTGTAGTTTAATGTGCTTGTGCGCCATATCTGCGAAACATATCGTCTTACCAGCTCCGCAGCCAAGAACAACAAGAGGGCGCTTAAAACTTCTAAACGCCTCTCTTGTGTTATTTATCAGTGATACTTGGTACTGTCGTAGTTTCATCTTTAACCATATCTTCTAGCAACAATCTAACGGCTTCTTTGGTGTTCTTACCACTTAGTCTTAATAAGTTGATGCATACTTTCAACTGTTCGTTTTCATGTTTAGTCATACTATACCTCATCCTTTTCAAATTCAGACAATATGTTATCGTTGTGCGGTTTAAGTTTCAAGCCTAAGTAAGTCGTCACGCCTAAATATTTACGCTTTTCAAACTTCTTGCTCAAATTTCTACCGAACATCGTATGGCTTAATTGGAACTCTTTACGGTCTTGAACATAGTTACTAAAGTTCTTGAATAATTCTTTTGATGGTGTTCTTGCATCAGTGTCGATGATACAGTTTTCTTCAACCCACCTACGCACGCTATCCATTTCGGAGCGATATTCATCTTTAGCATATTTAAACTTATCAGGTTCATCAAGTCCTTCTTTTTGCCACTTGATACAACCCTCTATCATCCAGCCTAAAATTTGCGGTATTTCTTTGCACAGTTTATCTTGCAGCGTTTTATCTCTTCGCGTTTCGTCAAAGCTAACATTAAATAAAATCATTCTAATTCTATCCCATATCGCTCTGTCTTGCCCTCTGATAGTAGGTTTATAATTTGACGCCATAAATATTTTCATTTGTGGTGAGAACTCAAACTGTTCTCCGTACAAGAATCTTGCAACAATGTTATCATTACCAGAAGTCATGGTCTTAATTGACGACTCTTTCAGTTTGTCTGTTAGCTCGGCCTCGTTAGTCACATCGTAACGTATGCCGTTTAGCCTTGCTACATCACCAAGATTTCCTCCTGGTTGCGCTTTCTTGTCAAGGAGTATATTGATATCACTTGTTGTGCCATAATCGCCCATAGCGCGTCTAATAACTTCTAGCATAACTGACTTTCCGTTCATACCATCACCAATGAGCATGAACATACAACGTTCAGTCATTGATCCAGTCATACTATAACCAAATATTTTTTGCATATATTCAATGACTTCTTGGTCTGCTTCAAATATCTCATTCAAGAATTTTAGCCATAGTTTAGGCTTACTATCAAAATCAACTTCATACGGAGATATCTTGCTCAACATCAAGTCTTTATCGTGCTTCTTTATTTTTCTGTTCTTTAAGTCTATGACTCCAGATTTTGTATTAAATAAAAATCTATCAATATTAAAATCATTGTTTGTTACTGGGATTCCTTCAAGATGTTCAGACTCTTTAATCATTGCTGATTTCCCCGAAGATTGTAGCGCACGTTTAATATTGCTCAACGCGGCCTTTCGGATATTTTCGTTATCCGTGCTTTTCGCTACGCCTTTCATTTCTTCAATGACTAATTCGGCATAGTTCTTAACATTATTATAAACATCTTGCTGCCAGTATTGCCCGTTATAAATCATCCAGCATTTGTTATCAACGTTATACTTAATCACGTTACCATACTTACCGACAAAGTAATGCGCGTTGCCTGTATCGGTTAAAGAGAACTCGTTGAACGGTAAAATCTGATTGATCGCGTTAATAGATTTCTTGATAGTAGTATCGCGATAATCCATCCGCGCCCATTTTTTCTTATGTTCAACATCTTTACTTTGATAAAACGGAGACTGCATGAACGCCTCATTGATAGCGATGGCGTTACCCTTGAGATAGAACGCTAGTTTATTACATAGCGCCAAGTCAAGTTCGCTCTCGTTACTGTTCGCGCCTGGAGCGTCGTTGTTCCATAGTTCGGTTAGTTTTTCATCGTTGTACTCGTCAATATTAAACACTTTAGTTTCAACTTCGCCCTTGAGCATATAAGTGTTTAAGATATAAGATATATCTATCGTGTTGATATTGCTTGGATATAACACATTTCCAGTAATAGTTACATACTTGTTTGTGTTTTCGCTTATATAGATTTCAAGGCCTAACTTATGATTATTGATATAGTACTTATTTTTATCAAGTTCAGTGTTTGTCTTGAATATAATACGGATGCCTGTACCGCTTGGGGAGTACTCTGTATATGACTGACAGAAATCAATAATATCTTGCGCCATATCCGACAGTTTGCCATCGACGACACAATGGTCGATATCTACTGCGGAGAAACCATTAAAGATACCAAACCCAAGACCGCCAGTATTCTTCCCATCAGAATCAAAGCGATAATAGTTATGAAGTTCTTTGATTACTGTTTGATAAGGAACGAAGGTCGACTTGTCGTTCGACCTTGCGTATCCTCCTGTGATAACGTTCATAGGTACTTTGCCTTTATCTGTTAGTTTCCAGCAACACCACAAACCATTATCTTTCATTTCGTTGGGTATGTTATCCCATAACATTTAAATCACCATGCTTTCTTTAGAACGGCAAATCGTCTTCGGTTACTTCAATGTTCTGTTTCTTGTCCTCATAGTATTCTTTATCTTCATCAGGCAAACATTTGCGTTCAATATTCTTAATGTTTCCTTCTGTCAGCGCTTGGATACTTCTGACTTCTGCACATTTTACTGATACTTTGATTTCGTTTTCGCTAATGTATTCTTCTTCGGCAAAGTTAGCTACGAATTTCAAACCAACGAGTTTTTTTTCGTTCCAATCCCAAGTAGTACCATTGAACTTGTCATTTGATTTATCAAGTGCCTTGATGAACGCCATGAAGAATCTGTCAGCAGATTTCTTATATGAACGATATGTGATCCCACTGTTCGGCCACTTCTTATCCGCACGCGTGTCGGCATCAAAGATACGTCTAAAGAATCCTTTATACTTACCGTCTGCAATATCGAACGCGATTTTCAAGTATTCTTTTTCGGCAATGTCTTCAACTTTTAAAATCTCTACAATTTGAGGCCCAACAGGTATCTGCTCAAACCCAACTACTTCTGACGCGTCTTTGTATTCTTCATTCCAGTTTTCAAATTTCTTCATTTACTTTTTCTCCTCAATATTATAATATTTTCTAATTTCGTTCAATACATATTTCAAATCATTATCAATTTCTTGTTCCTCAAATAACCCGATTGGTGTCTTAGCCAAATCAAATCCATTTGTTTGAGTGCGGAACACGTAACGGTTTTCATTCTTCATAGACCGAATAACGATACTGAACATACCCTCAATACACACCTTTTCATCAAGCAATTTGCCGATAGTTTTCGGTTTAACAGCGCCGGTTAAATCGCTTTCTTCTTCGTGCATGATGATAGTTACAATTTTTTCGCTTGGTAGTTCATGAATAATAAAATTCACTAAATCATAAAAATGGTTTGCTAGTTCAGTAAACTTCTCGTATCCTTTCTCTTGTGCCCTGCGCATAAATTCAGCAGTGATAAGATATCCGGCGTCATCAATGACAATATCATTCAATTTTGATTGCAGTAGAGCGTTCTTTAATTTACTGTAATCTTGTGTTGAATATGTCACTAATTTTGTTCTGAATGGTAAAGGTTTATTCAATACATTAATAATAGCAATTTCATCTTTAACAAAATTACGTAGGCTAGCAGATTTACCTGTGCCTGATTTACCCATTAATAGGATAGGGATTCCCATGTGTTTTCCTCCAATATTCACAATATTCTTTTACTGCGCAATAATTATCGCACTTTTTATCTTCTCCAGGTCGTTCTTCCATATAGTAAGGTTCTTCCACCATTTGAGGTTCATCGAATATTTTTACTGCTCGTTTATTTCCGCGTTTCATTTGCGCCCATTTAGTTTCAGTAGTCCAGCGTTCCGATTCGGTGCATAAGACATCTTCACAACTAATTAGTTTATCAAATCTAGCGTTAATAAATTCTTCGATTTCGAGCAAGTTATCCGTTGTGACTTCAAATTCATAGACATACAACATACTTTCAGGATAGTCCGTAGTATAAGAATTTTTACTCCAGTCTTTAATCATTGCATAGAATTTTACATAGCTAACAAATATTCCGTTCTTTCTCATTAACCACGCGTACATTAATCCTTGCTTACGCCAATCCTCAAAATCTTTCTTGATAATTTTGTACGCCTTGCAAGTCTTGTAATCTTCAATAGTAAACGTATCTTTGTTATAGACATCAAAACGCCCAGTTAGAAAATAACCATCTCTGATTTCATGCTCAATTTTAAATTCTGTGACGTCTTTATCGTTTGCAAGTTCTAGAATATGATGCACAGCCGTACCAAACAATGCCGATAACATATCAGCGATATCTTGAGTAAGTTCGTCGTTATATTTACGGAACAGATTAATTTCGCGTATACCGTTCAATATTTCGGTTACAGAATAATAGTTTGCAATAATCGGATGTTCGTTTTGTTCAGCAATCTTCACAAAGACTTCTGGTAAATTTAATCTATTTGTTATTTTCATCTAAATTCATCAGATTTCGCAGTTGTCTTGTATCTATATTAAAATAGGCTGACAATTTCCGCATAACATTCGATCCGATTTTCTCTCCGTTTTCAATTTTCGACAACGTTACGTTTGTTATACCGATTTTGTTAGCCAAAGCCACTTGAGACAACGCTTCGTCTTTCCTCCTTTCCTTGATAAATTTTGCTAATTTATTCATTGGTTCACTTCCCTTCTACACGATAGATTATAGCACATTGCCTATATATTGTAAAGTTTTTTTTTAATTTTATTTTAAGTCGTTTCTTTTAAAATGACATAGTTTGTCATAGTTTTTAACCTTTTTCATAAAGTCGCATAGGAAAAAATCACTAGAAATACTTTATAGATTTGCCCCTAAACTATGCAAACCCTCCCCAAAATAAAAAAACGCCCGTATGAGAGCGTTTTATATATTATAGTAATAAGTTATAGAGTGAGTAATAAAAATTCGTCTATCGGCTTGTTTATGGCGTTAAATCAAACGTATCACCTATACGCTCAATAACTATATCTTCTTTATCTACACAGAACTTTGTACTTTCTTCATTTTGATATGTTAGACATATTTGATCGTTTTCTTCGGAAATCAACCAAGTTTCATATCCTTCTTGTGTTGTGAACGTCGTAAACCACTCTCCATCAATATATACACTATATCGTCCGTCATACTTCGGCTGGCACGCTGTTAGCAATAACACCAATATTACTATCAATAATTTTTTTTTCAATGTTAACCTCCTTCAATACGTGTGTACCGTTCTTGTGAGCAATGTAACTTTTAAATAATGTGTTCTTTAAAATTACTTTCTTCGGAATCGCGTACTTGAACTTGAATATTTGAGGAACAAACGACATCAAGAACGTAATGATTAACCCAACAGTGATTACCATTAAACTGATAAACGCCGTTCCAACATTCTCAACCGAAAACAACATATTTATTGTCATCGCACCAAACATCGCACCTGTAAATATTTTTTTGACTTGAGCTTTGCGTTTGCCTTGATTTTGTTGGATGGATGCCTTGTATGTGATTTCGCCGCTTTTAGTCATTTCATAATACAGCGGTAAGTTGAATCCATATATATTGTGTCTAATAGGCTGTAGTGCGTTATACTCTTTCAATTCTTGTTTAGTTAAATCTTCAAGTTTCTTATCGCCAACCTTAAAGAAAAAATCTTCTTCAATCATAATCTTTTCATGTTCGTTTAACTTCCGAATATAATCTCTGAAATCTGCCATCTCGTTATTTACGCTCGTTATAATCTTGTTGTTAAGTTCGTCAGCCAACTCAAACTCTTCACTTGTTAGCCCTGTTGATACACCGCTATCGAATGCAGCGGATACCATATTCACATTTAAGAATATAACGAACATTAATTGAATATAAGTTTGGGGGTCTGTCAGCGTCGCCATCAGCATACCGTTGAACGACATTACTCTGTAAGCGAAATAACCTACCAGTGAAAATATGATGACAAGCCAAACGTAGTTTTTATATATTTTGTCTAAGAATTTACTCATTCTTCGCTCCTTTACTCTAATGCTTTTCTTAACGCAGATTTCAAGTCGCTTTCTTCTTTATCGGCTTTATCCTTATCAATTACGCCCTTACGCGCGTAGTATTCCAATAAGTACACCGCCCAACTAGCCGTAGCAATCACAAACACGTTCAAGATATTACTAAGCACCGTTGAAAGAATATACAATATAACCGTAGCAGTAAGCAACGCCACAAGAACTGCAAGTCTAGGATATTTTAAGTGCCACTGCATTTTTTTGTTCACTATTAGTACTACTATTAACACGCCAAGTAAACTAATGAAGAACACTAACGGCAACTTGTAAGATAGCTCTTTCTGTACTTCTAGCTTCTTGATATCTGTCAGCACGCCGTCTTTTAATGAATAGTAATGATTGTCAATTTCAACAATATCTTCTTCATCAATAATGAACCCATATAATCCGTCTTGAGATACTACCACGCCATCATATATTGCTTCATTGTTAGTCGTATATAAGAATCCATCGTCATATATCACTTCGTTAAATTCAACGTTATCCATCGTGTAGTCCGGTGTGATATTGAATAGTGTCGCTGAAAGAAATAAGTATAAAGGCAACGGTACAAACAGCGTGATACTTGCAATAATCTTATATATGATATTACCCTTGTTGCTCATCAGCAGTCACCCCATAGAGTACTTGATTAATTAGTTCTTCTGCTTTGGCGTCAATTAACGGATTAGATAACTTTGTTTTGAGTTCGGCTTCAAGTAACGTTGAATTACGCTGAATTGAAAGCATAGTTTCTTGTAATGATTTTACCACCTCGCTGTATTTGCCCTCTAATGTCTTATACTTGTCAGTCAATTCAAGAAACTTTGTACCTAGTTCCGTATATTTCGTATCAGCGACAGTTTTAGCGCTTGCCATGAACTGTTTGACTGCCAAGCCACCGATACCGAGCATCATTGTTGACCCACCACTAATGAGTGCTGTTAGCCAGTTAAAGTCTGGAATCATCGCTTGATATTCAACAGGCAAAGCCATATACCCAGCGGACACAATAGACCAACCAAGCATAGCGTATACTATGATATTAAATATTTTATTCTTCATCTTGAAATCACCTTCTTCACAATTTCTATGTTCTCTAATTTGACTTTTTGCAACTCTTCTTTAAAATAATTTATTAAGCTTGCGCGTTCATCTTGCAATTTTTTATAGATTGGTAATTCAGTTTCATCAATCCATTTAATATTTGAGCCTTTGCCCTTTATGCCTACTTCCATATTCTCTCTCCTTAATGAATAATTTTTTCTGTATAAGCAATGCCAATGGTATAGTAATAAGTTTTTCAGGTGTAAACGGCAACCACAGTATACCAACATAGGACAGCGCTATCGTTCTGACAACGCCATGTCCTATTACGGATAACAAGTAAGCCCAACCGTTCGTCAGCATCCAAGCGAGTAGGAATGATACAAGCAATGTCGGTTTAAGAAAAGGTTTGATCTTGTGCTTGTACAACTCCCACTCAAAGAATAAATATAACTTAATTCTCTGCCAATGCCGTTTCAACTTCTGCCCTGTAAATCTCTGGCACGTCTTCCAATTTCAACTTACCAGCCTTAATTGCGTTTACGAACGCTTGAATTTTAATGTCCATTTTAAATACCTTCCTTTTTAGTTGCTTTAATGTCTGTAAGTAATATTCCGAAGAAAACACCAGCAAGTATCATTGAAATATTATGAGTAAAACCGTTAATCAATTCTACATATTGTTCGTTTAAGTTTCCTATTCCAAGTTGTATCAACATAATCAACTGATTAGTTATTAAGAATAGCAAGAGTAATAAAACGATATAAAACTTGTATTTTCTCATTTTATCACTCCTAAATTTCTACTAATGTCCAAGTAAGGACACCGCTTGCGACTGTTGGTACTACCTTGTAAACCGTTGATGTTACGCTGTCAACAACCACCGTAATTGCTTCTAATACCGTAATTCTTGCACCCTGACTTGCTATGTTATCCTTGTTCGTTATTGTTTGCCCTTTGATGTTGCTTGAGTAAACTGTGTTAATCAATGGTGTAATTGGTGTGCTTAAATCAAAATATTCAAGTCCATAATTCCATGCAATATAGTCGTTGTCAAGCGTGATGTCGGTAAATACAGGCGTTGCAAGTATCGCATTTGATGTATCTACTCTTTGAACGTGTTGTAGTGTTTCAAGACTAATTTCATCACGAATTAACATTGCTTCAAACTCACTTGCTGT
>Ga0268280_1001735_pt1 | contig 13934 bp, 11 predicted proteins | sample saktaG_9_FD_190139 | JGI IMG/M metagenome (GOLD analysis project Ga0268280, IMG submission 190139) | Saline water microbial communities from Sakinaw Lake, British Columbia, Canada - sak_2011_5_24_40m | ecosystem: Environmental > Aquatic > Non-marine Saline and Alkaline > Saline ...
TGACTATCGACTAAATTACAATTCCTTTTCCTGTTCAACGACGAATTTTCTTAATTTTCTTAAAGCTGTTTCTTCTATCTGGCGGATTCTCTCGCGGGAAACACCGAGTTTTTTAGAAACTACCGCCAGTGTCTGTGGTTTGGGATTAGTCAGGCCAAAACGCAAATCCAGGATTTCTCTTTCTCTTTCCGACATTGTCCCAAGAAGGTTATCTACCCTCTCCCGGTTGAACAATCGCTCGATACCCGCATCAGGGGGAGTAGAATTTTTATCTTCGACTAAATCGGATATCTGATTTTCGCCGTCCTCGCCAAGCGGCGCCTCTAATGAAGAAGTAGTGCTGGACATCCAAAAATTTATCTGCTCTATTTTTTCAAAAGGCAGCTTTATTTTTTTGGCGATCTCTTCATCTGTCGGTATATGTTTTAATTTTTGGCTCATGCGCTCTTTAGTTTTTTTCCATTTAGCGATCAGGTCGTTCATATACACCGGGACGCGGATCATCTTGCTTTGCTCGCTGAGGGAGCGGGTAATCCCCTGCCTGATCCACCAGGCGGCGTAAGTTGAAAAACGAAAACCTTTTCGGTGGTCAAATTTTTCAACTGCTTTTATCAGGCCAAGGTTTCCCTCTTCGATTAAATCAAGAAACGGGGTTCCCATATGCATGTAATGTTTTGCGATATGGATTACAAGGCGTAAGTTTCCACGGATCATATCGCGCCGCGCAATCTCATTGCCTTTACGCACCTTCTTATTTAGGTCAATTTCCTGCTTTGCGGTTAGAAGAGGAATTGTTCTTACTTCTTTGAGGTATGTTTTGAGAGCTTCCATTGATCTCCTAAAAATTAAAAGTCGATAGTCGATGGACTATGGACGATAAAAATCTCAATAATGAAAGGGTTTTATCGACTATTTTCTATCGACTATAGTCCAAACTATTTCTTTTTCAACACCGCCTGCGCTGCTGCTAATTTTGCTATTGGTACCCTAAACGGCGAACAGCTGACATAATTCATACCTATATTATGGCAGAACTCAACGGATTTTGGTTCTCCCCCATGTTCTCCGCAGATGCCAACTTCAAGGTTTTTGTTAGTTGAGCGTCCCCGTTTAATCCCCATTTTAATCAGCTCACCGATTCCTTCCTGGTCAATACTCTGGAACGGGTCTTCCGGCAGGATACCTTTTTTGATATATTCCGGGACAAATCCGCCGATGTCATCTCTTGAGAAACCAAAACCCATCTGGGTCATATCATTGGTTCCGAAGGAGAAGAATTGGGCGACAGTTGCCAGTTTATCCGCGACAAAGGCAGCGCGCGGAATCTCGATCATCGTTCCAAAAAGATGCTTAATCTTCTTTAATCCGTATTTTGCCAGTACCTCTTTATATATTTGTTTGGCAATAACCAGTTGGTCATCTAGTTCTTTTACATCGCAGACAACCGGGATCATGATCTCTGGATAGGGATCTTTTCCCTCTTTAACCAATTCAGCTGCAGCTTCTAAAATTGCGCGAATCTGCATGGCGCTTACTTCAGGATAAGTTACGCCTAGGCGTACACCGCGGTGGCCCATCATTGGGTTTGATTCATGCAGCCCTTCTGCTCTTCTGGTTAATTCTTTCATATCGATGTTTAAGTCACGGGCAAGCTGTTCAAGTTTGGCTTGTTCACGTGGGACGAATTCATGCAAAGGCGGGTCAAGCAACCTGACCACTACAGGAAAACCATCCATAGCTGCGATTGTTCCTTTAATATCCTTTTTTACAAATGGGAACAATGCATCTAAAGCCTTTTTTCTTTCTTCGACTGTTTTGGAAACAATCATCTTGCGGAGTAAGAAAAGCGGCTCATCCGCGCCTAAACCATAAAACATATGTTCAGTTCTGAATAACCCAATACCTTCGGCTCCGAATTGAAGAGCTTTTTTAGCGTCATCCGGGGTATCCGCGTTGGTGCGCACGCCCATTTCTTTTATTCTATCGCACATTTTTAGAAACTCAGAAAGCATGGTATTTTCTTCGGCAGCGTCCATCATTGGTAGTTGCCCTTCATAAACTGTGCCTTTAGTCCCATTTAAAGTGATCCAATCGCCCTCTTTTAGTGTTTTACCGCCAACTTGGACAATTTTCTTTTCAGTATCGACATGCATCCCGGAACATCCGACAATACAGCATTTTCCCCAACCGCGAGCAACTAATGCTGCGTGGCTAGTCATGCCGCCGCGGGCAGTAAGGATTGCCTGGGCAACACGCATACCTTCAACATCTTCCGGGTTAGTTTCTTCGCGTACTAAAATTACTTGTTTGCCTGTTTTTGCCCAAACTACCGCGTCGTTTGAAGAAAAAACAATCTGTCCGCTTGCTCCACCCGGGCCTGCTGGAAGACCTTTAGCAAAAGGCTTAACCGTAATTTCAGTTTTGGGGTCAATGATCGGATGTAGCAACTCATCAAGCTGTGATGGGGTTACGCGCATGACAGCCTGCTCTTTTTTAATCATTTTTTCTTTGACCATCTCTACAGCCATACGCACTGCTGCCGGGCCGTTACGTTTACCTACGCGGCACTGCAACATAAAGAGTTTGCCCTTTTCAATGGTAAACTCAATATCCTGCATATCATGATAGTGTTGTTCAAGGCGGTCCTGTATTTCGTAAAGTTCTTGGTAAATCTTTGGCATTGTTTTTTCTAAGGTAAGCAGTTCTTTGTTATGGCTGCTCGTGGAATATTCATTAATTGGCGCGGGTGTGCGTATGCCGGCAACCACATCTTCGCCTTGCGCGTTAATTAAATATTCACCATAGAAATTATTTTCACCGTTTCCCGGGTTTCGCGTGAAGGCTACGCCAGTTGCTGAGTCATTACCCATATTTCCAAAAACCATGGTTTGTACATTTACTGCTGTGCCCCAGGCATCCGGAATATTTTCAATTCTGCGGTAGCTGATGGCGCGTTTTCCATTCCAGGATGAAAAGACTGCGCCAATACCTCCCCAGAGTTGCTCCATGGGTTCATCGGGGAACTCATGCCCTAATACTTCTTTGATCTTTGCTTTAAATTGCGCGCAGAGTTTTTTCAAATCATCAACCTTTAAATCCGTATCGGTTGTATAATTCTTTTCTTTTTTCATATTCAGCATAATTTTTTCTAGCTGTTTGCGGATCCCCTCTTCGCCAATTGGCTCGATGCCGGCAGCTTTTTCCATAACTACGTCAGAGTACATCATAATCAGGCGGCGGTATGCATCATAAACAAAACGGCTGTTTCCGCCACTTTGTTTAATTAAGCCGGGAATAGTTTTTTCAGTCAACCCTACATTTAAAACTGTTTCCATCATCCCGGGCATGGATCTTCGGGCGCCTGAGCGTACTGAGAATAAAAGCGGGTTAGAAGCATCTCCGAATTTTCGTTCCATTAGTTTCTCTATTTTTTCTAAGGCTTTGAGCAGCTGTGTTTTTAATTCCTTAGGGTATTTCTTTTTATTCTGGTAATAATATGTGCAGACCTCTGTGGTGCAGGTAAATCCCGGAGGAACAGGCAACATTAAATTCTTGTTACCCGCCATCTCGGCAAGATTTGCGCCTTTACCACCTAAGAGATTCTTCATACTTTCATTGCCTTCACCTTTGCCGCCACCGAAACTATAAACGTATTTCTTTGCCATTACTTTTTAAACCCTTCCTTTCCTTTAGATTAAGTAGCGGAGGCTTAAACCTCCGCTACTGCTTGCCTTGAACTCTAGCTAGTTAACTTTGTATTTAGATATTCTTTTAACCTGTCAATCCCGATCCGTTCTTGTAACATTGTGTCACGATCGCGTACAGTTACTTGTTTATCTTCTAATGTTTGCACATCTATAGTTACACAATAAAGTGTGCCTACTTCGTCTTGCCTGCGATAAAGCTTGCCGATTGCGCCTGTATCATCATAGGCGGTAGTAATGGATTTTTTTAAATCCTGAGCTATTTTTTTGGCTAACTCCACAATCTCTGCCCTATTGCGTAAAAGCGGCAGCACTGCTACTTTTGTTGGAGCCAGTTCTTTATTTAATTTTAACACTATACGGGTATCTTCTTTAACCTTTTCTTCATGGTAAGCATCAATTAATACTGCTAGAACAGCACGGTCTACTCCGCCGGAAGGCTCGATAACAAAAGGATAAAATTTTTCTTTTTTCTGGTCGTCGAAAAAAGTAAGTTCTTTTCCGCTGATTTTTGAGTGTTGCCTTAGGTCGAAATCAGCGCGGTTAGCAATCCCTTCTAGTTCGCTCCAGCCGAACGGGAAGTTATATTCAATGTCAGTGCAGGCTAAAGCGTAATGCGCTAATTCATCTTTAGCGTGAACTCGCAGGCGTAGGTTTTCTTTTTTTATACCGAGGTTTAAATACCAGTTAAAACGGTCTGTTACCCATGTTTCATAAAACTTTTCCGCATCTAGAGGACGGCAAAAATACTCAAGTTCCATCTGCTCAAATTCGCGGGTGCGAAAAGTAAAATTTCCCGGAGTAATCTCATTGCGAAAAGATTTGCCGATCTGGGCTAAACCAAAAGGAAGTTTAGGGTGTTTTGAATCCAGGATATTTAGAAAATTTACGAACATTCCTTGGGCAGTTTCAGGCCTAAGATAAATGATATTAGAGGCATCCTCTACCGGTCCCTGGTGAGTTTTATACATTAAATTAAATGGACGGGATTCTGTAAGATCACCAGAGCATTCCGGGCATTTAGTTTTATTTTTCAGGTCTTCAGTTTTAAACCGTTTTTTACAACTTTTGCAGTCACTTTTTAAATCAAAGAAATTCTCAACATGACCACTGCTCTCCCAGACTTTAGGATGCATCAGGATTGCCGCATCCATGCCAAAGATGTCGTTTCTTTCGTAGACGCAGGCTTTCCACCAGGCTCTTTTTAAGTTATTTTTTAGCTCTACACCGTGCGGGCCATAATCCCAGGTATTACTTAATCCGCCGTAGATTTCGCTGCTTTGAAAAATAAAGCCACGACGCTTACATAGTGAAACAATTTTTTCCATTATCCTTGCTCGCGTTGCTCGCGAGGATTCTTCTGCATTAAAATATATTGATTAATTTAGCGATAGATATTATTCGCGAAGATCTTTAGTTTCTTTTGTATAGTATTCCATGGTCGTTCCATCGATAATTCCATCTTCGTAAATTTTCGTAATTGATTCTGTCATTGATTGCATCTTAAAGGCTTTGCCTGTTTGTATGATATTAGTGATTTGAGATAATTCATCCTTACGGATATTTCTTTTGACTGCGTCATTAGCGATGAGTATCTCGCAAGCCAGGACTCTTCCTTTTTTATTAATTTTTGGTATTAATAATTGGGAAATTACTGCATTAAGGCATCCAGATATTTGGTTTAAGATTTTTTTGCGATGATCTGGCGGAAACATATTTGCCAGCCTATCTATTGACTGAATGGTACTGGGAGCATGAAAGGAAGCGATAACTAAATATCCTGCTTCTGCGGCGATCAAAGCGGTACCGATGGTTTCCATATCGTCCAGCTCTCCGACGATTATTATGTTAGGATCCTGCCTTAAAGTACTTTTTATGGCAGAGGCAAAAGAATTGGTATCTATTCCTACCTCTCGCTGTTTAATAATGCTTTTTATGTTAGTATGCACATATTCTATGGGTCTTTCCAAAGTAACAATAATTGCTTTTCTTTCGTGATTAATTAGATCAACCATTGCCGAAATTGTAGTACTTTTCCCTGAGCTCGTGGGCCCTATTACTAGGATTAATCCTTCTCTCTGCCTGGTAAGGTCTTTTATAACATTGGGAATATTCAGCTCCTCGTATGAAAATTCCCTTGTATTTATTAACCTAAAGGCGGCTTCTAGAAAACCTTTTTGTTGATGTAGATTAACGCGGAAGCGGGTTCGCGTATCATATTGTATTCCGAAATCAAGCTCTTTATCTTTTTCAAATATCGCGATTTGTTGCTTACTCATTATGCTATAAAGTAATTGTTTGATTTCTTCCGGAAAAAATGGCTGCATCTCAAGAGCTAGAAGTTCGCTGTCAACGCGTATAATCGGAGATTGGTTTACAAGTAGGTGCAAATCAGAGGCATTATTTTTAATAGCTAATCCCAGTAAATTATTAATATTTATGCGTTCAATCAGTTTTCTTATTCTCTCTTTATCTATTTCGCTGATAGAGGAAAAACATGCCCCGATGTTAAATTTTTCTAATTCAGGTGTTTCGATTCGCAACACTTTTATAGTTGCGTTTATAATAGTATCGTTATTTGGAAGTTGAAATTTAATTTTTAATTCTGTAGCCAGGGGAAAGATTTCATCAGATGTAAAGTATAAGCCATCTTCGCTTATATCCCGGATGATCAGGGTTTTAGTAGTAACCGTTTTACTTAGTGGATCAGTTTTATCAAGGGTAAAGGGAATATTTAAAAAAGTACGGTAATTTTCTCTTTTATTTGCTCCGAATGTAAACAAAGTTAACTCCTTCCTATGTTTTCCGTAGCCATAATTTTAGAAAACTTTATGCATAAATTATATAGCATAAATTATATAGTATAAATTATATAGTATAAATTACGGGTGTCAATAATTTAATTCATAAAAGCGCGATTTTGGGCTAATCAACAGGTTTTATGGTGGAGAGTATCCCGTAGACCTTGTTTAAATCAAGTTGCGCGCCTGTATCCTTTATGTATACTTTGAAAAAATTTCCTTGGGCATCAAGAACATTGCAATCGAAATAGTTAACCGGTTTAGCCATGGTGTAGTTTATATACCCTGATTTATCATTGATTGTGAATCTAATCATTTTGGCGGTACTCTGATTTCCTATATCTGGCGTAAACACGCTTTTCATAATTACGAAGAAAGCGTCAGTAATATTTTCTGTCTTTTCAAGATTAGCGTACATAAGCCTGCGTATGAATTCGTAGTTATCCTTTACGCCTTGTTTTTGTACATCTGGATAAAGTTTAATAAAGGCAAAGGGCTCTTGGCGCAGAAGATAGATAGTTGCCTGATTAAAAACATGTCTTTTTTTATAGTAAACTTTTTTTATCAATTCTTGCACCAAAGTAAAACCTTTGGGGGCAGAGATAGACATTTTAGGGAATTTTTGCGGGACTAAAATAGCTAAATATTCTGGGCTAATAATAGGCGAGAAAAGTTTTTCATCTGGCTGCATGCAGAGAATGGGGATGTTTTTGCACTCTCCGATCCCATAAGAAATATATTGTCTTAAAATATTCGGTCCGGCAAATTTAATTACAAAAGCTATCGCCAGGCAAAATACCAGTAAGTTAACTGCAATTTTAGAAAGCCGTTTAGTTTTCATTTATTTTTCTGAGTTCTTCTTCTTTGATGCTGAAAGAATGTTCATGTCCGGGGAATTTTTCTTGCACAACTTCATTTTTAAAATCTTCCAGCGCCTTTGAAATTAATGGCGCAAGATCAATATATTTTTTAACAAATTTCGGAGTGTATCTTTGAAAAAGCCCGAGCATATCGTTAATTACCAGGACTTGGCCGTCGCAATGAATACCTGCTCCAATGCCTATGGTGGGAATTTTTATTTTTTTAGTAATAAGCTCGGCAAGCTTATCCGGGACGCACTCTAAAACAACGGCAAAGCACCCCTTTTTTTCAAGCTCCACAGCCTGATTGATTAAACGCCTGGCAGCTTCGGCATCTTTTCCTTGCACAATAAAACCGCCGATTTTATCTGATGTTTGGGGAGTTAATCCGATATGCCCCATTACAGGTATGCCCGCGTTAATAATCTGTTCAGTTACCTCTAAACAATGCTCAAACCATTCTAATTTTACTGCCTGGCAGTTAGCTTCCTGGATAAACCTTTTGGCGTTTTTTACGCATTCATCTTCGTTGATCTGGTAGGAATCATAAGGCATGTCTCCGACAACCAGGCTGTTTTTTACGGCGCGGGTTACAGCTTTAGCGTGATGCAGCATTTCGAACATTCCTACCTTAGTCGTTGAATCAAGGCCTAGCACAACATTAGCCAGAGAATCTCCCACGAGGATTATGTCAATTCCGGCTTTGTCTACCAGGCTTGCTATTGGGTAATCATAGGCAGTTAACATGGTTATTTTTCTTTTGTTTTTTAAGGCGATTATTTCTGCAATATTCATTTTACTTTAGCCCAGGGATAAACATCTGCGCGATCTTAAAGTAAATAATTAAGCCGACCACATCTACAACACTGGTGGTTATTGGGCCGGCAAGTACGGCCGGGTCAAGGCCAACTTTTTTAGAAAATAACGGCAGGAATACGCCTGTGGCAATTGCCAATAATGCGATCAAGAGCATAGTAATACCTACTACCGCCGCCAAAACAAAATCTTTTTGCAGCAAGAATGCCCTACCGAAGGCAACAACTCCTACGATTAGGCCCATGAAAAACGCGGTTTTAAATTCCAGGCGGATTACCCGCATTATATTCTTAAGGTTTACATCTCCGGTTGCCAGTCCCCTAATAATCGTAATTGATGTCTGTGCCCCGGCGTTTCCTCCGGTATCAAGTAACATCGGGATGAAGAATGTCAATGCCACGACAGAGCTAAGCGTAGCTTCAAAGTTTTTAAGCACTGTGCCGGTAAGAAAATCAAAAATAAGCAGCAGAATTAACCACCCGGATCTTCTTTTTATTAGATCTAGCGTTGTGGCCTTGGTATAGCTGATTATTTCACCGTTTTCCGCGCTCATCTTTCCGATTTCGTAGAATTCTTTTGTGGTTTGCTTCTCTATTCTTTCAACAATGTCGTCAACGGTGATTATACCGATTAGGGTATTATTTTTATCTACCACTGGCGCGTCAAAGAGATCGTATTTTTTAAACAATAGAGACACATCGGTAGCATTTGAATCAACATCAATTTTAATTAGTTCAGCCCGGATCATAATTTCTCTTATTGCTATGTCCGGGGGGGCTTTAAGTATTTCCTGTAATGGGATTACTCCGATAAGTTTATGATTTTCGTCGGCTACAAAAAGAGAATAGATATTTTCTCTATAGTCGGTGCGCAGGTTTTCCTGTATGCCCAGGAGCGCTTGTTTAGCGGTCATATCTTTTTTTAGTTCTACAAACTCCGTGGTCATAAGGCTGCCGGCAGTGCCTTCTTTAAAATCTATAAGCTCCCTGATATTTATTGCATGTTCTTTGCTTACAAGAAGGAAAAGCTTGCGGGAAACTTTTTTTGGCAATTCCTTAAAAAGGTCAGCACGTTCGTCAGGAGCCATATCGTTTATAATCTGGGCTACTTCCTGATTATCAAGGTTATTGATTATATGAGTTTGTTCGTTAAAGGGAAGGTTCTCAAAAAGTTCAACTGATTTTTTTGTGCCCAGTAACTTGAAGATAATAATCTTCATATTGGGCTCTAGGCTCCTCCAGCCTTCAGCTAAGTCCATGGAGTTAATTGTTTTCGTGAGGTTTTTTATTTCGATAAAATCTTTTTTTTCCAGCAGTTCTCTGATTTCGGGAAGAAATAAGGCAAAGACGCTCAGAGATTTGCGGTTTCCGTTTTTCATAATCTTTCCTTTATTTGATATAAAACTTGGTTTCAGGAAATTTGTTTTTTAACATTTCTACCCCGTCTTCCCCCGAGATAAAAACAGCTGTAGATAAGGCATCAGCATTTAGGCTGCTATCATCAATAATCGTTACAGAGGTAATACCGGAATTAACAGGATAACCGGTTTTAGGATCTATAATATGACAGTAACGCTTTCCATTTTTCAAAAAGAACTGTTCGTAATCTCCGCTGGTAGATGCAGATTGGTTCTTTAATTCCAGGGTTTCTGAAACACCTGGTTTACGTGGGTCTTTAATCGCGATCTTCCAGGGCGAAGCAAATTTATTTCCTAAAGCATAAACCTGTCCGCCGGCATTAATAAGGCAGTTGTTAATATTGTTTTTTTTAAGTTCTTTTATTGCGTAATCTAGTGCAAACCCTTTAGCTATCCCGCCCAGATCGATTTTCATTTTGGGGAACTTAAATTCTACCACAGAATCGTTTTCATGCAAAATAATTTTATCACTTCCGATTATTTTAAGGGTGGAGTTTATTTCTTCTGTAGTAGGCACTTTTGTTTTAAGGTTAGAAAATCCCCAAAGTTCTACTAGCGGCTCGACCGTGATATCAAATGCGCCATCAGTAAGCTGGTAAAATTCCTTTGATTTTTTTATAACGTAAAAGGTATCCGGGCTAACCTTTAATTTTCCTGTACGATTAAGTATAGAGATTTCACTTGTTGGGTTATATTTGCTAAGCAGTTGTTCAAGGCGGGCTACTTCTGTAAAAACAATTCCGCTTGCTTCTTTTACTGGGGATGTAACTTCCCAGAATGTGCCCATAAGAATACGATTGTCATGATATAAATGTTTTTCAGGGACCTTGTGGGAAAAATGTTTGTAAGCTAAAGTGATTGCCCATCCGGCTATTAATAATATCAGTAAATACTTGCGGATTTTTTTACTATAAGCCATAGTTTGCATTGTAGACAGTGTACGCAACATATTGCAGCACAGTTAGTTACAGAACAAATATCTCCTTTTTCTCTTACCCGTATTTGTTTCATAACTAGTGTGCTGTCAAACGCTTACGTACACTGTCTACACAGATTACCTGACAGATTGTGCGTAACTGGTTTCAATTGTTTTGATTATATCTACTAAAAACTTGTTTGTTGGTACATCAATGCCGAGCTCTTGGCCAAGCCGGACGATTACGCCGTTAATAAAATGGACCTCTGTGCGTTTTTTTCTTAAGACATCTTGAAGCATTGAGGAAAGATTTTTAGATGTCCCTTCGCAAACTGCTTCTACCTTTGCTAGGGGATCGTCGTAAATTAATTTTATGCGTTTTCTTTTTGCGATGCGCGCGGCTTCCGTAACCGCGTCTCGCAAGATGCGTTTAGTGCCTTCAAATTCAGTAAGTTTCCCATTGCTCAAGCCGGTAATAGCAGTTAAAGCATTGATGCCTACATTAATAATTAATTTACTCCAGATAAGGCTTTTTATATCGCGCGACATCTTGGTATCAAAACCAACCTTATTAAATACCTCGCGAATTCCGCGCATCTCAACCGGGGTTTTGCCATCAATCATCCCGATAATTGTCTGTCCTCGGCCTGCATGATGGATTTTTCCGATATCAATTAAGGTAGCTCCCTCATTAGTTACTCCTCCAATTACCCTATCTTCCGCGGTTAATTCAGCGATAACTTCAATATTACCCATGCCATTTTGTAGTGTTAATATTTTAGTGTTTTTGCCCAGTAGGGGCATAATTTGTTCTATAGCTTGTTTAGTATTGAAAGATTTTACGCAGATAAGTATTAAGTCGCTAGTGCCAATATCTTGCGGGTTAGCTGTTGCTTTAACTTTCGCCTGCCAACTGCCGGATACGCCTTCTAAAGATATTCCGTTTTCGTTAATTTTCGCCGCGCGTTCTTTAAATTTATCTAATAACCAAATTTCTTCTTTTGATTTTGATAAGAAAGCGCCAAATAAGCATCCCATTGCCCCTGGGCCTACAATGACAATTTTCATATCCCTACCTCCAGCTTATCTAAAAGTTTTTGGGATTTTAATTCTTTTCCTAAATGAAAATTTAAGAATGCGTTTAAAATCAAATCCAGTTCTTTTTTTATCATAGGGTTAAGCCCTAAATTAAGGCTGGTGCGGAAATCATTTCTCTCAATATGTAGGATAGTAGCAACAGTTCCGCGGAATATAGCGCGAGCAGTTGGATCTTTTTGCATGCAACGCGGGCAAAGTAAGCCTCCTAAAGCAAGGCTAAATTTAGATTGCCCCATGATTTTATCCAAGCAGCATACACAAGAATCAAAGTGTGGTTTAAACCCGGAAAGCGCGAGCATTTTAATTTTAAATATGGTTGTAATTTTATTAGGATTATAATTAGTTTCTAATTCTTTAAGGCTAGAAAGGCTTAAGTTAAATATCTCTTCATTTTTATCTTCTGGTTGCATTACCGAAGCGACTAACTCCATCATAAAGCTAGCCATGGTTGTTTTTTCTAAGCTTTGCCGTATGCGAGTAAAGTTATCTAACTTGTCTGCCTGGCTTATTAGGTGTAGAGCTGAGTGTGTTTTTCTATAAAAGATTATTTCATTTAGCGAGAATGGCTCTAGGTTTGAGGCAAATTTATCCGGTTGAGCGCGTATTCCCTTTAGCAGGCCGCTGATTTTACCGAATTCTTTGGTAAAGAACTCTGCGATAATTGAGGTTTCTCGAAAATCCCTTCTGACTAAGAGTAATCCTTGAGCTTTATCTATTGACATATGCCGCTTCCTTTTTACGCATAAGCTTTGCTTCTGTGTTGTTTCTATCGTCATACCCTAGTACGTGCAGTATCCCATGGGCAACATAGAGCATTAATTCGTAGTTGGGCGTGGTTTTAAATTTACGTGCGTGGGTAATGGCAGTTTCAGCGGAAATCATTATATCTGCCAGCAATATTTTGTTGTTTTTCCGGTCGCTAAGGTTAAAGGCTAAAACATCAGTAGAACTGGTATTTTTAAGGAATTGAATATTAAATTTTTTTATCAATGTGTTATTCACAAAACAGATATTAATACAGCCAGATTCTGTTACCCTCTCTCCTTTTAAAATATTAAAAATTAGCCTCTTTATTCTAAGCGGATAAAGAGGAACTTTATTTTGCAGATTTTTTATTAAAATTTGCATTTCTTCTCTTACTGGGGGTAATTTGCACGACTGTGGTAAATGCCGATCAAGATTTTGATAAAAACGCTGGATATCTTTTCGATATCTTTTAATGTGAGATCGCAATCATCTAACTGCCCGTCAATAAATTTATTGTTTATAATTTTATGTACTGTTTCTTCTATTTTTGTTGAAGTGGGGTCTTTTAATGTGCGTGTGGCTGCTTCAACTGAATCTGCTAAAAGCACGATAGCTGTTTCTTTGGTACTTGGTTTTGGGCCAGGATAGCGAAAACCTTCTTCGGTTACTTCTTGATCCTCTTCTTTGTCTTCTATTGCCCTGCGGTAGAAATAGTAAACTAGGCTACTGCCGTGATGCTGTTGGATAAAATCCCAAAGTATGGGGCTGAGCTTATATTTTTTAGCCAACTCCAAACCTTCTTTAACATGATTCATAATAATTAATTTGCTCATTGTGGGCGATAAGGCGTCGTGCATATTTCTTTTTATATCTTGGTTTTCAATAAAGTACTCCGGTTTTGCCAGCTTACCAATATCGTGGTAATATGCGCCGATTCTAGCTAACAGAGAATTTGCGCCAATTGTTGTACAAGCCGTATCTGCGAGGTTACCGACGATTAAGCTATGATGGTATGTTCCAGGGGCCTCCAGGATCATACGCTGTAAAACAGGATGATGCAAATCTGCTAATTCCAAGAGGCTGATATTAGTTACTGTTTGTAAAATGTATTCAAAAACCGGCAGAACACCTAAAACAATTATTCCCGAAGCCACGCCATTTATTAAGATGGCTAGGTACCTATCTGGTTTTTGGATTAAGAAATGTTCAAGTAAAATTAAAGTGATTAATTGTATTATTCCAGCTATTGCCCCTGCCCGGATAACTGTAGTGCGTTTGCGTGCTCCGTTAGTCAGAAGTACCGCAATGATGCTTGAGGCTATGAAAATAAGCCAAGCTTTAAATGGCTCAGAAGTAAGTGATGCTAAGGATAGTGAAGTTATTAAAGATAGGAAATAAGCAATTTCTATATTGTTGAATAGCAGTATTGCGAGCATGGGAATAATTGTAATGGGGATAAAATAAAACGATAATCCATTCCAAAGTAAGCAATAGCCTAAGGAAAATGAAATTAGGAAAAGTAAAATCAAATTGGATGATTTTATTTTTTTCATTTTAGAGAATTTTTGGTTAAAG
>Ga0268280_1001736_pt1 | contig 13923 bp, 15 predicted proteins | sample saktaG_9_FD_190139 | JGI IMG/M metagenome (GOLD analysis project Ga0268280, IMG submission 190139) | Saline water microbial communities from Sakinaw Lake, British Columbia, Canada - sak_2011_5_24_40m | ecosystem: Environmental > Aquatic > Non-marine Saline and Alkaline > Saline ...
ACATGTATATAGTAATTCGTATTATTGCTAAAAGTTGTGGAAAACTCAAACAAAAAGTACCCGATTAAGTTCAATCGGATACTTTGTCTACACTCTGAAGTGCCGGCAACGGCACTTTTTTTTGTCAAAACGTTCTGATGATTTTTCCGGTCGGCCGGTAAACCAGAAGCAAGTATCCGTCCTGGTATCCGGTGACGATACCGTATTTGTACAAGTCATCGATCGGAATCGATGGGTTGTCCCGGTAAAAGCGCCGCATAAGGACGTTTTTATCTTTGCGCCCCGCGTCTTCTGGCCACCAGATCTTCGGTTTCACGGACGATCGTTCAAGATATTCCCTTTTCAGATCGTCGTGCAAAGACGGGGCGATGGCGGGAAGCGCCAGACCGAGAAAGCGGTCGATAGCCACGAACAGATCGGCAAGCTGGTGACGCCGGAAAGGAAAATCGCCGGCTTCCAGAAACCGGTGGAACGCAAGCAAGAAATCGAACATCGAAGGGACGATGCCGGCGATTCGCTTCATCGTCGCATTCAGGAAGCCTTTGTTCCAGAAACGTTCGAGGACTACCTCGACTTCATGGATGATGGCAAGATCGGCGGCGGAAAGTACGTCGTTCTGCCGGATTTCATATGGCGGATCCGGGCTAAAGATGTAGGCATAGTTCGCCGCATCGCGGCGGATCGGCGTGCCGCGCAGCATTTTTAAGAACCCAAGCTGGAGTTCGGGAGCATACAGGGCGAATGCTTCGTCAAACGTCTGATGAAAACGTGGCAGATATTCCTTAGGCAGACCGGCGATCAGATCGAGATGGACAACGACTTTCCCACCAGCGATCAACGCTTTTATGGTTGAAAACAGACGATCGTTGTCCTGGTTCCGGTTGACGGCGGCATTCGTTGCCGGATGCGTCGACTGAATCCCGATCTCGAAACGGAACAATCCGGGCGGGGCGCAGGCATTCAGATGATCGACGACGGCCATCGGCAGGATGTCGGCGGTGATCTCAAACTGGAAGACGACCCCCGCGGGAGCCTTGGCGATGATGAAGTCGCACAAAGCGATCATCACGTCGACTCGGGCATTGAAGGTCCGATCGAGGAATTTGAACGTTCTTGCGCCTTTCGCCAGCAGATCAAGGATGTCAGCTTCCACCCTTTCGAGCGGAAAGAAACGGACGCCGCCGTCAAGCGGGGCGAGACAGTAACTGCAGGAAAAAGGACACCCGCGGGACAATTCGAGATATTGGATCTTGTGGGGGATGTCAGCTTCGTCTTCGGGGAAACGGTAGGGACTTTGGAGCGAAGCGAGATCACGGATCGGCATGACCGCATTTTCCCGGATGCGCCCCCCTTCCCGAAAGACGAGATTGGGAATCCCATCAACGAGGTGCTGGGAGTCAAGGGCGGAAACGAGAGCGGCGAAGGCCCGTTCGCCTTCGCCTTTGATCAGAAAGTCAAACGGCGCAGCGGCCATGTAGTGGGCGGGGTCATGGGCGACCTCCGGTCCGCCGGCGACGGTAAAGATGCCATTTTCGTGCAGATTCCTGACGATTTCCAGCACCTGGCCGACGTTCCAGAGATAGACGGAAAAGGCGACGAGATCGGGGTTCATCGCGACGAGATCCGCCAGGATCCGATCCGCGCCGTCCTTGATCGTATACTCGACGAGGGAGCATGGCAAAGGACAGTTGGCTTTCAGCAACCGCAGTGCGAGATTCGTATGGATGTATTTGGTATCGATGGCGCAGAGGACGATTTTCATGGCATCACCAACTCCATTTTAACAGATGGAAGCGGCGATTACAAAACTATTCGCAGGCCGGCACCGGTGTGGTATACTGATAGTATCGGCAGGTGATCGACATGGGAATCTTCAAACTGGTATCAGATTATCGTCCGACCGGCGACCAGCCGAAGGCGATCGATCGGTTGACCGAAAACATCCGATCGGGGATGAAGGAGCAGGTTCTTCTCGGTGCGACCGGGACGGGCAAGACCTATACCGTGAGCAATCTCATCGAGCGGCTCGACCGCCCGGTTTTGGTCTTGGCCCACAACAAGACGCTCGCCGGCCAACTCTATTCCGAGTTCAAGAATTTCTTCCCGGAAAACCGGGTCGAATATTTCATTTCCTATTACGATTATTATCAGCCGGAAGCCTATATTCCCGGCGCCGATCTCTATATCGAAAAAGATTCCAAGATCAACGATGAAATCGACCAGATGCGTCATGCGGCGACTTCATCGCTCTTGGATCGGCGCGACGTGATCATCGTCGCCTCCGTTTCCTGCATCTACGGCATCGGCGATCCCGAAGAATATCGCAAGGGCATCGTCACGGTCCGCGTCGGCGAAGAGTTCGGCCGCGACATCCTGATCCGCAAGCTCGTTGGCATTCTCTACGAACGCAACGACGTCGATTTCAATCGCGGCTGTTTTAGGGTCAAGGGCGACGTCCTTGAAATCCTGCCGACCTATGAAAAGACCACCGGCATCCGCATCGAGTTCGAATATGACCGCGTCACCCGGATCCGGCTGTTCAACATCGTCACCGGTGAAGCATTCGAAGAACGGCAGGTCGTGTCGCTGTACCCGGCTTCGCACTTTCTCACCAACCGCGACAAACTCGAGGACGCGATGAGCCGGATCAAGAACGAACTGCTCGAACGGGTGCAGTTCTTCAAAGACACGAACCGACCGCTCGAAGCCGAACGAATCTGGCAAAGAACGATGTACGACCTGGAAATGCTCGGGGAAATGGGCACCTGCAGCGGCGTCGAGAACTATTCCCGCCATCTGGCGCTCCGCGAAGCGGGCGAAACCCCCTCGGTCCTGATCGATTTTTTCCCGAAGGATTTCATCCTCATCGTCGACGAATCCCACGTTTCGCTGCCACAGGTCCGCGGCATGTTCAACGGCGACCGTTCCCGCAAGCAGACGCTCGTCGATTACGGCTTCCGCCTGCCATCCGCGCTTGACAACCGTCCCTTGAATTACGAGGAGTTCAATCAGAAGATCAATCAGGTCATCTACGTGTCGGCGACGCCCGGAGACTATGAACTTGCCCGTTCCGGAGAAGTCGTCGAACAGATCATCCGCCCGACCGGTCTGCTCGATCCCAACGTCTTCGTCCGGAAGACCGAAGGTCAGATCGATGACCTGATCGATGAAATCGAAACCGTAATCGCCCGGAAAGAGCGGATTCTGATCACCACGCTCACCATCAAGATGAGTGAAGATCTGACGGCCTACCTGCAAAGCCTCGGCTATAAAGTCACGTATCTCCATTCTGAAATCAAAACGCTGGAGCGGATGGAAATCCTCCGCAAGCTCCGGCTCGGGACCTATGACATCCTCGTCGGCATCAATCTCCTTCGCGAAGGCATCGACTTGCCGGAAGTATCACTGATCGCCATCCTCGACGCCGACAAGGAAGGATTCCTGCGCAGCGACCGCTCGCTCGTCCAGATCATCGGCCGGGCCGCCCGGAACGAGCATGGCAAAGTCATCATGTACGCCGATCAGATCACGGCCTCGATGCGTTATGCGCTCGACGAAACCGAACGGCGGCGGAAGATTCAGCTGCGCTACAATGAAATCAACGGCATCGTCCCGAAAACGATCCTGAAGGCGGTCCACGATTCGATTTCGATCAAGGTCGACAAGAAGACCGGCGAAATCGATTACAAACGGATCTCGAAGAAGGAAATGCTGAAATCGATCGATATCCTCGAAGCCCAGATGCGTCAGGCCGCGAAAGACCTCGACTTCGAACGCGCCGCCGAAATCCGCGACGTCATCTTCGAGATGAAATCCCATCTATGAAGAAAGCGTTGACGCTCATGGCGAGCGTGATCATGACGATCCTCATCTTCGGCATGTCGGGACAGTCGGGTGAAACATCGGCCTCGCTCTCGCAGCAGGTGGCGAACATCGCCGCCGGCATCCTTGATTTCATTGCGCCGGGAAACACGATCGCATTCGCGGATCTGCACGCGTTCGTGCGCAAGGGCGCTCACGTCCTTGAATACGCGCTGCTCGGGATGGCATACGCGTCCGCGTTTCGCGCGTGGAGGCTACCGTTCTGGCCGGTGTTCATCCTCGGCATCGGCGTCGCCCTGCTGGATGAAGGCTCGCAGGCGTTCGCCCTTGACCGCGGCCCCTCGTTCGTCGACGCCTTGCTGTTTGATGCTCCCGGATATCTGGCAGGAGCGACTTTGATCGGGTTGATCCGCGTAAAAACACCTCAAAAAAACAACGTCTCTTAAGAGACGTTTTCATTTTTTTTAAAAATATGTTAAAAAATGCTTGCAATTTAAAAACAAAATTAATATAATTAAGGTGTAAGTTAAGATAATCAATAAAACGGAGTTGAAAACGGTGCAAAATCAAACGCTATATAGATTAACATCGAAAGAAATCAGCAAACGTGAAGCCTACAGCGAACTGTTTCCAAAGCCGACGAAGATTCCCGGCCCGAAGCGAGCCCACTTCGTCCGACTCCGGATCATCGTACCGGATCAGAAGGGCGTCTCGCGCTTCCTCGCGTTCCTGTTCCTGCTGCCGATACCGCTGTTCTACGCCCGCATCGCCCTCAGACACATCAAGCAGGATGAAGACATGCCACTTGACAGTAAAGAATTAATGAGGCTAATCGCCATCCGGGGATTGATCGTCGACATCAAAACCCACGATGGCACCAAAGTATATATAAAAACGATTTGATCCAAGGAGGATCCACGATGGAATTCAAGACACTCAACAAAAAAGGCGCCCGCATCTTTTCGGAATTCACCCGTGACAAAGCAAAATACCCCGTGCTCTCCGAATGCCCGGTCTGCCATCATGATCTCGTCGTCACCGAGTTAAGGTGCGATCATTGCCAAACGTCCTTGACGGGAGCCTTCACGCTTTCGAAGTTCAACTACCTGGACACCGATAAACTGTACTTCATCGAACTGTTCGTCAAGAATCGCGGCAACATCAAAGCAATCGAAAAAGAAATGAACATCAGCTATCCGACCGTCAAGAAGATTCTCGACGACGTCATCATCGGTCTCGGATACACTCCGGACGCCGTTTCCGCGGAAGATGCCGCACCGACCAAGGACGAAACACCGAAAATGTCGCGGATCGATATCCTAGACAAACTCGGGAAGGGCGAAATCACGCCCCTCGAAGCAGCAGAACAGCTGAAAAAGATCAGATAGAAATGAGGTGGCACCATCATGTTGAAAAAACCGTTCACTGAAAAAAGAAAGAATATCATGAATTTGATCGTCAAAGGCGACATCACCTTCGAAGAAGCCGAAACGATTTTGGCCGGGCTCGTCCTGGAACAGTTCGGCAAGCAGGAAATCTCCGCGCTTGAAGCGGCGGAACTTCTGAGCCAGATCAGATAAAGAGGGATACCATGAACAAAGTTGCGATCAAAGAAGAAAAGAAGCAACTGCGCCGCCGGAATGCCAAGGGTGACATTACGACCACCAAACTGAAAACGGCATTGGCGGCGCTGATCGTCGAACAACTCGACAAATATGAAATGACGGCCGTCGAAGCGGCAAATATGTTGCAAAGAATAAGATGACAAGGAGCGAAACCATCATGGCTAAAGACGAACTGAAACAGGAAAGAATGAAGATCCTCGATCTACTTACGAAAGGCACCATCACCGCCGAAGACGCGGAACGGCTGCTTTCCGCGATGGGCGAGAAACAAGAGAACAACGAACCGGAAGTCATCATCGCGAAAAAAGCACCGTTTCGGATGCTCAAAATCAATGTCAACTCCGCCGATGGCGACGTCGTCAACATCCAGTTGCCGATCGAATTCGCCAAACTCCTGAAATCGGGCAAGTTCAATCTTGACACGCTCGACGACATGGACATCGACATCGATGCGTTGATCCAGATGATCAACGCCGGCGCCGTCGGCGAACTCGTCAACGTCTGCTCTGCGGACGGGGACACGGTAAAAATCATCATCGAATGACCCCCATGGACACGACAGTCCGGGAAAATGACAAGGGGGCGGGGATCCGGGTATTCAGAAACCGGAACTTCGCCCTCTTGTTTTGGGGTGTATTCGTTACCAACATCGCCCATGTATTCTTCAATTTCGCGATTGCATTCTATCTGTATGAAGTCACGGTTCCGGTTGTCGGATCAGCCAATGCCGAGATCTTGAAATCGGCCTACATCGCCCTGGCGGGACTGATCATCGTCTTTCTGTCTCCGGTCGGCGGCGTCCTGGCCGACCGATTCAACAAAGCGAAGATCATGTATCTGACCGATTTCGTGCGCGGCATCACGATCTGTCTCGTCGGGGTCATTTTGATCTTTAACCCAGGAAACGTCCTGAAAATCGTCATCCTCTTCCTCATGAATGTGATCCTTTCGACGAACGGCGCGCTGTTCTCGCCGGCGTCCACCTCGCTTCTGCGTTTCATCGTCACCGACGCCGAACTGCAACCAGCGGCATCGTATCTGAGCGTCTCCAACAACTTTCAGGCGATCATCGGCATTCTGTTCGCCGCCGTCCTTTATTCCACGCTCGGCATCGTCTGGATCTTCATCATCAACGGCTCCGCCTACATTCTTTCTGCCATCTCCGAAATGTTCATCCGCTATACCCACAAGAAGCCGGAAACGAACGGAATGAAACTGAAGGAGGTCATCGCCGACATCAAGTCCGGTTTTCACTATCTGGTGCATGAAAAGTCGATCGTTGCGATCCTCGTGATGGCATTGTCGCTCAACTTTTTCCTCTCGCCGATCTTTTCGAACGGACTGCAGAACTTCGTCTATTTCCGTTTCGCTGCTGAAACGGACTATCTGTTCGGAAATGTCTGGAGCACGAAGTTCTGGTATGGCATATTTACGATCTCGCTTTCGGCGGCGGCGATCATCATGTCGGTGATTCTTTCCCGCCGGAAGACGAAGGAAAACTACGGGCCGTCCCTAAAACGATCGCTCGCTTTGTTTTCCGCCGGCGCGGTCGCGATCTGCCTTCTGATGATCTTCTATTATCTCTACCTGATTCCGATCAACGTCGTGCTGATCGGCGTCACCATCCTGATGTTTGCGATTGGCTTTGCCAACGTCGCCTTCAACATTCCGGTGAGCATGGTCATGCAGAAGCGCGTGCAGCGCGAAATGCTCGGCAAGGTCAATGCCGTCTCCTCGGTGCTGTCGCAGGCCTTCATTCCGATCGCGACCTTGATCGCCGGGGCCCTGATTTCCGGGGTCGGGAACGTCGTCTTCTATCTCTATACAATCGTCGGCATCGTCATCGTCACGACGTGGTATCTGCAGAACAAAGCCGCCAACACCGTCTGAATATAGGTAACACCGGGCCCGCAGATTTTGCGGGCCTTTTTCGTCGCGACGATTTTTGCGGTCGGTGCTTATGTTTTTGCCGGAATTGTGATATAATTTTCATATCACGAGCCTGGCGGCGGAGAAAATATGAAATCGATCAGAGAATTGTACAAAATCGGATACGGACCTTCGAGTTCGCATACCATGGGGCCGCAGAAAGCCTGCTCACTGTTCAAGGAAAGCCATCCGGACGCCATCCGGTTCAAAGTCACGCTGTACGGGTCGCTTGCCCTGACCGGCAAGGGGCATCTGACGGATTACGTCATCCGGCAAACCCTGGGCGACGTGGAAATCGTCTTTGATCCTTCCTACATTCTCACCCACCCGAACACCCTCGACATCCTCGGCTACACCGCGGACGGCAGCGAATATCGCTGGCGTGTCTATAGCGTCGGCGGCGGTTCGATTCGCCTCGAGGGCGAAGATGATTTTGTCACTCCCGACGTTTATCCGCATCACTCATTTGAGGAAATCAAGGCGTATTGTCAGGAACAAGGATTACGCCCTTATCAGTATGTCGAGCGCTTTGAAGGTCCCGGGATCTGGGATTTTTTAAAGACGGTATATCAACGGATGAATGACGCCATCATGCGCGGTTTGAAAACCGAGGGCGTCTTGCCCGGAGAGCTCGGCATCAGCCGCAAGGCGAAGATGCTTTGGCAAGGCGTCCTGCCGCACGAACCGCAGGAAATCACGGAAAGCCGGATCGTCTCGGCCTATGCCTATGCCGCTGCCGAAGAAAATGCCAGCGGCCATCAGGTTGTCACCGCCCCGACCTGCGGATCCTCCGGCGTCGTACCCGCTGTGATGCGCTACCTGAAGGAACGTCATCGGTTCACCGTCAACCAATGCCTGAAAGGTCTGGCGACCGCCGGACTCATCGGCAACCTGATCAAACACAACGCATCGATCAGCGGTGCGATCGCCGGATGCCAGGCGGAAGTCGGCGCCGCCGTCGCCATGGCGGCTGCGCTGGCCGCCGAATTGAACGGCCTGCCAATCGATGCCATCGACTATGCGGCCGAAATCTCGCTCGAACATCATCTGGGCCTGACCTGTGACCCGGTTCTCGGTTATGTCCAGATTCCGTGCATCGAGCGAAACGCCGTCGGCGCCCTTCGCGCCATCGACGCCTGCGGCCTTTCTTTCTTTCTGGCGGCCTCGCATCGGATCACTTTGGACATGGCGATCGAAACGATGTACCAGACGGGCAAAGACATTCATCACAAGTATCGCGAAACCGCCATTGGCGGTCTCGCCGAAGCCTATGCGAAAATCATCAAAGGCCGAAAGGAGGGGGAGTAATGGAAAACGAACGACAACGGACGATTGTGGAAGCGATCGACCTTACGCATGACGCCCTGGGCGTATGCAAACTCGAAGACGGGTACACCGTTTTCGTCGCAGGCATGCTGAAAGGCGAGCGGGCGGATATCGACGTGACCGAGCGTAAAAAAAGCTACGGTTTCGGGAAAATCGTCGAAATGATCGAAAAAAGCCCCTACCGCGTCGCGCCGAAATGCAAGCATTACGACATCTGCGGCGGTTGCGGCCTGATGCACATGGATTATGACATCCAGGTCTCCTTCAAGAAATACCGGATCGAAACGACCCTGAAACGGGCGGGACTGGAAACCGTCCGCGTCAACGACATGGTCGGGATGATCAACCCTTATAATTATCGGAACAAGATCGAAATCAAGTTCCAGAACGGCGAAAAAGGACTCGAAGCGGGATTCTTCCAGGCAAAGAGCCACAATCTCGTCAATCTCGAAGAATGCCATATCATGCCAAAACGGATTTTCGATCTGATTGTCTTGATCAAGAACATCGCGAACGAACTCGGAATCAAGGCGTTCGATGAATCTGCGGGAACCGGCGTCATCAAATCAGCGGTCATCCGGGAATCGAGCAAGACGAAACAGCTCTCGCTGTTGCTTCATCTTGCCACCGATGAACTGCCAAACCGGGATACGTTCGTTAAAAAGATCATCGCAAAAATCCCCGAAGTCGTATCGATTGCGATCTCGATGACCAACGACGAATCTTCGCTGTCGATCGATCCCATCCGCATCATTCATGGCGCTGATGGACTCATCGACGCCGTCGGCGACCTCGATTTCTTCATTGGTCACCGGTCGTTTTTCCAAACGAACGCGATCCAGACGGAAAAACTCTTCCATCAGGCGATCGACTATGCCGGACTGACGGGCAAGGAAAAAATCATCGACGCGTATTGCGGCATCGGTTCGATCGGTCTTTTCGCCGCCAGCAAAGCCTACAAGGTGTTTGGCATCGAACTCATCAAGTCGGCGATCATCGACGCTCGTCGGAACACCGAACTGAACGGCATCAAGAATGCTTTTTTCGAAGTCGGAGAAGCCGAAGAGGTCATCCAAAAATGGCGCAAATTCAAATTTGACGTCATTTTCGTCGACCCGCCGCGCAAAGGCTGCGATGAAGCTTTGCTTCAGGCGATCATTGATATGAAAATTTCGAAAGTCGTTTATGTATCCTGCGATCCGGCAACGCTGGTCCGGGACTTGAAGATTCTCGCCGCCGGGGGCTACAACGTTGAGGAGACCACGCCTTTCGACATGTTTCCACAGACGGCTCACGTGGAGTCGGTCTCATTGCTTTCCTTAAAATGATGAAAATAGCCGTTTTTGGCCTTAAATATACTGTTTATATACCATTATTTTGAATATTATCAAATGAGATAGGCCACTTGAACTTAGAAATAACGTTCAGGTGGCTTTTTTTGATATTCTCTAGTGTCATTTTGATTGTGGAAACATACGTTTTTTCATTTAACCTTGTATGGGTAAACATAAAGTCTTGAGTGTGAGAACATATTTGCTTGTATTGGTAAACATATTGAAGGGTTAAAAATTAGATGACAACCACACGGTATTTCATCTCTTTTTGATATTTTTCATCCTTATAAACACTTTCAAATATTGGTTTTTTTGCTTCGAATTCATGACGTCTTTCTGAGAATTCTTTATCTGAATATTGTGTGGAACCTGCAATACAGAATACGATTTCATCTGGTTTAACCGAGATCATCTTGTAGATAAATGATTTAAGAATCGTATCATCAACTTCCGTTAATGGTTCGGTTCTAGCTTTTAAAACATTGTCAATTATTTTCAATCTTTCTAATGTATCATGGTGTTTCAAGAACTCATCTTCCAGCTTTGAAATCTTCTCATTGTTGGTCTTGATAGCGAGTGTGTTTTCCATGTACTTTGAATTAAAGAGTTCTTCTGAAATGGTTTGATGCTTTATTCTCATATCAACTAAATTGGATATAGCAAGTTCGAGCTTTTCGTTTTCGATTTCTAATGCTTTAATTTGTGGTTGAACATCTGGTGCTTTTACTGTTGAGTAGATAACTCTTTTGATAACCGGAATGATATCAATGTTCTTCATGAACACTCGGTTAAGCATATCAATGGTTGCGCCTTCGATAACTTCATGATAAGTGGCTTTGGCCTTACAGTGAGCTTTACCGTCAATATACCCACCACATTGCTGCATGACTCTTTGAGCTTCTTTTCCATAATTCCAATATCTTCGTTTGAGTGTTCTACCGCATTCGCTACAAACTATGAATGCTGAGAATGGATAACGATTCGTGTATTTGGCAAGGTTTTTATCTTCACCTATTACTGCCTTTGCACGATCATCTCTAATGCGTTGCGCCAGGTAAAATGTCTCTCTATCAACAATCGCTTCGTGACTGTTTTCAATATGGTATTGAGGTTCTAAGTTTTTGTTCTTAATTCGCTTATGAGTTAAGTAGTCAACTGTAATCGTTTTTTGCTGCAGAAGATCACCACAATACTTTTCGTTTTTGAGAATGTTTGTAATACTTGATGTATACCACTTTGTAGCACCAATAGCTGTTTTGATTCCTTTTGATTCTAAGAGATGAGCAATTTCTAGAACACCCATACCATTCACATAAAGATGGAAAATCATTTTGATGATTTCAGCTTCTTCAGGAACAATTACTAGGTTGCCACCCTTTTTATCTTTCGTGTAACCAAGGAACCTTTTTGCATTGACAATGGGAACGCCTTCTCGAAATCGCTTTTGAACATTCCATTTGACATTCTCACTTACGTTTCTTGCTTCTTCCTGGGCAATCGATGACATGATGGTTAGAAGGAAGTCGACCTTTGGATCAGAAGAGTAGATGTTTTCTTTTTCAAAATAGATCTCAACATTTACTGTTCGCATCTCTCTAATGAAATTCAAGCAATCAACTGTGTTTCTAGCGAACCTGGATATTGATTTTGTTATGATAAGGTCAAGCTCTTTTTTTCTGGCTTTTTCCATCATCAGGTTAAACTGTTTTCGATGCTTTGTGCTAGTTCCACTGATGCCCTCGTCCGCGAAAATTCCAATAAATTCCCACTCTGGATTATCATTGATTCTATTTGTGTATTCATCGACTTGAGCATCATAGCTAGACTTTTGTTCAATGTTATCGGTTGACACACGCACATAAGCGCATACCCGTTTCTTTTGATAGGGCATTGAACCATTGACTGGATCGAAGGCTGTTTTTGGTTGAATGATCCGAACTTGTTTATTTTGCATATTTATTCCTCCTTTTGTTAGTCATATACATCACTCTAAAAGCAACGAATAGCAAGTCAATTCTGACTCTTATCGTTGCTTTTCTCATATTCAGGTTTCATCTTCCAGATCTTACCAAGTTCTAAAGTGACTTCGGCCAGTTCATCAGTTGTTAAGAGGTTTTGTTTATATAGATCTAACAATATCTTTTTTGCTAATAGGTATTTTGTTTCATTTGCTATTACTCTGCTCATAGTATCCTTTCCAGATTTATAGATTAAAAAAAGGAATCGCAAAATGCAATTCCATAAGAATTTGTGCCTTCGAGACACTATGTTTGTGACGCCGCCTAACTTACCGCTTGTATTCTATCACATCAATCTATACAATACTATATGCCAGTGGCACAAACGTGTTCAAATTAAAAAAAGTTTTGAATATGAAATTCTTTTGTTATTGAAGAAGCAAAAACACCTTTAAAGACAATGTTTTCAGCGTGAGCTTTTGTAAAATTAATAGGTTCTTCTTCGATAAAAAAGAATCCACTGTTATCTTTATTGTAGTAAACTTTTGAAACATAAGCCTTATTGTAATATTCAAATAGCATTACTCTATTTTTTTGATGCGTGTTCGTGCGCCAAAAGTAGTCAATATGATTCTCATCATGTTTGACACAGATCACATCATCATTGGCTGTAGTGATTGAAATTGGCATCACTTGTTTGAGTTCACCTTCTAAATACTCATAGGTGCGAAAGGCTATCCTTTTCTCGTTGCGCATGGTAAATGGATTACCTACCATCTCATCGATTGAAACTCCATAGAATCCAGATAGTGTAACTAAATCATGAATACCTATCTCTCTTGATCCTAATTCGTAATTGAGATATCCTTGACGAGATTTCTTGATTACAGTTGCGACTTGTGTTGTAGATAGGTTATGGGCCAGACGTAACCTTTTTAAATTTTCACTTATAAATAGATTGTTAAAATCATCTTCATTTGTTAGTTTTAGCATATTTTATCTACCTCTTTCATTGAATATATTATTGCATTGATTATACCGCAACAAATGTAGCGTTGTCAATGATAGTGTCAACATTAACTCATTTTTTAGTATTGAAAAGTGGCATATATTACTTTTAATCAACCCTTTTTGTTGCAAAAGTAAATATATAGTCGCAAGTCATTCTTTGATAATGAGTTTTCATATATAATCTAATCACCATCAAAAATTACTCGAAAGGAGGAAAAGTGAATGCTTGGAAATCAAGCAAGCAAAAAAGCGAAACGAGATACGCTTGTTCCACTACCAAGAATTTTTTTAATTGAACATAGAAACAAGCTCAATTTATCCATGGAAGAAGCATCAAGACTCTTAAATGTATCAAGGTTTTACTACTATCAGATAGAAAGTGGAAGGCGGGGATCTAGATTACCGCTGCCACTTATTGTGAATCTGATTAAGGTTCTAAAAATTGATGCGCTAAAGTTTTTAGAGTCTGAAGAAGAGCATGCAATCAAGTCAGCTGATATTAATAAGGGGGCATAAAAAACGCCAAGCATACTTCACGGTATATGCTTGGCTAGTAGAAAGTGAGTGACCCTCTACTAGTCCGATTATACAATTTTTTTTCAAATTATAAAAGAACATTAGGTGAAATGATGGAAGATAAAGAACGTTTAAAAGCGTTAATGGCTGAGTATATCGAGTATATCGATATCAAAGCAAACTCTAAGCAAGACTATGAGAAAATTCTTCGAGAATATGCTATGTTTGTTGACACGCTACCTAACTTACCAACGCGGGTTGATGTCAGACAATACAGAGATCATCTAAAGTCCATAATTAAGCCTACATCTGTCCAAAAACACATGGTTGTAATAAGAAGCTTCTATCGATGGTACCATACGGAAGATTACGGGAAGAATGTTGCTGAAGGTATCAAATCAA
>Ga0268280_1001740_pt1 | contig 13904 bp, 11 predicted proteins | sample saktaG_9_FD_190139 | JGI IMG/M metagenome (GOLD analysis project Ga0268280, IMG submission 190139) | Saline water microbial communities from Sakinaw Lake, British Columbia, Canada - sak_2011_5_24_40m | ecosystem: Environmental > Aquatic > Non-marine Saline and Alkaline > Saline ...
GCCGTAGCGGGGTCCCGTAAAGCGGGAAAATATCCCCTACACCAAAATTTTTCCGTGCATTATTACTGTAGCGCACCCTTAAGGGTGTGCTACTTCGCTAATAATATTATCACTAACCCGGCCAATACGCAATAGGCCGCGAAAGGTTTTATACGATTACCTTTAACCAGGGCCATGATGGCCTTTATAGCCAATATTCCTACGGCCATAGCCGTAAGCGCTCCGGCCAAAAACTGCGGCGCCGAACCGGCGGAGATACTCTTACCAATAGAGGCGAACTTCAGAACGCTGGCCCCTAATATCGCCGGTATCGAAAGCAGAAATGAGAACTTTACGGCGAATTCTCCGTCTATGCCTGATATCATCGCAGTGGATATCGTGGCTCCGCTCCTCGATATGCCCGGGATCACGGCTATGCCTTGAGCCACTCCTATTAAGAATGAATTAACCGGGCCTATTCTTTTCACCGGTCTCGCTTTCCCTGCAAAATACCACGCCGTAAAAAGCCACGCTCCATTTATTATAAGCATATACCCTACGAAGACGGGAGAAGAAAAAAACTTCTCCGCCGGATCTTTCAGTAAAAATCCTATAATGGCTGTCGGCACTGACGCCCACGCCAGAAGATATAAAAGTTTTCTGTCTTTCAGAACAATCGCGATTATGTCTTTTCGGAAAAATATAAGTACCGACAGGAGGGTGCCGATATGCAGAAATACGTCGAAAGCTATCTCGGGGGTTTTGAATCCGAAGATCGAATGGAGTATCACAAGATGGCCGGAGGACGAGATCGGGAAGAACTCGGTGAGTCCTTGAACAAAGCCGGAAATAATCGCCTGATCTATATTCATTTTTACAAACGACCTGTCGGATTTGTGCTATTTCCCGGTATGTCCGAATCCGCCTGATGAACGGGTAGTATCGTCGAGAGTTTCTTTAACTTCTATATCCGCTTTTATCACTTCTTTGACGACCATCTGGGCTATCCTGTCGCCCCGGTGTATCGAAAACGGCTCTTTACCGTGGTTTATCATTATAAGGCTTACGAGGCCGCGATAATCCGAGTCTATCGTTCCGGGAGTGTTGACCAGGCTTATGCCGTGTTTAAGAGCAAGCCCGCTTCTCGGCCTTATCTCGGCCTCGTAACCTTCCGGTATGCTCAAATAAATGCCAGACGATATAAGCTTTATCTCGCCTGGCATTAAGACTATCTCTTTGTCGACATCGGCCCGCAGATCCATCCCGCTCGACCCCGCCGTAGCGTAAGCCGGTGCCGGAAGATCCTCGCAGCCATCCTTCGCTTTAACTGCTATCTTTATATGGCGCAAATTAGCGGTTACTTACTCTCCGGAGCTGGCTTAGCCTGTTTTATAGAAAGATTCACGCGCCCCTGATCGTCTACCTTTATAAGTTTCACAGTGACCTCATCGCCTACTTTTACCACATCCTCAGCGTTCTTAACGAACTTATCTGATAGCTCTGATACGTGTATGAGGCCTTCTTTGCCGGGCATGAATTCGCAGAACGCGCCAAAATTCATGATCTTCACTATCTTGGCTTTGTATATAGCCCCGACTTCGGGGTCGGCTATTATTCCTTTTACTATAGCCACAGCCCTCTGCATGGCCTCGGCATCCGTAGAGCCGATCTGGCACACGCCGTCGTCATCTATATCAATAGTCACTCCGGTATCCTGGACTATCTTCTTTATCACCTTGCCGCCCGGACCTATGACCGCGCCTATCTTGCCTTCAGGGAGTTTGAAACTTACAATGCGCGGAGCGTATGAAGATACATCTTCCTTCGGCTTGCCGAGAGTGCTTACCATTTTATCCAATATAAATAATCTGGCGACCCTTGCTACCTCGAGCGCCTTCTTAAGAACATCGAACGATATGCCGTTTACCTTAAGGTCCATCTGGAGGGCCGTTATGCCTTCCTTGGTACCGGCGGCCTTAAAATCCATATCCCCGTAATGATCCTCAACCCCGCCTATATCGGTGAGTAGTATCGGATTCTTCGGATCGTCGGCTATCAATCCTATCGCTATGCCGCTGACAGGTCCCGATATCGGTACTCCGGCGTCCATAAGCGAGAGCGTGCTCGCACATACAGTAGCCATGCTCGAGGAGCCGTTAGACTCCAATATATCCGAAACGACCCTTACGGTGTAAGGAAATTTGTCCTTGGACGGCATGACGGCTTGAAGCGCCCGCTCTGCCAGAGCGCCGTGGCCTATCTCGCGCCTTCCGGGACCCCTCATCGGTTTGGTCTCTCCTACGGAGAACGACGGGAAGTTATAATGGAGCATGAAGTTCTTCTGTATCTCTCCCTCGAGAGCCTCGATCGTCTGCTCGTCCTGCCCGGTGCCTAAAGTCGTCACCGAAAGGCTCTGCGTCTGCCCGCGCGTGAAAAGGCTGGATCCGTGCGTGCGCGGGAGAACTCCGACCTCGCAGGTGATCTGGCGTATCTCGTCGAATTTTCGGCCATCGACCCTGAGTTTCTTCGTGATCATGAACTTACGGACTTCTTCTTCCTCTATCTCATTTAACGCGGCCTTCACGTCGGATTCTTTGTACCCCGAATCCTCGGTAACAAGCTTCTCCACCAGCTCCTTTGAGAGCTGCTCCATCGCGTCCTGCCGCTGTTCTTTGGTATGCGGCTTATTTATCGCATCGAACTTCGCCGAGACCAACGCTCTGGCTTTAGCCAGGAAATCCTTATCCAGAAGGTGCAGCTTCGCTTCGCGTTTCTGTCTGCCGCAATCTTTTACCATCTTATCCTGAAGCTCTATCATGGACTTCGCGGCTTCGTGGCCGAATTTCATGGCCTCGAGCATATCGCTTTCCGATATGCCGGAAGAGCCGGCTTCGACCATTATGATCGATGTCCGGGTCCCTACTACCACAAGGTCCAGGTCGCTTGTTGCTCTCTCGCCGAATGTAGGATTGGCTATGAATTTTCCGTCTATCCTGCCGACGCGAACGGCCGATATCGGGCCGTCGAACGGTATGTCCGAGATCGATAGCGCTGCCGAAGCGCCATTAAGCGCGAGTATATCGGAATCGTTATCGCCGTCTGAGGATACCACTATCGCCACTATCTGGACTTCATTCTTGAACCCTTTAGGGAATAACGGCCTTATGGGCCTGTCGATAAGTCTTGAGGTCAATATCTCTTTGCCTGATGGCCTTCCTTCGCGCTTAAACCAACCGCCCGGTATCTTTCCCGCGGCGTAAGTCCTTTCCTGATATTCGCATGATAATGGAAAGAAATCGATCCCCTCTCTGATACTGCCGGAACAGACGGCCGTCACAAGCACCATGGTTCCCCCGAGCTGGACCGTTACCGAACCGTCGGCCTGTTTTGCCATCCTGCCGGTCTCTATGATTATATCCCCCTGCCCCATCTTAGTTTCGAATTTTTTTATCATGTCTATTTCCTCAGATCAAGCTTTTTGATTATCGCTTGATACGCTTTATTGTCGGTTTTCTTCATGTATTCAAGCAGCCTTCGGCGTAATGATACCATGCGCAGAAGCCCCTGCCTGGAGTGATGATCGCTTTTGTGAGATTTGAAATGCCCCGACAGGGAATTTATCCTCTCGGTGAGAAGCGCTATCTGGACGCTGGGCGATCCCGTGTCCTTATCGTGTTCCTTAAAACTGATGATTATCTCCGTCTTTTTTTCCTTTGCCAATCCCATTTTTATGTACCTTTCTTTTTGTGCATTCTATCATACCATCGGGTATTTGTAAAGCAATTTATATGAGACCATGCCTGATTATAAACCTGATTATAAACCTGATTATAAACCGATACGGTTATATCTTTAACCGCGGCGGTTACATGTTGCGTTCTGTAACAACCGCCGCGGTTACAAAACAATAATCGAGTAGGAGGCGGAATTGCTTCCGCCGTCCTCTCACACCACCGTACGTACGGTTCCGTATACGGCGGTTCGTAAAGCTTATTAAGAGTTCTTTGTCTTTGTCAGTTCGGCTAACCCAAGATTTCGGAAGTATTTCGCTGGGTACGCCTCGTTCATGTGCGACGCACCCGCGTTCCACCATGGTCCTCGTCCGTTGTAGGCCGACTTCAGCGCGCGCTCTTTCTCTATTCCGCGCTTCATCAGCCTCATCGCCCGTGTTCTTCCTCGTTTCATATGACGCCAGAGTACACAGCGTAACCTGCGGCGTATCCATCCGACAAGTTCTTCAAATATCCACTTTACCCGGGTCAGACTGAAGTATGCGCCCCAGCCCCGTATCACCGGATTCAGCTTCTCTTTGATGAACCGGCCTATATTATGGCCGCGTCCTTGACGAAAGAGTTCCTTAAGGGTTTCCTTGAACCTTTTGATTGACCGCTTAGAGGCTCTCAGCCTCGGTTCTTTATCCACGGTCATCGTGTATCCAAGGAATGTCAACTTCCATGGGCGGCCTACCGAGCTTTTCGCTTCATTCACTTTCAGCTTGAGCTTGTTCTTCAGGTATTCCGTCACGGAGGCTTTCACTCGCTCGCCTGCTCTTTCGGTATGCACGTAGATATTACAATCATCGGCATACCGGCAGAACGAATGCCCCCTTCTTTCGAGTTCTTTGTCCAGGTCGTCAAGAAGAATGTTCGACAAAAGCGGCGATAACGGGCCGCCCTGCGGCGTACCATCTACGCTAGCTTTCGTTAAACCGTCCTCCATGATACCCGCTTGCAGATACCGCCTGATGAGCTTAAGTATCCGCGCATCCTTTACCTTACGCTCTACTCTCGACATAAGTATGTCGTGGTTCACACGGTCAAAGAATTTCTCAATATCCATATCCACGACCCACCGCCGGCCTTCGGCAACATACTGCCGCGCTTGCTCCACAGCCTGTTGCGCGCTCTTCCCCGGACGATAGCCGTAGCTTGATCTTGAGAAGTCCTTATCAAAGACCGGACTTATGACCTGATGCACCGCCTGCTGGATGAGCCGGTCAAGTACTGTCGGTATCCCGAGCGGACGCTTGCCTCCATCCGCTTTAGGTATCAGTACACGGCGCACCGGCTTTGGCGCATACCGCGCCTCCAGTAATTCCTTCCGTATGCGCGGCCATTCGGTTTTGAGATAGGGCACAAGCTCATCCACGGTCATCCCATCGACTCCCGCGGCTCCCTTGTTCTGCCTTACTCGCGCCAATGCCCGCGTCATATTCTCTCTGGATAACACCTCTTCCATTAACAAGTCACTCCAAGGCTCCCAAGGTATCTCGTCCACCGGCGGGTTTGACGCGCCGACATCAGGTAATCGGGAGTTCCGCTCCCTACCTCCTGAGACGGCCAGCGGGTGTATACCGGCTGTTTTCTGCGTCCGCTCCCTCGCCAAAGTTTGAGTCCTTTTAAACCTTCACTTCACGTTTGGCCCTTCATCCCGACCTATTACCAAGACTACTATGGCCTCTGCTGACTTCTTGTTCATTCTCATTATCGCCTCACGGCGATAGTTGCTTGTGCAAAGCGTATGAACAAGACCTCCCCGGGTAATGCGCGTTTACTTTCCCACTTATGCCCGCCACATCTACATTCACGCTTTCCGGATAGGTTTCGGGCTTTAGAGAAATTCGCCTCCTTACCCAGCGTGAGCGCCTCTATGTGATTCCTGTTCGTCGAGCCAGTGATTTGCCTGCGGCTTCCTTCAGATTCTACCTCGCGGTAGACACCCTTGCCGTCCGGCTAACAGTTCCTCCTATCAGGCCTGTAAGGGACTTTCACCCTCAAGTAATCGCGCCCTGCCGGGCGCACGAAACAAACGTAGCGCACCCTTAAGGGTGCGCTACTATTGTTATTTCTATTGTGGATACCTTTGTCTCTATAACACGAATTAAGCGAATATCAGGGTATGCGAAACTTTATCGTAATCCGCTTTCGCGTTGACCGGGCATGTCGGCCTGAATATAAGCACGGCTCTTATCAGTCTCGGAATATCCGACGCGGCCACCGCTTTGATATAATCGCCCGCTGATAACCCCTCGCCTATACCGCTGAAATGGGTCCGCAGATAGAAGTCGAGCGCCCTGTAGACGGGCGACGCGCTGTTCGCGGCATCTTCGGCCGTCATCTTCCTCACAAGGAGCATAGCCGCATAGGCGGACTCCTGAAATCTCTTTATATCCCTTTGCGCCTCTTCTCTGGATTGCGGATCAATCGCGGGGCGATCGGCGTTATATCTGCTTTCCAATCCATATTGAATTGAACGGGCCCGGGTTAACTCATCCAGATCCGCTACAATAAATCTTATGCCATATTCCTTCAGGCCTTTCAGAAATTCGTTGATATCATTCTTAGCCATAAGCTCTTTCGGTATCAGGACTACTGCCCTTTGCCCATTACCGTTCATGATGTTACGCTTTATATATTCAAGCGTCCTCACGCAGTCGAACGTGCCCAGCTGATATGTCGCAATGTCGCACCTCGCCTCATAAGCATCCTTTTGCTTCTTAACCTCCGCTTCGGTACAGAAACTATCATGCCCTACCGGGACGATCAGTGTATAGCGTTCGGCTGGCGAGTGCGGTATCGCCTCTCCCGCCTTCTTCATGACACCATTGATAACAGCGATTTCCTGCGCGCTGGCCGCGTTCAATTTCGCGGTTTCGTCCGCATATAGTTTCCGGACTGCATCGGCGGTGTCATTAACGCCCAGCAGATTAAACCATGTAGCTATGAGATCCGCCAATAATCCATTACCCTTATCAATGTCACCTGTCCAGAATGCCTGTTTATATTCAATAATAAGTTTCCGCGCGTCAAAATGTCTCATCATGGCGTCGCGCGAAAGCGGCGGCAAACCTTTTGCCGTCTGCTTAGCCTGTACTTTCTGTCCGGCTTCGCTTGCGATAAACTCATCGGTCATTTGATCCAACACCGCCTTGTCCAATACCTCCGTCCTGAAGAGTAGCTCCAAGGCTGTCGCGAGATGTATCTCCGTAACATCACGAGCCGGGAACATATCGAACATTTTCGTCGGCAGCGTTGAGGCGCCGTGCTGTACAGGGCCGGCCATACCGTATTCCGCGCATACCCTCTTTGCTGTAACCAGCAGATCGAACGCTATATTAACATTTTCCATAATATTGCCGGCAGCGTCTCTGACGCCTCCGTGCTGCGAACCGCTCGGGATGGCCAATACATCCGGCATCTCGATATCGAATCCGAGTTCCGCGCCTTTATTAGCCAGACGCTTTTTTAAATTTCCCAGGAATGCTCTCATATGATCTTCTGTAATGAACGCCTCCCCCACCTCTCCCACCTCGACTCCGAGGGCAAGGTCAACGCCGTTCAGCCTTCCGTAGATCCTCGCCGCCTCGACCAGTTTCGCGCTCGCCGTGAAATTACCTCTCTGCTGTTCAACCGGATCAGTTACAATCTTGGGGTCCGCTTCTAGAACAGAGGTGTCTATATCTATAGCGTAGATACCGGCATCGATCGCGTCTTTCAGCATACCGAATACGCGCTTGAGTTCCTTATCAGGATCATCTGCGTATTTCTTCACATCTACGCGCATATGATCGAGTTTCATGAATACCGGCCCTGTATATCCGGCCGCTACAGCGCCGGCCATGACCATCGCGGCAAATTCCTTAAGAGTCTGCCCGGTATAGACCGCTTCCGTCGGAGCAAGTTCGAACTGCAGAGCCCCGACACCCTGGCTCTTCGCGGTATCGAACGCCGTCCTGGCCTGATTGAAGGATGAGCACCTCAGGTTCATGGAGGGAAGGGTGAAATTCCTGCCAATATTTTTCTGTATCTGCTCTTTTCCTTTATACAGGGCGCGAACGCTCGCGCTCCGGGCTCCCATCTGGGGAGCCAGTTTTAAGATAAGCGTCTGGAGCGCCGCCCTCAGATCATTGTCCTTGGAATTCGCAGCCTGAAACGCGATGTTCGGGATGATAGCGCGGAATATATTTGCGTCCAGAAGTCTGGGTGAATTGATATCGGACAGATCTACCGCCTCTTTTAATCTCCCGATCATCCGGACCTTATCGGCAACGGTAACGACGGCCATATCAGCGCCGTTTCCATCAGGCGTAGGGACTGTGCCCGTTGTATAATCTCTGTTAATGAGCTCCTTATCGAGATTGACCACGCGCAAACTGTCTTTCAGATCCGGGAATAGCTTTTGCAACTGACCTTCCCGATTAGAACTATGGAATATCGTATCAAGATAGCACGCCTTTAAGGCCATATCGAGATCATTAACAATTCTAGAATCCTTCACATTTCCTTCAAGGCCGCAGATTACGCCTAGTTCGTGAAGATAATCCTTGCAAAGGTTATTGAATGGATCCGTATACTTAAGAGAATCGTATGAAGCCGTGTTTTCTCTTGCCAGCATATCGAAGACAGCATCATTCAGGAAGAAATATATCGCGTTCTCGCTTGTATGGCTCGTCACTTGGATCCTTACCCCATCTTCTTCTATGATCGGAAAACGGCCATCCGGCGTCCGGATGAATACGATGTTCTTATCTTTAATCGCTTCATCATATGGAACATTAAAGACTTCTAAGACCGCCGATATCTGCCATTTCATTCCGTCTAAGAACCCCTGCTTCCATATATGCGTGGGCGCCTTCCTTTTACCGCCGGCGCTTTCGAGCGGATATTTTTCATCCCATCCGAGGCTTTTAGCCCTTCCTTCTATCTCGGCAAAACTGCGGCCCGACGCGATCAGATCTTTGATGACACTGTCGATCTCCGCGTTATGCCAGTTGTAAAGGTCCATCGCCTTCCTGCGCTCTTCCGCCCTTTCAGGAAGCTGTGCCGTAATATCAATGCCCTCTTTAAATTTCTGGTAGATCTCCTCGGCCTCGTCCTTAGTATAGACTTCTACCGCGAAACCTGGAGCCTGCTGGTTGAGACTAAAAAATGCGTAATATACTTCGGGTACTTTAGGGCTGTATTTATCCGTGACCTCGCATTTCACAGCCGCGAGTGAAATTCCACGGCCATCACAAACAGCTCCGGACATTTCATTAAACAGGAAGTATATACTGTGGTCGGCGCCCCAGAATATGGAATCATCAGATAGTTTTCTTGCATATCTCTTCAGTTCGGCCATATCTATCGTTCTACCCGTCACTCCTTGCTGGGTGAGGAAATTCAGCAATGCCCATTTCACCTTTGCCATTCTGTTAATATCCGGACTGATATCCGAATCGAAAGTTCTCGCTGCGGGCGCGAGCGTGTCCTTTTGAACCATTCTATAGTTTTCGCAGAACGCCATATCGGATACAGCCGCATTAAACAAAAACGTGATCAAAACCAAAACAGAACTAAACTTTTTCATATTCACTCCTTGCATTTGTATTATTCATTTGTTGGGTCCATATTTCTAAGATGTTTTATGTTTATAACATTTTAAACGGCAGAACCCATGATGTCAAATACCTTTTTTGAATCTTAACAGCCCTGCTTTGTAACACGTATGTGTGCGTTGAACCGGGTCGGTTAAACATAACAGCTTAGCGTAAAAAAGCGTTGCGATGAGCTTGTAGGGGAGGTTTAAACCTCCCCTACATCGAAATTTTTTTTGCTAAACTGTTATCGTTAAATGGGCGTAACAGGCAGGATTTTTTTGGCTAGCGCCTGGTCTCTCTTTATCTGCGCTGTGAGGGATGCGGCGTCTTTAAAACGTCTTTCGTCTCTTATCTTCTTCACGAAAAAAACTTCTATCTCATCGCCGTATATATGCGACTTGAAGTCAAATATGTGAGCTTCTATATTAGGCTCTTCGTCTTTAGGGCCGTAAAAGGTGGGCTTTACCCCTATATTAAGGATACCGCCGCGAAGCATGCCGCGTACCTTCACAAGAACAGCATATACGCCTGCAGGAGGTATCACTTCATGATGCGGATTGATATTGGCGGTAGGATAGCCCAGAACTCTCGCGAACCTGGCTCCCTGAAGAACCGTCCCTAGTATCGAGACTGGCCTGCCTAAAAGCTTTTTGGCCTTACCTATCTCGCCATTCGCGATAAGGCTCCTCACAATGCTTGAACTTACGATCCGTCCGCCGGCCTTAAGCGGCGCTACCGCATATACTTTTACGCCAAAAACTCCGGCGATATTTTCCAGCTCCTTTAACCCGCCGCCCGCTTTTTTACCGAAATAAAAATTCGCGCCGACATATATGAATTTAGCCCCCAATTTCGATATCAATATATCCTTTACAAAATTTTCGGGGGTTAATTCAGAAAAATCTTTTGTGAAATTCAATATGACTACCTTATCGACGCCCAATTCTTCGAGCAGTCTTATCCGGTGCTCAAGAGATATAAGGCTGGGCGCTTTTTTCGAATGAAGGACTTTCGCGGGATGCGGATCGAATGTTACCACTACGCTCTCAAGAGCTTTCGGATAAGAACGGGCGCGCGCGACTATTTTTTCTATCACCCGCCTATGCCCGCGGTGCACGCCGTCGAAGACGCCGACCGTAACGACCGAGGCACCAACCGGCTCGGCGATCCTGTTTAAACCCCTTATCACGCGCATACGCTGTCCATGGCTATCGCCTCTTCTATACCGAAACTTCCGGAGCGCGTCCTGCGCAGGGCCGATAAATACGCCCCGCACCCCAGCGCTTCGCCTATATCGCAGGCCAACTGCCGGACGTATGTGCCTTTCGAGCACGCGACTTTGAAAAAAACTTTCGGCAGAGCAATGCCCGTGATCTCGAGTTTCTTTATGGTTATTTTTCTGGGTTCTTTTTTAATGAATATGCCTTTGCGGGCCAGCTCGTATAATTTCTTCCCGTTATGTCTGACGGCCGAATACGCCGGCGGAACCTGATCTATCGTCCCTAAGAAAGCTTTGAAAGCTTTTTCTATGACGACCGGTTTAATATCATACGAAATGCCGGATGAGACAATTTTTCCTTCCGCGTCTCCGGTATCGGATCTCGCGCCGAGAGTTAGCTCGCACTCATATTCCTTATCGCCGTTCAAAAATTCATCGGAACGCTTAGTGCACGATCCTGTCAATATCACCAACACGCCGGTAGCCATGGGGTCGAGCGTGCCGGCATGGCCGACTTTTCTCATTTTAAGACGCCGGCGGACGAAATCGACGACATCATGGCTCGTTATGCCTTTCGGCTTATCTATGATTATTATTTTGTCCACGGCTCAATACTTCTTCTATCTTTAACATAACCTTCCTCTTAACCCCCGGCAGAGTTCCGGCGATCACGCATCCCGACGCCTTCACGTGCCCGCCCCCGCCGAACGCGGACGCTATCTTATTTACGTCCACGTCGCCTTTGGACCGAAAACTTATGTTTATTATGCCCGGCTTTTTCAGATCTTCCTTAAATATCGCCGCTACTTTCACTCCGTTTATGGATCTGGCGTAATTTACGAACCCTTCGGATTTTGCCGCGTCCGCATGCGTGGCCTTAAGCATTCTTTTTGCTATCTCCAGGAACGCCACTTCACCCGTTTTGTTCACCCTGACCGTTGAGAGCACCATCCCCAGAAATTTTATATCGATTATCTCTTTTCTTTCATAAATATCCTCCGCGACCGCGGCAGGATCTATCCCGTAATTCATAAGCTCCCCGGCTATTTGGTGCGTCCGGCTCGTCGTATTATCGTAGTTAAAAGATCCCGTATCGGTCAGTATGGCTATATACATCGCCAGCGCCGCGTCCTTGGACGGCTTCACGCCGAGGCGCTTAAAAAGCATATACACCATCTCTCCGGCGGAACTGGCATTCGGATCGATCCACCTGGCGTCGCCGAACTTTTCGTTTGAAATATGGTGGTCTATATTTATTATGAATTTGTCTTCGGTCAAAAGGTCGTTGACCCTGCCTATTCTTTTTAATGTAGGGCAATCGAGGACCACGGCGGCGTCAAAATCCGAATTTTTTCCGGGAGAGTTCAATATGAAGCGGGCGGCGGATAAAAACTTATAATGCTCAGGTACCGGATCGTTATCGACGATGACGGTCTTCTTCCCTATCTTTTCCAGGAGCTCCTTCATCGCGAGTTGACTGCCTATCGCGTCGCCTTCGGGATTTATATGGGCCGTTATAAGAAATTTTTTATACTTCTTTATCTGGCTTAGTATCTTTTCCATCTATCCTATTCCTTTCTATGCTGTTCAGTAGCGCCATGATCTGACTTGAATATTCACCGGAGTCGTCTATCTTAAACGATATCTCCGGCATGTATCTTAATTTTATCCGATCCGACATGAGCCCTTTTATGTACCCTTTCGCGCTATTCAGAGCTCTTAGCGTGAGATTTTTATCCGAATCTTTCCCGAGAACGCTGAAAAACACCCTCGCGTACCTGAGATCCCTGGTCAGATCCACTTTCGTTATCGTTATGAAACCCATCCTCGGATCTTTGACCTCGGTCTGGACGATCCTCGATATCTCCTGCCTCATCGCTTCCTGCACCCTTTCGGGCCGTTGTCTGCTCATTTGGTCTCCTTTAAAACTTCGTTATTGCACTCCCCCCTCGTCATTGCGAGGAGGATATCTATAAACTTTATTCTGACGAAGCAATCCCGTTTTAAAAACGAGATTGCTTCGTCGCCCAACCATAAATTTAAAGGCTCCTCGCAATGACAAGTGAGGAATCTCTCTATGATAACACCGAGTCGCGTAAAATCCTTATCTCTTTCTCTATCCTGCCGGATGAAACGTTATCCAGCGCCTTCGTTTCAAGCGCTCTCTTCATCAATCTTTTCGTCCGGCTCTCTATCCGGAATCCGAATCTCGAGGCGAACCGCAAAGCTCTAAGTATCCTCGTCGGATCGTCAAGAAAAGAGGCGTCATGCAAAATTTTTATAACTCCGTCTTTCAGATCGCGCGTTCCGTTAAAAGGGTCGAATAGTTTTCCGAAATCCTTATCGTTTATGGACGCGGCCATCGCGTTTATCGTGAAATCGCGGCGCTTAAGATCCTCTTCGAGCGAGCCTGGCCTTACCGTAGGCATCGCGCCGGGACGCTTATATATCTCTTTTCGCGTCCTGGCCAGATCCAGCTTCAGGCCTTTTTTTATCTTTACCGAACATGTTCCGAAGCTTTTGTACGCGACGAAACCGGCCCCCGGCAATAAACGCGCGACTATGATCCTGCCGAGTTTTATGGCGTCGCCTTCGATAACTATGTCGACGTCGGTATTTTTCCACCCTATGATAACGTCGCGGACCGTTCCGCCTACTATATATGCTTTATAACCGGACTCGCCGGCGATCTTCGCGGTATTATTCAAAAGCCGCAGCATCTGGGGTGAAAAATATCTCTCCATCTCTTTCGCTATATTCATATGTATCGCTTCTTGCCTGTCACTATTGAAATAAGGGGACACGTACCTATTTCACGTTCTTTTTTTTAATCACAGGAAATAGGTACGTGTCCCCTTATTTCCATGCTAAGGCCGCGGATGAAATTGCTTATGTATCGATTTAAGCCGCTCCCTGTTTATATGCGTATAAAGCTGTGTCGTCGATATATCGGAATGGCCCAGCATCTCCTGCACGACGCGCAGATCGGCGCCTCTCTCAAGAAGATGCGTAGCGAAGCTGTGCCGTAATGTATGGGGCGTGATATCTTTCTTGATACGGGCAAGCTTCGCGTATTTTTTTATCATCTTCCAGAAGGTCTGTCTCGATATCTTTCTGCCGAGCCTGGAAAGGAACAGATGATTATCCTGCTTCTTCGAGGCAAGCGCCGGCCTTACCTTTTCCTTGTATCTGGTGATGGCCTCCTTGGCTTTTCCACCCACAGGAACAATTCTCTCCTTATCGCCCTTACCTCTGCATCTTACGAATCCCACATCCATATTCATGCCTTCAACCGAAAGCTCGACCATTTCCGAGACCCGCATACCGGTGGCGTACATAAGCTCTATG
>Ga0268280_1001741_pt1 | contig 13894 bp, 13 predicted proteins | sample saktaG_9_FD_190139 | JGI IMG/M metagenome (GOLD analysis project Ga0268280, IMG submission 190139) | Saline water microbial communities from Sakinaw Lake, British Columbia, Canada - sak_2011_5_24_40m | ecosystem: Environmental > Aquatic > Non-marine Saline and Alkaline > Saline ...
TATGGCTTCATGATCAATGATTTTCTCGGCATCGACATTTTTCCCGAGCCTTACAATAGTCTGCTTGTGGAAGACTGAGTGGATGGTACCGCTTCCCGGATCAAGGTCGGCAATCAGCAGCAGCGCGGTGTTTGTGCCGATATCGATGCATGAAACCCTTGTCATTTTGTCTGTCGTGTCTCTGCGGTTCATCTGGAACGGGGACGGATAAGTGTTGAGAGCCATTCATCTTCGTAGAGGGTCTGGGTGATCTCATAGCCGAGCCTTTTCAGCAGTTTTTTCAGCCAGGGCTCATCGTAGACAAGAATGCCGGAGAGCAGCACCGGCGCCTGGGGGGTATATTTGCGGATGACCGGCAGGATCCGGTCAATGACGTTTTTATTGATGTTTGCCAGTATCAGATCGTAGCCCTCTTTCAGTTTTTCAACAAGATCCTCTTCGGCATCGAGGAGCCCGATTATGATGTCCGGAGCATTGTTTTTTTCAATGTTTTCCGCCGCGTTTTCCGCTGCCCAGGAGCTGTTGTCGAAAGCGAAGATCGGCAGGTTGGCGCCGAGCTTGCGGGCGGCAATAGCAAGGACGCCTGTCCCGGTGCCGATATCCATTATTCTTCTCTCTTTAAGGTCGAGGAGCTCCATCTGCCGCAGCATCAGGCGGGTCGTGGCGTGATAGCCTGTACCGAAAGACATTTTCGGATTGATTTCGATAATGATCTGTCCGGGTTTCTGTTCGATCGACCTGTTATTCTGGACAATCAGAATCCGGTCGGATATCTCAATGGGCTGCAGGTTGGCCTCCCATTCAGCATTCCAGTTTCTGTCGGCGATGAGTTGTACCTGATAGTCGGGTACTCCTCCGAACCTTTCCTGAAGGATGCCGGTTACTCTGCTCTCCTTCTCTTTCGTCCATTCGGTCTCGGGCAGATAGGCCAGGAGGCGGTTGTCCTCTTCCTGAAAAGATTCTATACCTTCTCCTGAAAGCAGGGCAATGTAGAGTTCATGAAGGGAGGAGCTTATATCAAAGGCCAGTTCAATATAGTTGTGTGTTCCTGTTAGCGGCATAACGTGTTTAGGTTGATCGATTAGGTTTAAATATAAGACATTCTCCATCCAAAGGAGAGGTCATGCCGGGGGAATCCGCTCAGAAAGGCTTAATCAGTCGGGCTGAACAGGCGTAACGGCTGCTGTAATAGCTCTCCTGCAGACGGTTGACGGTGACTCCGCTTCCTGCCGCATGGGCAAAGCGGTTTTTACCGATAAAGATGCCGACATGATCGATCCGGTGCCCTTCGATACTGAAGAAAACAAGGTCGCCGGGCTGAAGTTTTTTTCTCGGCACCACGCTGCCGAGTGAGGCAAGTTCGCCGGAAGTGCGGGGCAGGAGCATCCTGAAGTTTTTTTCATAAAGAAACTGTACGAACCCTGAGCAGTCGAAGCCGTCAGGAGTTGTTCCCCCGTACCGGTAAACAGTGCCGAGGTAATTCTCAATGGACGAAAGGAGGTGATCAAGCGACTGCCCGGACACCTGCAGAGGAAGGGTTCGTATGACGGTGGAGCTGCTTCCTTCAGGTATGCAGGAGATATATGATTTTCTCTTTTTTAAATTATATTTGCAATCCTGATCGTATCCTGAACCTGTCCGGAAACTCTGGCAGGCTGTAACGCCGGAAACTGTTCCGGCCAGGGTAAGAAGGAGAACTGCTGCTCTGCATGGTTTCATGTTCGTCGTAGTTCTTTTGAGGGGGTGCAGGAGTATCCCTGCTCTGTCAGGGGAAAATAAGAAGTGAAAACCGGAAGAGTAAGAGAATAGTTAATCAATTTGTCTGAACGATATGGCGGTGATGAAATTCGGAGGGACCTCCGTGGGGACGGCGAGGGCTATGCAGCAGGCCATTTCAATTGTTGCCCGGGAGCAGCAGAAATCGGTGCCTCTTGTTGTGCTCAGCGCATGCAGCGGCATCACCAATAAACTGGTAGGGATAGCAGATGCCGCTGGCCGCAGCGAACTTGATGAGGCGATGGCCATTGCCGGAGAGGTGCGCCGTCATCATCTCGAGCTGGTTGATCAGCTGATAAGGGGAGACGAGCTGAAAGAAGAGCTGGCCGTCAGGATTGAAGAGTTTGCCGGTCGACTGGAAATGCTGATAAAGGGTGTTGATATCGTCGGCGAGCTGACCGAGCGTTCAAGGGATATGTTCTGTTCGTTCGGTGAACTGCTCTCCACAACAGTTTTTGCGGCCGCAATGAAGGAGCTTGGCCATAACGTTCAGTGGGTTGATGTCCGCAAGGTTATGATTACCGATGATAATTTCGGGTTCGCCCGTCCGCTCAATGATGAGTGCGAGGCGAACGTCCGCAGCATCATTGTGCCGCTGCTTGAAAAGGGGATTACCGTCGTTACCCAGGGATATATCGGAGCGACAACGGATGGCAGGACGACGACACTCGGAAGGGGCGGATCCGACTTTTCGGCGGCACTGCTCGGAGCGTGGCTTAACGAGAGCGCAATCCAGATATGGACCGACGTTGACGGCGTCATGACCTGTGATCCGAGATTAGTGCCTGAGGCAAGGAGCATCAGGGTGATGACTTTTTCGGAGGCGGCGGAACTTGCCTACCTTGGCGCAAAGGTGCTGCATCCCGACACCATTGCTCCCGCAGTGCAGAAAAATATTCCGGTCTATGTTCTGAACTCATTGCATCCCGATGCCAAAGGCACCATTATAACCAATGATCCCGAAAGGCTTTCGGGTATGAGCTACGGAGGTCTTGTCAAATCAATTGCGGTGAAAAAGGGGCAGTGCATTATCAATGTACGGTCAAATCTCATGTTCGGCCGCCACGGATTCATGAACGAACTGTTCGATGTGTTCGCCCGTTACGGAGTGTCGGTGGAAATGATCTCCACCAGCGAGGTTTCTGTGTCGCTGACCGTTGATGAAACAAGCTTCAGCAATGAGCTGATAGCGGCGCTGAAGGGCTTCGGCGAGGTTGAGATTGAGCATAATGTGGCAACAATAAGTGTTGTCGGTGACAATCTCCGCATGTCCCGGGGGGTCGCCGGACGGATTTTCAGCTCGTTGAAGGATGTCAACCTCAGAATGATCTCCCAGGGTGCATCGGAGATCAATGTCGGGTTTGTTGTCGAGGAGGCCGAGGTTGTAACCGCAGTCAACAATCTTCACCGGGAGTTTTTCTCCGGACCACAGAATGAGGGCATCTTTGAAGTGCCTGCGGGCAGCCGGTAGTGGCATGATGATGTTAACCGTATAAAAAAAGAGGTACCGTATGGATTATAAAAAAGCCGGAGTTGATATCAGTGCGGGCGAGGAATTTGTCCGCATGATCAAACCCCGGGTCCGACAGACCTTTACATCGGGGGTCATCACTGATATCGGGGCTTTCGGAGGTTTTTTTCAGCCGGATTTTTCACAGTATCAAAAACCGGTACTTGTCAGCAGCATTGACGGTGTCGGTACAAAACTCAAGATCGCCATTGAGCTTGGCATCTATGATACTGTCGGCTCTTGCCTTGTCAATCATTGTGTGAACGATATCCTTGTCTGTGGAGCAAAACCGCTCTTTTTTCTTGATTACTATGCCTGCGGAAAGCTGACGCCAGCTGTAGCAGCTGCTGTCGTGAACGGTATGGTGAATGCCTGCCGTCAGAACGGCTGCGCCCTTATCGGCGGAGAAACCGCAGAGATGCCCGGGCTTTATCAGGAGAGGGATTTTGATCTTGCCGGTTCGATCGTCGGTGTTGTCGATCACGAAAAAATCATCAACGGAGCCTCAATCAGCGAGGATGATGTGCTGATCGGGCTTCCGTCAACGGGCCTGCACACCAACGGGTATTCGCTGGCAAGGAAAGTACTGGACGGGACTCTGCATCAGTCAGTTTCTGGTCTTGAGGGATCGGTCGGCGAAGAGCTCCTGAAAGTTCACCGCTCCTATCTTTCAGTTATTGAGCCGTTTTTCGGGTCACCCGATATCAGAGGATTGTCGCATATTACCGGCGGCGGTCTGACAGGCAATACCATGCGCATTGTGCCTCAAGGTCTCAAGCTTGATGTTGACTGGAAAGCATGGCCCGAACCGCTGATTTTCGATATCATCCGCAGGGAGGGCCAGGTGCCGGAGGAGGATATGCGAAGAACCTTCAATCTCGGAGTGGGGCTGGTGATGATTGTTGAAAAGAATGCGGCGGACAGAGTTATGTCCCTTTTGAAATCTCAACAGGAAAATGCGTACATTATCGGTAAGGTGTCCAGAGCGTGATGTTTTTCTCTCTCTATGGTAAAAAAATAATCAGAAAGGGTTATGGTAACTTTACTGGCCATTTTAGCGGTAAGCTACATTATCGGCTCCATTCCTACCAGTCTGATGGCCGGAAAGGCGCTGAAAGGAATTGATATCCGGAACTTCGGCAGTGGCAATGCCGGTGGAACCAATGCGTTCAGGGTGCTTGGATGGAAAGCCGGCCTGGCGGTAACTCTTTTTGATATCTTCAAGGGCGTTGTTGCCGCAGTAACGGTTGTTGCCTTTTTCAGACGTCACCCGATCGGCGCGTTTCCTGATATGAATGAGGTCGCCCTCCGTCTTCTTGCGGGGATGAGCGCCGTCATCGGTCACGTCTTTACCCTTTTTGCGGGATTCAAGGGCGGCAAGGGCGTCAGCACTGCCGCCGGCATGCTGATCGGTATCGCACCGGTCAGCATGCTGATGGTCGTCGGCATTTTTCTTCTGACTGTATATATATCCAGGCATGTTTCAGTCGCATCAATGCTTGCGGCAATCGCATTCCCTCTGATCATTGCCATCCGGAAGTACATTTTCGAGCTTGGCGGCGGGCTTGACTATTATATCAGACTTTTCGGCTCGAAAGTCTCCTTCCATGACAGCCTTGACTATCACCTCATGATTTTCGGGCTTATTGTCGCACTTGCAATTCTTTACACTCACCGGGCCAATATCAGGCGACTGCTTTCCGGCACGGAAAACCGCGTGACGTTCGGGCGGCACTCTTAAAATTTCCGGATCCCTGATGAACATAGCTGTACTGGGTGCCGGAAGCTGGGGAACCACGCTTGCCGTGCTTCTCGCTAAAAATGGTCATCAGGTGCGGCTCTGGGCTCACCGGCCCGAATTTGCCGCAATGCTTGCGGCTGAGCGGGAAAACCGACGCTATCTGCAGGGAGTCGGTTTTCCCGACAGCCTGCAGATAGATGCAAATCTGCGGGATCTTGTTTCATGGTCGGAGATGATAGTAACGGCTGTACCCTCCCAGGCACTGCGACAGACTGTTCTCGGGTTCAGCGATCTTCCGCTTGATGGAAAAATCCTGGTCAATGTTGCCAAGGGCATCGAGATCGGAACAGGCAAACGGATGTCGGAAGTGCTGCTTGAAGTGCTTCCCGGTCTGGATCCCTCCCGGGTTGCCGCTCTCTACGGTCCCAGCCATGCCGAAGAAGTTTCAAAAAACCAGCCCACCACGGTAGTCGCCTCCTGCCCTTCTCTCATTACCGCCGAAAAAGTTCAGGAGATCTTCCATACCAGCATGTTCCGTGTCTATGTCAATACCGACATCATCGGGGTTGAAATTGCCGGATCGGTCAAAAATATCATTGCCATAGCAGCGGGGATCTCGGATGGTATCGGATTCGGCGACAACGCCAAGGCCGCCATCATTACCCGGGGACTTGCTGAAATATCAAGACTCTGTATCAGGTTTGGGGGGGATCCCATGACTATTTCCGGTCTTTCGGGGATCGGCGATCTTGTCGTCACCTGTTTAAGCCGCCACAGCAGGAACCGTTATGTCGGAGAGGAGATCGGCCGGGGCCGTTCGCTTGACGAGGTCATCAGTCAGATGAACATGGTGGCCGAAGGGGTTCTGACCTCCAGGGCGGTTTTTCAGCTCAGCCGGGCGGCCGGAGTTGAAATGCCTATCACGCAGGCCGTCTACGAGATGCTTTTTGAAGCAAAGCCTGTCCAGCAGGCTATTCTGGACCTGATGACAAGGGATCCCAAGCAGGAGCGGGATTAGTCCCGTTACCGGTGCTTTTTCGGGAATTCATACCAGGCCAGTTTACCCCTCCCGGCTCCGGTATCCTTCCACGATGGAACATCCAGATCAATGCGGACCACACCGCAGGTAGCAAGAGTGTCGATACTGTTTCCGGCAAGCAGGTTTGCCAATCCGGCCATTGACGGGTTGTGTCCGAAGAGCATCGCTGTTCCGCAACTGTCAGGGATATTTTGAACGATATTCAGCAGATGAGATGTTCCCCCCTCGTATATTTCCATCCTCAGTTCTATACGCTCCTTCCGGTATCCGAGGATGTCGCAAAAGTAGCCGGCCGTGGTGACAGCCCTGTTTGCCGGGCTTGAAATGACAAGTTCGGGGCTGACCTTCTTTTCTTTCAGAATAGCGGCCATGAGAGGCGCGTCTTTCAGCCCCTTATCGTTAAGAGAGCGGTCAAAGTCGGCCGTTTTCGCGCTATCCCAACCTGATTTGGCGTGACGGACAAGATAGATGGTTTTCATTTGCACTTGAAAAGGTAGCGTTCCTTGAGCTCCATGATCCTGCGGTATGAGCGGTCAATGCGCTCAGGTGTAATGACTTTACTTTTCAGCAGCGAACGGATGATATCTGTTGCCTTTGAAGCTACGGCCGGGTCGTATGAGGTGTTGTTGCCAAAAATCAGGACATCGACACCGGCATCAATGGCAAGCCGGATGGCCGTTTCCAGGCCGAAATGGTCGGCTATGGCTTTCATCTGCATGTCATCGCTCACAATCACCCCGCTGAACCCGAGCCTGACCCGGAGCAGGTCATGGAGTACAGCCTTTGACAGTGTGGCCGGGTAGAGAGGGTCGAGTTTTCCATTGAAGACATGGGCGGTCATGATGGCATCCCTGTACCCGGAAGCAATCATGGCGCGGTATGGTTCCAGCTCTTTTTCCGACCAGCTTTCCGTTATGTCGGTAAAATCGAGGTGAGTGTCCGTGGTTGAACTGCCGTGTCCGGGAAAATGCTTAAGCGTGGAGATGATGCCTTCGTCATGAAATGCGCTGGTGGTCAGTTTGATGTTCCGGGTCACAACGGCCGGGTCGGAAGAAAAGCTTCTGGCGAGTCTGCCGATGACAGGATTGTCCGGATTGGTGTTCAGGTCGGCTACCGGCGCGAGATTCATGCCGATATGCATGGCTTTCATCGTTCTGGCGGTCTGTCGTGCAGCAGCAGTCGTACTGTCGGGATTGTTGAGCCTGCCGAGATGTTCCGCCGTTAAACTGGCAGGAAATCCTCTTGACTTTTTTAGGCGGCAGACTTTCCCGCCTTCCTGATCTAGGGCAATAAAGAGGGGAATGTCCGCTAAGCCCTGCAATTCAAGCGTCAGGCGGGCAAGCTGTTCCGGACTGCTGATGTTTCTTGACGGAGTGTGCGAGGGGACATCGTAGTCGAAGAGGACAACTCCGCCGATATGGCGCTCCCTGATATCAGAGGCAATCTCCGGAGAGCCGGCAACGCTGAAGCCCCTGAAGCCGATCATAAGCATCTGGCCTATTTTAACCGTAAGGCTGTCCGGTTGTGTTCCGGCGAAAACCGGCAGGGAAAAGAGCATGAGAAGCTGCAGAAGTGCGACAGTCAGCAGTTGTTTTTTCATGGGCTGAGAGAGGAGTGTCATTTCGTTAAAGGGGTTCATGAGGCAGTAATGACGGGGCCTGACTGAAGTTCGCCAGGCCCCGGATGTCTCGCAATCAGAGGGGATGTTTATCCGGCAGCCCTCGTGACCGTGAGTTCACCTCCGGACATATCGACGGTAACCGAGTCACTTTCTTCTACTTTTCCTGAAAGGATGAGTTCTGAAATTCTGTTGGTTATCTTGCGCTGCATGACCCGCTTGAGCGGTCTGGCTCCAAAGGCCGGATCAAAACCGGCATCCGAAAGCCATGCAATGGCGGCATCGGAAATAGTGAGGTTGATTCGCTGGCGCATTGCCGTTGCCCTGATATGCTCGAACTGGATCAGGACGATTTTTTTAAGATCCTCCCTTGTAAGCGGTGTAAAGAGGATCACTTCGTCAATCCGGTTCAGAAACTCAGGCCGTACCTGCTGTTTCAACAGCAGGAAAAGCTTCTCCTGAAGCCCTGAAAGAACCGCTTCACGGTTCATTCCGTCAATTTTTTCCATTTCAGCCTGGATAAGCTGGGCCCCGATATTACTGGTCATGATGATGATGGTGTTCTTGAAGTTCACCGTCCGTCCTTTGCTGTCGGTCAGCCGTCCGTCATCAAGAATCTGCAGAAGGATATTGAAGACATCCGGGTGCGCTTTTTCGATCTCATCAAGAAGGACAACAGCAAAAGGCTTGCGCCTTACTGCTTCGGTGAGCTGGCCGCCCTCCTCATAGCCTACATATCCCGGAGGGGCTCCAACAAGACGGCTGACGGTATGTGATTCCATGTACTCGCTCATGTCGATGCGGATCATGGCATCCTCATCATCAAAAAGATAGTCGGCAAGAGTGCGCGCCAGCTCTGTCTTTCCTACACCGGTCGGCCCCAGAAAGATAAAGGAGCCTATCGGCTTTTTTTCATCGCCCATGCCCGCCCTGGATCGCTTGACCGCATCACTGACTGCACTGACCGCATCTTCCTGCCCGATCACCCGTTTATGCAGTTCCTCCTCGATCAGCAGAAGCTTCTGGCGCTCTGACTGCAGCATTTTGCTGAGCGGTATGCCGGTCCATTTCGAAACGATGTCGGCAATGTCTTCTGCATCGATCTCTTCTTTCATGATCAGGTCGCCCGAAGCTTTCTTCTCCTCAATTTTCAGACGGTTTTCCTCGAGCTCGCGCTCTATCTGGACAGCTTTTCCATAGCGTATCTCGGCCACCTTGCCGTAGTCACCCTGCCGCTCAAACTCCTCGGCCTGAACCCGAAGCTCTTCTATCTGCGACTTGAGGCGGCGCGACGACTGGATAAGTTCCTTTTCTCCCTCCCATCTGGCCTTGATGACGGTCTGCTCCTCGATAAGATTGGCCAATTGTTTTTCTATCTCATCCAGCCGTTGTTTCGTGTCAGCGGTGCTCATACTTTTTTCGCGTTTGATTACGGACTGTGAATAAGAAATATTGTTGTAAATTTAAGGCTTAAAACATGAAAGTCACAACAATGCCTTCGCTTTGAACCATAAAAGATTAACGGATAACAACGTGCAAAAGTTCTCGATCGGTTCGATATCACTTCCTGATGACAATTCTCCACTCATTATTGCCGGGCCCTGTGTCATTGAAAACCGGGCGATGGCCATTGAGACTGCTGAAGAGCTTCAGCGCATAAGCCGGGAACAGGGGGTTCGTTTTATTTTCAAGGGTTCCTACCGGAAAGCCAACCGTTCTTCGGCATCCTCTTTCACCGGTATCGGGGATATTGAGGCCCTTGAAATCCTTGCCGGGATCCGTGAGGTCTATGACATGCCCGTGATTACCGATGTGCATGAAACAAAGGAGGTTACTCTCGCCGCCCGTTATGTTGACGTCTTGCAGATACCTGCATTTCTCTGCCGTCAGACGGAACTTCTTGTTGCCGCCGGAGAGAGCGGACTTGCCGTCAACATCAAGAAGGGTCAGTTTATGGCTCCCGAGGATATGGTCCTTGCGGCTGCAAAGGTTGTCAAAACAGGCAACAGCCGGGTTATGCTCACCGAAAGAGGGTCAAGTTTCGGTTATCACAATCTTGTTGTGGACTTCAGGGGGTTGGCTAAAATGGCGGAATCAGGATATCCTGTCCTCTATGATGCCACGCACAGCCTCCAGCTTCCCGGAGCAGGCATTGGCGTTTCAGGAGGGGAGCGGAAGTATATGATGCCCCTTGCCAGAGCGGCTGTCGCCGCCGGAGTGAACGGTCTGTTTTTTGAAATCCATCCCGATCCGTCAAAAGCCCTTTCGGATGCCGCCACACAGATTCCGCTGAACGAATTCAGCACGATTGTCAAACAGCTGCTCCATCTTTACCGGTGCGTGCACTCTCTTCATTCACTCTAAAACGTCATACTCCTTTGGCAGGTTTTCAATATTTCGGGATGCAGCCTTCGCAGGCCGATCCATCAACAAGGATCGAGCAGGCGCTCAATGCGGTTCGTGCGGTTATTTTTCCGGTTGACGGTGTACTGAACGGCGGCAGGATTACCTTCGACTGCAATGGGGGGGAAATCTGTTCTATTTCTGTCAGGGATGCCGTTGCCATCAGGGAGGCGTTGAAACAGGGTGTGCTTGTCGCAGTTATGTCGGAAAGAGATGCACAAGGCTACCGGCCACTCCTTGAAGCGTTAGGCGTTCAGGATCTTTACCTCAGCGGGGAAAATCTGCTCTATTCATATGAGGCTTTCCTTCAGCGTCACAATCTTGCAGATGAGGAGTGCGCCTATATCGGTGATGATATCGGCGACATTGCCGTACTTGCAAAAGCAGGCTTTCCCGTTACCCCTATCGACGGGGCAGATTATCTCAGAAACCGTGTGGGTTATATTGCGGGATATGAAGGAGGTAAAGGGTGTATACGGGAAGTTGTCGAGATGATCCTCACCCGGCAGGAAAAATGGCCCTATATCGAACGTCCTGAAGAGGAGGCGTAAGCGCTCCATCCGGATTTCTTTTGCAGCCTATCGCTCTTCCGGAATGGGCTCCGGGCAGAGGGTGGGGTTAAGAAATGCCGCTGTTTCTGCAAGAGAGAGCATGCCGACAATATTGGTTCCGTGGTTCGGTTCAACATGAACATCGCCACGGTACTCCGTTCCTTTTTCGAGCGCTTTTTCAAGCGCCGCTATTTTTCCAAGCAGGCTGTAGGCAGCCGATTGCGGTGTTGAACAGGAGACAGGGGGATTGCTCCGGCCGTGAAGGCAGTATCCCTGCGGCTGCTGTCCGGTTTGCGGATAATCATGCCAGTGAGTCATTGATGCCCCGAAACTCGCCAGATGGCAGGGAAAACCGGCGCCCGGTCTCAGTGTTTTCAGGATACTTGCCGTCAGGGCATTGCCGATCGCATGAGCCAGAATAGTCAGAGTGTCGAATGACGGTTTGGCGACACTGTCCGGAGTTGACCCTGCGGGGGTTTTCAGCCATGCCCTGCCCTCAGTGATTCCTATTTCCACAAGATCCTTTTCCGGATCAAGATGATTTTTTCTGCATCCCGACCTGGTCGTGATGACGCTGACCGACGGCACGGGAACAAGAAGGGTGTATTGCTGCATCAGGATCCTGACCATTCTTCCCCGCTCTTCTTCTGCGTCCGCAGAAGGTACTGTCCCGCCGGAAATGATGGCGGCCTCTACGGCAACCGGCATCTGGCGTGCAAAGAACCCGTAGCTCATGCCGCTGCGCTCGTCAAGATAGCGGGCAACGATCCGTTTGTAAAAGTCGCTCCGGTATTCGAGCCCGGCCGTTGACGTATGGGTTACAAGGCAGCCGTTGCCGCTCCAAAGGGCGCTGCACTGCAGGAAATCATCGGCAACCGCATCAAACTCCGGGGTTCCGGTCTGCAGTGTTCCATGTTTGATATCAAGGCTTTCAGCTCTTGGAGGCACAACCTGTGCGGTGAGTTTCGGAACCAGCGTGCCGCGGACATCCTCCGGGGATGGATATGGAGAGTTGAAGGTAACGACCCCGCCGTTCATGGTACATATGGTCCATGTGCGCTCAGTCACAAAGATAAGGATATGGACCATGTCGCGGGCGAGCCTGCCGACAATGGCGTCAAGACGCTGCTGAGGGAGAGCTTCGGGAGTGAGCGGAGCCGGCTCATCATAAATGCCCACAATGATATTGTTGTAGAGCGTTGACACCCGGTTTATGGCGAGCAGGTTGTCGGGAAAATAACCCGGCGCGAAAATGACCGTACCGGGAGCAAACCGTCCCCTGTCGTCCGCAGCCTTTTCTTGTGAAAGAACGTCTATGTTCAGTGACTGCATCACTGTGACAAGGGCCCGGCAGAAGAGCTCCAGACGCTCAGTGAGAACAGGCGCAGGATAGATGACCGGTTTGAGCCTTCTGCACATACCGTCAATGTCCAGCGGGGTATCCCGGGGAATGCCGAGCAGGTGATGGAGCGAGACGGAACTGATGCTGTTCAATGGATAATGGATAATGGACAATGGACAATGGACAAGGGACAAGGGATAATGGAGAGTTGTCAACTGTCAATTATCCCTTGTCCATTGTTCCGGAATTATGCTCTCGGCCCCAGAGCAGTTTTGTACGCAGGATTTCACAGTAATCCCGGCTTTCATTGGCGACAAGATGGATAACCTCGGATGATTTTTTGACGGTGACGACTTCCTGAGGTTCAAGCATTTTTCTGAAATGGCCGTCGCAGTTGAGTGGAAACCGTCCGTCCGGCGCATTGACCGAGACTTCGATAATCTTCTCGTCGCTGAAGACGATAGGCCTGACAGTCAGCATGTGCGGACATATCGGCGTGATGACGAAGACGCTTGATTTCGGTGCGATGATCGGTCCTCCTGCAGACATGGAGTATGCGGTTGATCCGGTCGAGGTTGCAATAATGATCCCGTCAGCCCGGTATGAACTGAGGAGCTCCCCGTCCAGTTTTATGACAAATGTCGGGATACGCGGATAGGCGCCTTTTTCAATGACCACATCATTGAGCGCCCTGAATTGCTCCTTTCCTGTGTCGATGCGCACAGAGGCTTCAAGCTGCGAACGCTGATGGATGGTGTATGTGCCGCTGAGTACCTTTTCGATAGCCGGGAACATTTCCGCCTGGGTGAACTCCGTCAGAAAACCGAGATAGCCGACATTGACGCCTATAACCGGCTTTGTCATGGCGAAATGCGAGGTGAAAAGGAGGGTGCCGTCTCCACCAAGCGAAATGAAGACGTCACAAAGCCGGTTGAGCTCCTCGATCGGAGCTGATTGGCCGATCTGCATTTTTTCTGCGGACCGGGTTTCAAAAACATATCCGATGTTCCGTTCGGTCAGCCACTGTGCAAGCCTCCGGGCAAGTTCCAGCGCATTGTCCCTTGAAACATTGACAACTATCCCGAATTTCATTGCCGGTTCATCTCTTTAAGGGTTTGATAAAGCCGGTTGGCTTCGCCGAATCGCGCTTCAAGCTGTTTCATGTCTTGATGCCGGACCTCGCAGGAGAGCATGGCAAGTTCAGCGGAAAATCTCTCGAGTTCTTCTGCAATATTTTCACTGTTTGTTGCGATGATATCCCGCCATATCTGCCATGAACTTCCGGCGAGTCTTGCAAGGGTGGCGAAACCGGGTCCGGATTTGCCGATCGAGTCCCCGCAGTGGGTCATCAGAAGCGTTGAAAGCAGTTGGGGCAGATGGCTTATTTTTGCAATGATCCGGTCATGTTCATCGGCGCTCATGGAGAGTGTCGTGCATCCGGCCGATTCAAGCAGTCTAAGGAGAAATGCTCCTTTCCTGCCGTTAAGAAGACCCTTCTCGTCACAGAGGATGACGCGCCGGCCACGCAGAAGTTCCTCATGGCTTTCATGGTATCCCTGCTGCTCCTTTCCGGCCATGGGATGCATGCCGATAAAGGGAATCTCAAGTTCTGCCGCTTTCCGGGCAATGAGCGACTTTGTACTCGAAACGTCACTGACAAGCGTTGCGGGAGGAGCAAGCCGTTTTATCTCATCGAGCAGGGCGATATTTACTTCAACCGGGGCGGAAAGGATAATCAGGTCGGCTGAGTAGAGGGTTTTTTTATCCTGATCAAACCGGTCAAGGCCTAACTCTTCAACGTGCAGCCTGTCGTTTCCGGTAAAGTTCGGATCGAACCCCTGAAACAGGATACCGCTTTCCATGGCAAGCGGGGAGCGCTTCATTGCCTGAAGAAGGGACATTCCAATCAACCCG